>Ga0137361_10002003_pt1 | contig 12847 bp, 6 predicted proteins | sample Mad1_80_16metaG_FD_104923 | JGI IMG/M metagenome (GOLD analysis project Ga0137361, IMG submission 104923) | Vadose zone soil microbial communities from Angelo Coast Range Reserve, California, USA - Mad1_80_16 metaG | ecosystem: Environmental > Terrestrial > Soil > Vadose zone | place: USA... | reverse complement strand
TTTCACACTTCCCACAATATTTTTAATCGCTCACTTCGTTCGCTGTGCGCACGTCACAGACTCCTTAGCTCGGCTCCGCTGCGCTCCACCTAGTTGCCGGGGGCCTCGAACGCCTTGCGAAAATCAATCAGCGGGTTTAGAGGTCAGCTATGGCGGATTCAAATATGACTGGCAATAACGGTTTTAGGGTTATCGGCACGCGCCCGATACGGCACGACGGGCTCGACAAGGTTACGGGGCGGGCCAAATACGGTGCGGATTATGCCCTGCCGGGGATGTTGCACGGCAAGGTTTTGCGCAGCCCGCATGCGCATGCGCGGATCAAGTCGATCAACTGCGAGAAGGCGCTCAAGCAACCAGGCGTCTTTGCGGTCGTCACGGCGGCTGACTTCCCTGACGTCACCACAGAGTTCGTCACAGTCGTCGGTGAGATGAAGGCCAACGCGCGTCACCTTTCGTACAATGTGATGGCGCGCGACAAGGTTTTGTACGATGGCCATGCGGTTGCGGCGGTGGCGGCGAGCAGCCCGCATCTCGCGGAGGAAGCGCTGAGGTTCATCGAAGTCGAGTACGAGGTGCTGCCGCCCGTGATGACACTCGACGACGCTATGAAGCCCGACGCGCCTATTCTGCTTTCAGAGCTACGTGAGAGGCGCCTTGCCAGCCGTACTGAGCCGGGGAAGGTCGAAAACCCCGACCGCGAGACGAACGTCGCCGCGCATATAACGCTCGAACGGGGTAACATCGCCGCGGGTTTCAACGCCGCAGACTTTATCGTCGAGCGCGAGTTCAAGACTGCGGCGGTCCATCAGGGGTATATCGAACCGCAAAACGCGCTCGCCGTTTACGACGCCGACGACCATGTCACGATTTACTGCTCGACGCAGGCCCATTTCCGTGTTCGGCGGCTGACCGCCGCTCTGCTCGCGATGGACGAAGGGCGCATCAGGGTTATCCCGGCAGAGATCGGGGGCGGCTTTGGCGGCAAGACGACGGTTTATCTCGAGCCCGTAGCCGCTTTGCTCTCGAAGAAGTGTGGGCGGCCGGTCAAGATGGTGATGACGCGCGCGGAAGTGTTGCGGGCGAGCGGGCCGACTTCTGGGACCAAAATCAGAGCGCGAATCGGCGCGACACGCGACGGCAAGATCACCGCGGCTGAAATCTGGATGGCGTACGAGGCGGGTGCATTTCCAGGGTCTCCTTTCGCCGGCGGAGCGATGACCACGCTTGGCCCGTACAATATAGAGAATTTGAAAATTGACGCTTTCGACGTGGTGCTGAACAGGCCGAAGGTTGCGGCCTACCGCGCACCAGGAGCCCCGAGTTCTGCTTTTGCCTGCGAGACCGTCATCGATGAGTTGGCCGAGAAATGCGGCATCGATCCGGTCGATTTCCGAATCATGAACGGAGCACGCGAGGGAACGGCGCAACCTGCCGGACCGAAATACAAGCGCATCGGATTTCTCGAAACCTGTGAAGCGCTGAAGAATAGCGAGCACTATCGTTCGAAACTTGACGGCAAGAATCGCGGGCGCGGGGTCGCCTCGGGCTTCTGGTTCAACGCGGGCAATCAGTCCTCCGCGACTGTAAATATTCACCCCGACGGTAGCGTGAGCGTCGTAACCGGTTCGGTCGATATTGGCGGTTCGCGCGCATCGATGGCGATGATCGCGGCCGAGGTGCTCGATTGCGATATCAAGGATGTGCGTCCGCTGGTCGGTGATACCGACTCGATTGGTTATACGGACGGCACTGGCGGGAGCCGCGTGACAGTCGCGACGGGACTGGCCGTTTACGAGGCGGCGCACGACGCTTTGCGACAGTTAAAGGAGCGTGCGGCTAAACTTTTGGAGAAGACGCCTGAGGAAATCGAGTTCAATAACGGAACTTTCGGCGTGAAGAACGGCGCCACGACCCTGACCCTCAAGGAACTTGCCGGCAGGCTCGGGCGGACGGGCGGTCCCATCGTGGGTCGGGCAACGCTCGACGCCACCAGCAAAGTCGGAAATGCCTTTGCGACGGTATGCGTGGATGTTGAGGTCGATCCCGACACGGGCAAAGTGCAGATCCTGCGCTGCACCATCGCGCAGGATGTCGGCCGGGCGATTCATCCGAGCTACGCAGAAGGGCAGGCGCAGGGCGGCGTTGCCCAGGGAATCGGATGGGCCCTCAACGAAGAATACGTTTACGACGAAAAGGGGGTGTTGCGTAATTCAGGGCTGCTCGATTACCGGATGCCGACATGTCTCGACCTGCCTCAGATAGAAACGATCATGGTGGAGGTGCCAAATCCGAACCATCCGCTGGGGGCACGAGGGGCTGGTGAAATAGCTATCGTGCCGCCGCTGGCGGCGGTGGCCAACGCGATTTACCACGCGACCGGCATACGCATGACGGCGTTGCCGATGTCGCCGCCGCGCATACTCAAAGCGATTCTCGCAAAACCTGTCACCGCGGAGAGTCAAGCTGCGGCAGCGGATTGAGACATAGCCGTCACTTTCTTTTTCTCAGGGAAGTCGCAGTCCCTGTGTGAAATTTGTGTGAAATCGGGACGCCTCGTGCGCGGTTACGCCGGGGTTGCCGCATATTGTCGCCCCTGCGACAAATGCCGTTACGGTTCTGCCCGATATCGTGGTAAGAAAGGTTAATTCCGTCTATTTGGGGTTGGGGGATGAGGTGCCCTAGTTGCAATACTGATAATCCGCAGACGATGAATTTCTGCGGCAAGTGCGGTACTCGGCTGAGAAACCGCTGTCTGAAGTGCGGCTTTGGAAATCCCCCCGAGTTTGGCTTCTGCGGCCGCTGTGGCTCGTCACTGACTGACGTCGATCCAGTCGGGCAAACAAATCGTCAACTCCGCGCGTCCGATCCGGCTCAAGCCGATCTTCCTTCGATCGAAGCGAGTGAAGTGCCGGAGGGCGAGCGCAAGATGGTGACGGCGCTGTTTGCCGACATCAAGGGCTCGACCCAATTGGTGCAGGACCTCGATCCCGAAGATGCTCGCGCGATCATCGACCCCGCATTGCGGCTTATGAACAACGCCGTTCATCGCTATGACGGTTACGTCGTGCAATCCACCGGCGATGGGATTTTCGCACTATTCGGCGCTCCCGTCGCACACGAGGAGCATCCCCGGCTAGCCCTGTACGCCGCTCTCGCTATGCAGGAGGCGATAAAACAGTACGCGGCAACGCTCGCCGCCGAGGGGCGCCCAACTATCGAAGCCCGCGTCGGGGTGAACACCGGTGAGGTCGTCCTGCGCACATTGCACACTACGAGTCACACCGAATACGCACCCGTGGGGCTCACGGCCCATCTCGCGCAGCGGCTGCAGACTGTTGCATCGGTGGGCTCGATCGCTGTCAGCGAGAATACCCAGAGACTGGTTCAGGGGTATTTCAATCTCAAGGAGATGGGGCCTGTCCTGGTCAAGGGAGTAAGCCAGCCGATCAACGTCTTTGAGGTGGTAGCCGTCGGGCAACTGCGCACCCACTTCGAGCTTTCGGCGCAACGCGGGCTGACCAAGTTTGTCGGCCGCGAGCGTGAAGTTGCTGAAATGAATCGGGCGCTCGAACTGGCGAGAAAGGGTCGCGGGCAGATCGTCGCGGCTGTTGCCGAGGCGGGGACGGGGAAATCGCGCCTGTTTCATGAGTTCAAGCGTCTGGTACCCGCCGATTGCATGCTGCTCGAGGCCTATTCGGTTTCCCATGGCAGGGCTTCGGCCTATCAGCCGGTGCTCGAGATGCTCCATGGCTATTTTGGGATAGAGGGCGGGGACGACAGCACCCGTCGCCGCGAGAAGGTAAGCGCCAAGCTTGTGGCGCTCGACCTCGCGCTCGACGATACGATGCCTTACGTCATGTCCTTTCTGGGAATTCAGGGCAAGCCCGATCCGCTCGCGCAGATGGACGCATTAATCAAGCGCACCCGCACGCTGACGGCGCTCAAGCGCATTCTCCTGCATGCGAGTCTGGTCCAACCGCTGGTCGTCGTCTTCGAGGACCTGCATTGGATCGACGAGGGAAGTCAGGAGTTCCTGGATCTGGTTGCGGACGGTATTGCGAGTGCTCGCATCCTGCTGTTGGTGAACTACCGCCCGGAATATAGCCACGAGTGGAGCAGCAAGAGTTATTATATTCAACTCGGGCTCGACCCGCTGGGCAGGGAGAGTGCCGATGAGATGCTCACGGCGCTTGTCGGTGACGGCAGTGACCTGCGGCAACTTAAGCGTCTCGTCGTGCAGAAGACCGGGGGCAACCCGTTTTTCATGGAAGAGATGGTGCAGTCACTGTTCGAACAACGGGTACTCGAGCGAAAAGACGGCGTCAATCTCATGCAGCCGTTGACCGAGCTCAAAATCCCACCGACAGTCCAAGGCATCCTCGCTTCGCGCATAGACCGGTTGCCCGCCGAAGAGAAGGAACTTCTTCAAATTCTGGCGGTGATAGGCAAGGAGTTTCCGCTCACCCTGATCAAACGCCTCATCAATCCTATGCAGCCTGGGACAGAGTCCAGCAGCTCCGCACGCGCAGCGGAACAAGCTTCAGAAAAGCTGGAACGGATGCTCTCGCACCTGCAGCTGGGAGAATTCATCTATGAACAGGCAACGGCCATCGACATCGTATATAGCTTCAAGCATGCACTCACACAGGATGTGGCTTACAGTTCGGTGCTGATGGAGCGGCGCAGGCTGCTTCACGCGCGAACGGGTGAGGCTATTGAGGAGGTGTATCAGGATCGTATCGACGACCACCTAACCGAGTTGGCGCATCATTACCGCCGGAGTCCAAACGCGCCCAAGGCGGTTAAGTACCTGTACCTGGCGGGCCGACAGGCTGCCGAGCGCTCCGCCCATGGCGAAGCGCTCGCATATTTCGACCGGGGGCTGCGACTGCTCAATAGTTTGCCACCCGGGAGCGACCGTGTCCGACTCGAGTTGCTGATGCAAATCGGATCGGGATTCTCTCTGCGGGCTACGAAGGGCTTCACGGCTCCAGAAGTGGAGCGCGCTCTCGTCAGGGCCAGGGAGCTGTGCAGCGATGTTAACAACAGCGGCGAGCTCTTCGACGTGCTGGTCGGGCTGCACACGTTTTATATGTTCGGACCTCGGCACGGTCTTGAGACTTCGCGGGAGTTGGCGGCACAGCTTCTGACTCTGGCCCAGCGTTTCGAGCAGCCGTCCAAGCTCGCTATGGCGCATCTCGCCATGGGAGAAACCACGACGTACCTTGGCGAGTTTCACTCGGCGCGCGGCCATCTCGAGCGGGCTATCGAGCTTGGTTCCCGGCATCACGGTATTAAGCAAAACGCCATGGGGTACTTGTGCCCCGCTCTATGGAGTCTCGGCTATCCCCACCAGGCGGCGGAGCGAATGCGCGAAGCCGTTGCCGTAGCGCAGCAGTCCAACCGGCCTCTCCTGACGGCGAACGTCCTATCCTACTCATGCACGCTTTTTGTTCAAATGAGGCTTTGGCAAGAGACTCGTCAGCACGCCGAAGACGGAATCGCTCTTGCGAACCAGCACGGGTTTCTCTTCCACATGCATTTCTCTACGTTATTTCGCGGCCGGGCGCTCATTGAGGAAGGACACACCGAGCAAGGAATTATTGAGATGCGCCGGGGCATCAGCGGTTTGGACGCTTTGGGCGCTGCGCGGCCGTGGCTGATTTGCTACCTAGCTGAAGGTTGTTTGAAAGTGGCGCAAGCGCAGGAAGGGCTGCGGGTGCTCTCTCGGGCGGCTTCGCGTACCGAGGAAACTGGTGAGCGATGGGCATGGGCTGACCTACACCGGCTAAGGGGCGAGTTGCTTCTGGCGGATAGCCCGTCCGACACAAGCGAGGCCGAGCGCTGTTTTCACACGGCCATCGAGGTTGCGCGCCAGCAGCACGCGAAATCATTCGAGCTGCGCGCGATCACGAGTCTGGCGCATCTGCTCGGCCAGAATGGACGTCGGGACGAGGCGCGCGCGATGCTCGCTGAGATCTACGGCTGGTTTACCGAAGGCTTCGATTACGCCGACCTGAAAGACGCTCGATCACTGCTCGACGAGCTGAGCCGTTAAGGCGGACGCTTCACGCTACGGACCCGGCGAGTTCCCAGAGACCCAGGGCGATCAAGAGACTGACCCACGGCCCCCAGAGAAGCGTCCCGAGGATTACGGTTAGCGCGGCGAATGGAAAGAACGATCGGCCGAGCACGGCAACGATGCGAGAGGTCGCACGGCGAAGGTGAGTCACCGTGCAATCTCCCGCGGCTCACCGTGGCGATTGAGGTAATCACGTGTGCCGGCCAGTTCAAACGGCTCGATCACACCGGCGGCATCGGTCGCGAACTCCGGGTGACGCGGGATGCGTGCATCGCGTGCTTCGGCGCTCAGCCAAGCCCTGGCTAACGTACTCGACATGCTGTAGTAGCCGACTCGGAACACGCGGGCGCGCTGGACGTTCAGCTTTCGTTTCATATGCTCGTGCAAGCGGGGCAGTTGTGCCCAATGGACCCGTGAGTACTCATGATGATGTGCGTGGTAACCCACATTGAACATCGTGAAATTCAACACGGGCGAGAGCGAGATGTTGGAATGGCCATAGGGGTGTTCCGTTGATTTGGGGACGCAGCCTGCATGCTGCAAATACATACCGGCGCCGGAGATCAGCACATTACCGAACCATTGCGGCAATACCCACAATAGCAGCGCCATCCTGATGTTGATCCAGAAAGGGATCGACCACAATGCGAGGAAGATGAGGAATTCACGCAGCGCCTTGGAGGCGAGCCCGGGCGGCCGATCTGACGCCGTGAAATCGCGCCAGAAATAACGGCCGAATCGCCATGGCCAATGGGTTAGCGAGTAGCGCGCCTGGCTCTCGAAGCTGCCGTCGGGTCGCCGGTAAGGCAGTGTCCAGTCGCCCCGCCCGAGAAGGTTGGCGTGATGTACCGTCACGTGCGCGTGTTCGAAGAAAAAAGAGGGCCAACCACCGGAGAACGTCCACAGACGGCCAACCCAGCGGTTGAGCCAAGGCACAGTGAATAACGGCTTATGCGAATGGTTGTGGAAGTTGACGGGAACGTCGATACCCGAGACCCAGCCAAGCATGATGACCGACGCCGCAATGAATGCGGTCATCGACCAGAGGCCGTCAATATGGGCACGCTGAGGGTGAAGGTATATCCAAAATGCGCTGCCGTAAGCCAGCAACGCCACTCCGTGGAAGATGAGACAGTGCGCGTCGGCCTTGTTGCGCAAGATCCGTTTTCGGCACACCGACGCCTCTCCTCCCGGAACCTTCTAGTCGGACAATCCGCCTGTGTGTCCGTTTTAGCCAATACACGCGGTGGATGGCAACAGCGAATTTGTGTAGGCTGAAACCGACTTGAAAGGGGGGAAACGAGTCCATGAGTGACACAGAGCTTGCCAGGCGAATTCGTGGCGAGCTTCCGCCCGAAGCATTCCGTACCAATCCGATGCGCCTTCTGATTGCTGCACTGCTACTGGCGGCGATTCTCGGTCTCAGCATTTGCCTGGTGACGTTGCCGTTGCCGGTGTATGCCGCAATACCGGGAGCGCTCCTTCTCGGCAATCTTTATGTCAGCTTGTTTTTCCTCGGCCACGAGGTGGGGCACGGCGCAGTATCTCGGGTGCGGGCGGTTCAGACCCTTGTGATGTATTTTGCGTTCGCAATCTTCTTCCTATCGCCTCACCTTTGGCGCGTATGGCATAACCGCGTTCATCATGGCTATACAAATCGCGCGGGGTACGATCCCGACAACTTTGGCGACGTGGAGTCATACGAGCGCTACCCGTCGACCAATTTCCTGTTGAAGGTGGGACCCGGCTCAGGTCATTGGCTGAGCATAATCTACTTTCCGACGTGGTTCACGATACTGTCGCAGGGAGTGCTTTGGGTTAAGTCACGGCGCCTGGCGGGTTTCGCCCCGTTAAACCGGGTGCGGGCGGGCGCGGACAGCGCGCTCATGGCAGCGTTGTGGATCGCTCTTGGCGCGTGGTTGGGCGCGTACCGATCGCTAATCACGATCCTTATCCCGATGATGACCGCTAACGCGGTCGCGATATCCTATATCAGCACCAACCATCTGCTTCGTCCGCAGGTTGATGATAGCGACGCGCTGGCCAGTTCCATGAGCGTGACCACATATCGCTGGCTGGATCAATTGCACTTCAACTTCAGCCACCACGTCGAGCACCACCTGATGCCGTCGATGAACACCTCGTACGCGCCGCTAGCCAGAGAAGTGCTGCAGCGGCTCGCAGGGGCCCGTTATTTGGCGCCTCGACACTGGCAAACCTTGATTTTGTTGTTTCGAACGCCGCGGGTCCAGGATGGCAACCGTGCGCTGGTGGATCCGCAGCGCCACGTACAGGTCACGTTCGACGATATCGAGGCGGCGCTCCGTCGTGGCGACACCCGCGTGACAGTCCAGCCGTTCGAACCTACCGCTCCGCTTGAGACCGCCGTGAGCTGACACGTGGATACCAAGAGGGAGATCCACCAGCTTTGCAGCCGCATTCGCGACGCGTCATTCAAGATCCAGTACTGGGATGGCGATTGTGTGAGTTACGGAGGCGCGCCTTCTGAGTTTACCGTAATCCTGAAGGATAAGGCCGTGGTCGACAAGCTGTTCGGGAACATCAGATTGCGGTTACCAGAGGCGTACACGGCTGGGGACATCGAGGTCGAAGGTGACCTGCAGCGCTTCCTGCGCCTCGGATTCCTGTTGGAGTCGGAATTGCCCCAACTCAGCGCCACCGAAAAGGCGAAGCTCGCCACCATGTCGCTGTGGCAGCGCAACAATGTCGCGCGGTCGGAAAAGAACGTAGCCCATCACTACGATCTGGGAAACGATTTCTTCAAACTATGGCTCGACCGCCGTATGGTCTATTCGTGCGCATACTTTCGCCGTCCCGAGGATGACATCGACACGGCGCAGGAGCAGAAGCTCGAGCACCTGTGCGCGAAACTGCGTCTTTCGCCGAACGAACTGCTGCTCGACATCGGCTGTGGTTGGGGGGCGATGGCTATCCACGCCGCGCACGTTCGAGGCGCACGTGTAGTTGGCGTCACCCTCAGCGAAGAGCAACTGCGCGAAGCCGCGGCGCGGGTGGCAGAGTTGGGGCTGGGGGACCGAGTCGAGATTCGGCTGCAAGACTACCGCGAGGTGCCCGAGCTGGAGGGGTTCGACAAGATTGTGAGCGTCGGAATGTTCGAGCACGTCGGGCGAGAGCACATCCTCGATTACTTGCGACAGACTGCCCGGCTCCTGAAACCACGCGGCACCGGGGTGTTGCACACGATTGGGCGTATGCTCGAAGGGCCGGTCAATCCGTGGATTCACAGGTACATTTTTCCAGGCCTCTATCTGCCGTCATTGGCGGAGCTCACCGAGGGAATGGCGAAATGTGATCTGAATGTTATTGACGTGGAGAACCTGCGGATGCATTACGCTTATACGCTCGACCGGTGGGCTGCGGCGTTCGAGAAGCAGGTCGAGCAAGTGCGGCGGATGTTCGACGAGCGTTTTGTGCGGATGTGGCGGATGTATTTGCATTCCTCGGCGGCCACATTTCGCTACGGCTATTTGAATCTTTGGCAAATAACCTTCACGAAAGGCCTGGTAAACGATCTACCGCTAACACGAGAACACATCTATGCCGGAGTCTCACGGCCTACGAATCTTGCTCGAAACTGATTGGAGAGAAATTCTCCGTAAAAGCGACGCGGTTTCGGACTTCTGACGCAGGCTCAAAGCGGACCGCGATCGAGGTGTTGCTAAAAGAATTCAGCGAAGAAATACAGCGTCCTGGTTCCGAATAAACTTACCCAGCGCACCTAACTTGCCAGCAGGCTAAGTCTCTTTCGCAAAAATGGAAGCCGCTCACGATAGTCCGTTGTTACGGTTGCTTTACGACCTCGCCAAGGCATTTGCCGCGCGGCTCGAACTCGACGAATTGATTCCGTTCGTCATAGCCAAGTGCCGCGACGCTCTGGATGCGGAAGGGGTATCGATCCTACTCCTCGATCAAGAACGCAACGAACTCTATTTTCCGTACGTTTCCGAGAGTGACCCGGAGGTAGCTCGGCGCTTGGGCGGCTTCGTATTTCCTGCCGACCGCGGGGTCGCCGGGGCCGTGATACGCAGCGGTCATGGTGAGAAAGTCGATCATCCGCAGTCAGACTCCCGTCACTACAGCGAGGTCGACCGGCGGACGGGGGTCCTCACCAGGTCACTGCTTGCTGCCCCATTAATCTCGGACGAAGAGCGATTAGGCGTAATCGAGGCCGTCAACCCGCGCAACCGAGAATATTTTACAGACGCCGACCTCGACATGCTGGAGAGACTCGCCGAGAGCATCGCTGTTGCAATTCAAAACGCACTCCGTTTCGGCCAGATCAAGGTCGCCGAGAGACGCTTGCAGGGACAGATCGGCGCATTGCGCCGCGAGCTTTCGCGGCACGACCGCTTCGCGGAAATTATTGGTGTGAGCCCCGCGATGGCGGAGGTCTTCCCACTCATAGAGAGTGCCGCCACCTCATTCATCACGGTCCTGATCGAAGGTGAAACGGGCACCGGTAAGGAGTTGGTAGCCCGCGCCATCCATCGCACGAGCGCTCGCGCCGACGGCCCTTTTCTCGCGGTCAACTGCGCAGCTATGCCCGAGGCGCTGCTCGAGAGCGAACTGTTCGGGCATCGCCGCGGCGCTTTTACCGGCGCGACGGACGATCAGCTCGGACTGTTCAGGGCGGCGGCGGGTGGCACTATCCTGCTCGACGAGATTGGCGACATGCCGGCAGCGATGCAGGCGAAGCTCCTCCGTGTGCTTCAAGAAGGAGAGGTGACAGCCGTCGGCGACACTCGCCCGCGAAAAGTCGATGTCAGAGTGCTCTCGTCGACCAACCGCGACCTTAAGGCCGCCGTCAAGGCACACGCCTTTCGGGAGGATCTCTACTATCGTCTTGCCGCTTTTCCAATTCATCTTCCACCGCTGCGTGAGCGGCGCGAGGACATTGCGCTGCTCGCTTCGCGCTGCCTTGAGGCGGCAGCGGCACGCCATCATAAGCGCATAAGCGGGCTCGACCCGGAAGCGCTGGAACTTCTTACGTCATCGAATTGGCCTGGCAACGTGCGTGAACTTCAGAATGAGGTTGAACGAGCCGTAGCGCTTGCGCGCGACGGCGATTCCATCAAAGTGGGCGATCTCTCTCCTGCTCTGAGAGCGTTTACGCCACGAACGCCCGCCACTGCCGAAAATTTCGAATCACGCGGTGCGGAGCCGATGGCCCCGGCAGCCAGCCCTCTGCGCCTGGCCCGTGCATCATTTGAAGCGCGTCACATCGCGGAGGTGCTCGCTCGATGCCAGGGAAATATATCGCACGCGGCCAAAGCTTTGGAAATCTCGCGGGTTGCTCTCCAAAAAAAGATGAAGGAATACCGTCTCCGCTAACTTTCCTTAGCACGTTGTAACATTTTGCCGCTAAGAGAAAGTAGCGCCTCCTACCAATTCTGCCCGCAAAATTAACGTTCTGCCCCATGGCACCAAGTTTGCTCCTTTCCAGCCATGTAAAGGGGGGGGACAAAACTCCAGCGGCCCCCAGGGTGGCAGGAAGGTGACGGCGTGTTTATTCATTTCGATACAGATGCGTGCGGAGAGTGTGATAGCTGCGGGAGTCAGGGAACCGTCATGCATTTGCTCCTGACGCGCACAAATGGCGGCTTGCACCTGTGCGAAATTTGTTTTGGCGCCTTGGCGTTGGCATTCAGACTGGCGGCTGGAAAGCTCAGGCTTCACGATCCTGCGGCCTGCTCGTCCCTCGACCGAGAGTAGTTGCCGCCCGTGTTGCAAGCTGCTGTCCTCAGCGCAAGCTCGCGTCCGCAGAGAACGGCCCTGAAACCAATTGGCACGCCGAAATACCGCCAAGACTCAATCTCAAAGAGGAAGAATCGTGACGCAATTCAAACCCAACGTTCTCCAAGGTCGGATTTTCGCAAACATCGAAAAACGCAACATCGAAGGCAAATCCCTGATGCCGCTAACGACGCGAATCTGGAAAGCGAGACAATCCACTTCAAATCTCGTTAGTTACCCGATCTATCGCGAATTCCTGAAACACCAGCCTGCCGACCGAGGATGAAATAGTGCCCGCGGGGCAAGTTGCGGCTCTCAGCGGGTAGTGTCGTAATTTGAAATTGCCTTCTCGATCAATTCCAGCTCGGTCCACAGATGATCCGCTCACTCTAGCTGCCATCGCTGGCGGATGAACTGAGCAAAAGATGAGAGCCAAGTGTCTGTGTCTGACGATCATCATCGCGGCAGCGTGCGCCGGTGCTGGCTGCGGCAGTCAAGCGCCTGCGCCTGACCTGATGCAATCCAAGGTCGCATACACAAAGTGCCGGGAGCTATACGCAGCGCCGAGCAGGTGCGCTGGTCTCAATGACGTTGCGCGCGCACCGAATACCGACTCGAGCGGCAATTGGGGTAATACTGATAGTACTCCGGTTACTGGGGGGCCATAAGGCGGTCTGACTGACTTAAGCTTCTCTCTCGCTTCGGGAGAGAAACCGTTTTTCAACGGCCTGCTCGACGCTCACGGATGGGCGAATGCTCGGCGAGCCCGACCGACGCGCGAATGCTGAACTAGGGCTGTTTGGCCGACATCGTAGAACGGACGAGCGAGGCACTGCGCGATAGTCGGATATTTGTCGAGACTTTCGCGCGATCGAGAATTGCCAGGTTGGCGCGAGCCGGTTCAAAACCAGTCCGGGCAAGGTCGGACCATACCTCATGAGCAGTTACGTAGTTTCCGTCATCGGCGTAGATGACCCCGCGCATGTA
>Ga0137361_10002001_pt1 | contig 12850 bp, 8 predicted proteins | sample Mad1_80_16metaG_FD_104923 | JGI IMG/M metagenome (GOLD analysis project Ga0137361, IMG submission 104923) | Vadose zone soil microbial communities from Angelo Coast Range Reserve, California, USA - Mad1_80_16 metaG | ecosystem: Environmental > Terrestrial > Soil > Vadose zone | place: USA... | reverse complement strand
GCCGTCACCGGCTCGCCGGTGAGAACCAGCTCGAGAGCGATTTTGGGTCCGACAAGAAACGGCAGAATGGTGGAGGCCAGCGGAGGAAAAACGCCGATGCTGATTTCCGGCTGAGCAAAACGCGCTTTGGGAGTGGCGACGACGAGATCGCCGAAAGCGGCCAGTTCCGCGCCGCCGCCGATGGCCGGGCCATTCACGACACAAACGACGGGCTTGCCAACCTCCAGCATGCCCGAGAACGCTCCGTGAAACGCGTCGAGCATTTGAAAGACGCGCTGCGAGGTGTATTCGCCGATGTCGATGCCGCCGCAAAAAACTTTGCAGGCGGAATCAAGGACGATCAGTTTGATATCGTCGCGTTCACCGGCAGTGGTGATTCCGTCGGCGATTTCGCGGAGCATCGCTTCGTTAAGGAGATTATGCTCGGGGCGATTGAGGGTCATCCTTGCGACGCCGTCTTCAATGCGGAACTTCACAAATTGAAATTGTTCCGGTTTGCGCCTTTCGGGCTGGGCTACGAATTCTTCGGCGTTAACGGGCTCGATCATGCTCGTGCTCCTGCGCTTTGCGGGGGCGATAGGTTCAAGAGATTCTCAGTTGCGATTCAACTTAATGCTAGCACGACGATTGGAAAGCGCGGGGGAGAGTGAAAAACGTGGTGCGCAAAAAGTCTGCATCCTCACAGGCAGTCCTGTTTTATCTTGTGAATCTCATCGCAATCGCTATTCTGGAAGGCAGAGTTCCAGGTGCAATCCCCACGATGGCTGAATACAAACTTACCGCGGATCAACAGACCGCCATTGCTGCTCGAATGAGCGGAAGGGCCGGCGCAGATGGTTTTCCGGAGCTATCGTCATGGGAAGCGACTGGCAGCATTCGATTTCAGGCCGACTGGCAGGGGAAGAATGCCGATCCCGAGCGGGAGACGGAAGTACGTTTGCTGTGGACACGAGAGACGCTCTTTCTGCGATTCCGGGCGAAGTACCACGTGATCACAGTTTTTGCGGACGCCGAGCCCAACGGAAGGCGTGATCAGCTGTGGGATCGAGACGTGGCTGAGGTTTTTCTTCAGTCAAATGAATCGGATCGAAGGCGCTACAAGGAATTCGAAATCAGTCCGAACGGAATGTGGATTGATCTGGACATCGCACCGGGCGAAAAACACGATTTGAAAAGCGCGTTGCGGCGGCGGGTGACATTGAATGAAGCTAGCAAGACGTGGATTGCGGAGCTGGCGTTGCCGATGAAGTCGCTGGTTGAGCGATTTGATCCAGCTGCGAGCTGGAGAGTGAACTTTTTTCGGGTTGAAGGAGCGCGCGAACCGCGGTTTTATTCTGCATGGCAGCCTACCGGAACGCCGGCGCCGAATTTCCATGTTCCGGAAGCGTTCGGAAAATTGATTTTCGCGGACAGCGCGGCAGCGAAATAGCAAAAAGTGCGGCGCGGTTTCGGCGACGATGGGCGCTGGCTTCGGTGACCTTTTTTTCTTATGCTTTCCGGGTGAAAAGATCATTCCTGCAGTTCTGGAAGCCCGTACTCGAATTCTCTTTGCTGCATGCAACTCTGCTTGCGTTTTTTCTGCTGTTTGCCTTGGGTGGCTCGGCAGCAAATGCCGGCCAGCAGCAAAAGGCAAGTACTCCCACTCCTGCAGTCACGAAAGTCGAGCCGCCCAGTTGGTGGGTGGGGCTGACGCCGGAGGTGATGCTGCTGCTTTCCGGCCATGATTTGGAAGCGACGCAAGTTTCCTGCAATCTTCCGACGCTGCGCGTCTCGCGGACACAATCGTCGGCGGGCGGAAACTATCTCTTTGTTTGGCTGAAAATCGGGGCGGAGACGAAATCGGGGACGGCGGTTTGCAGAATTACCGCGCCGAAGGGAACGACGTCGTTCGAACTCCCACTGGCGGTGCGCACACCCAGACTTGGAAAATTTCAGGGGCTCTCGCAGGACGACGTGATGTACCTGATCATGCCGGACCGGTTTGCGAATGGCGACCCGGCGAATGATGAGCCTGCGGATGCGCCAGGATCGCATGATCGTTCGAAACCGCGCGCGTATCACGGAGGCGACTTGCTTGGCATCAAGAACCACTTGCCGTATTTGAAAGATCTGGGCGTGACGACCCTGTGGCTCACCCCGATCGTGAAGAATGGCGCGACGCAGGATTATCACGGGTACGGCGCGGTGGATTTGTACGCGGTCGATGCGCATCTGGGCACGCTGAAGGACTATCAGGAGCTGGTTGCTGCAGCTCACCTGCAACACATGAAGATTTTTTTTGACGCGGTGCCGAACCACGTTGGGCCGAAGCATCCTTGGGTTTCGAATCCGCCGCTGCCGGACTGGTTTCACGGCACACTCAAGCAGCACCTCGATTCATTTTCGCCGCTGAAAGGAACGTTTTATAACAAACCAGCGGGAGAGAAGGCGGGCAATGATCCATTCGAATCGCTGATTGATCCCCACGCGCCGGCGTGGATGAAGAAAAATCTCACGGAAGGCTGGTTTTTCGGGATCCTGCCGGACTTGAACACGGAGAATCCGGCGGTTGTACAATATCTGCTGCAGAACTCCGTCTGGTGGGCAGAAGCATCAGGACTCGACGGCTACCGAGGGGACACATTTCCTTACGTAGGGCGAAAGTTCTGGGCGGAGTGGCACGCGGGACTGCGCAGACTGTATCCATACCTGACAACGGTCGGCGAAGTGTTTCATCCCGATCCGAGCGTGACTTCGTTTTTCACAGGCGGAGTGAAGCGTTACGACGGCATCGATAGCGGGCTTTCGACGGTTTTTGATTTCCCGATGTACTTTGCGATTCGTGACGTGCTGCTGCGGAATGCGCCCGTTGGACGCATCGCCGATGTGCTGCGGCACGACGCTTTGTATGTGCATCCCGAAAGGCTGGTGACGTTCTTCGCGAATCATGACGTGCCGCGGTTCGCCAGCGAGGAAGGCAGTTCTCCTGCAAGGCAGAAACTGGCGTTTGGACTGACGATTACGCTGCGGGGCATTCCTGAAATTTACTATGGGGACGAGATCGGCATGCCCGGAAGCGGAGATCCGGATAACCGGCGTGATTTCCCGGGGGGCTGGATTGGCGATTCGAACGATGCGTTCGTGCAGTCGGGGCGAACGCGGGCACAACAGGAGATTTTTTCTTACCTGCAAGCGCTGCTCGGCGTTCGGCGCGGGCATGAGGCACTTCGCGCCGGAAGAATGTGGCACCTGGCGTCGGACGAATGGTCGTATGTTTTCTTGCGTGAATCGGAGGAGGAGCAGATTGCGGTGGCGCTCAATAATTCCGACAAGGCAAGGGACCTTCGAATTCCGCTGAACGGAACGCCGGCAGAAAAGATGGTCGGGATTTCGCTATTGTTTGGGGACGCGAAGGCAGAATTGAGCGGGCGTGAGCTCCACCTGAGCATGCCGACGCGATCGCTTTCGATTTTTTCGCTGAACTAGATGGATTCTGAAAAAGCTCTTATGGAGTGAGCCGGACGGTCCAATTCTTCACCGCATCCGGCACGGTCAGAGTGACGGAGTGCGCCTGCGGGTCATAGCGCCATTCGTGAGAAAGTTCATCGCCGATGCGAACTTCTTTGGGAACGGAAGAGACGCCGATGAAAGTGATCTCCGCGGCGTTCCACCAGGGCTGATACGAATTCTTCTCAATACTGCTGGTGAGACTGACGGAGCCGGCCGCGACCTGGCAGGAATAGCTGATTCGCAGGATCTCGCCCTTCTGGTAGGCAAAAGTATGCCCGTCATCTTCGTAAAGCGCGCCGCGGCACGCGTTGACCGCAGCGTCGGGGCCGGACGTGGAGGTGGGCAAGTAGTTGTGCAACTGGAGCGGCCCGCTTGGCTTTTCCGAGGTGGATTGCACGAGCGGCTGCATGGGCACGATAGCTCCAGCGCGGACGTAGAGCGGCATTTCATCCAAGCGGGGGTGAACATTGATCTGGTACTTACCTGTGTGTTTCTCTGAAGTCCAGTAGTCAAACCATTCTCCCGGCGGCAGAGCCACGCCTTGCGCATCGATCATTTCGGAAACGACCGGGGAGACAAAAAAGTCGGGGCCAAAAAGAAAATCGTGGTCGTCACGGTAGAATTCCGCGGCTTGCGGGTACTCGAGAAAAATGGGACGCATAAGCGGGATGCCGGCTTGCGTAGATTCTTCCGTAATGGTGTAGATGTAAGGCAGAAGGCGGTAGCGCAGCTCGATATATTTTCTGCGAATCGCCTCATGTTCCGGGCCATGCACCCAGGGCTCCTGGTCGGCTGTTCCTTTTGCGGTGTGGTCCCGATAAATCGGATTTAGCGCCCCCACCTCGAACCAGCGCGTCAACAAGTCAGCCGTGGGGGAGCCGGCGAAGCCGCCAATGTCGTCACCGATGAGCGGATACCCCGAGATGCCCATGCTCAGAAGCATCGGGGTGCTCATCTTGAGATGGTTCCAGGTGCTGCTGTTGTCACCGGTCCACGTGGCGGCGTAGCGTTGGGCGCCGGCATACGCAGCGCGGGTGAGCACGAAGGGCCGTTCGTCCGGCTGCAGCTTGCGCAATCCATCGTAGGTCGCGCGCACATTTTGCATGCCGTAGATGTTGTGGATGGCGCGATGATCGAGAGTCGTGCCGTCATCCAGGCGATGAACGACGTCGAGCGGCATGGTCTTATCGGCGCGCTGAAAGAGCGCCGGTTCATTCATGTCATTCCAGAAGCCCGCCGCGCCCATGCCGACGAAGTCTTTGTAGAGCCCGCCCCACCATTCCCGGACGCGCGTCAGAGTGAAATCTGGGAACACGCTTTCGCCCGGCCAAACCATTCCGACATACACCGATCCATCGGGATTCTTCACGAACACATCGTTCTTCATTGCCGAATCGTAAGGCGCATAGCCATGGTTGGGATTTCTCTTGATGTGCAGGTCGGTGATCAGAATCGTGCGCATACCTTGGGCGCGAAAATCGGCAATCATTTTTTCCAAGGTGGGAAAATACTCGCGATTAATCGTAAAAGGGGCGTTGCCATCTTGAAAATCGATATCGAAGTAGATGACATCCGCGGGTATTTTTTTCTGTCGAAGCGTATTGACGATTTCCCACGCACGCGATTCCGGATAGTAGGAATACCGGCTTTGCTGATATCCGAGCGACCAGAGCGGAGGCAGCGGGGAACGTCCGGTCATTGCCGTGTATCTGGAGATGATTTCCTTAGGCTCCGGTCCGGCAATGAAGTAGTAGTTCAGCTCGCCACCTTCGGCGCCGAAGGAAAAGTAATCCGGAGACTCCTTGCCAAAATCGAACACGCTTCGATAGGCGTTATCGAAGAAAAGTCCATAAGCCGCGCCTTTGCGCAGCCCGATGAAGAATGGAATGGTTTTGTAAAGCGGGTCCGTGGACTCCTGCCAGCCGAATTCGTCGGTGTTCCAGTTCGTGAAGGAGCGATTGCGGCGGTTCATGGGGCCGCCCTTGTCGCCGAGGCCGAAGTAATTTTCATCGAGCGGCATTTTTTTCCAGGCGTGAACTCGTGGCCCGTTCCAGGCCATCGGCAAACTGGATTCGTCCGCGAGCAATACGTTTCCGGCGGCGTCGGAGAAACCGATGAGCAGGGGTGATTTCTGAACCGTGGCGATCACATTCCCCGTGATGATTCGCAACTGTTTTGGAGTTTCTTCCATTTTCACGGCCGGGGGATCTGGCGATTCGATCACCGCCCAGGAGGAGGCCTTCGGAAAGGCGCCGGTGGGAGCGAGGCGCACGCGGAAGACGCCATCGCGGAAGGCCGTGATGCGGACTTTGGCGGCTCCAGCGGTCAGCTCGACACCGTCCTTGAGCTTTTCGACGCGCTGGACTTTCCCAACGTGCTGCCAGCCCTGTGCAACCACCGCCCCCCCGCTGAGAGCACAAGCGAGCAGGCCAATTCCGATGTGTCGAGCGACCCCTGTCATTTCAACCCTCCCGGGAATGAGAAAAAAACGAAGAACGATGAAGCGTGTTTCCTACCCGTGCAGCTACGATACGGCACTGTGGCGCGGCGTCAAGCGGCCAGCCACTGTTCGAAAAATGCAGATGCCTTTGCGCCTTCGATGCGGCGCCTGACGGCATCCAGCACGCGGCATCGCGCCGTTTCTCCGCCGCCGTAAAAACCGAGCCAATACGGCAGATAGATTTCGCAGTGCTCACGGATGATGTCGAGGCGGGGCTCGCGAAGCTTGAAGAAGCCTTGCTGAAAAACGATGCGCAAGACTTTTTCGCGGAGCAGTTCGACGGCGCGATCTTCGCTGAGCGCCGGCATCAGCCGGTTGCGGGAATCGGAAGACAGGAGCTCGCGATCGTCCGGGATTCGCGGGAATTCGAAAAGGTCGAGCGAGCCATCCACGGCGTCGAGAGCGAACAAGCGCGTGTGGGGGGTTCTGCCGAGTTCGTAGCAAACACGGTAGAGCCGGAACGGCACGTAGGCCGCGGCGATCTTTCGCAGCGGGCCGCTGCGCATGCGCCAGACGAACGCCGAAATGCCGGGCGAGGAGAAGGTGCGCATCGCTTCCTTCTCCGTGACGTTCGGTTTCAGCGTTCGAATGACGGACATGCTCATGATGGATTTCCGGCAGTCCGCCTCAGCGGAAGTAAATCCACAAGCCGACCACCGTGGCAATCAGCACCCCTGTGAACCCGAGATTAAACAAGCGCTCCGTTGGCGTTTCCCTTTGGAGATGGGGCGTGCTGGCATCGGTGGTGTCGAGTTTGTCGCCCACGGTGGCAAAGGTAAGTCCCGCGATCTTTTTTCGCTCAGGCGCCGGATACATCATACTGACGCCGATGAGCACAGCTGCGCAGACGACGAACATTAATATGGCGTAGTGCAAAAAGTTCATGTCCACCAGCCAGCGGATGGCCCCGGAATCGTAATGCCGGGTCTTATCCAGCACTTCGAAAATGAAGCGCACCGCGCCGAGGACAAATCCCGCAAGCAGCGAACTGATGGCGCCTTGCCCGTTCAGGCGCGGCCAGAGGATCCCGAAAATGAAGCACACCGCAATCGGCGGGCTGATGTACGCCTGAACGCTCTGCAAGTAGATATAAAGCTGCGCGCTGAGGAGATGTATGAACGGCACCCACAAAAGGCCGAGAACGACCATGGCGCCGGTGGCCATCCGTCCGAAAGTGACCAGCTGCAACTCCGTCGCGGCGGGACGGAACTTTTTGTAAAAGTCTAGCGTGACCATTGTCGATGCGGAATTGAATACGGAGCTCATGGCGCCCATTAGCGCGGCAAGAAGCGCAGCGATCATCAATCCGACGAGGCCGGGAGGAAGCAGGTTCACGATCATGGTGGGATAGGCGATGTCGCCGTTGGTGACTTTTCCTCCCACAACGTGGAAGAGTTGGGGGTAGAGTGCGACCGCGATCAGGCCCGGCAGTACGAGCACAAACACAGGAAGAATCTTGAGAAATCCCGCGAAGATCGTGCCGGCCTTGGCGTGGCCCTCGTCCTTCGCGGAAAGAACGCGCTGCACGATCACCTGGTCGGTACACCAGTACCAAATGCCCAGAATCGGCGCTCCAAAGAAAATACCGGTCCAGGGAAACTCGCCGTCCGTCGCCGGCTTCATCATGTGAAAGTAGTCAGCAGGTACTGCGGCACGCAACCCGGCAAAACCACCGACTTTGTCCAGACCGATGATGGTCAGCGCAATCGCGCCGGCGAGCAGGATCAAGGTCTGCACCAGATCGGTGTAAATCACCGCGGCCAATCCGCCCGCGATGGTATAAATACCCGTCGCCACAACCAGAATGACGGCCGCGGTCAATGGGCTCCAACCCACCACACGCTCCAGAACAATCGCCGCGGCGTAGAGATGCACGGAGATTTTCGTAAAGATGTAGGCGATCACGGAGATCGTTGCGAGGTAAGTGGCGCAATTGCGGTTGAAGCGGCGTTCCAGAAACTCAGGCATGGTGAAAACGTTCGAACGAAGGTAGAACGGCACGAACACCCAACCAAGCAAGAGCAGCATCATGCATGCCAGCCATTCAAAATGGCCTACGGCCAGGCCCGACGTGGCCCCGGAACCCGCCAAGCCGATGAAATGTTCCGTGGAAATGTTCGAGACAAACAGCGAGGCACCGATAGCGAACCAGCCGATGTTGCGGCCGGCAAGGAAATACTCCTCGGAAGTGCGTTCCTTTCTCGAGAAGTAATAGCCAATGCCAAAGACAAGGGCAAAGTAGATCCCGATGATGACGAGATCCAAGGTTCCGAGGGTCCGGTGAGTGACCGCAACCGAAGATGCAAAAAGCATCAACACCTCCTTGTGGACTGCCGCACGCAGCGCGTCTCCGTGGCTGCCCCTGCCTAAACGATATTCCCCAGTTGCCCCGACAATGACCCGGACGAATGGGCCGTAAAGAATTGTGCGTGCGAAGTCTATAACAGGCCAATGGCAGGCTCAATGACCGTTTCGCGAGGAGGCCCGGTTGAATGGAGACGGCGGCAATCGGCCAATCTTTGCTGCCTGGGAATAATCGAGCTGACGAGCAGGTATCTTGGCGTGGGCCAATCGCGCGTCCAGCGCAGTTTGCCGACTGGGACAGAACAAGGTAAAACTGATAGTCGGAGGAAACATGAGAAAGTTGCTGCTATGCCTGCTGATTGGTGCGGTAGCCGTGATGGCTGAGGGGAAGACCGTGTACGACTTCACATTGAATTCCATTGATGGCCAGCCCGCGCCGCTCGCGGCGTACAAGGGAAAGGTCGTACTGCTCGTCAATGTCGCCAGCCGGTGCGGTTACACGCCGCAATACGCGGCACTGGAATCCATCTATGAAAAGTACAAGGACCGCGGCTTCGTAATCTTAGGCATTCCCGCGAATAATTTTGGCGGCCAAGAGCCCGGCACGAACGCGGAGATCAAGACGTTCTGCAATTCGAAGTACAACGTGACTTTCCCAATGATGGCGAAAGTATCCGTAAAGGGCGAGGACACGACGCCTCTCTATCAATTCCTGACCGACAAGACTGCGCATCCGCAGACCGGCGGCGAGATCAAGTGGAATTTTACGAAATTCCTGGTTGGCCCGGACGGGCGCGTCATCACGCGGTTCGAACCGGAAGTGACGCCGGATGCGCCGCAAGTGACGTCAGCAATCGAGAAGGCGCTCAGCTCGCTGAAACCCTGAGCGAAGTGCACCGCGAGCTGGATCGACCTCCCGTCCTTAAACGCGGCGTTTGTGGGCCGGGCGACTGCTAAAATGATGTTGCGCACGCGTCGCCGGCTTACAAATCAAAATGTCCATACTTTCGCTGCAAAACGTCTCGAAGGATTATTTAAGCGACGGCCAGCGCGTCGAGGCGCTCAAGGGGCTTTCGCTGGAAGCGGACCGCGGAATATTTGTAGCGCTGGTGGGACGAAGCGGCTGCGGAAAGTCCACGCTGCTGAATCTTGCCGGGGCCATGGATTTTCCTACCTCGGGCCAGGTGCTGGTGGAGGGGATTTCGACGTCGTCCTTGAACGATGCCGCCCTGACGCGATTGCGGCGCGAAAAGGTCGGCTTCATTTTTCAGTCGTTTCAATTGCTCCACACACTTACAGTTTTTGAGAACGTGGAGCTGCCGCTGCTCCTTGCGGGAAAATCGCGTGCGCGCGAGGCTGCGCAGGAGCGGCTCGAGTGGGTGGAGCTGAAGGGCCTCGGCGATCGTTATCCACACCAGCTTTCTGGAGGCCAGATGCAACGCGTGGCCATTGCGCGCGCGCTGATCCATTCGCCGAGCCTGATCCTCGCCGACGAACCGACCGGCAATCTGGATACGACGACGGGGAACGTCATTCTCGAATTGCTCCGGCGCCTCACGCGCGAACAAAACACCGCAACGATTCTGGCAACGCATAGCCTCGAGGCCGCCGCCCTCGCCGGCCGGGTTGTACGAATGCGCGACGGGAAAATCGAAGAGATCCTCGAGCGCTGAAATGCCACGCCTACTGCTTTTTTACCGATTGATGACGCGGCCGCTCTTGCGCGAGCCGGTTCGCGCGGGGCTGACGGTGCTGGCCGTGGCTTTGGGCGTCGCGGTAGTGCTGGCGATCGATCTCGCGGGTGACGCCGCGACCGGATCGTTTCGTTCTTCGATGGAAACGCTGGCCGGGGACAATGATCTGGAGATCGCCACGCCGGGCGGCGTGCCGGAGAATTTGGTGGGTACGCTGACTTCCCTTCCGTACTCGATTCGAATCTCGCCGCGCATCGAGGACTATGCCGTCATCGCCGGGACGAGGAAGTCGCTTCCTCTTATCGGGCTCGACCTGGTATCCGAGGGGTCCGGCTTTTCCCAAATGGATTCTGGAGGAGCGGCGGAAATTCCATTTCCAAAAACTCTCGAAGAGGGATCCGAAAATTGTGGAGGCTTCGACGTCATCTGGGTGGGTGCGAGCCTTGGATTCAAGGCGGATGATCACCTCCAATTGCTCATCAACGATCAAGTCCACGACTATGTGATTCGCGGCGTGTATCCCGATTCGAACGGGAACGAATCCGCAATTGTGATGGACATCGCAGCGGCACAACACGCGTTGACGCGCTATGGCCGGGTCGACCGAATCTTGTTGAAAGTGCAAAAGACGGCGAGCCTGGAGGAGTGGCAACAGCGTTTGCGTTCCGTGCTTCCCGCTGGCGTGGAGCTGCGTCCGCAAGGAACGGGCACGAACGAAAATCGCCGCATGCTGGCGGCATTCCGATGGAATTTGCGGCTCCTGAGCTACGTTTCGCTGGTGGTTGGCGCCTTTCTCATTTACAACACGATTTCCGTTTCCGTGGTACGGCGCAGGGTGGAGATTGGAATCGTGCGCGCACTTGGCGCGAGCCGTGGGACAATTCTTTCGGCATTCGTTGGCGAGGCGGCTTGCTTCGGGATTGCGGGTGCATTGATTGCGCTGCCGCTCGGCCGGTTCATGGCGACGGGGGCCGTGAAGTTGATGGCTGTCACGGTCGAATCACTTTACGTGAGCAGCCGTCCGGGGCCGATCGAGTCGCGTATCGGATCGGTTTTCCTGGCACTGGGGATCGGCGTTGGAGTTGCCGTTGCGTCCGCTTACTCGCCGGCGCGCGAGGCTTCCCTCGTATCTCCCGTGGAGGCGATGGGAAAAGGGCGGCGCGAATATGACGTGCGCGTCCAGAAGACCAGAGACTTGTGGCTGGCGGCGGGGCTGAGTTTGGCTGCGTTTGCGGCTTCGCGTGGAAATGCCATCGCCGGGAAGCCGCTCTTCGGCTATCTTGCCGCGATTTTGCTGGTGGCGGCTTCCGCGTTGGCGATTCCCGCCATAGTGGATGTGCTTTTGACAATTTCATCAAAAATGCTTGGCAAAATATTCGGAGTAGAGGCGCTGCTGGCTTCGCGAAGTCTTGCGGCGTCGCTGCGCCGGACTTCGGTGCTCGTTGGCGCTCTCTCCACGGCCATCGCCATGATGACGGCAGTGGGCATCATGGTTGGGAGTTTTCGCGAAACCGTGGCCGTATGGATGGCCGATCAGTTGCCGGCGGATCTCTACCTTCGGCCCGCGGGCTCCGCCGCCGCGGATCGTCACCCAACAATTTCGCTGGGATTGGCGGAGAAAATTGCAAAGCTTCCCGGAGTGATGGCCGTCGATCGATTGCGAGCCTACGAAATCAGCTACGAGAATATGCCTGCGACGCTGCTTTCCGTTGACGTGGATGTACTACGTTCACATCACAATTCTGATTTTTTCTCCGGCCGCTCGAAGGAGGAAGTGCTGGGGGAATTGCGCGATTCGAATGTGGTGCTCGTGAGCGAACCGTTTGCGTACAAACACAATGTGAACAGGGGCGATTTTCTCGCGCTGGCGCTCGGCGGACGAAGAGATTCCTTCCGGATTGCCGACGTGTATTACGACTATTCGAGCGAGCGCGGCAATATCCTGATGGACCGCCAGACCCTATTGCGTTATTTGCCGGACCCGGCCCCGTCCAACCTCGCGATTTACATTTCTCCCGAAGCAAATCTGGATGCGGTTCGCCACGAAATCGAGAAGACTGCTGCCGGGCAGCGGGTCCTGCTGTTTTCGAATCGTGATCTTCGCGGAGAAGCGATTCGCATTTTTGACCGCACCTTTGCCATCACTTACGCAATGGAGGCGGTTGCGGTTCTCGTCGCCGTCATGGGGATCGCCGGTGCGCTTCTCGCGCTGGTCATCGACCGGCGCCGGGAGCTGGGTTTACTGCATTTTCTGGGCGCGGCAAGAAGCCAGATTCGAAAGCTGATTCTGGTGGAAGCAGGATTGCTGGGACTCCTGGCCAATATCGCCGGATTGATGCTCGGGTTTGCGCTGTCCCTCGTTCTCATTTTTGTGATCAACAAGCAGTCGTTCGGCTGGACGATCCGATTTCACTGGCCGGTGGAAATCCTGCTTGCGGCCATCACCATCGTGTATGCGGCAACTGTGATTGCAGGCTTGTACCCTGCGCAAGTGGCGGTAGAGCTGAATCCCATTGAGGTTGTGCATGAAGAATAAGCTGGCGTGCTTCGTCGCCCTGGTGCTTTCTCTCCAACCGGTCACGGCGCAATACCGCACGGCTTTGCCGGGTTACCACTATGAATTCCCGCGCGACCACTTCAATCATCAGGAATTTAAGACGGAGTGGTGGTACTACACGGGGAATCTGAAATCGAACGATGGGCACCGCTTCGGATTCGAACTGACGTTTTTTCGGCAAGCCGTAAGCCGCGATCTCGCAAAAACAGCGGCCTGGGACGTAAAAGATGTCTACCTCGCGCATCTGGCGTTGAGCGATTTGGATGGCAGCAAGTTTTATCACGCCGAACGAACAAACCGATCCGG
>Ga0137361_10001995_pt1 | contig 12869 bp, 10 predicted proteins | sample Mad1_80_16metaG_FD_104923 | JGI IMG/M metagenome (GOLD analysis project Ga0137361, IMG submission 104923) | Vadose zone soil microbial communities from Angelo Coast Range Reserve, California, USA - Mad1_80_16 metaG | ecosystem: Environmental > Terrestrial > Soil > Vadose zone | place: USA... | reverse complement strand
ATCGAGACGAACGGCACGCCGCGCTGCTCCGGCACCGAAGCGCGGCGAAGCGTTGCGCTGGTGGAAGCAATTTACGAGGCGTGCAGTTTGGGAAAGCGCGTTGAATTGCAGGCGGGCAGCTAGCCCCTACGGGAAAAGGACGCCACACTTGCAAATCAAGATTCTTGATGACAAGAAGGCGCTGGGCCGAGCAGCGGCGGAGCACGCCGCGAAATCCTTGCGAGCTGCTCTGCGCGAGAATGGCGCTGCGCGAATCGTTGCCGCTACCGGGGCATCGCAGTTTGAATTTCTGGACTCGCTCACTAGCGCGGCGGACATCGATTGGAGCCGGGTGGAGCTTTTTCACTTGGACGAATACGTTGGCTTGCCGGCTACGCATCCGGCGAGTTTCCGGAAATACATTCTGGAACGGATCATTCTCAAAACTGGAATCGGTCACAAGACCGGAATCGCTCAGTACCACCTTCTGGATGGAGAGGGCGACCCCCAGGAGATCACAAAGAGAGTTGGCAGTGAACTGATTTCCCGGCCCGTTGACATCGCCTTTGTGGGAATCGGAGAAAACGGCCACCTCGCGTTTAACGATCCTCCAGCGGATTTCGCGAGCGAGGAAGCATACCTTGTAGTGCAACTCGACGAAACTTGCCGGCAACAACAGGTAAACGAGGGATGGTTCTCTCAGCTGGCCGACGTTCCCAGGAGAGCCATCTCCATGTCGATCCGGCAAATCCTGCGCGCCAAAGAAATCATCGCCGTGGTGCCAGAGGCACGCAAAGCCCGGGCGGTGCAAGCCTGCGTGGAGGAGGAAATCAGCCCGTTGGCGCCCGCGTCGGCTTTGCGGAATCATGCGAACACGACGTTATATCTCGATAGGGATTCCGCAGCTCTGTTGAAAGCGTCCAGCCCATCCGTTTCGCAAGGGTCTGTTTCGCGATGACAATTTGTAAAACGACAGGTCGTAAAATGACAGCTCGCAAATAAATGCCGGCACCCGACCAAGCATTGCAGTCGAGATTGCAGTCGAGACCGCGCGCGATTCCCCATTTGCGATGGTGGATTGGCGGACTGCTGTTCGCCTCCACGGTGATCAACTACATTGACCGGCAGACGTTGGCACTGCTCGCGCCATTCCTCACGCAGGACTATCACTGGTCGCATACCGACTATGCGAATCTGCTGATCAGTTTTCGCATCGCGTACGCACTGGGCCAGACCGCATGCGGAAGATTCATTGACCGGGTGGGAACACGACGAGGACTGAGCATTTCCGTTTTATGGTATTCGTTGGTTTCGATAGCGACTTCGCTGGCCGCCGGCTTTCGCAGTTTTGCCGCTTTTCGGTTTCTGCTGGGAGCGGGAGAATCCGCCAACTGGCCCGGCGCTACCAAGGCGGTGTCCGAGTGGTTTCCCAGACACGAACGCGCCTTGGCGAGCGCGCTGTTCGACAGCGGTTCCTCGATTGGCGGAGCTATCGCGCCTTTCATTATTTTGCCAATCTACTTTCGCTGGGGATGGCGGCCGGCATTTGTGATCCCAGGGCTGCTCGGGTTCTTGTGGCTGTTTGTCTGGCGTCGCATTTACTACCTGCCTCGAGAGCATCCGCGGATCACTGACGCGGAGCGCGCGATGATTCTTGCGGAGACAGAGTCTCCGGGAGGCGCCGCTGACCGTCGGGTGAGATGGGGCGCTTTGTTGAAGTTGCCGCAAACCTGGGGCGCGATTGTGTCCAAGGCTCTGACCGACCCGGTGTGGTTCTTCATCACTGACTGGTTCCCGCTCTATCTGGTGGCGAAGGGCATTTCGCTGAAGAGCGGACTGATTGCCGTGTGGGTTCCATTCATCGCCGCCGATTTGGGCAACTTTTTTGGCGGAACGGCTTCGGGGTTCTTGATCAAGCGCGGATGGTCGCTCGGAGCGGCCCGCAAAGCGCTTGTAGTGTTCGGAGGATTCGGAGTGACTTTGCTGATTCCCACCATTTTCACAATGAACCTGGTAGCGATCACGGCACTGTTTGGGCTGGCGACATTTTGTTATGCAGCGTTCTCAACCATCGCCAACGTGCTGCCCTCGGACCTGTTCACCGGCGGCTCGGTTGCTTCCGTGAGTGGCTTCAGCGGAACCGGCGCGGGGATCGGAACGATCATCGCGTTCGAGTTAATTGGCTATTTTTCTGATGCCACCCAAGCGCTGCCGGGACACTCCTTCGACAAGATTATCGTCGTAGCCGGTCTTGTTCCGTTCGTGGGGATGCTGCTGGTGCTGTTGCTGGTGCGCAACACACGCGCAACAAAAGAAGGCTTGGTGCGGCCGATCTGAGTGAAATGTTGGAGGCGGGGGGAGTTGAACCGGTACTTTTCATAGGCCCTAAGACGAGGAGATCTTTTGCAAGCCCTGAATGATCGCTCTGCTAGAAATGGGCAGCAGGCCCAGCCCAAAATTGCCGGTCGTTTTCAATAATTCAGGAAACCAAGGCTGATTGCCGATCTCGATTTCACAATCCCGTCCGTTCGATCCCGTAGCACGGTCTTTTAAAATGCCCCGTGTTTCCTCGTCGCACCCTGCATCCTTGATGCGAAATCGACGTTGCCCTGCTATGAAGACGACTCCAGTGCCCCTGTCCAACTTTCGAAAGCCCTTCCCTTTCGTTCGTCACCTTTGAAGAAAGCCAAATACGACATCACGTGGTATCCAACAAAATGTTTCTGGGCCGGATGGAATCGTGCCAGTTCATGCACGGGCCGCCACGTTCCAGAGTTGATGTAAATTTGGTTCGTTACGGAGTTACCCTGCGGAAGAGATTGTAAGGGCACAATCTCGTAATGATGTGTGTGGCCGTAGACGATGAATTTCGCCCAACCGTCAATGAAACTCTTTTCGTGCGTAGCATAAGGATAAAAGCTCTCAGCCCGTCCTCCTCCAAATTTCGAGCTGAACCAAGCAGCTACGTCGCTCAAGCCAGACATCGGCAGCTCGCTTGAGATCTTGAAACCGAGTTTGATCAGCAATGAACTGCCAAATGGTCTAGCTTTTACAAAATCCAATTCTAAGAACTCGTGAACCAATTCATTCCATATGCTCTTGACTTCTTCGGTGATCGAGGGGGTGCACGTGTCTTCGAGTAGTCCGTCTACCCAGATCGGGATGATCGATAGAGGGCGGACATTATCAATTTCCTTAAGTCCCGCATCGCATGCATCTGGAAGTCTGGGCCCGAGCCGCTGCCGCACTACAACCCCAAATTTGTCTAGCAGTTCAATCACTATCGCATCGCCAAGGGATGAGGCATCGCGGCTATGCTCATAATTGCTAGGATCGAAGATATCCCCGTGCCGGGCAAATACTCGGTGATCCCGGTAAATCTTCTCTATCACTTGCGATTCAAAAGGTTCGTGCGGAAAAGGAAGGTTAGGGGAGTTTTCGAGGCCAAGAGCATCAACAATCATTTTTCTTATGGCATCGTGCGCTGGCCCTTTCAGATGAAAGCACCAGTCATGATTGCCTACAAGATAGTGAATGCGGACGGGCACGGGCACTCGGTGGGGAGGTTTTACCATCACTCCACTATCCTCGGCGGCGGGTGGAAGACTCAGTATTTCGGGGTTATGTAGGCTCCTAAGAATACTCAAAGATTCTTGGTTGTTTCGAATCACGTCTTCTGTAATGCTGCGCACCATGTCGGAAAATCGAGCATCATTCTGATCTCCCCAGGGACGTACTTCTGTCGGAGCGGCACACCAGCGGGTAGAACGTATGACGTCTAAGATGTCCCCCAATAACACGAGGTCGATGCTATCAACCGGGGAATACGTCTTCTCATTTCGCCAGGAAGCATCGAAGGCCAACTCGCGAAGGCTTTCTCGAAATGCTCTGAACGCCCCTGGTTTTATAGTTTCGCCTGAGGTGCCGTCGGTCAGATGTAAATCGCTGATAATGACTAACATTGGCTCCGCTCCCCTTACCCAGTAGCGCTGTGAATTACTCCCATTCCCAAACTCGTGCTGTCGCGTCCAGACTGCTGCGACAGAGCAACCCGTTTGTCGCGGAGCCCCACAAATCACCGCTATCGATTGCGGCGATTCTGCATCCTGGCCTATGCCGGATTGCATTCTTGGGTCCCTTGGTCCTGTAACCAGTGCGCAACCTCAGCAGACATTTGACCGCATAACAGTTGTGCCATTGTAACCGGGTAAAACTCTTCGACACGGAGTGCATTTGTAGACAAGGAGAAGGACGTAAATGACCTAATCCGGGAAGGACAGCGCATCGAGAAAATCGCGGTGTCGGAGTTGCCGGTCAATCCCTGCGACGAACCTTTTACAGGTGGACTAGCGAAGACCTAGAGCAGCCACCGTAATTTCGGCAGAAAACTTACAGTCGCCGCAGAAAAAGTAGACCTGCCAACGTGAGGCCGATCGCCCACAACCAGTGTTGGAGAGACATCACAAGACCGAGCCTGAGCCATCCCGCTTTAATATGTATGCGAGATTTCATGTCCTCGTAAGTTATTGAGGGCATAGGGGTAAAAATGGTGGAGGCGGGGGGAGTCGGAATATTCAGCGGTATTGAAAACACGGAACTTATTGATTTTTCGAGACGCGCAAAACGCAGAAAACGGCAAAATCGCGTCTAACTGGAACGTATCTGGAACGCGAGATTTTTCATTTGCCAAACGAAATGCAGGTTACGCGTCACTCTTTTTTCTGAGTTGCCGACTCGTTCTGAAGCCCGCGGGTCCGCGCGTCCTTCAATGATCTTGACCGGCGTTCTGTTACACTGTACCTTTACAGTGATACAGTTATATAACATGTTTTTTAAACTCACTCCTACGACGGGGCAGCCTCTCTACCTGCAATTGATGCAACAAATCCGGCACGCAGCGGAAACCGGCGCGTTACGCGATGGCGATCAGTTGCCAGGCATCCGAACTCTCGCTGAAGAGTTAGTTGTCAGTCCCAATACGATTGCTAAAGCGTATTCAGAGCTTGAGCACGAAGGACTGCTCGAATTGCGCCCTGGCTCCGGCGCATTTGTCTGTGTGAAGCGCCGGACCCGGTCCTTAGCAGAACGAGTGCAAGTTGCACGGCACCGGATTCGAGATCTTATCGAGGGACTGCGGGAGGATGGCCTCTTAGATGAGGAGATCCGTCGTGCGTTCGAGGCAGAACTTCTTTACCCGGCTGAGATTGCGAGAAAGTGATGACGAACGAAGCCGTCATACTCACGCATGAACTCACCAAGTCCTATGGGAATGCAGAAGCCGTCCGAGGACTGAATCTATCGGTTGGCCGGAACAGTATAACTGCGTTTCTCGGCCGAAATGGCGCTGGTAAAAGCACCACCATCAAAATGCTGCTCGGCATGATCCGGCCTACTGCCGGATCGGGCACCATCCTTGGAAAGCAGATGACCAACGCTGAAGAGAACCGCGAACTGCGTCGGCGGGTCGCTTATGTCGCCGAGGACAAACCGTTATATGGGTACATGACGGTTGAGCAGACGATTCGCTTTGCGAGTTCGTTCTATCCTGACTGGCGCAGAGAGCTCGAACAAAAGCTTCTCCGTGACTACGAATTGCCGCTTGGCCGGAAGGTCAAGATGCTTTCCAAAGGGATGCGGACTAAACTGGCCCTACTGCTAGCATTTGCTCGGCGGCCCAACTTACTAATCCTAGATGAGCCAAGTGAAGGACTCGATCCGGTAGGGATTGAACATCTCCTTCAAGTCTTAGTTGCGCAGTCAGCCGAGGGTGTAGCTGTTTTCTTCTCCTCACACCAAATTGCCGAAGTTGAACGCGTAGCCGACCACGTCTGCATTCTTGAAAAAGGAAGTTTGTTGGTGGACGCGCCGCTCGACCAGTTGCGCCAATTTTATCGACGGATTGATTTGGTGTTTCCGTTTCCACCGACTGAGCGCGAGTTTCGCATTCCCGGAGTTGAAAGAATCCAAACGAGCGGACACCAGATGAGCGTGTTTGCAAGCAGGAATGCGGCGGCAGTGATTGAACGCGCGCACGACTTGAATGTCGTTTCTGTCGAGGTCGCCCCGGTAGGATTGCGCGACATATTCCTGGAGACTGTAAAGGAGAGTTGAACGTGCTTTGGTACAAGGCTTGGCTCGAGACTCGATCTAGATTCCTGATCTGCCTGGCAACTCTGACGCTCTTCAGCGGAATCTTCGTCCATCATGCTGAAGGACTCGTACGTCTGGAATCGAAGTCAGATTTCAACCGTCTTCTGTTTGTGAATCAGCAGTTCCTCGTCATCATGTGGGTATTGGCCGTTGTCTTATTGGGAATGGGAGGAATCGTTCGTGAAAAGGCGCTTGGGACCTCGTCATTGACCCTGGCTCTGCCTGTTAGCAGGGCGCGTCTGCTGGGTGTCCGTGTTGGAATGGGCGTTCTTGAGGCAATTGTGTTAGGCGTTGTGCCCTGGGTTGCAGTATTTTTCGTTTCGTCCTTTGCAAGAAAACCAATTTTGATCACTCAGGTGGCGTCGTATATCCTGCTTTTGGTTGGAGGGGGCCTAGTCTATTTTGCCTTGGCGGTATTGGTTTCATCATTAGTCTCGGGCGAATACACAGCTCCAGCCCTCGCTTTTGGAATAGTGCTGCTAGCCGCAATGCTGTTCGATGCGTGGCTTCGCCAGTTCAACCTCTGGCGATTGGTGACCGGCGATTTTTCATTGGACCGAAGCACCTATCTTCTCTCGGGACATTTACCTTGGTTAGGCATCCTTTCCAGCTTATCCGTTGCTGTACTGATGGTGCTGGTATCGACCATCGTCGTGCAAAGACGAGAATTCTGAATTCTACCGGTTGCAGACGGAACTTCCCGTCGAGACAAATAAACACAGTCCTGTTGGGTTTCAGTGCAATCTGGCAGCGCCATCGCTTCGTCGATTGCGCCCGGATTAGGTTAGCGCTTTGGTAGGTCCAGAGGTTTTCGCACATTTGTTTGAGGCATAGCCCGGTGGTGCTTTGGCTCACCGTGGGGGATCCGAAAGTTTTTTCGGAGGCATTCATGCGGCTTCAGTCGCCCGCCGTCGGGTGGCAAATGCTACAACTATTCTGGTAACATGCTACAATACTTACAAGAGTTACATATTCAGGAGATCGCCATGAGGACAACCCATTCGATGGTCATAAGCATGCGTCTGCCGCTGGAGAGCGGAAAGCGTCTTAAGCGCATGGCGAATCGGCATGGATGGACTCCCAGCGACGCGAGCGCGCGTCTGGTTGAGGAAGGCTTAAGGCGGTCGGAATTTGCTTTCATCGACTTTCGCGATTCACCCGCTGGCCGACAAGCCTACGTTCAGGGGAGCACGCTCGCGGTGTGGGAGGTGATGCTGCTCGTCCGCGGCTATAAGACAGACACATTGGCTGTGGCCCGACACCTCAGGTGGCCAGAGGTAAGAGTTCATGCAGCCGTCAATTATGCGAAAGCGTTTCCGGAAGAGATCAAGGAGGTCATGGCCGAGAATGATTCGGTGGATTTTGGGGTTCTAAAACGTATGTTACCCCAGGCCGCCGACTTCGTTTCCAGGAAAGCGACGAAAAACTGACGTGCTCAAATTTCTTCTCAACGAGCATATCTCGCCGGATGTGGCCGATGGTCTGCGCAGGCGCAATCGGACCATAATAGTTCGCTATATGGTGGAATGGGAAAACGGAGACTTCCTCGGACAAGAAGACTCCGCTTGCCTGCAAGAAGCGGCCACACAAGGGTTGACGCTTGTTACGTATGACCGAAGAACGATTCCGCCGTTGCTCAAAGCCTGGGCGGAAGAAGAGCGAATGCACGGTGGCGTCGTTTTTCTTGACGAAAAGACCATCTCCCTGACGGATATCGGTGGCCTGGTTTGGGCACTCACAAGACTGTTAAAGGAGACGGGGAAATGGGACTGGACCAACCGAGTCTCCTTCCTGCGGCGTTGACGCCGATCACCGTGGGTTGCAGTGCTTAGCACCAAACTAACGCGGCTGGCAGCTGCCTAGCCCGTCTCCAAATTGGAACGTATCTGGAGCTCAGAGAGACAAAAAGTACTGTAATCTTATCATTATAAGTAAGTTATGATGGTGGAGGCGGGGGGAGTCGAACTGCGCAGTCCTATTGAAAACACGCAAGTTATTGAAAATAATGGACGCATGATCCGCAAGAAACGCGCAAAAAGCAGTTCGGATGTACACGGTGTGTACACGGATTGATGATGCTCTCCGGGACTTACTACAGTCTGCACGACGCCACCGCATGGCTCTGGAAAAAACTCTGCGCGACCGGCCGGATTTGACGGAGGCGCGCTAGCTCAAGAACGTGATAGGTGAATCGGTTTGCGGATTCCGGCTTTAGGGTTTGCTTGCCGGTGGCACGATGTCGTTCATGCGCAGGTATCCGACCATCTGTCCGTAGTGGTCCATCGAATGACCGACGATCACCGAACAAAGCGACAGACGTGATGTGTCGGACCCAAAAATGGGGTGCTTGATCACAACCCGGGCATTGTTTTCATTGGTGGCTGCAAAGGCTCGATGGACAAAGACCGAGGATTTTCGCGCCAGGTCTATCAGCCCTTGCTTGGTTTTTACAGCATCTATGACTTCCGGCTGCAATTCTCGCGGGATTTCTTCCGCCAGAATTGCGGCGGCCAGCGCATCGTTCACCTCGAGCACATGTTGCACCTGTTCGGCAAAACTCCGCACACCCTTGAAGCCCGTACCCTTCGGTGCAAAGGCGAATTTTTCTGCGGGCATGGCTTCAACCAAGGGGATGAATTGCCCCTCCATCCAGTCGAGTACAGGCGTCATGGCCATGGATGTGGTCATGGGATTTGGAGATTGTGCTTGCTGCTGTGCCGTTGGTGACATAGACGAAATACAGAGCATCAAGAATAGCGTCGCCGAAAGACGCGTAAGTTTCATAACTGCCTCTTTCTAGTTGCTCGTAGCGGTCGAACTGTGAGTATTCGCGATGCCCACACGCCGGCTAATCTCTTCAAACCTTGCATCCTTCCGAATCGGGTCCCAGCGTGGGTCAAGTCTCATCCACACCAACCAGTGAGAGCGATCTTCCAGCGCTTTCTGCAACCAGTTCAGAGCCTGGTCTTTTTCACCGAGACCAGCGTAGATCAGCGCTACTCCATACGGCGTGACATACCGTTCCTTAGCGAGCCCATCGAGTCGCGTCAGCATTTTACGCGCTTCGTTCTTACGGTTCGCGACGCCTTCCACATTTCCTATTCCAGCCAGCGTGACGACCCAATTGGGCAATGCAGCATCCGTCGCGCGGTACTCCGCCATCGCCTCGTCGTACATCCCCTTTTGCTGGTACGCGCGGCCTAACCACAAATGAGCCAGCGGAAACTTGGGACCCATTTGAAGCGTTTTACGGAGTTGCTCAATCGCGTCGTCGTACTGCCGGGCATAAACCATTTGAAAGGCGACATCCGTATTGATCACCAGTGACAGCGGATCGAGTTCCAGCGCCTTGTGAATCTCCGCTCGAGCCTCCGCCGGCCGCTCCGCCGCGAGCAGAAAGACGCTATACCAGTCGTGAGCCGTGGCGTAATTCGGGTTCAGTGTAAGGGCTTTCTTGAATTCACTCTCCGCGGCTTCCCGGTCCCAATCGAAATAGAGATGTACGTACGCAAGCGAAGTGTGAGGCTCCGCCAGCGAGGGGTCCAGTGACAACGCCTTCTCGGCCGCGGCGCGAGCTTGAGGAAAGGCTTCGCGCGGCGGAAGGTAGCTGAGATAGCCGAGTGTGGTATACGAATCTGCAATTCCGGAGTAAGCGGCGGCATAATTGGAATCAATTGCGATGGCTTGCCGGAAAAAATCTATGCCTTGTTGCAGGCCGGCCTCATTCCGCTTGTTCCATGCGAATCGCCCCTTCAAATACGCTTCGTAGGCCGCAGGGTTGATGGAGCGATTGCCGCCGGGCCGCGCTTCCAGCAGATTGACCTGCACCTGGCGTGCGATCGCCGAAGCTACCTCGCTCTGCAAACTCAGGACGTCCGCCAAGTTGCGCTCGAAGCTTTCCGCCCACAAGTGCCGGTCGTCTCGGGCTCGAATCAGCTGAGCGCGAACGCGGACTCGGTCTCCCGATCGCTCGACCGTCCCCTCCACCACCGCGTCGACGCCCAGTTCGCCAGCGATTTGCGGCAAAGGCTTTCTCGCGCCCTTGAAACGCATCACGGAGGTCCGCGAAATCACGCGCAATTCCCGCATCTGCGCGAGGTCGGTGATCAATTCATCGGTCATTCCATCAACGAAGAATTCCTGCGTCGGGTCTCCCGATAAATTCTCCAGCGGCAGCACGGCGATGGATTCGATGCGGACCGGCCGGAACCGCTCCAGCAGGCGGTCACGCAGGCCGAAGGTGTTCAACGCCAAACCCGCCAGAGCCAGCAACACGGGCGTTGCGAAGGCCAACAGCCAGCGTCTCAGCCTTGGACGCCCCGCGGCGCTTTCGACCACCGCCTGCGCGTTCGGATCCACTGCTTCTCTGGGCGCAGCGTCTGGCGGCAATTGCGTGACGCCTGCCACGAACTTGTAGCCTTTTCCGACCACGGTTTGCAGGAATTGCGAGGACTCCGAGTCGTCGCCCAATGTCTGGCGAATTTTTCGGATAGCGGTGTTGATTCCGTGGTCGGTGTCCACAAAGACGTCCCGGCCCCAGAGTTTTTCGATGATTTCTTCCCGGGACACCAGTTCGCCGTGCCTGCTGATGAGAAGGATCAGCAACTCCATGGGAATCTTCTCGAGCTTCAGAGCATGGCCGTACCGGCGCAATTCATAACGCGTTAGGTCAAGCTCGAAGCCTTCGAACTGGTAGCAGAGAGTGGGCAAGGACATACCCCCGTCAATTGGCGGCATTATAAGAGCCCCCGCTGAACCTTGCCAAGCGTAAAGACCCTAAAGGCAGAGACTTAGACCTATAGAGAAGCTTCAGCCAATCTTCAGCCGCTCTGCATTGCGCCGCCGCCCAGTGGGGGTCAAAGATGCGCCTGTGTCGAGTGTCCCAAAACCCAAAGAGCTCGAAGAGGAGAGCCCATGAGATCGCAACCGATGTTGGTATCTATCCGTTTGTGTGCGGCAGTCCTACTTTTGATCGGAGCTGTAAAGTCGGCGTCCGCGCAATTTCCGCCGCTCCCACTGGACTGGTCGCAGTTTGACCAGGAGATGTTTGAATTTGTGGGGCAGGTGAAGAATTTTCCGCCCGCCGGAATTGGCCTACCTGCTACGTCCGTCCAGTACGGTTACCTGAGCCATGTGAAGGGCCTCAGCGACGACAAGATTTACCTCGCAGGGCTTACCCAGAATGAAACTTCGGCGCTCCTGACTTTTTACAACGATTCGGTCACGGAGAAGGTCACCAATCACGGCAGTTTGAAAATTGTCATTCGCGAGGGCACGACGACGATCTATTACAATCCCGTACCGACCGGTGATTTAACTACTCCCAATCCCGATTCTTTCCGGCAGGGAACTCCAGTCCTCAGTACGAAATGGCGGCATCAGGTAATCTTCGATGCGAACCCGAGTCCCGACCCAACTGCTCCGCCCCGCACCAACCTGTTTTTCGTCACTTGGTGGCACAAGATCACATCTTCAACGCCGTTCGACTTGGGGAGTGAAACGGTGATTCTAGGCGGTGTTGGGCACACGTTTCGACAGCACCTGGTGGGCGGCGTCGACTTCACCGGCAAAGTAAATGGAAAGTTTGCCGGTTACGCAACGTCCTTCGAACCGGCAGTAATCGTCTTTCAGAAAAAATAGTTTCGCGGTTACGCTAGATGGTTCCGCCCATTTGTGTTGGCTTCCCAAATGGGCGGATTCCTGCCGCTGCGCACTTGAGCTGGTAAGCAAAGAGACGCTAGCTGAGATCCTGCGTTCTATAGAGACTCAGCCTCAGCCACGGCACGCGAGAACGCGGTAACTGTTTGGATGGAAATGCATAAGTACGAACGTCCCGAGGGAGTTGCCCTTTTAAAACAGGAAGCGACCAAGGCAGATGCCGAAGCGGTCAAGCAGAGGCTTAGTTCGGCCATTCTCAGGGCCCTGCAATTGTGGTGCAGCGGGTCAGAGAGAGAGGCTTGGCAATCGGCAGCCAAAACCGGGCACATTTAAACTCACCCAACTGGCCGGACAACATTGGGCACGCATGAATGAGCGATTGTCACAGCTATTAAATACTCAAAGGGTAAGATAAGATCGTCATATAACCTCGAGAAGTTCGAGTACGTCCCAACAAAATGGACTATGTGTGTACGCAGCGATTGAACCGTCCCGTAAAATATTGAAAATAAAGGGTCTTATTTATGGAGGCGGGGGGAGTCGAACCGAAGCGCCTCACTGATTTTACTTAACCTATTCAAAATAAAGCCTAGAAAAATTCCGGCATACCGGCTGAATTGGCTTCTTCAGCTAAATTTCGCGCGATATTCGCGTGACGGTCCTTGCCTTCAGAACTCTTACCGCTCCGTTCCCCCTCGGTTTCTGTAAAGCAATCACAAAGCACTCTCACAAGGGCCGCATTAATTATTGGTAGGTCAAAACCGCCGTACCAAGCGGCCCAGTCAATCCGCAAGCATGCAAACACGCAAGATCTTAGTAATTGTTCCGCGCAGAAATCAAAATCCAAAATCAAATATCGGAGGACCAAGAACCATGAGCTCTGCAAAACTTGCCCTCGACCCGGCAAATCTCCGGGTCGACGAATACTCGACCGCCCAGGGTCGAGTGTTTTCCATCTACTTAGGGACCACGCAAAAATAACTTCACAGATTGGGAGTGATCGTGTAGTTCCAAGCCGGTAGTGTCTTGTGGGGGCGAACTCGAATGGAGCGGAAGAGTAGGGGATCCGCACTGAGGCCGGT
>Ga0137361_10001992_pt1 | contig 12877 bp, 18 predicted proteins | sample Mad1_80_16metaG_FD_104923 | JGI IMG/M metagenome (GOLD analysis project Ga0137361, IMG submission 104923) | Vadose zone soil microbial communities from Angelo Coast Range Reserve, California, USA - Mad1_80_16 metaG | ecosystem: Environmental > Terrestrial > Soil > Vadose zone | place: USA... | reverse complement strand
GACGAGGAGCGGCGGCGTGCCGCGCGCGACCGGGTAGACGAGCGACAGGTCGCCCGCCCCGTACGCCGCGGTGAGCGCGAAGACGTATCCCGCCTCGAAGAGGCCCGACACGAGGACCGCCCCCCAGGCCGCCGGGCTCACGGCGGTGAGGGGATAGATCAGGAGAGCGGGGGAGCAGAGGACGACACCGACGAGCAGTGCGCCCGACTGGATCTCGAGCCGGCGCGCGTCGCTCTTCACGAGGAGGTTCCAGACGCTGTGGCAGACGGCCGCGCCGAGCACCAGCAGGAGCGCGGCGAGCGGCATTGCACGAGTCTGCTATGCTTGAGGCCCGATGTCCACCCGCGAGACGCGAGGGGCCGAGCCATGAGCGACCATCACCACGACCACGCGAGCGAGCCGGGCTCACCGCTCGCCGAGACCGATCTCCGCGTGCGGGCACTCGAGTCCCTCCTGGTCGAGAAGGGGCTCGTCGACCCGGCGGCCCTCGACGCTGTGATCGACACCTACGAGACCAAAGTGGGGCCGCGCAACGGCGCGCGGGTCGTGGCGCGCGCGTGGGTCGATCCCGCGTTCAGAGCGCGGCTCCTCGCCGACGCCACCGCTGCGATCGCCGAGCTCGGCTACATGGGCCGGCAGGGCGAGGACATGGTGGCGCTCGAAGACACGCCGAAGGTCCACAACCTCGTCGTCTGCACGCTCTGCTCCTGCTACCCGTGGCCGGTCCTGGGGCTGCCGCCCGTCTGGTACAAGTCGGCGCCGTACCGGTCGCGCGCCGTGCTCGACCCGCGGGGCGTCCTGCGTGAGTTCGGCGTCGAGCTCGGGGACGACGTCGAGGTACGCGTCTGGGACTCGACGTCGGAGATGCGCTACCTCGTGCTGCCGGAGCGTCCCGCGGGGACCGAGGGCATGAGCGAGGAGGCGCTGGCCCAGCTCGTCACACGCGACTCGATGATCGGCGTCGCCAAGGTCACGCCACCGGCGCGGGGAGGCCCGCGATGAACGGCGTCCACGACATGGGCGGCATGCACGGGATGGGGCCGATCGAGCGCGAGGAGCACGAGCCCGTCTTCCACCACGAGTGGGAGCGCCGCGCGTTCGCGCTCACGATGGCCGCGGGCTTCCTGGGCGAGTGGAACATCGACATGGCGCGCCACGCGCGCGAGCGGATCCCGCCCGCCCGGTACCTGGCGTCGAGCTACTACGAGAAGTGGCTCCTGGGCCTCGAGACGCTCCTCGCGGAGCGCGGCCTCGTCACGCGCGACGAGCTCGTGACGGGACGGCCGCGCGGCCGGAGCTCGCCGGGGCGGGTGCTCAAGGCCAGTGACGTCGGCCGGGTGCTCCTCAAGGGCGGCCCGGCGCGACTCCCGGAGCGCGTCCCGCCGCGGTTCAAGCCGGGCGACCGCGTCGTGGCGAAGAACGTCAATCCCGTCGGCCACACACGGCTCCCGCGCTACGCGCGTGGGAAGCGGGGAGTCGTCGATCGCGACTACGGCGTCTTCATTTTTCCCGATGCCCACGCGATGGGGCTCGGGAAGAAGCCCCAGCACCTCTACGGCGTCCGCTTCGCGGCACGGGAGCTGTGGGGGCCCGACGCCTCACCGGGCGACGCGGTCTACGTCGATCTCTGGGACGATCACCTGGATCCCGCGTGAGGTCGGAGCTCGCCGTGACGACGCCCGATCTCGCCGCCCTGCCGCGGCTCCCGCGCGACGCGGAGGGCCCCGTCTTCAGGGCCCCGTGGGAGGCTCAGGCCTTCGCCATGGCGGTGACCCTCGCCGAGCGCGGCCTCTTCACGTGGAAGGAGTGGGCGACGTACCTGGCCGACGAGATCGCGGCGGCCCGGGTGCGCGGTGAGGCGGACGACGGCAGCCGCTACTACCATGACTGGCTCGCGGCACTCGAGAAGATCGTCGCCGACAAGGGGCTCGTCGCGACGGACGCGCTCCTCACGCGGAAGGACGAGTGGGACCGGGCCGCGCGCGCGACGCCACACGGCCAGCCGATCGTCCTTCCGCGCCGCCCGTAGCCTTTCGCTCCTCCAGTTCCTCGAGCGTCTGCGGCCAGTCCTCCCCGAGCAGTCGTGAGAGCGCGCGGTCGGCGAGGAGCCGGCCGCCCGTCTGGCACCGCGCGCAGTAGTTCGTCTCGTTCTCGGCGTGGACGATGCGCTGCACCGGAGCGCCGCACGCCGGGCACGGCTTGCCGTAGCGCCCGTGGACGGCCATCCCTTCGCGGAACGCCGTGACCCCCTCGGGGAATTTCGCGCCGGCCTCCCGCCGCAACCGTTCGCACCAGTCGAGCAGCGTCGCGCGCGTGGCCTCGAAGAGGCGCGCGCGCTCCGCGTCCGTGAGCTGCCGCGAGAGCTTCACGGGCGACAGGCGCGCCCGGTGGAGGATCTCGTCGGAGTAGGCGTTGCCGATCCCGCTGAAGAGCCGCGGGTCGGTGAGCGAACGCTTGAGCGTGTGGTTCTCCGCGACGAGCGCCGCACGAAACGCCGCGAGGTCCGCGCCGAGCACCTCCAGCCCGCCCGGGTCGTGCGCGCGGACCCCCTCCTCGCCCCGCACGAGGTGGATCGCCGCGCGCCTCTTCGTGCCCGCCTCGGTCAGCACGAGGGTGCCCGTGGAGAAATCGAGCGCGGCGAGGCCGATCTTGCCCGGTGGCCGGGCGCCGGCCGGGCGCCAGTGGAGGCGCCCCGCGATCATCAGATGGAGGAGCAGGAAGAGGTCGCCGTCCAGCCCGATGACGATGCGCTTGCCCAGACGGCGGAGCCCGCTCACCGCCCGGCCCGCCGCCGCGGCGAGGGGCGGGTCGACCGAGCGGAGCACGAACGGGCTCAGGAGCCGCACGCGCTCGAGCCGGGCGCCCCGGAGGCGCGGCTCCAGCGCCTCGATGTAGAGCACGACGTCGGGCAGCTCGGGCATCCTGCGTATACTGTGCCTCATGACCGAGCTTCAGGCACCGTTCGATCGTTATCGCGACCACGTCCGGCCCGAGTGGATCGACGGGAACGGCCACATGAACGTCGGCTACTACCTCGTCGTCTTCGACTACGCGACCGACGAGTTCCTGAGCTGGGTGGGGCTCGACGCGCGCCACCGACGAGAGCATCGCGTGACGACCTTCTGCCTGGAGGCGCACGTCACCTACCACCGCGAGGTGCGGTCGGCGGACCCGCTCCGCTTCACCACGCTCCTGCTCGGTCACGACGCGAAGCGCCTCCACTACGTCCACGCGATGTACCACGCGACGGGGGGACATCTGGCGGCGACGAACGAGCTGATGTCGCTCCACGTGAGCGAGGCGACGCGGCGGGGCGCGCCGATGGCGCCGGAGATCCTCGAGCGCCTCGCGCGCGTCCAGAAGGCGCACGACGCGCTGCCGCGGCCGCCGCAGGTGGGGCGGACGATCGGGCTCACGGCGCCTCCGACGACGCACCGTTGACGATCGCGCGTTCTGAGGTCACAGTAGCCCCGTGACGATCGACCCCGCGTCGATCAGAGCGCTGACGTTCGATGTCTTCGGCACCGTCGTCGACTGGCGGTCGAGCCTGATCTGCGAGGGCGAGGCGCTCGGGCGCGCCAAGGGCCTGAGGGTCAGCTGGTCGGCGTTCGCCGACGCGTGGCGCGGGTTCTACCAGCCGATGCTCGAACGCGTGCGGAGCGGCACGCTCCCGTGGACCAAGCTCGACGATCTCCATCGGATGGCCCTCGACCAGCTCCTCGTTCAGTTCGGCGTCATCGGGCTCACCGAGGAGGAGATCGACCACCTGAACCGTGCCTGGCACCGGCTCGACCCGTGGCACGACACGGTGCCGGGCCTCGTGCGCCTCAGGCGGAAGTTCATCCTGGCGACGCTCTCGAACGGCAACGTCGCGCTCCTGGTGAACATGGCCAAGCGCGCCGGGCTCCCGTGGGACGCGATCCTCGGCGCCGAGGTCGCGCGCCACTACAAGCCCCAGCCCGCCGCGTATCGCACCACGGCGGAGCTCCTCGGGCTCGCCCCCGCGCAGTGCCTGATGGTGGCCGCACACAACGGCGACCTGGCGGCGGCCGGCGCGCTCGGCTTCCGCACCGCCTTCGTGCACCGGCGGACCGAGCACGGCCCCACCCAGACGACCGACCTCCGGCCGGCGCGCGACTGGGATGTCGTCGCCGACGACTTCATCGACCTCGCCGAGCAGCTCGGCTGCTGACGTCTGGTCGCGAGGCCGGGTCAGTCGCTCACGATCGTGAGACCCGGAATGTCGCGGAAGTCGTGCGGGTTGAGCGTCCAGAACGGGGCGCCGTGGACGAGCGCGCACGCGGCGATCGCGAGGTCGATTTCGCGCCCACGCGGCCGTCGAATGACTCGGTAAAGCTCGGCCGCGAGGGAGGCCTCCTGCCAGCCGAACGCCACGACAGACTCGTTCGGAAGCAAGGCCTCCTGCGCCGCCAGTTCCTCGGGCAGTCGTGGCCCGCGGCGCCATTCGTAGAGGACGAGGGTGCTCAGGGCGAGGCGCTCTCCTCGCTCGATCGTTTTCCTGAGCGCGCCGGAAGAACGTCGAGGTCCTGTGAGAGCGTCGACCAGGACGGAGGTGTCGAGGTGGATCACCGAGCCCGACGCCCTTGCCGCCGTCCACCCCGTCGTCGTGCGGCGCGGATGGCGCGCAGCTCGGCGTCCACGCGGGCGACGGGTCGACGCGGGATCGCCGGGACGACCGTGTCGAAGAGCTTGAGAAGGCGCGTCCGCTCCTCTTCGCTGAGCTTGCCGACTCGCTCCGCGTAATCCTTGACCGCTTCGCGAACGACCTGGCTCTGAGGCTTCCGGACGCGCGCGGCCGTCCGCCGCAGTCGGTCGATCGTCGCCTCGTCGAGCGTGAACGTCACCTTTACCATATCGATACCATACTACCATACCAGCAGCCGACCGACCGGACCCGAAAGCCTGGACGGAGGCGGTACACTTTCCCTTGCCGACCGTGCCGACACCTCCCGTCGCGAAGAAGATCCCGAAAGTCGACATCGTCCACGGCGACCGTCGCCAGGACGACTACGCCTGGCTCCGGCACCGGGACGACCCCAAGGTCCACGCGCACCTGAGGGCCGAGAACGCCTACACCGACGAGATGATGACCCCGACCGCTCCGTTCCAGGCGGCGCTCTACGCCGAGATGCTCGGCCGGATCAAGGAGGACGACACGACCGTCCCGTACCGGCGGGGCAACCACTTCTACTACTCGCGCACGGAGAAGGGCAAGCAGTACCCGATCCTCTGTCGCAAACACGGGAGCCTCGAGGCGCCCGAGGAGGTCACCCTCGACCTCAACCGGCTCGCGGAGGGCCATGCGTTCCTGGCGCTCGGCGCCTACGCCGTGAGCGACGACGGCCGGCGCCTCGTCTACACCGTGGACGTCACGGGGTCCCGCGAGTACACACTCTACGTGAAGGACCTCCCGACGGGCGCGCTCGAGCCCGACCGCGTCGAGCGTGTGGCGTCCGTCGCGTGGTCGGCGACGCCCGCGACGTTCTTCTACGTCACCGAGGACCACGCCAAGCGTCCGTACCGCCTCTGGCGACACCCACTGGGCTCGGTCGCGGACGATCTCCTCTACGAGGAGACCGACGAGCTGTTCCGGCTCGGCGTCGCGCGCGCGCGGAGCCTCGCGTACCTCTTCCTGTACTCGGCGAGCCACACGACCACCGAGGTGCGTTACCTCAGGGCCGAGGACCCCGGCGGCGTGTGGACCGTGGTCGCCCCGCGAGAGCGCGAGCACGAGTACGAGGTCGATCACGGCGGTGACGTCTTCTATGTCCGTACGAACGGCGGCGGGCGGCGCAACTTCCGGCTCGTCACGGCGCCCGTGGCCGACCCGCGGCCCGAGCGCTGGACCGAGCTGGTCCCGCACCGCGAGACCGTCATGCTCGAGGGCGTGGACGTGTTCACGGACCACTACGTCCTGCAGGAGCGTGAGGACGGGCTCGTGCGCCTGCGCGTGACGGCGCTCCCGTCGCACGTGTCCCATCACGTCGCGTTCCCCGAGCCGGCCTACGAGGTCGAGCCGGAGGGGAACGCCGAGTTCAGGACGCGGGTCTACCGGTTCCGCTACCAGTCGTTCGTGACGCCCCCGTCGGTCTTCGACTACGACACCCTGACCCGCGAAATGCGGCTCCTCAAGCGGACGGAGGTGCTCGGCGGGTACGACCCCACGCGCTACCGGTCCGAGCGGCTTCACGCGACGGCCGCCGACGGGACGCGCATCCCGATCTCGCTCGTCTGCGCCAAGGACGCGCCGCGCGACGGCACGAGCCCGATGGTGCTCACGGGCTACGGCGCGTACGGGATGCCGTACCCCGTGACCTTCTCGTCGAACCGTTTGAGCCTTCTCGAGCGCGGCGTGGCCGTCGCGGTCGCCCATGTGCGCGGGGGCGGGGAGCTCGGGAAGCGCTGGCACGACGACGGGCGGCTTCTCAGGAAGCGCAACACGTTCACCGATTTCATCGCGTGCGCCGAGCTCCTGGTCCGCCAGGGCTCGACCGCGCACGATCGGCTCGTGATCGAGGGCGGGAGCGCGGGCGGCCTCCTGCTCGGCGCCGTGCTGAACATGCGGCCCGACCTCTGCACGGCCGCCGTCCTCCGCGTGCCGTTCGTGGACGTGCTCAACACGATGCTCGATCCGTCGCTCCCGCTGACGGTGGGCGAGTTCGAGGAGTGGGGCAACCCGAAGCTCCCCGAGCACTACGCGTATATGAAGACCTACTGCCCGTACACGAACCTCGCCGCCCGGCGCTACCCGGCGATCCTCGTGCGCACCGCGCTGAACGACAGCCAGGTGATGTACTGGGAGCCCGCCAAGTGGGTCGCGAAGCTCCGGACGCTCAAGCTCGACGATCGCCCGCTGCTCCTCAAGGTCAACCTCGAGGCCGGTCACGGTGGCGCCTCGGGCCGCTACGACGCGCTCCGCGAGCTCGGCTTCGACTACGCGTTTATCCTGGGACAGGTCGGTCGAGGGAGCTGACGCCCCGGCGGTACAATCGGCGATTGTGACGAGGGCGTCCGACGCGGTCGAGATCGAGACGGGTCCACGCCCGGCAGCATCGGTCATCTGGATGCATGGGCTCGGCGCCGACGGCCACGACTTCGAGCCGATCGTGGCGGAGCTCGAGCTGCCGGAGACGCTCGCCCTCCGGTTCGTTTTCCCCCACGCGCCGATGCGGCCCGTGACGATCAACCGGGGGTACGTGATGCGCGCCTGGTACGACGTCGTCGGCGACGGCAGCGAGGACGCCGCCGGGATCCGGGCGTCGCAGGCGCGGGTCGAGGCGCTGATCGCGCGTGAGAAGGCGCGCGGGCTCCCCGCGGCCCGGGTCGTGCTGGCGGGCTTCTCCCAGGGGGGCGCGATGGCGCTCCACACGGGCCTCCGCCACCCCGAGCGGCTGGCGGGAATCATCGCGCTCTCGTGCTACCTCCCGCTCGGCGACACACTCGCCGCCGAGGCGAGCCCGGCCAACCGCGACGTGCCGATCTTCATGGCGCACGGGACCGACGACCCGATCATCCCGCTCGGTCGCGCGCGACGATCCCGCGACAAGCTCACCGACCTGGGCTATCGTGTGACGTGGCGCGAGTACCCGATGGCACACTCGGTGTGCGAGGCGGAGGTCGACGACCTCTCCGCGTGGCTTTCCGGGGCGCTCGGCGAGAAAGGCGAGGCGAGATGAGGGCGCGTACGGTCGGCGAGCTCCGGGCCAGCGGCTGGCAGGCGAAGTCGGTCAAGCAGGAGCTGCGCGACAACCTGGTCGCGCGGCTCCAGCGCGGGGAGCCGCTCTTCCCCGGGATCGTGGGCTACGAGGAGAGCGTCGTGCCGCAGATCGAGAACGCGATCCTCTCGGGCCAGGACATCGTCTTCCTCGGCGAGCGCGGCCAGGCCAAGACGCGCATGGCGCGCCTCCTCCCGACCCTGCTTGACGAGGCGGTGCCCGCGCTCGCCGGCTGCGAGATCAACGACGACCCCTTCGCGCCGATCTGCGGCGCCTGCCGCGCGCGGCTCGCCGAGCAGGGCGCCGCGGCCGAGATCGTCTGGATCCCGCGCGACCGCCGCTACGGCGAGAAGCTCGCCACGCCCGACATCACGATCGCCGACCTCATCGGCGAGGTCGACCCGATCAAGGTCGCCGAGGGCCGGTACCTCGCCGACGAGCTGACGATCCACTACGGGCTCCTGCCGCGGACCAACCGCGGTGTCTTCGCGCTCAACGAGCTCCCCGACCTCGCCGAGCGGATTCAGGTGGGGCTCCTCAACATCATGGAGGAGCGCGACGTCCAGATCCGCGGCTACAAGGTGCGCCTGCCGCTCGACCTCTACGTGGTCGCGAGCGCGAACCCGGAGGACTACACCAACCGCGGGCGGATCATCACGCCCCTCAAGGACCGGTTCGGCTCCCAGGTCCGCACGCACTACCCGAAGCGGCTCGAGGACGAGATCGCGATCATGGAGGCCGAGCTGACGCGCTTCCCGGCGGACGGCTTCCAGACCGTCACGCCGGCCTATATGAAGGAGATCGTGGCCGAGCTGACGCAGCTGGCCCGGAAGGCGCCGGAGATCAGCCAGCGCTCCGGCGTCTCTGTGCGGGTCAGCATCTGCAACTACGAGAACCTCGTCTCCAGCGCGCTGAAGCGCGCGATCCGGCTCGGCGAGCAGGCGGCGGCGCCGCGCGTGAGCGACCTCGGGGCGGTCCTCGCCTCGACGAGCGGCAAGATCGAGCTCGAGACAGTCGGCGAGGGCGGCGAGGACAAGGTGCTCGGCAAGCTGGTCCAGCGCGCCGTGCTCAACGTGTTTGGCCGGTGCTTCCGCGCGGGCGAGCTCGACGAGGTGGTGGGCGCGTTCCAGGGCGGGCTCGCGATCACCGTGTCGGACACGATGGCGTGCGCCGAGTACGTGAAGCAGGTCGGCCAGCTCCAACCCCTCCAGGCCGCGGTGAAGAAGCTCGGCGCCGCCGACCCGGCCAGCGCGGCGTCGGCGGTCGAGTTCATCCTGGAGGGGCTCCACCTCTCGCGCAAGCTCAACAAGGACGTCCAGGCGGGCCGCGCCCGGTACCGGGGCTCGGCCGGCAGCGTGCCCTCGGGACGCGACTAAATCGAATTCGTCCGCGGCCGGTCAGGCCGGACGCCAATTCCATGAGGTCGAGATTTACACCCCACGCGGCGGATGTCGGATATGACCGGTCTGCGTAACACGAGAATGCGATAGCTGCGAGTGGGTGCCAAGTTCGCGGCAGTCAAAGGGATCGGCAAACTGGGCCCGGCTGGTCACGCGGCGTCAGCTTGTCCGGGCCTGCAGCGTACGCCGTATTATCAAGTTCTGTATACATCGAGTTCGCCCTTGAAAGGTTAGATGTGACGGATGCGACTAGAAGATGAGCGAGACGCTTCGCCGGATCGTCGATCTCGTCCGTGCCGGCGAGGTTCGGATCTCTGCACACGGCTACGATGAGATCGCGGAGGACGGTATTCTTGCCGGTGAGGTCATCGATGGTATCGAGGCCGCGATCGTGATTGAGGACTACCCTACCTACCCCAAAGGACCCTGTGTTCTTGTCCTTCAGCGTGATAGAACGGCGAGGCCGATTCACGTAGTCTGGGGCATCCCGTGGGGGCAGATATCTCCGGCGGTGTTGGTGACCGCCTATCGGCCCGATCCGGCTCGCTGGACTGAGGATTTCCTGCGGAGGAGGCCATGAACGCGAGGCGTCATACCAAGTTCGTCCGTGAGGGCTCATATGCAGCAGAGGTCGACGTCGAGCTCATCGAGGAGGAGAACGGCTGGTCGCCATATCTTTCACTCGATGATGCCCGCAAGCTCGACGACGTCCGTGAAGCGTTGCGGCGGGGCGATCTCAAGGCAGCATCTCGACTGGCGCGTGTGTTTAGTCTCACGCCCATCCGTCGTTGAACCGCCGGGCGAACAAGCGCATGCAGCGGACGCGGCTGCGCCGCGCCGCTGATACGCAGCGTTCGACCACAAGGAATCGCATGTCGGTGCAGGCGTTCTACGATGAGTTGGCTCCGCTGTACCACCTCGTCTACGAGAACTGGGAGGCGAGCGTTGCCCGGCAAGGGACAGCATTGGCGTCGCTCATCCGCGAACATTGGGGGGCAGGCGCGCGCACGGTGCTCGACGCCGCCGTCGGTATCGGCACGCAAGCGCTTGGACTCCTCCCGCTCGGGTTCCGGGTGACAGGCTCCGATCTCTCGCACGCCGCCGTGAATCGCGCCCAGCGCGAAGCAGCCACGCGTCATCTTCCGCTCACCTGTCTCGTCGCCGACTTCCGCGCTCTGCCGGTCCGTGCGGCAAGCGTTGATGTGGTAATCGTCTGTGACAACTCCCTCCCGCATCTGGAGACGCCGAGGGACATCGAGACAGCGCTCGGCGAATGCTTCCGTTGCGCTCGGCCGGGTGGTGGCTGTCTAGTCTCACTGCGCGACTACGGAGCACCGCCACCTTCCGGGACGGTTGAGGTGCGGCCGTACGGCGAGCGTGCCTGGGCGGGGCGCCGCTATCATCTGCGCCAGGTCTGGAGTTGGCGGGGAACACGATACGACCTTTCGTTTGAGATTGCGCCTGCGGACAACGCTGCGGACTGCGCCACCATTCTGAAGAGCTCCTATCTCGCGATTCCGGTGGCACAGGTCGCTGAGCTCATGAACGTGGTCGGCTTTCGAGGCGTTCGACGGGTGGACGATCGATTCTTCCAGCCCGTCCTCGTGGGCACGCGTCCCGTGGTCTAACTTCGCGATGAACCCGACGTCGGCTTCGCGATGCTCAGCCGCCGCAGGTTATCGCGGGTGAAGCACACGTCGGGTTGACCGATGATCGCGAGAGCGGTTCGCTGGTAGGCGTGCTGCCCAAATCGAGTTCGGCGGACAACACGTATCAGCCGCCGCTCGTAGCGGCTTGGCAAGGAGGTATCGTGGACGAAGATCTCGACACGATGGTGCGCGAGCAGCTGATTGCCGAGGCGCGGCGGCTGCGCGCGGGCATCCGGACCCACAGGGACGGCACCGGACACGCGCTCTGCTGGCGTCAGCCGGCACTCTGGAGCCTCCTACCCGAAAAGACCGACCCGCTGCCGACGGTCCCAACGTGGCCGGAGTTTCTCCGAGGCTGTCTGCGGTACCGCCAGTCTCTGGACGCGCAGTTGCCTGATGCGCCCCGCTCCGACGCGCCGTATCGGCCGTGACCGTGGAGCGACAAGTCGCAGATGCTGGGGGCCGCCGAACACCACATGGGAGCGGTCCGCTGGCTCGCGTACGCTCGCCGCGGCCGCTCAACGTGAGCCGTCAGGCTACGCGACCGACACCGACGGGTGGCCGCCTATCCGAAAGAAGGGAGACGACGCATGTTGCGGCAATTGATCGTGCTTCTGCTCGCCGTCCTCGTCAGCTCTGCCTGCAGCAGCTACACGGTCCCTCGGTACGGTCTTTCGGCCGAAAACATCACCGGCCTCCGGAAGCTCGGCGCGACGGTCAACGTTGGGAGGTTCACGGCGACGACTCCCGCCCAGACGGAGATTCGCTGCCGCGCCAGCGGGCCTGTGAGGACGCCTGACGGCCGCCCGTTCGAGGACTATATCCGACGGGCATTGGTCGATGAGCTCAAGGTCGCGGAGATGCTCTCGGATTCGGCTCCAGTCACGCTCACGGGTAATCTCGACAAGATCGATTTCAACTCCATGGCGGGTGACTGGACGATGCACCTCACCGCCACATCGTCGAACGGGCGCTCCTTGAGCGTCTCGAGCAAATACGGCTTCAGCACGGGCCCCGTGTTCTACGTGGGCGGCGGCGGCACAGCGGCGGCAGAGCGGGCGTGCGCGGAGACAGCCCAAGCGTTCGCGCCGGCGGTGCAGGTGTTGATCGGAAAGCTCGTGCACCATCCCGAGTTCGCCGCTCTGCTGAAGTAGGCGAGCATCCTTGGCGGCGTCTCGATTCGCCCTGGCCTGGGTCGTCGCCGCCGTCCTCGCGGTCGCAATGGTTGGCTGCGCCCGCTATTACTGGTCGAAGTCCGGGGCCACGACCGAGCAGTTCGACCGGGACAACACGGAGTGCGCGCGCGAGGCGAGCGCGAACCCGACGGAGGCGGCGCACGGCATGGTGAACGAGAAGCTTTATCGCGCGTGCCTTGAGGCGCGCAACTGGGTGCGGAAGAAGGAGTTCGACCCTCCGCCGGCTGGCTCCTACCGAGGGTTCGAGTAACCTGGCGGTCGATGAGCCTGGCAGTCGCTCGCCGCGGCCGGTCAACGTGGGCGTGAGGCGGCGACAGACGGAGTGAACGCCGTCGAGACCAATCGGCTTCTCTTACGTCCCTGGCGTGAGGAAGACGGCGTGGAGCTTCAGCGCCTCTTTAACGACGCGGCCGTCAGGGGTGAGCGTAACCTGCCTCCGGACCGAATCGCCAGGCTCGCCGAAGGGAGCTTGCGACAATGGCGCGTGAACGGGTTCGGCCCGTGGGCGGCTATCGACAAGGCCACCGGCTCCTGGATCGGCAGGGTCGGTCTGGATGAGCTTGATGACTGGCCGGGTGCCGACAAGATCGAGGTAGGGTTCGAGCTGCACAAAGCATGGTGGGGCCGCGGCCTCGCCACCGAAGGTGCCCTGGCGGCGCTTGAGTTCGGCTTTGAGCAGCATAGCCTCCAATGCATCATCAGTGTCACTGCCGCCGCGCATGCCGCCGCGCGCCGGGTAATGGAGAAAGCGGGGCTCACGTACAGAGGCACACACTATTGGATGAATCCCGAAGTTCCGATTGTTTGGTACGCCATCGACCGTGCGGCGTGGAAAGCGAGCAAGTCCCAAGCGAACACGCTGTGACGACCTTCCTCCGCCTAACCTCAGCTTGGAG
>Ga0137361_10001991_pt1 | contig 12881 bp, 9 predicted proteins | sample Mad1_80_16metaG_FD_104923 | JGI IMG/M metagenome (GOLD analysis project Ga0137361, IMG submission 104923) | Vadose zone soil microbial communities from Angelo Coast Range Reserve, California, USA - Mad1_80_16 metaG | ecosystem: Environmental > Terrestrial > Soil > Vadose zone | place: USA... | reverse complement strand
CCATCTGCCCAGCAAGTTCAGCGACGCCCGCTGCCAGTTGGCTACTGTGCGAAACGATGACCAGCCCTACCGTCATGGTTGTGACCTCCCGGCGACCCGTAGAATGCCGATTTAGTAGAGTGCGGATTTATCCAGCACGTCACGTCACGTCACGTGTCCCCGATTTATCATGGGACTCAATTGTTTGCCACGTGTAGAATGCCGATTTATCGAGCATCACCGTAGGTGGCCAATTTATTGAGCACGTCACCGTGCTTTATCCTGGCACACTTCTTCAAGACATCGCAGGATGAGCCAGCTAGACGTTGCCCCAGGGTCCTGGTGGCCGATACTACGCTCGCCCAGATAGCTCGCTCGGCCCTTGGTCGCCAGCATGGGAATAGTCGCTTTCATGCCCTCCTCGGCAGCCACACGAGCACGATGCGTGAGCTGTGCGAGCGTTGCTCCTTCGCCAAGAGCCTGTTTGGCAGCAGCTAGAGCAGGAGTGAGCGCATCAACCATCGTCTTTTCGCCCACTTGAGCCTTACCACGAGCGACAATACCCCCCAAAAACGCCTCCAGCATGGCGACGACATCTGTAGGGGTGAGTTCCTGCTTACCAGCAATCGCCCCTCCTGCACGTAAAAAGGCCGTACCATAAAGCGGGCCACTAGCCCCTCCCACTGTTGAAACAAGCGTCGAGCCAACGGTTTTCAGTTGGGCTGCCATATCCATCGTCGTCATCGTTGGAAATTTGCTGCGCACGCTGCTGAAGCCTCGATCCATATTGATACCGTGATCTGCGTCGCCAATAGCGGAGTCCAGTTGCGTCAAGTATGCACGGTTCTCGTGCATCACATCCGCTATGCGCTCTAACCAGCGCAACATATCTTCACCAAAAATCCTTTCTGGATGCTCGCCTCCATCCATGGGGCGGGAGGAAAGAAAGGCACCGGAGGTGAACTCCTCCCTCAACTCTGTCCCTGACACTTTTCGGGGCTACCGCACCTGGCAAGGGAGCCTGGGGCTCTCTGCCAGGTGCAGAGTTTACACACCCCAGCGTAGTGCCGGAGTGTGCACAGGCGCATCCCAATACTTAGTCAATTCATCATCCAGGCGCACCAGGGTAATGGAGCAGCCCGCCATCTCCAAAGAGGTGATGTAACTACCCACGAGAGAGCGCGCAATCGTGATATTCTTTCCCTGCAAGATCGTATGCAAGGCATTGTAGACGATGTACAGCTCAATGAGCGGCGTCCCACCCATGCCATTTACAAGCGCCAGCACCCGCTCGCCAGATTTGAGGCCCAGGTCTTCAATGATGGGAGTAGCCAGCATCTCAGTAATCTCGTCGGCTGAAGCGAGCTTGACACGCCGCCGCCCCGGTTCACCATGGATGCCGATACCGATTTCCATTTCATCTTCGCCCAGGTCAAACGTAGGCTTTCCCGCCGCAGGAACAATGCACGAGGTCAGAGCCATGCCCATACTACGCCCCTGATCGTTTACTTTCTTCGCTAACGCTGTCACCTGCTCTAATGGTGCGCCCGTCTCAGCAAGCCCACCGACGATCTTCTCCAATAGCACCGTCACGCCAACACCACGCCGTCCTGCCGTATAGAGGCTATCCTGCACGGCCACATCATCGTTGGTAACGACACTGGCTACCTTGATCCCGTCAGCCTCGGCCAATTCGGCGGCCATCTCAAAATTGAGTACGTCACCGGTATAGTTCTTGACGATGTGCAATACACCTGCTCCACCGTTTACGGCGCGTGTAGCGATGAGCATCTGGTCAGGAACCGGCGAGGTAAAGACAGCACCAGGGCAGGCAGCGTCAAGCATGCCACGTCCCACAAAGCCCCCATGCATGGGTTCGTGGCCACTACCACCGCCGGAAATCACGCCTACCTTCCCCTGCGCTGGAGCATCTTTACGCACAATGACTTGCTGCTCAATGTCCACGCGAATAAGGTCGGCGTGGGCTGCAGCCATACCCGCCAGTGCCTCTTTGACGACATTTTCTGGTTTATTGATCAGTTTCTTCATGATGTCTCCTTCTACCGTACTAGGTTACTTATGCCGGCTTTTCAGGTCCCACGATAAATCGGGGACCTACTGTAGGTCCCCGATTTATCGTGGGACCTATCTGCCGCTCCATGACGTCCCGGAAAGCATCGATCATAGCCTGCTGCTGCTCAGGAGACCAGCCATGCTCCTGCGCCATGAGCGTAGCAACCGTATCGACAACACCCAGACCTCGTTGACGGTCCACCAGCGTAATGGAGGTACGTCGAGCTAGCACATCATGAGGTGTCATCGCCATCTCGTGGCGGCACGCATGGATCACCTCTGCTCGAATGTACGGGAGGTCATCAATGAGGCGTGCCGCCAATGACGCATCGCTCTCCACCAGCCCCAGAACCGTCCTGGCCTCAGACCCATAACTCTTCCCCAGGTGCGCAATGAGATGGGGGTCGAGTCCAAGTGCTTTCCCTTTGATTTCCAGCTCCTGTCGTACAACGGGCCAGCCAGCACTGCCATGCAAAGGGAGGTTTTGCGTAGGATGCAGCGGCACCGAGCCGTCACGACGACTGAGCACGTCCACAGTGTCCTGTGCCATACGCCGGTAGGTCGTTAACTTACCACCGACAATCGAAACCAGACCCGATGCACTCTCCAGGACTGCATGCGAACGTGAGAGCTGGGCAGTTGACAGCTCCGAACTGCGCGAACGCACCAGCGGACGGTAGCCCGCATAGGTGCTGATGATGTTCGCCTCGCTCAGGCGAACGGAGAGATAGCGGTTGAGATAGTGTAGCAGGTAGGAGATATCATCTGGTGAGGCGACCGGGTGATCAAGGTCGCCCGAGCCAGTGTCAGTCGTACCCACAATCGCACGTGACTCCCAGGGCACAATGAAGATTATGCGCCTGTCATCAGTCTCTGGTAACACGATCGCAGTCTCCCCCAGCATGACATCCTCGCAAGACAGCACCAGGTGCACGCCTTTACTCGGCTCAATCTGAACCTGTGGTTCCGTGCCCGTGAGCGCCTCAACCTGCTCGGCGTAAACGCCCGTGGCGTTGACGATATAGCGAGCGTGGACCATCACTTCTTGACCATCAAGACGATCATGAACGCAGACCCCCCGTACCTTCCCCTGCTCCGTTATGAACGACGTCACCTCGGCGTAGTTGGCGATGGTGGCACCGTATTGAGCAGCGGTGCGAATGAGCGCCATCGTGAGACGCGCATCGTTGGTTTGCGCGTCATAATAAATGAAGCCCTCCTGCAATCCCGTTGGCAGAACAGCCGGGGCTAACTGCAATACCTTGTCGCGACTCAGGTGACGATGTCTACTAATATTGCGCCGCCCCGCCAATATATCGTAGAGCCATAGTCCGACGTTGAGAATCAGGCCCATGCCGATACCACCCGGCGTGGTAAATGGCATACCCACCGGGTGACGGTCCCCCTTATAAATCGGCAGGGCAAATGCGAGCGGATGCACCAGAAACGGGGCATTCTGCAGCAGGAGACCGCGCTCGACCAAAGCCTCATGCACCAGGGCGAAATCGAAGCTAGAGAGGTAGCGAATGCCTCCGTGGACGAGTTTGGTTGCTTTGCTGCTTGTGCCACTGGCGAAATCGGTTTTTTCAACAAGCGCGACCTTATAGCCGCGCGCAACGGCATCCAGGGCAACCCCTGCCCCCGTGACGCCGCCGCCGATCACCAGCACATCGAAACGTTCGCTCCCCAGAGCAGCCAGATTGTGCGTGCGCACCGTTGATGATAGTGATTGCATGATAGAATGACCACGAAGATACGAACCGTGGCAGGATGAAGACCCTCAGCCCGTTCGTATCTTCGCCCTTTCGTGTATTCGGGCTCGCGAGAACTATTCGGCAGCGGGCTCCCGTACAGCCTCACCCTTCGTTTCAGCAGCACCGGACTTCGCGAGCCCTCTGGCCGCCAGCACCTTGCCAACGGTGTAGTCGAAGATGAAGGCTCCCGCGATGCCTCCGAGAATCGGTGCAACGATCGGAATCCAGAAGTAGGGATAGCCAGTGGGGTTACCGGGGATAGCATAGGGACTACCCGTGGCCAGGAAGACCCAGAGGCGTGGCCCAAAGTCACGCGCGGGATTGATGGCGTAACCGGTGTTGAGCCCGAAGGAGGCACCAATCGCCACGATCAAGAAACCAATGATCAATGGGTTGAGGTTTGCCTGGACGGGCTGGTTACGAGCGTCAACGATAGCCAGGATCAGGCCGACAAGGAGGGCGGTTCCTACGAACTCGTCACAGAAGGCACCGAAGACACCTACGAACGCCTTAGGGCTCGTGTAAAAAACGCCACCAGCAGCTTTAGCAATATCCTGGCCAGCCGCTGCATGTACCAGTGCCCCTTGGTAGACGAACCAGAGGATAGCTGCAGCAACGAAGGCACCCAGCACCTGGGCCACTATGTAGGGCCCTACCTTATTCCAGGGGAACCTACGAGTTGCAGCCAGGGACAGAGTTACGGCCGGGTTGATGTGGGCACCGCTGACCGCTCCAGCAACATAGATACCGAGCATCACGGCGAAACCCCATCCAAAGACGATGATCGGCCATTCATTTGCAAATGGAGTTGGTGGGCCAGCCGGCCCGTTCAGGTTGTTGAAGAGCGCAAAGCTTGCTACACACCCATCGCCGAAAAGGATCAGCACCATCGTGCCGAAGAACTCCGCGATCGCTTCGCCCAGCGTGCCGGCGAGTGCAGAAGGTCTCGCTACAGATTGACTAGCCATAAATGCTCACTCCTTTTTGAAAAAACCATAGCCAACACATGGTATTGACGCTACAGTATGACGCACTAAGAAGACGTACACCTACAAGAACTACCTCGTCTTACGCCTCCCCAGGGGCGGGGCAAGCCCCATAGGCGCGAACATAAGCTGCACCCCGTGCCACCCCAAGGGCGGGGGCAAGCCAAAGGGGGTATTACCTGTCCCCCAGACAGGGTTCCCTGTCTGGGGGACAGGTAACCCGCGCCCCTAGCATACACGGGCGAGGACCGGGCCGATCCGTCGTATGGTAGGGGCGACCCTTGCGGTCGCCCCTGGAGACGGGATGAGGCTATGCCTGTTCCCAATGCTGAGAGCGCTCAACTGCTCGCTTCCAGCCAGCGTAAAGCTTATCGCGCTGATCGGCACTCATCTGGGGCTCGAATGTGCGGTCGATGGCCCAATGCTCGGCTAGTTCTTGTTGGTTACTCCAGAAGCCCGTCGCCAGTCCTGCAAGGTAAGCGGCTCCCAGGGCGGTGGTCTCAGCAACCTTTGGCCGCTGTACTGGTACGCCCAGAATATCAGCCTGGAACTGCATAAGCAGGTTATTAACGACCGCTCCTCCATCAACACGCAGGGTGCTCACATGGACACCGCTATCAGCAGTCATCGATTCGAGCACATCACGGGTCTGGTAGCACATAGACTCGAGCGTTGCACGCGCAATATGGGCAACGGTCGAACCGCGAGTCAGGCCAACAATCGTGCCACGAGCGTAGGAATCCCAGTAGGGTGCACCCAGACCGACGAAGGCAGGCACGAAATAAACACCGCCATTGTCAGGCACTGAAGCGGCCAATGGTTCGACGTCAGCGCTAGCCTTGATGGCACGGAGGCTATCACGTAGCCACTGCACGGCAGCTCCGGTGATGAAGATGCTCCCTTCCAACGCATAGATGACATCTTTTCCTATGCCCCAGCCGATGGTGGTGAGCAACCCGTGCTGCGATGGAACGCCTCTGTTCCCAGTGTTCATGAGCATGAAGTTGCCCGTACCATAGGTGTTCTTCGACATGCCCACCTCGAAACATGCCTGCCCGAAAGTGGCGGCCTGCTGGTCTCCTGCGTCGCCTGCCATGGGGATGGGACCACCAAAGAACTCAGCGTCGGCCTCACCGAAGACGCCACTGGACGGCATCACGGTGGGCAGCATGGCCCGAGGAACTCCTAATTCGTTGAGAATGACGTCATCCCAGTCGCCCTTGTAGATGTTGTACATCAGGGTTCGCGAGGCGTTGGAGGAATCCGTGACATGGATACGGCCTTTGGAGAGACGCCACATCAAAAATGTGTCTACGTTGCCGAAGAGCACCTCGCCACGTTGCGCCTTTTCACGCACTCCAGGGACGTTGTCGAGAATCCACTTCACCTTCGTGCCAGAGAAATAGGCATCAGTTACTAAGCCTGTGCGATTGCGGATCTCCTTATCAAATCCTTTCGCCTTCAAGGCATCGCAAATAGGCACGGTCAGGCGACTCTGCCACACAATCGCGTTAAAGACAGGTCTGCCCGTGGCTTTGTCCCAGACGATGGCCGTTTCGCGCTGGTTGGTAATACCAATCGCCACGACATCAGAGGCTGAGGCCCTTGCCTTCTTCATCGCCTCGTGGGCGACGTTGAGTTGGCTTGACCAGATCGCTTCTGGATCATGTTCAACCAGGCCCGGCGCTGGATAGATCTGGGGAAATTCCTGCTGCGCTACGCTAACGATCGCACCATCGTGATCGAAGACGATTGCTCGCGAACTCGTTGTGCCCTGGTCCAGGGCAAGTACATACTTTGCCATGTTAGCCCTCTTTCTTGTGTACATTGACCGAACAACAATTATGTTTACTTGGCACAGGCGTCATTGCCTGCGCCGGGACCGCGACGTCATAGAGACGCTACTGCGTCCTACCTTTTGTGCAAGCTGTCACCGCCAAGCTCGCCAAGGAGTTGGCGGGTGACGGTGACTCCCAACGCACCAGCTCGCAGCACCGCTTGCACCTGCTGGGGGGTGTAGATCAAACCGGACGCGATGAACGGGAGAGGTAACGGTGTCTCTAAATAGGGAATAACGTAAGGGATGACGAGCGCCGGAGCAATGTCCAGCAGATCAACATAGCGGGTATCCACCGACTCGATTGCCGCCTCTAAGCCGGTTGAATCTGCGGCGAAGATGCGTTGAATAGTCTCTAAGCCACATTGCTTGCCGACAGATAAGGTTCGTGGATTGGTGGAAATGATGCCAGCCACGTGAAAATGCTCAGCGAGGTAACGCAAACCGGCCGCGTCGGCATGCACACCCTCAATATGGTCGATATTCACATAGACCGACAACCCTCGTCGATGGGCACGCTCCAGCAAAACTGCAAACTCAAACAGGTTGCAGTGGCGCAGAATGACGGCTCTGACGTGTGGTGTATCGAAGGCATGAGCGAACTGCAGACGGTTTTCTATTACGGGTATCGTCTTGCCCTGTGCTGAGAGATCGAGTAGTGTCCTGCGAGACTGGGTGAGCATAATGCATCTCCATAGAGTAGCAGAAAAACAATAAAGTCCTAAGCCTCCTTATCGGATGGCTCAGGACTTTTCATTTCACTGTCCTTGGGCGCGTATGCAGTTGTCCAAGACAAACAGAGTATCCCCGCCCTGACTCACCAGCGTACAAATCCACCTATCCAACGAACATAGCTTTCAAGATGTGTTGTGGGGTCAGAACAGATACCGCTTTGTCTAACTATACAACAGTGCAGAGTTTGCTTATAATAATGGTACTCGGTACATTCTTATTTGTCAAGAGATGTTGCCTGAGATCCACTCATAAATCGCGGCCTGTAAAATTGGAGTGAGATGAGCAGTACTTCCGGCTCTGATTATCTTGGTCTTGTCGATGAGCCTGGGAGGTCATCAATCTGATTTATGAGGAGATGTCAGATGTTGCCTGCGCCGATGCGGGTTTCCAACAATACAAGTGTCAATGGTGAGGCAGTATGACCAAACAAGAGTTTTTGCGTTTGGCTCGTCTTTATCCCGTGGCGGCGGCCATAAAATCGAGCGAAGATATCCAGAAAGCTTTAGACTCCGATGTATTGCTGCTGTTCATACTCAAGGGCGACGCATTTCAGCTAGCCCCCTTTGTGGCTCAGGCTCACCAGCGGGGTAAGGGGTTTGTCGTGCATGTCGACCTCGTCAGTGGCATTGGCAAAGATCGCGGCGGTATTCAATATTTACGTCAGATTGGCGTCGATGCCATCATTACCAGCCGCTCTCAACTCGTCCTCGCGGGCCGAGCCGAAGGGTTGATCACTATCCAGCGTCTCCTCTTGCTGGACGACTCCGCCTTAGAAAGCGGCGTACGCACTATTGCTCGTGCTGCCCCTGATATCGTGGAAGTGCTTCCTGGCATCATTTTCCCTGAAGTTGCCTCAGCATTGCAACAGTTGCTTCCAGGCCCCTTCATCGCAGGGGGCTTCATTCGCACTGCCACGGATGTCGCCCGTATTCGAACTGCTGGTGGCATACTGAGTAGTAGTAGTACCTATCAATTGTGGCATCACACACCTAAATCGTCAGGAGAGTCATAGGAATGAAGAACAACCTGCCTAATCTGCTCAGCTTGAGCCGACTCGTGGCAACCATTCTGGTCGTCACGCTCGTGCTTCTCAATCAACCCTGGTCCTTTCTGGTCGCAACAGCGCTGTTTCTGCTCGCCTCCATCACCGACTTTTTCGATGGCTATCTGGCACGCCGTTTTCACGTCACGTCTCCCCTGGGAGTCTTCCTGGACCTGACCGCCGATAAAATTTTCGTCGCCGCCATCTTGATTGGCCTCGTACAAATCGATCTTGTTCCTGCCTGGATCGTCATCATCATCGTAGCTCGCGAATTCCTGGTGACCGGCCTACGCTCGATGGCTGCTGCCATCGGCAAAGTTATTCCTGCTGGGATCTGGGGGAAGCAGAAGACGTTTATCACCCTGGTCGCAATGGGCGGCATATTGTTGGCAAAGGGCCTGGGTGCTCAATACCTATCTCTTTTCCCGCCCAGGCTCGTTTTTACGAGCCAGACACTCAATGTGGCCGAGATCATGCTGCTGGTCGCCGATGCCTTACTGCTGGTCGCCGTTTTTTGGACGATTATGTCTGGCATCGAGTACTTCATTGGAGCACTGCCACTCCTCCAATCCGAACGTGAAGCCAACACGACCAACTAAAGGTTCGCCGCTACTTCTCGTCAGGCTTTTACACGGCACTGTCAACAACTTCCTTTTGCCCTAACTTCCGTTCTTTTCCTGTCAACAAGCGACCGATATTGTCATAGTGGAAAATAATCACGAGCGCAGGGACAACGACCAGTAAGGCCATCTGCGCCAGACTGACCCGTCCAAAGAAAGCTGGATTGGCCTGACCAACGAAGAAGAAAATGATGCCACAAACGATCGAGGTCATTGCCCCTACGATCGAACCTAGCGACACATAGCGCGAGATCGTGATAGTGCTGATGGTCGTCACGCCCGCTATCAGGAAGATCAAAGGAGAGACAACAAGCATTGCACCTGCGCCGGTCAGCACGCCGCGACCACCTCGGAAGCCGATGAAGACCGGGAAGCAGTGTCCTAATAGGGCAGCTATACCGGCCACCGTCGGTCCCCAGCCTGAAAGGAAGAAGAAAGGGATCAGTGTAGCGATGAGTACCGGCCCCACTCCTTTTGAGAGATCAAAGACTAATACTACCGCAGCAGGACCGTTGCCGAGCGTGCGTCGCACATTGGTAGCACCCGTTTTGTGACTGCCGTAGTTCCTTATATCAAAATCTTTGCCCCGGAGCAGTTTCCCCATCCAATAGCCAGAAGGAATCGATCCCCATAGGTAGCCGATAATGGCTATGAGCACGATTTTCATAAGAATGATGGGCATGGTGGCCTCCTCGTGCAGAAGTAGGGCTCCCCGCCAGGAATGTGAATCTGAGTGGGTTTGGCCCCTCTCTTAAATTATAGATACATTGCCGTGAAAAAACTAGCACCTCTATCGATCGCCAGCCACAGCAGCCTCCTCAAGTCTCAGTGAAAGCAGGCGTGAGACACTATCACCGCCCATAGAGACGCCGTAGATCACCTGTGCGGCTGTCATCGTCACCCGGTTATGGGTGATCACAATAAACTGCGTGCGCTGCGCCAGTTGCTTCAGAATATCACAGAAGCGCGTCACGTTTGACTCGTCCAGCGCTGCATCTACCTCGTCCAGCAGACAGAATGGCGGAGGATTGATTTCCAGCAGGGCAAAGAGCAAGGCCGCCGAGACAAGTGCTCGCTCTCCGCCCGAGAGCAACGACAGGTTCTGCACTTTCTTGCCTGGGGGCTGCACGATGACCTCCACACCGACAGGCATCGTCGATGCTATCAACGTCTCATCCTCACCACCATTGGGAGCCGTCAACTCAAGGCGAGCACTGCCGCCATGAAACAGCGTGGTGAAGTGCTCACGGAAGCGGTCGTTAACTGCATGAAACGTGACCTCGAACTGTTTTGCCATCATTGTATCCAGTTGTTCAATAATCGAATGCAGATGCCGTGCAGCCTGCTCCATATCTGCAATTTGCGAGGAAAGAAACTCAAAGCGCGTGCGCGTCTCCTCGTACTGCTGCGGAGCATCGGGATCACAACCACCCAGAGCCTTGAGGCGACCACGCAAGCCCTCGACCTGTCGACGAAGTCGCCGCAGGTGTGTTTCTTCTGCCTCTGAGAGCATGCCTGCATTTCCAGACGCGGGGTCATGCCCATCTAAGGCCTCTATGCTGTGAACAAGCTCTTCTGGGTCGGTCATGCCCGTCTCCTCACGCAGTTGCTCGACCAACGTCTCAACAGCGTCACGCGCCTTCTGATTTTCCAGCAGACAACCGCGGTAGGACACCTCTAACTCGGCCAGGGTATGGCGTTGTTGTAGGGTCTGCTGTTCCAGATCCATCACCTGTCGGTCGATTACACCGGCCTCCTCCTCCACTGTACGCAACTCATCAGCCAGTTTGCGCATGCGCACGCGAGCCTGTTCAAGCTCCGCACGTTGGAGTGCAATAGCCTCCAGGAGCGCTTGCCGGTGCTGCTCGGCATCTTTCATACGCGCCGCCTGTTGCTCAATCTGGGTCTTCAAGTCCTGGGCCAGTGCCTGCTGTGTCATCAGTTGCTGACGGAGCGACCGGGCCTCCTGTCGCTTCACAGCCAGTGCCGTGCGTGCTTGCCCCAGATCATCCTGTTGGCGACGATAGGCACTGGCACGTTCCTCTACTTCCGCTTGTAGCTGCTCGACCAGGCCCGCCATTTCGCGCTGAGATTTCTCATGGGCACGCACACGCTCCTGCGCTGCCTGCACTTCTTGCTCCAGACCGGCAACCTCGGCTGTCAACTGTTGCTCGATAGACGCCGCCAGCTGTAGCTCCGTTTGCACGCGCTCTTGCTCTCGTTGAGTGGTATCCACCGCCTTGTTCAGCCCACTGATGCGGCTGGCTACTTTTTGCAATTCTTTGTCCAGCGCAGCTTGCTCTACTCGACGCAATTCCTGGCTGCGTTGCCCGGCACTCATCATGCCATGCAACTGATCTATCAACGCCACTTGCTCGCTCAACTGCTGTGGCAGTTCGCGCAGTTCACGCTCGTAGGCCAACAGCCCTTGCTGAGCGCCATCCTTCCCGGTCCCACCACTGAGCCAACCCCCAGCGTGTAATACCTCACCGCTCAGCGTCACCAGCGTCTCGAAGCGCGCATCCGGATTGTGCAACGATGCGAGCACGGCTAGCAGAGCTTTTGCAGTCTCCAGGTCTTTGACCAGGACCACACCACGCAACATCTTACGGAAGAGGTGTAAGTAACGTTGCTCGCAGTCTACACGGCACCACGCAAGACCCAACACACGATCTCCGAGCGTCGCCGTTCCCTCCAGAAGGCGTTTGAGCGCGGTTTCTTCCGTTTGTGCATTGCTCTCGTCATGCCCGTTCTCGTCATCCAACCACAGCAGCATCGCTTTGCCAGCCTTCGCAGTCTTCAGATAATCGAGGCAGGCGCAAGCGTCAGTGAGCGTCTGCACCACTACTGCCTGTACATATGGACCAAGTGCTGCCTCCAGGGCCGTTTCCATCCCGGTGGGAGCTACGCCAAGCTGTGGAACAGGGCCAATCAGGCCGTTGAGCCTACCTGCCGGAGCGCGAAGCAATGCCCGCACGCCATCGCTATATCCGCTCAAGCTCTGACGCCAGTTTTTCAGCATGTTCAGTCGATCAGCGATCGTGCGGCGTTGACGCTCCGTCTCCGCTAAGGTGGATTTCAGGCGCTCAAGCTCTTGCTGTGCGTCCGCGAGAGTGCGTGCAAGTGCCTGCTTGTGTTGTGTCACCTGTTGCTCTTCACTGCGCGCAGTGCCGAGCGTTGCGCGTTCTTCGACAAGACGTGTCTCCAGCAGGCGTAGCGACTGCTGTGCCTGAGCCATCGTATCCCGCCGTACCGCCAGGGCACGGTTGCGCTCACCCAGGTGCTTTTGCTGTCTCCCCAGGTCCGTTTGGCTGGCCCCCAGGCGTGCCTGCAACTGCATAAGGTCACTTTGCGCCCCACGCAAGCGTCGTTCGTCTAACTCGTAGTCCTTTTGTGCCGCCGCCACTTGCGTCTCCAACGCCGCCAGGGCCGCTGAACCTGTATCCAACGCCTCGTCAGCAAGGTCACATTGCTCTTCAAGGTCAACGGCCTGCCGTCGAACAGCAAGCAGGCGTTCGCGTAAACGTTGCTCTTCCTGCTGCTGCTCGTCGCGTTGACGCTCCAGCCCGGTAATGCGTTCCTCATTCACCGCCAGATCACGTTCAACTTTCTGCGCAAGCTCACCAGCTTCAGCGCACGCTCTGCGGGCATCGACAATACGCGCCTGGATATTTTGTCGCTGGAGGCGTAGATGTTCCCGTTGCTCATCAGCAGAGTGGAGCACCAGTTCTAGCTGATGCACCTTCTGTGCCTGTTCCTGCTCGGCAGCCTCCGCACGTTCTTGAGCGGCACGCAGACGCCTCCACTGCAGGCCATACCAGGTGAAGAGCACGTGCTGCAACTCACTATGCAGTT
>Ga0137361_10001978_pt1 | contig 12921 bp, 8 predicted proteins | sample Mad1_80_16metaG_FD_104923 | JGI IMG/M metagenome (GOLD analysis project Ga0137361, IMG submission 104923) | Vadose zone soil microbial communities from Angelo Coast Range Reserve, California, USA - Mad1_80_16 metaG | ecosystem: Environmental > Terrestrial > Soil > Vadose zone | place: USA... | reverse complement strand
TAATTGGATCTGCACCTGGTCGCTCCGGAGCACGACGGCCCGAGAAACGTGTGGAAGCAAGATCAAAGCTTCCCCAGAAGAAATGCACCGGACTGGACTTGCCGATGAACCTGGTTCGGAAATTCTCAAACACGGGCTTGATCGTGACGAGAATATGCCAGAAGGTATTTGCGGTCACCGGATCGTATGAATGATGCGTCACATCCGTATCCAGGCGGATCGGGTTGGGTATCTCGACAGGCATTGGCCAGATTCGCGTTTCGAGTCCCATGCGCCTCAGTGTGTCCATCACAATTTCATAGAACGCTTTGACGCTACGCGGTTCGAGAGGAATCTTTTCCATTGCTCCGTCGGAGCTTTGAACGACAAGGTCGTGGGTCACGAAATCGAACGTCATCGTGAACATGCGATTGCCGTGCGGTAGCAGTAGCGTGGAAAGTCCTCCCGACCTGATCTGCAGTGCAACGTACCAGAAATGATTCATGGGGGGCATCAGCGCCAGCGCGACCTTCCCGACGATTTGACTCCACATGTGCAGAGTAGCGTAAGTTTCGCGCCATGCATTGAGCGGCAGTGGTGGCAAGGTGGTCTGCAATAAATCTTTCTTCATGTTCATAAAAGTATAGTGAGCCGTTGGTCGGCAGCAACGATTGCGGCAATGCCTCAAGGTCCCCGACCAGGAGATGCATATATAGATGTTGGGACCGGAATGCGACCCGAACTCGAGGAAGAGCTCAACCAGCCCCTCTTTTTTATAGAACACTGCCGCGTAGATCGTCGGCAGCTGCTCAGTAGTCCAGCCATTCGGCCCTGGATGAACCCCTCACTGTCAGAACCGGGTGTCCTGGCACTTCCCAGAATGCGGGTGTTTTGGAATAGGTGATACCTGGTTCGAGCCGGACAACAGGACCGAAACTTGTCTCAAGTCTTAATCCCTTCGGTCGAATCACCTGATGATCTGGTTTCCGAATCGCTTCACTGACATGGTTTGGATCAAAAACACCGAGTTCCGAATACCACATAGAGTAGCGGGCAAGTGAGGCTCTTACGTGGTAGCTGCCTCCATTCTTAGCGCGAAGGATCAGAGCGGCGATGACGCCCATCGCGGTGAGATATCCGGCTAAATAGTCATTCAAGATGACAGTTGGCGGCAGCCTTGGATTGTCCTCTGAACCTTCCGAAACTGTGTAGCCGGAACAACAATTGGCATCCATGTCAAAACCACCCCGCTGACCCCATGGCCCCTCCCAGCCGAACGGACGAAGGGAGGCATAGACAATTCCAGGCCGAATTCTTGCGACTTCTTCTGCTGAAAGCCCAAATTGCGCAATCTTTCGGCCGCGGAAATTCTCGACCATCACATCGGCGGAGCGCAGAAGGTCCGGTGCCTTTGCCATGTAATCCGGCCGCATAAGATCGATCCACGTTGACCGCGTGCCGACAGACGTATCTTCGTACAGTGCGTCGTAGTCGTATTCCGGCCGGGCCATATGCAGGACTTGCGCCCCTTGCTCCGCCATCGTGCGGCCGACTACCACGCCGGCAATGACATGTGTGAAGGAGGCCACCTTCAGGCCTGAGAGCGGACGTTTCTCATCCTTTAGCGGAGGCAGCTCGGGCGCGCTCTCACCGATTTTTATAATTTCAATGAGCGGTGTCTTGGCCAAAATCGCGCCTTGGGGATGGGACAACCATTCTCCGGGTGACCGGCATATTGATCCGATCATGCCGCGCTCTGCCGCCGCATCCTCGAGGTCCTGCGCGTCCCATTGGGCTATGGCATTTCCCACTCCCTTGGGATTGAAATCGCAACGAAGCAGACCTACCCAATCCGGTATGGTGTGTGGATAGGCAGCAGTCGGCAAATACCATCTGCCGTCCTTCGTGGGGTAGATGCCGAACGACATGGGATTGAACGTAGGAGCGGCAAAGAGGAGCTGGTAAGGGTACCCGTTGGAGGTGGGCTGGAAAAAGGCAAGTGGATTGACGTAGCAGGCGGCTTTGCGCAGGTCCACTGAGAGGTCTTGGCCCGGGCCACCGCGCATCCTGTAGAGGATCTGTGTGGCCACCGCGGGTCCCATCATGCCCATTGCCATGATGGCGCCCAGCCGATGATTGCTCGGAAGGATCGGGTCTTCGCCTGTAAACGTGACCGATCCTCCCGTATCTTGAGTGTCCAGCTGCACGCCGTCGAGCAGATTCGCGAAGGCTTCGTTGATATCGAATAAGGTCTGGGTTCTAGTTTCCTTTCGCGGTACAAAATCTCTTAAGTTCCTTGCCATGTCGGTTCTCCTTATGTGCCCGATGCCTCAAAAGGCCAGATTGAGACGAGCCAGAAACAGATCTGCGTGGTTTTGCTTGACGGCCACTCCGGCAATCAACGGGTTCCAGATGTGCTGATAGCCTGGGTTTACTCTGATCGCTGGAGTGATCGCGAAGTCGTAAAAAACCTCGATTCCCTTCTCGTTCCTAACGGTGGTCCCCGCCGTGAGCTGCTGGATGCTATTCTTGAATTTCCCGCTGACCACGTTGTAGTAAAACCCCATGCCGAAACTGTCGTACTGACGGCTGTCCCACAGACCGCGGGCAAACAGAGCGACGCTCGCATCCCGAGTGAGCGTACTTGTCGCATCGGGCGCATACCCCAGGCGTCCAAACACCCCAATTCCGCGTAGCTGCTGGCCACTCCTCAGCTTTTCAGCAACCACGGAAGCGTCCTCCTCCTTCAAAGAGAGATATTGCGAGAAGCTCGATATCGTAAATGAGGTATGGTTCTTAAAATTAGTCGGCAGGCCAGCAGTCGGCGCGGTACCCAGAAGGGCACCCACGGCTTGGGGGACCTGCGCCGGCGATAATTGCCCGAACGGTGACTCGAGATCGATGTGCGGCTCGTTGGTCCAATTGAAAGCCGGCGAAATCTGGCCCGGTAGGCCGCCAAGCTTGTATGAAACGATCGCCGTCAGATAGAGGTTTAACCCGTGGTGAAATGCGTCTTCGAGGGTGTTGGCCCGAGTGAAGGGGTCGGTCGGTCCGGCGCCAATGAGCAGCCATTTCTTCACCGTCCACGCACCGAGTGCGGCCAGCGCAGTCGGATGGTAAGAATTAGTGGTCATTGGGTTCTTATTGAGGTTGAAGTTTGCAAAGTAGTATTTGTAGCTGTTGCCAAATAACGTCTCGTCAGGAATAAAGACATCGCTGATTGCACCCACCAGAATGCTTAATTTTTTATTAAGCGATTGAACCAGAAAGTATTCGGAAGGAAGGGTATCCTGCCAGAGAAGAGGACCAGGCTCGACAAATCCCGTATATTGGGGGACGAACGAACCCACAGTGAAAGAGTTTTGGGGCGAGCTTCCATATCGAGACTGCACGGTGAAATGGAACAGTCCTCCAGGCCAGAGCCCGGCGCGTGCGGTGTCCACATTTACTGAGAGCTGCGTATTTTGGGCGTACGCGTTGCCGGTTTTGAGGCCGCCTGAGGTCACGTTCTGATAGGCACTCGTCGAGTACATATCGATGAAAATTCCACGACGAGCGAGCTCTGTTCGATGACCGTTTAGATCGCCGAGTAATTGTGTGCGATGCCAGAAGTTCCCCTCCACAGTTCCTGGAAGACCGAATACAGGCGCGTTATTGAAGAACGGCAGAAGTCCGGGTGCGACATCAGCGAGGGAGAGGGGCTTCGTCGGAGGCTTGGTTATGGATATGTGGCGAAAGCTCCCGAGTCCCTCATCGGCAGCTCCTGACGTGGCCGTTTCGGCCGAGGCGTTGTTGACCATCGCGAGCATAACTCCGTCTCTCAGGCTCGACAGCCTGTCGGGCGTCGTTCCACCGCTTTTGTAGATTCCCAAAGTCTCGGTCGTGACTATTGGCAGGTAGAGTTTTGGGCCTGGATTCCACTCACGGTCGAATGACGTCGCACGATCGATGATCGGGCGGTTCGCTTGAAGGCGGTCCAGCCACATGTTGAAGTGAAGATTGTTCGGGACAGGAACGCCGTTCAGGTTAGCGATCGCCTTCTTCAACGCGTGCACATCAAGGTTCCCTGCGTTTTCAAACGCTGCCGGTACTGGCGTCGACGAATCAAAACTGGTAGCAGGGTTCTGATTGTTCTCCGCTGGCGACTGCGCGAAGGACCACGTGGCGCCCCCGCCGATCACCAATAGCGTGATGCAGAGACTGATCGCCGCCGCGAACGCGCTGGAAAAAGGCGATGGCCGGATTGATGCTGTGTCATTCGCCTCATTAGGAGTGTGCGCTATTAATATTCCGTTCATTTCCTGTGCTTCCCGCCGACTTCAAGTCAGAAGAGCAGAGCGTATTCCCGCTTCGAGGCCCCACTTTCGGTCCAGGGGCCCGCTCTCCGTCACGTCGAAACCAGGCTTGACATAAACAGTCGTTCCGTCCTTGTTTAGGACGTACCCAACCTCAGGTCGAAAGAACACTTCGGTATGATGGTGAAGGTGATAGTTCGTCACGACTTGCGTCTCCGGCAGCACATAAACCCGGTTCGGCCAGGAGTACCTTTGCCTTGAAGTTGAAGATGTTCATTCCAGCAAAATTGAAAAGAGGGCTGATCGCCGGATCCCCTCCATCGGTGTGATTGCTGCGCGTAAATCCAAACTCCAGCCAGTTGCCGAATCCTACTTCCACTCCAACGTTCGTCACTTCCTTAGCGAGTCTTCCGCTCGAGCGAGGACTTCGTCACCTGCATGCCTTCGTTTAGCCCCTTCAGGCTCTCCTTCTCTGCACGCCCTCGAATCGCGTGACCTTTAACACCACCGCCCAGGCTGTCTGAGCGCCCCCGGCTGACGTCGACGAACCAGAATCCTTCACCGCGGGACGGATCGTGCGTGAATTCGCGCACCTCCAGGGACGCCCAGAAGTAGTGGCTGGCGTATAACTGCTTGGTAGCGACAAGCGCACGTTGCGGAGTTTCTGTTATCACGACATGATTGATCATGATTGTCGGCTTCAGGCCAAAGCTCACCTTGTGCCAGTAGAGGAATGAGGTCGCATTTGGAAGTTGGGCACTAGGGTACTCGAGCAGGTATTGGCGTAGAGCCGATTCTCGCTGCTGCAACACGGGCATCTCGTCGACCATCGCGTTGAATTCTTCAGCGACGTAGGCAGGCCGCTTTTTATCGCGGTAGACGGCCAGCTCCTTGTTTCCACCTCGCTGATAGGCGGTTACATACTCGAGAGCCAGCCGGCGTACGAGTGCGTTGAGGTCGGCCGTCGCCGTCGGCTTCGACCAATCGACCCCCTTTTGTATGCGGTCTATCGCGTTCTCATCCAACTTAACCTCGCATTCGTCGGCACGGCATTTCTTGAGGTCACGGACATCTTCTTCTGGCAGCTCCAAGGCAGAGAAGTCCTCCAGGCGAGGAGGATTGCTGATGCGCTTGGTTAACTGGAATCCATTTCCGTGTTCCAGATGCTCGATGTCTTTCATCGCCTGGACACCTTCAGTCATGGGGGCATTGATCCACACTGCTCCCGCAACGGCAATTTCGTGATCACTGCCCGAGGCGAGAAGCTTCGACACGGATTGGCCGGCCTTTAACGCCTGAATCTCCGCCGGCGTGAACTGAACCAGGTCAGACAGACCGGCCGCGTTTGCAGGGGAGTCGCTTTGACCTGTTGCAACAGTAGTCGGACGGGCTGCAGCAAGTGACAAGACGAAGCCCGCCAGTAGAAACAAGAAGCTGAAAGTAGCTGCCTTAGCGTGTTTTTTCATAGCTCAATGTCCGCCTTTCTTCTCCGGGAAAAGAAACTGAATCTGGAATCGTGCGGACCAGTTAGTGACGAAAGACGGGCGCTCAGCGTTGTAGAGGAACCGGGCATAGACATTCACGGGTATTTTCCTTAAATGGACGATCTTTCCGACTCCGCCACCCACGGGCACTTTCATTGCTCGCCTGATCTTGCTTCCCAATTCGAGGTAATAATCGGTGATGACGCTGTCTCATGATTTCCCCCCACTTGTCGGTGCAGAGCTGTCAATCGGCTTACGGCTCTACGGTTCCACCAATGGGCGATCCTCGTGCGCGATGCGAATGGCGATCACCGTTGGACCATCCGCCCCGAGAGCGGCGCCGAAGGCTTTCTTGATCTCCTCCTTTGTTTTGGTCATAACGCCTGCGCAGCCGAAACCCTTCGCGGCGGATATGACGTCCAGACCTGGAAGGTCAAGGCCGGGGACATTCGGAGTATTTTCCAATTTCGCAAATTCCTTGAGGATGGCGTACTCGTCGTTGCACGGCACGATGAACACCGCCTTCAGCTTGTGCTGCGCCGCGGAATACAAGCATTGAATGGAATACTGCAGGGAGCCATCGCCTATGAACGCAACAACAGGCCGCGCCTTTCCGGTTTTTTTCTGCGCGAAGGCGATTCCGACCGCCGCGGGTGCGCCCCATCCCAATCCGCCACTCGCGAAGGAGAAATAGGATCCTGGCAGGACAGTCGGCCAAGACCGCACGACGTCTTCGGCGTTGGACGCAGATTCGTTGACGACGATCGCGTTGTCCGGGCGCATTTCACTCAACGTTGCGAACGCTTCTCTTGCCGTCAACGGGTCATTGGGAGGAGACGACAGTTTGTTGTCGACCGCGTGTAAAGGAGCGGGCAGGGATCGTGCTTTGTTCTCAGGAACGAGCTGGATCAGCGCTTCAAGGGCCAGTTTGGCGTCACTCAGAAGGCTATCGCCGACAGCAGCCGCGGCAGCTTCCGCGGGATCCGACACGATTTGGATTATCTCAGCTCCCGCTGGCAGGTAGTCGCCCGCAATGTACGGATAGTAGCGAAAGACTGGAGCGCCGATGACGACGACGAGATCATGGCCGTGAAGACGCTTGCTCAGAGGGCCGATGGCCATCGGCAGCACACCCCGGAAGTGCGGATGCGTCTCGGGGAAAGAAGCCCGATCCGGCAACGGAGAAAGGAAAACGGGAGCCTGGAGCTGCTCCGCGAATTTGACGCCCACGTCCCACCCACCACTGCGATCGATCTCCGGGCCGTATACCAGCGCCGGGTTCTTGCTCTTGCGAATTCTTTCAGCAAACAACGAGATGCGATCCGGGTCTGGCGCATAGCGAGAACTAACCGTTCGCACAACAGCATCACCATGCGCGGGCTGATCCCAATCATCAAGCGGAATGGAGACGAACACAGGACCTGACGGAGGTTGCACTGCGAATGCGTAGGCTCGCATGATCGCGCCGGGAACGTCCTGAGCCCTGACCGGCTGGTAGGCCCATTTCACCCACGGACGCGGAAGCATGGTTTCATCATGATTCGTGAGATATGGCTCGCAAAGAATCATCTCCCGCGTCTGCTGGCCAGCCGTAATGATCAGCGGCGTTTTGTTTTGATAGGCAGTCATGATGTTGCCCATTCCATTGCCAGTTCCGGCGGCGGTATGTAAATTCACCAGTACGGGTTTGTTTGTCGCCTGCGAGAACCCATCGGCCATCGCCACAACCGACGCTTCCTGCAAACCAAGCACGTATTGAAAATCTTTCGGAAAATTCTTCAGAAACGGCTGTTCCGTGGATCCCGGGTTTCCGAAGATGGTGGTCAATCCGAGAGTACGCAGGAGGTTGTACGTCGCGTCGTAGACGGTCATCTGCGCTTTGGTTTGCTTGTTTTTGCTCATCTGTTTGTCTCCTTGTGAATTGAGCGTCAGCAGTAAAGCCCGCGCGCGCAATAGCTATACAAGAATACACACGGACGGCAGAGGGTTGAGTCTCAGGAGAACTTCCGGTTTCTGAATGAACTTTTCCCGTCAAGCGGCAGGTATCGTCTCTTGCCTTTTTTGCGGCGAAGTTGGGTGACGCGGCAAGCGCACGGTAAAGGTGGTGATGCAATCCGCATCACGGGTAGCATTAGCAGGTTGGGGAAAAATTTGTTTCCTGTTTGCCGACTCCGTCTGTTGTGAGCCCGGCGCCTGGAGGAGATCGCCACCTGGATCAGCGTGCGTCTATCGGGACCGCATACGCTCGAGAGCGGCGCGCCAGTTGTCGTCGATGCCCCGGACCTTTTCCAGCCCGGTAATTCTGGAGTTCGCCTCTTTTGGAAAACAGATCAGGTTCGTTTCCGGATGGATATCCGCAAAAACGTTATCGGGATTCTTGAAGAAGTTGTCCGCGTTGTAATAAGCGGAGATGTGCCACCAGCTTTCATAACGGAAATCGGCGAGGCGCTGGATCACGTCCCGTGCGTTCTCCATCGTGGTCTCGATGAAGATAATCGGCCGCAATTTACGAATGGTAGTACGCGCGCCGTCCAGCACCTGTGGTTCCATGCCTTCAACGTCGATTTTTATCAGGTTGCACTTGTTAAGCGCGAAACTGTCGAGGGTGACCACATCGGTCGGAATGCCTTCAGTCTGGCCGCTCGCTTTCATTGCACCAGCATTACTTTCGATCGTGGGATCTACCAGGGGAATCTTGACCGAACCCGTTAGCTCGCCAACAGCTTTGTTGAAACAGACGACGTGCAACAAGTTGTTGATCGTCACATTTGACACCAGATACCGGAATGAAAGGCTTTGCGGTTCGAATGCGAGCACCAAACCGGAGTGCGTAACCAGGTTGGCGAGCGGAATCGTATGAGTTCCAATGTTTGCACCGACGTCTATTGCGAAAAAACCCGGCCGAACGACTTTTGAAAGCGAAACGAGCTCGTCTTCACACCACTCGCCATACAAATTTAACGAGCGCCCGACAAACGTGTCGTTCTTGTTGAACAGGAAGAAGCCATGCTTGCACCGCTTCAGTACCGTGTAGTTGTTCTCGAATATTGGCAGTGGAACCGGCATGGCAGTTCTCCGAATTTCCATCTTCCCACGTGGTCCAGCGAATCTCAAACGTGGTGCCCGCACTACACCGCTTGTTCGATTTACGGCGTTATCTTGGCTCAAGCTGAGGAGCTCCTTTCAACAGAGCCGGTTAGGTTACTGTCTCCATAGACGCCCGCGTCCGTCGCAAACACCAGCGGCTTCCTTCAAACGGCGTTAGCGAAGATGCTTTGCCGCCAGGCGACGCAAGAATCAATTGTTTACTGGCAGACGCGGTTTTGGCGAAGGACAGGCTATTTCGAAAGGATATTTTATGAGTCGAAAATCAGTCTCTGATGAAGCGAAAGCGGTAGTGCGTCGCAACACCGAGGAAGTTCAAGGCAAAGGGAGATTCGAAGTCTTCGAAGAACTGTTCGCAGATGATTTTGTAGACCACACGACCCAACCAGGAACAACGCCAGATAAGGCCGGCGTACGAAAGGTTTATACCCACCACAACTCCCGCCAGAGAGCCGATCTATATTTTCTGGCCACAGAATTGCCCATCCTGAAACGTTTAACGAAGTATGTTCTTCAATTTCAAGGGCGAGTCGTTCTCTGACCTTCGCACTGTGTTCGCTTTCGCCTCACTGGTACCACAGCTCGAGGGAGGTTTTTCACACGCCGGACATCTGACGATTCGATTCGAAGAGCCTTTTCCATTCAAGAGGTAGATATATGAGATTCGTTTTTGCTCTGTTCGCTGGCTTGCTGGCCTCATTGAGTGGTTTCGCACAATCACCAACAACCCCACCGACTATTACGACCTACGCGGGTCCTCGTTTGCCAGTGAGTGGAGCCCCAGCCGTGACGCAAGCTATTGATGGAATAACCTCAGTCGCCTCGGACGGCGCCGGTGGTTTTTATGTCGCGAACAAGAATCAGAACCGGGTGTATCGCGTGACTGCGGATGGTGTGCTCAATCTCGTTGCAGGCAGGGGGCCGGTTGGCTTCAGCGGAGACGGAGGGCCGGCAACCGCCGCCCAGCTCAATTCCCCAATGGGCGTTGCGGCCGATGCGGCCGGTAGCCTTTACATTGCCGATTCAGGAAACGCACGCATCCGCAAAGTGACGGCAGGTGGTGTAATCACTACGATCGCGGGAACCGGCATCGCCGGTTATAGCGGCGACGGCGGACCGGCAGTTTCCGCCCAGCTCAACTCCCCGGAGGGCCTTGCATTGGATACGGGCGGCAATCTCTACATCGCAGAATCGGGAAATGTTCGCATTCGCAAAGTGAGCGTCGACGGTGTGATCCACACCGTCGTGGCGGCCTCTCCAGGCGCCGTTGCGGTGGATGCGACTGGCAGCATTTACTTTGCGGCAGGTTCAACCGTGCGTAGAGTGACGGCAGGCGGTGTGATCAGCACCATCGCTGGAACCGGCACCGCCGGATTCAGCGGTGACGGCGGGCCCGCCACTCTGGCCCAACTTAACAGCGTGACGAGCCTTGCGCTGGATGCCGCAGGCAACGTTTATATTGCCGATCCTTATAATTACCGCATCCGCAAAGTGACGACCGATGGCATCATCAGCACGGTTGGAGGAAATGGCATAGCCGGCTTCAGTGGAGACGGAGGACCCGCCACGTCGGCACAGCTCAGTCTTCCGTTGGGTATCGCAGTGGATACCGCAAGCAACATCTATATTGCCGATGTGAATAGCTTCCGTATCCGCAAAGTGACGACCGATGGCGTCATCAGCACGGTAGCAGGCTTCAGCACGGCGGGCTACAGCGGGGATGGCGGGTCGCCAACGTCCGCCCGATTCTCCTCCCCGCGGGCAGTTGCGATGGATGCGGCCGGCAACCTGTACATTGCGGACGCAGGGAACGCACGAATTCGCAAGGTGACCCCCAACGGTGTGGTGAGCACGGTCGCCGGCAATGGCACGCCTGGATTTAGCGGAGATGGCGGCCCTGCCACGTCCGCACAACTCCAGTTCCCCTGGGGCGTTGCGGTGGATAGTGCCGGTAACCTTTACATCGCGGATTCGGCTAACAACCGCATTCGCAAAGTGACCCCAGGCGGCACCATCAGCACCATCGCCGGTACCGGTCCGAATGGTTTCAGTGGAGATGGCGGACCGGCGATCCTTGCGCGGTTCCGCACGCCACGGGGACTTGCCCTGGATGGGCGTGGCAACCTTTACATTGCGGATTACTATAACAACCGCATCCGCAAGCTGACGCCAGATGGCATGATCGCGACCGTCGTTGGGAACGGCACAGCCGACGATAGCGGAGACGGCTCGCTTGCCGTTGCCGCAGGGCTTGTACAACCATCGGATGTTGCCTTCGATTCCTCTGGAAACCTGTACATTGCAGATTCCGGGAATGCAAAGATTCGAAAAGTAAGTCCGGCGGGAATCATCACCACCTTCGCGACGATTCCACCCGGATTTGGTTCCAGCGACGCCGTTGCGGTTGACCCGGGCGGCAACGTCTACATCACGGATTCCTTTAATCTACGGATTCGGAAAATAACTCCCGCAGGGATCATCACCACCATTGCAGGTAATGGAACAAGTGGTTTTAGCGGAGATGACGGCGCGGCGGGTTCGTCCCAGATAGCCGATGCGGTGGATCTAGTAACAGACGTTACGGGAAATCTTTACATCGCGGATGCAGGGAACAACCGCATTCGTAAAGTGATCTTCAGTCAGCCAGTTTATTCCTACACTTTCAGCGATCGGGGTGGCGCGTCCTCGGTTACTTCGGGAACATCGCCCGAAGTGGCAGTCGGCTACGCGCGGATTCAGCCCAATACCGGCACCATGACGCCTGCCGGTCTGGCGATCTTCGGATTCCGTCAGAATGGCGTGCTCGTAACCGAAGCCGCGGTGCCGGCATCATCCTTGATGACCACCGGCAGGATTTATGCCGAAGTGAATGGTCCGGTGAATACCGGCCTGGCGATTGCAAACCCGAATGGTCAGACAGCGACGGTCTCCTTTTACTTCACGGATGACACAGGCACCAACTCCGGTGGAGGGACCACCACGATTCCGGCGAACGGAAAGACTTCAGTGTTTCTGAATCAAGCTCCCTTCAATGGAGGCTCTTCATTCAGCGGGACCTTCACCTTCAGTTCTTCAGTTCCGATTTCTGCCGCTGCATTCCGTGGATTCGTCAACGAGCGATCAGAGTTCCTGATCACGACACTGCCGCTAATTGATCTCAGTACTCCGCCAGCATCGGGCTCGATCACATTTCCCGAGTTCGCCGATGGTGGCGGTTGGACAACCCGGATGGTGCTGGTGAATCCCGGCGACACAATCCTGACCGGTCGTGTTCAATTTTTGAATCAAGCTGGAGCGGCGGCAGCCGTAACGGTGAACGGCCAAACCAGCAACAGTTTTGAGTATTTGATACCGCCACGAACTTCAAAGGTTCTACAGACCTCGGGTCTGGGTGGGGCCGTTGTGGTTGGGTCCGTGCGGGTCGTTTCCGAGAACAACGTGGCGGTTCCGTCAGGACTGGCAATCTTTTCCTTCAAAAGTGGTGGAACAACGGTCACAGAAGCCGGCGTTCCTGTGATCCCAACAGGAAACGCATTCCGACTCTATGCCGAAGCCAGGGGATCGCTGGCGGCGGTGGGCTCTATTCAGACCGGACTCGCTATTGTGAACTCTTCTCCGGGTAGTGCAACCGTAACGCTCGAACTGAGCAGACTGGACGGATCATCGACGGAGATGACAGGAACACTGAACATTCCGGCAAATGGCCAGGTCACAAAATTCCTGCATGAGATTCCGGGACTGACTTCGATTCAGATTCCCTTCCAAGGCATCTTGCGGGTCTCGAGTACAGCATCGATATCACTGACTGGAGTTCGAGGACGCTACAACGAGCGCGGAGAGTTCCTCCTGACTACGACGCCCCCGATCAACGAAGCAGCCTCTTCTTCGAGTGGGCCACTCTATTTCCCGCATGTCGTCGATTCGGGAGGCTACACGACGCAGTTCATCCTCTACAGTGGACAGCCGGGCGGAGCCTTATCCGGCACGACCCAACTGTTCTCGTCCTCAGGAGTCCAACTGAACTGGACGCTGTATTGAGGATATCGGGGTCGTATAGT
>Ga0137361_10001972_pt1 | contig 12936 bp, 8 predicted proteins | sample Mad1_80_16metaG_FD_104923 | JGI IMG/M metagenome (GOLD analysis project Ga0137361, IMG submission 104923) | Vadose zone soil microbial communities from Angelo Coast Range Reserve, California, USA - Mad1_80_16 metaG | ecosystem: Environmental > Terrestrial > Soil > Vadose zone | place: USA... | reverse complement strand
GAACATGAAGCGCGAGATGGCCTGCGACTGTCCGAGCGTGCTCGAGTGCGGGTCGAGCGTGTCGGGCTCCTTGGCCGCGATGTTGACGATCTTCTTGCGCTGAGCCTCCGCCGCCGGCGGGCCCCCCAGCGTGACGAGAGCAGCAATGGCCAGGGCCGCCAGGGCCGTGACCAGCATGAGCGAGCGCCATAACCGGGTGTGGCTCGGCATAGAGGTTCCCCTTTCCGTAATACGGAACGAGCGAAGCGTCGTGATCGCTGGGTCGATCATGCCGTCCTCCGGCTGATCGTTTCGGCTTCCCGTGCTCTCGGCGAGCAGGGTTGCGACAGCATAGTCGAGACACGCCGGACCGGCAACACGCCGCCGTCTTCGATCACCTCGCGCTTCGACGAGCTCCCAGGTACGGCGGGAGCGCGCGTACACTGGGGACGAGGCGACGGGGCGATGCGCGCGACGGATGACCTTGCGATCGTGGAACGCCTCGCCCACCGCGCCGTCGAGCTGGCCGAAGCCCTCCTGCGCGAGGCGCGCGCTCAGCAAACCGCCGACGAGCACGCTCAGGCCAAGAAGCTCGCCCGGATGATGGCGGATCCCCACGGCAAGGAGCTGACCATCGCCCTCGCCGACCAGGCGTTCCGCAGTCATCGCCCGGAGCGCATCGCCGACCAGCTCGCCTATCTTCTCGAGCGCTACGGCGTGCCCCAGTACATGGACTGGTGGGAGCGGGTCGCGCTCCTCCTGGGCGGCGCCATGGCCCACTATCTCCCGAGCCTGGTCGTTCCCCCGATCGTGGCCCGGCTGCGCCACGAGACTCAGAACGTGATCCTGCCGGGCGAGGAAGAAGACCTCCGCCGCTACATCGAGGAGCGGCGCCGCGCGGGCGTGCGGCTGAACCTCAACCAGCTCGGCGAGGCGATCCTGGGCGAGACGGAAGCGGCGCGACGGCTCGAGGCCTATCTCACGCTCCTCGCTCGGGACGACGTGGAGTACATCTCGGTGAAGGTCTCGTCCGTCTACAGCCAGATCGACCTCGTCGCCTTCCGCGCGACGGTGGCGCAGGTGGCCGAGCGTCTGCGCACGCTCTATCGCGCCGCGGGACGGCATCGCTACCGCCATCCGGACGGACGGATCACGCCCAAGTTCATCAACCTCGACATGGAGGAGTACCGCGACCTCGACCTGACGGTGACGGCGTTTCGCGAGGTCCTCGACGAGCCGGAGTTCCTCCCTCTGAGCGCGGGGATCGTGCTCCAGGCCTATTTACCCGACTCGCACCGCGTTCAGCGCGCCCTCACGGAGTGGGCGCTCGCGCGTCGCGCGCGCGGGGGCGCGCCGGTCAAGCTGCGCATCGTCAAGGGCGCGAACCTCGCGATGGAGCGCATCGAGTCCGCCGTGCACGGCTGGCCCCAGGCGCCCTACGAGACCAAGATCGAGGTGGACGCGAACTACAAGCGCATGCTCCAGTACGGCTGCCGGCCGGAGCACGCCGACGCCGTCCACCTCGGGATCGCCAGCCACAATCTCTTCGACGTCGCCTACGGCCTGGTGCTGCGCGAGGCTCACCACGTCGAGCCCTGGGTCGAGTTCGAGATGCTCGAGGGCATGGCCAATCACCAGGCGCGGGCGGTACACGCGAGGGCGGGCGGGCTACTGCTCTACGCGCCCGTCGTCAGGGCCGAGGACTTCCACAGCGCCATCGCGTACCTCGTACGCCGGCTCGACGAAAACACCGCGCCCGAGAACTTCCTGCGGCACGTCTTCGACCTCGAGCCGGGCTCGGCTGCATTCCTCGTCGAGCGCGATCGCTTCCTGGCCGCGTTCGGCATCGAGGCCGGGCTCTCGGACGCGCCCCGTCGCTTCCAGGATCGGCGAGCGGAGCCGGGTGCCCCACCCGTGCTTCGCGCGCTTCATGCCGCGTTCGAGAACGAGCCCGACACCGACTGGACGCTGGCGGCCAACCGCGCGTGGATCGACGACGTCGTGCGCCGGTGGCGCGAGCGTTCACACGATCGGATTCCGCTCCAGATCGGAGGCGAGCTCCGCACCGCGCTCCACGAAGGCGACGGGCCCGATCCCTCGCGCCCCGGCCGCGTCGCCTATCGCTATGCGCTGGGCGGCCCCGCGGACGTCGATCGCGCGTTGACGGTTGCCCGGGCCGCTCAGCCGGCGTGGGCCGCGCTGTCGATCGCGGAACGCGGCGCGCGGCTCGAGGCGTGTGCGGCGGAGCTTGGCCGCCGGCGCGGCGACCTGATCGGCGCGATGATCGTCGATGGCGCCAAGACGGCGACGGAGGCCGACGCCGAGGTCTCCGAGGCGGTCGACTTCGCGCGCTACTACGCACGGACACTGCGCGAGGCCGCCACCAGCCTCGGCGACTGCCGCATGGAGCCGCTCGGCGTGGTCGTCGTGACGCCGCCGTGGAACTTCCCGCTGTCGATCCCCGCCGGCGGCGTCCTCGCCGCGCTCGCGGCCGGAAACGCCGTCGTCCTCAAGCCCGCGCCCGAGGCCGTGCTCGTCGGCTGGCACCTGGCCAACTGTCTCTGGGACGCGGGCATCCCGCGCGAGATCCTCCAGTTCTTGCCGTGTCCCGACGACGAGATCGGGCGCGGGCTGGTGACGGACTCGCGCGTGAGCGGCGTCATCCTCACCGGCTCGGCGGAGACCGCGCGGCTGTTCCTCGGCTGGCGACCCGATCTCCCGCTGTTCGCCGAGACGAGCGGCAAGAACGCCATCATCATCACGGCTCTCGCCGATCGCGATCAGGCGATCCGAGATCTGGTCCGCTCGGCCTTCGGCCACAACGGCCAGAAATGCTCGGCGGCCAGCCTCGCCATCTGCGAAGCCGAGGTGTACGACGACGCCGACTTTCGGCGCCAGCTTCGCGATGCCGCGCAGAGCCTCGCCGTCGGCAGCGCGTGGGAGCCCACGAGTCGGATCACCCCACTGACGCAAGCGCCCGGCGCCGCGCTCCGGCGCGCGCTCACCGTGCTCGACGAGGGCGAGGAGTGGCTGCTCGAGCCGCGCCCGGCAACGGACAACCCTCAGCTCTGGTCGCCCGGCATCAAGCTCGGCGTGCGTGCCGGCTCCTTCTTCCACCGCACCGAATGCTTCGGCCCCGTGCTCGGACTGATGCGCGCCGACAACCTCGACCACGCGATCGAGCTCGCCAACGCTCAGCCCTTCGGGCTCACCAGCGGGATCCAGACGCTCGACGATCGCGAGATCGCGCGCTGGGTCGACCGCATCGAGGCCGGCAACCTCTACGTGAACCGTCCCATCACCGGCGCGATCGTCGGCCGCCAGCCCTTCGGCGGGTGGAAGGCGTCGTCGGTGGGGCCAGGCGCCAAGGCCGGCGGACCGAATTACGTCCTGCAGCTCGCGCGCTGGCGGCAAGTCGCGCGGCCTGCCGTCGACCAGGAGCCTCTCTCCGAGTCGCTGGCGACCGTGCTCGACCGATGCCTGGCCGGGCTGACGGACGCCGACGCGCGCTCACTGCTCGAGGCGAGCGCGGCGAGCTACGCGCGGACGTGGCGTGAGCACTGGAGCCGCGAGCACGACCCCGCCGCGATTCGTGGAGAACTGAACGCATTTCGCTATCGCTCCTGCCGCCACGTGATCGCGCGGGGAACGACGGCGCGCCCCGACGCCGCGGTCGCTCTGTGCCAGATCATCCTCGCTGCCCACGTGGCGGGAACGCGCCTGACCGTGAGCCTCTCGCCGGAGTCGGAGCCCTGGGTGGGGCTGGCGGAATGCGCCGGCGTGGAGCTCGTGGTGGAGGCGGAGGCGGGCTTCGTGGACCGCCTGGCGCATCCTTTATATACGGAGCACGGGTGGATCGAGCGCCTGCGGGCCTGGGAGCCGATCTCGACGGCGGCCCGCGCCGCCGCCAACGGTACCGGCGTCACCGTCATCGACGCGCCCGTCCTCGCCAATGGACGCCTGGAGCTCCGCTGGTATCTCCGGGAGCAGACCGTCTCGCGGGTGCTCCACCGCTACGGCAGCGTGACGGAGCCCGACGCCTGACCCGCGGCGTGATCGTTGGCCGTCAGTACTCGTCGAACATGCGCTGAACTTCGGCCACGTCGTCCGTGCGCGTGAGGGCCAGCATGGCGAGCACACGCGCCTTCTGGGGATTGAGGTTGTCGGCGACGACGAAACCCCGCTCGCGCAGGACCGTGCGGGGCAGGACGCGGCCGCTCCCTGCCCGGCTCGAGAGCACGACCAGGACGCCGCGCCGTCGCGCCTCCACGAGCGCGTCCGTCTCGCGCGGCGTGGTCACGCCGGGCGGGAGCGACGCCGCGACGATCGCACGCGCGCCGGCGGCGACGAAGGCCTGGATGGCCGTGCCGTCGGCGCCGGCGTACGACGCCACGATGTCCACGCGTGGCAGCTCGGTGCGGCCGCGCACGTCGAACTCCGTCGCCGGCGCGTGGCGGCGCGACGGCCGACGGTAGATCGCGACGCGGCCGTCAGGGTCCGCGTAGCCGAGCATGCCGAGGTCCGGGCTCCGGAACGTCTCGAGCCGGAGCGTCGAGGTCTTGCTCACCTCGCGCGCGGCCTGGACCTCGTCGTTGAGGAGGACGAGCACGCCGAGCCCGCGTGCTTCGGGCGCCCCCGCGACGCGCACCGCGTTGAGGAGATTGAGCCCGGCGTCAGAGCTGAGGCCGCTGGCCGGACGCTGCGACCCCACCAGGACGACGGTGGCGTCGACCTTGAGCGTGAGGTTCAGGAAGTACGCCGTCTCCTCGAGCGTCGCGGTGCCGTGCGTGATCACAACGCCGTCGAGCGGAGCCTCGCGCGTGACGGCGGCGTGCACGGCCGCGTCGAGCGCCAGCCAGTCGGCCGGCCCCACGTTCGCACTCGACACCGCACGGAAGCGCACGGGAACGACCTCCGCGGTCTCGGCCGCCTCCGGGAACCGCACGAGGAGCTCGTCGGGCTCCGCCTTGCGGCCGGCGTCCATGTACTCCCAGAGGTCGAGGCTGTTGCGACCGATCGAGGAGATCGTCCCGCCAGTGCCGATGAGCGCGACGCGCGGCTTCACCTGGCCTTGAGCTTCACGTCTTCATAGGGCGCCGAGTAGGCGTGGCCCGGGATGAGGCCCAGCCCGGACTCTTGCACCCGCGGACCGTGGCCATTGATGAACGCCAGCTCCCAGACTGGAATGTGCATCACCTTGTCGTGCATGAGCTGCTGGATCTTGAACAGCAGCGCCTCGCGCTTCTTTCGATCCAGCTCGGCCGCCTGGTCCTTGAAGAGCGCGTCGATGTCGGGATAGCTGCCGTAGACGTAGGTGCCGCCACCGACGACGTACGACTCCAGGCGCGTCGCGGCGTTGCCGAATGCGCCGCTCGCCGTGTAGGCGAGGTTCTTGTACTTCTTGTCGGCGTAGGTGGACCAGTGCGAGGCGCGCTCGCGCGACACCAGCTTGGTGCGGATGCCGATCTGTTGCAGGTAGCCGGCGATCGCCTCCTGCACGTTCGAGTACGAGATGTCGAGATAGTAGTCGCCGGCGTCGAAGCCGTTGGGATAGCCCGCCTCGGCGAGGAGCTTCCTGGCCTGGGTGGGATCGTACGGGTAGGCGGGTGGCTGCCAGAAGAAGTCGAACGTGCTCGGGATGATGCTGTAGGTCAGCCGCGAGTGGCCGAGCGTGATCGCGTCGTTGATCGCTTTGCGGTCGATCGCGAGATTGGCGGCCACGCGGACCCGCCGATCGTGCCAGGGAGATTTCGGATCCCACTGGTCGAGCATGCTCACCCACTGGGGCGCCTGGATCACCGTCGGCTTCAGCGAGAGCCCCGGCGTCCGCTGCAGCTCCTCGGCGAGCTCGCCGCGGATCGAGTACACGACGTCCACTTCGCCGCGCTTCAATGCGGCCAGACGCGTCGCCTCGTCCGAGATGACCCTGAAGACGAGCCGCTTCACGCTCGGCGGCTTGCGCCAGTAGCCGTCGAACGCTTCCATGACCAGCTCGATGCCGGGCGTGAACGAGACGAACCGGTACGGACCAGCGCCGATGGGCGCCTTCTTGAACCCGTCGTCACCGACCTTCTCGACGTATTTCTTGGGCACGATCCAGCCGGCGCCGCTCGCCGCCGTGTAGAACGTCATGAAATCCGGCCACGGGTTCTTCAGCCTGAACCTGACGTGGAGCGCGTCCGGCGTCTCGACCGCGGCGACCCTCTCCTTGAGGGTCTTGGCGGAGGCGCCCCGGTAACGCTCGAACGAGAACTTCACGTCTTCCGCGGTCAGCGTGTCGCCGTTGTGGAACTTCACGCCCGCGCGGAGGGTGAAGTCGTACACGCGCCCGTCGGGCGACACCTGCCACGACTCGGCCAGGCTCGGCGCGACCGGGTTTCCCGGCATGGCCTTGGCCAGGGCATCGTGGATCGCGTACATGACCATGAAGGGCGTGATGATGCCGAGCGTCTCGGCGGGATCGAACCACGTCGGCGCCAGCGAGATGTGCACGCCCCACGTCATCTGGCCCTCGGGGGCGGCGCAGGCCGGCGCGGCGACAGCGAGCAGAGCGACCACGGCGATCAGGACACAGGCGGCGCGTCGGCGATGACGCATCGTGCCTCCTCGATGCGAACGGTTTCGCCCGATCCTGAGGCTGCACCGGCGCCGCGTCAAGCGCCTCGCCCGCCGCGCCGGGCGACGCCTCAGACCGCGGCGCCGTCCTGGATCGCGGCAGCGAGCTTGCCCGGGACACGGCGGCCGTCGCCGGCGCTGCCGCTGAGCTTCCCGTTGTCGACCGCCACCTTGCCGCGCAGGATGACCACGGCCGGCCAGCCGTGCACCTCCCAGCCGTCCCACGCGCTGTAGTCGGAGCCGTGAAGCTCGGCGGAGCGGAGCGTGCGGCGCAGGGTGTGATCGAAGACCACGAGATCGGCGTCGCTGCCCGGCGCGATCGCGCCCTTTCGCGGATAGAGCCCGAGCAGCTTCGCCGCATTCGCGGAGGTGACGGCGACGAAGCGCTCGAGTGACATCCCGCGCTTGGACACGCCCTCGGTGTAGATGATCGGCACTCGCGTCTCGACGCCGACGTGGCCGCCGGTGGCGTCGGCGACGTGGCGGCTCCTCACCTTGATCGCGCGCGGCGTGCAGAGCTCGTCCGTCGCGACGGTGCTCAGCGTCCCGTCCTTCAGCCCGTTCCACAGTTGCTGGCGGTCCGCCTCGTGCTTGAGCGACGGGTACGTGTGGAACATGACCCCGTCGGGCCGGAGGTACGCGTCCGCCGTGAACGTCGCGTAGTGGTGCAGCGTCTCGCCGTAGATGGCGCGGCCCTCGCCGCGCGCCTCGGCGATGGCCTCGACGCCCGCGCCCGCGCTCACGTGGACGAAGTACACGGCGGCGCCCTCGACGTAGCGCGCCAGCCGCAGCACGCGGCGGAACGAGATGTCTTCGGACATGGCGCTGTGGACCAGCGGCATGTGCTGGATGTCCGTGCGGCCCTCGCGCTCCAGCCGTTCGTACATGTACATGACGAGGTCGTCGTCCTCGGCGTGGATCGCGAGGATGCCGCCGTGCTTGGCCGCCGACTCCATGATGGCCCACAGGTGACCGAGCCGGATCATCCGGCCCTTGCCGATCGGCCGCACGTCGGTGGTGAAGATCTTCAAGCTGGGGAAGCCGGCCTGGATGGCCTCGGGAATCTGATCGATGACCTCCGGCGGCACCGCGCCCTGCAGCATCACGTGCAGCGCGTGATCCGTATAGCCCGGGCGCCAGACTTTCTCCTTCTCCTCGATCGCCCGAGCGATCGTCATGCCCGGCTCCCACACGGCGAAGTCCACCAGCGTAGTGGTGCCGCCGCTGATGGCGGCGCGGCTGACCTGCTCCGGCGGCGCGCTCAACGTGTGCCCGCCGCCGAGCGCCGGGATCGGCCAGTGCGTGTGCACGTGCGGGTCGATGCCGCCGGGGATGACGAGCCTGCCCGTGGCGTCGATGATGCGGGCCGCGTCGCCGGACAGCGTGCCAGGCGCGGCGACCGCGACGATGCGCTCGCCCTCGATGCCGACGTCCCAGGTGCCCACGCCCTGGGGAGTGATCACCTGTCCACCACGGATGACGAGATCGAGCATGGTTACTCTCCCCTCAGTTCGCCTGCTCCCAGCCCATCCACTGGCTGGTGTCCGGGTCCTGGTAAATCGTGTACCGCGCGGCCGGGTTCGTCTTGTTGGTGGCGTGATAGATGCGGATGCGGCGGCCTCCGGCGACGTTGAAGTCCAGCCAGTGGAGCTCCCACGTCGGCGCCCAGTTGAGCTGCGATCCGAGGCTTCCCGCCACCGCAGCGCCGAAGCGGCGATCACGGGCCGCGCGGGCGATCATGTCTTGCGTCGGACGATCCCCCGGCACCGGCGTGGTGACCGGCGTGTAGGGATACGTCGCCGTGACGTACATGGGGCGGTTGCCGCGAAATCCCCAGATGGCGATGGCGAAGAACACCGGATTGGGCCACGCGTCGGCCGTCGTCACCCGGACCGGCCGCAGGCCTGGCTCGTGGGTGCCCGGTGGCACGGCGTTGGGCAGCAAGTAAAAGCGCGCGCCTCGCAACGTCGAGTCGAGGCGCGCCTCGTCGACATTGACCTGCATGATGGGATTGAGCCCCAGGCAGGGGACGTTGCCATCCGCGTCGATCGTGAAGCGGATCGTGAACTGCTGGGGAAACGACAGACGGCTCACGTCGCCGCTGAACGTCCAGCGGAAGAGGAATCGCTGCAGGATCCCTTGAGGCGGAAGACCCGCGCCCGGCACGCACTCGCCGTCGTTCAGCGCGGTGATCCTGACGAAGCCTCCTGTGGAATCGGCGGACATCTCGTCGATGCGCAGCGCTCGCTGGGCATTGGCACTGGTGTCCGCGAACTGGACCCTTCCGAGCTGCCAGGTGACCGGACCTTGCGCCCTCGCCGGAAGCGACGCGCCGAGCACCTGGGCCACGCCGAGCACGAGCGCAAGGCCTCGTCGACGCGGGCGGATCATGGTGCCTGGTACAGCAGGTGGGCCGCGCTCGTCAAGCACTGGGCGAACGGTCGCTCTCCCGACTGATCGCGCCTAGTCGTAGACGGTTTCGAGATAGTGGCTCGGGTCGACCTTGGCCTCGATCACCGTCGGGTGATCGGCGGCGAGGGCATCCTTCAAGGCGCGGGTGAGCTCGCCAGCGGAGCGGGCGCCGACCGCGGGCACACCGAAGTAGTGGGCCGGAGGATCCACGTGCTCTTGTTCTCCGAGGTCGGTCCCGTAGAGGCCGAAGCGACGCCGGACCTGCTTGACCTGGATCAGCGAGAGCCAGCCGTCGTCGAGCACGACGATGGGCAAGGACAGTCCGAGACGACGCGCGACGGCCACCTCACCACACGTCATCTGGAAGCATCCGTCCCCGATCAGGGCCACCACAGGGCGCTGCGGGCGGCCGAGCTTCGCCGCGATGGCTGCCGGCAGCCCGAACCCCATTGATGACCAGCCGTTCGTGATCAGAAACGTGCGCGGCGCGTGCGCCGTCCACTGCGACGCGATCTGGTGGGTGTGAGCGCCGACGTCGAAGGCCAGGATGCCATCGCGGGGGAGCACCTCTCGAACAACGTCGATCGCATGGTGGGGCGCGAATCCCGCCGACGTGGGTCGAAGCGAACGATGAAATCGGTCACGGTGCTGCGCAGTCATCGTGGCCGGCCACTCGGGGCGAAGGGCCGGAAGCTGCGCCAGCCACTCGAGCGCCGCGTCGAGGTCACCGATCACCTCGTGGGCAATTGTCACGCTTTGATTCGCATCCACGGGATCCACGTCGATCGACAGGAGCGGCACCTTGCCGATCCAGGCCTCATACTCCACCTCCACGACGTCGTAGCCGAGCCCCACGACGAGATCGGCGCTGCGCAGGAGCTCCCGCTGCACCTGGCGTCGGGCCCGCTCGATGCAGCCGAGGGAGAGCGGATGATCCTCCGGGACCATGCCCTTGGCCATGGTGGTCGACGCGAAGGGAAGCCGATGGCGATCGATCACCGATTGGAGCACGTCGGGGTTGCGAAGGCGCATGGCCGACGAGCCGACGACCGCGACAGGCCGGCGCGCGGCCCCCAGGATCTCGGCCGCGCGCCGCAGCGAAGTCTCCGGGGCGGGGTGCAGCCGCCGTCCCATCGGAGTCGCAGGCACGTCCTCGGTGGCCGACACCAGCGCGACGTCCTCGGGCAAATCGAGGTGAACGGGCCCCGGCGGCTCGCTCAGGGCGATCTCGAGCGCCTCGGCGAGCATCGAGGCGACGCGGCCCTCCCGAAGGGCCAGCGTGGCCTTCGTGATCGGCCGGAAGAGCGTGTGATGATCGATCGCCATCTGGATGCGCCGCCCGAGCTGCGACGTCGGCAGATTGCACGTGATCGCCAGGAGCGGCGAGCGATCGAGGTAGGCATTCCCGACTCCGGTCGTGAGGTTCGTGGCGCCGGGTCCCAGCGTCGCGATGCAGAGTCCCGGCGCGCCCGTCAGTCGCCCCATGACGTCGGCCATGAACGCCGCTGAGCCCTCGTGGGCCGTGAGCACGTACGGCAGCCGGCCGACGCGCATGGCTTCGATCAGCGGCAGCACGTTACCGCTCGGGATGCCGAAGCCGTGACTCACGCCCGCCGCCCGAAGCGTCGCGACGATGAGCTCGGCGTTGTTCACGGTGTCCACCCGGAGTTCATGGCCGAGTGACGCTAGTGTCCTGAATCAGAAATGATGGAACAACTCATCAGCGTGGTTCGTTCTTCGTGTAGAACGGAGGACGCCGATGCCACGGGGACGTTCGATGCCGGAGCTGAAGGTGAGCGCTGACGAGCGCGAGACGCTGGAGCGCTGGGCCCGTCGGCCGACGACGGCGCAGGCGCTCGCCCAGCGGGCGCGGATGATTTTGGCCTGCGCGGAAGGGCGACCGAACGATCAGGTGGCTCGCGTCGAGCGCGTGACCCGCCAGACCGTGGGACGATGGCGCGCCCGCTTCGTGAGCACGCGGTTGGACGGGCTGCTCGACGAGCCGCGCCCCGGCGCCCCGCGACAGATTACCGACGAGCACGTGGAGCGGGTGGTGCGGTGGACGTTGGAGACGAAGCCCCAGGACGCCACGCATTGGAGCACGCGCGCGATGGCGAAGCGCAGCGGGTTGAGCCAGAGCGCGATCAGTCGCATCTGGCGCGCCTTCGCCCTGCAGCCCCACCGGGTCGAGAGGTTCAAGCTCTCCAAGGACCCGCTGTTCATCGAGAAGGTGCGCGACATCGTCGGGCTGTACCTCAATCCGCCCGACAAGGCGCTGGTGCTGTGCGTCGACGAGAAATCGCAAATCCAGGCCCTGGATCGCAGTCAGCCGGTGTTGCCGATGCGCCCAGGGCAGGTCGAGCGGCGCACTCACGACTACACGCGCCACGGCACGACGACGCTGTTCGCGGCCCTCAACACGAAGAGCGGCAAACTGATCACGGCATTTCGGCGGCGCCAGCGGGCGCGCGAGTTCCGGAAGTTTCTCGACACCATTCATGCGCGCGTCCCCGCCACGCTCGAGGTGCACCTGATTCTCGACAACTCGAGCACGCACAAGACGCCGGCGATCCATCGCTGGCTGACGCGCCATCCGCGCTTCCACCTGCACTTCACGCCGACCAGCTCCTCGTGGATCAATCTCGTCGAGCGCTGGTTCGCGGCGCTGACCGAGAAGCAACTGCGCCGGGGTGTGCATCGCAGCACGCGGGAGCTGGAGGCGGCCATCCGGCGGTACATCGAGATCACCAACGGGCACCCCAAGCCGTTCGTGTGGACGAAGACCGCCGACGAAATTCTCGAAAGCGTTGCTCGGTTCTGTCATCGAATCTCTAACTCAGGACACTAGGGAGAGCGCAACGTCGAGGAGATCAACTCGAGGTTCTCGTCCGAGGCCGTGCTTTTCACGACGCCGACCCCAGGCGCATACCACTTCGTCTCGGTGGTCGGGTCGAGCCGAGAGGATTCGAGGATCTGGATCGTGTTCGCGAATTGGCCGGCCTCGACGGTGACCGTCTGACCGACGCCGATGACCTGATCGGTCTCGTCCACGGTCGGAAACAAGTCTTCCTGCTTGAAGGTGTCGCCCAACTCGGGGTTGGCCGGCATGAACACGGTTGGCGCGGGAGCGTTGGCCGTCTTCGGCGGATCCGAAACCTGCGTCGGGCCACCCACAAGCCAGCTACCTTCATGGCTCTTGATGCGGCCATTCTTGAAGATGTCCACGGTCTCACCGAAGTAGTACACGGTGCCGTCATCCGCTTGTGCGAAGTAGTTCAGTGAAATCTCGACCAGCTGACCGTTCTCGAACGCCATCTCCTGCAAGATACGGCACGGGACTTCTCTGCCGTTCAGCACGAACGTGCGAGTGTCGCTCAAATATAGATCCACCACGACTTCCGTGGTCGTCCCCTTCGTGCCGCGGTACACCTTCACGCCGCCCGGCTGGAACGGCTGGTAACGATTCGTGATGTCGAGGGGATGGGTGAACGTGGGCGCGCCGGTGGGCACCGAAGCGCGCGCCGGGCTGAGCGACATTGCCGACGCCAGCACAAACATCAACCCCACAGCGAGCGGTGCGATTCTGCGAAGCTCGAGAAACCGAGTCATAACTCCTCCTTCAGAGAAACTGCGGTCAACGGAGTCTACGACGAGGAAGGACGCCTCGCGAGCGTTCGTGGGCGGCGTTCCACTGACTATAATCGCGTTCCATGAACATCGGCCTGGGACACGTCCATCTTCATTGGCATCGACGGCTCGGACAGGGGCGCACGGCCGAGCCTCCGCTCGCGCACGGGCCCGGCCTGCGGTTCCTCGACGGGGTCGCCTTCGTCAATGGATTCGTGGGGCCGCTGACGTCCCTGCCGCAGCTCCACATGATCATCACGACGCACCAGACGGCGGGCGTCTCATTGCTCACGTGGTGGCTGT
>Ga0137361_10001969_pt1 | contig 12948 bp, 7 predicted proteins | sample Mad1_80_16metaG_FD_104923 | JGI IMG/M metagenome (GOLD analysis project Ga0137361, IMG submission 104923) | Vadose zone soil microbial communities from Angelo Coast Range Reserve, California, USA - Mad1_80_16 metaG | ecosystem: Environmental > Terrestrial > Soil > Vadose zone | place: USA... | reverse complement strand
GCTCGTGAGCGACGTGGCGAGTGACTATTTCGCGCTCCTGCAACTTGACCTGCAACTCCAAATTACGCGCGAGACCGTCAAGACGCAGGAAGACTCGGTGAAGCTCACCAAGCTTCGCGTCGATCATGGCGTGGCCACAAAGCTTGATGTTTTGCAGGCTCAGCAAGTTCTCGATTCAGCGAACGCTCAAATCCCTGACTTGGAGCGGCGAATTGCGCAGGAAGAAAATGCCATCAGCATTCTCCTTGGCAACTACCCGCAGGCCGTGCCGCGCGGACGGCCGCTGGTGGAGCAGCCGCTTCCTCCCGAAGTGCCGCCGGGCCTGCCTTCATCGTTGATCGAGCGCCGGCCCGATATTCGCGAGGCCGAGCAAGTCTTGGTAGCCGCGAACGCCGAAATCGGAGTCGCCAAGGCCCAGTTCTTTCCGCAAATCTCTCTGACGGGCTCCGGCGGCGGATCGTATGGACGAAGCAGTGCTTTCTCCAGTCTAATGAGCTCGCAAGTCGGAATCTGGTCCTACGGCGCCCAAGTGAGCCAGCCCATTTTCACGGGAGGAGCTCTTCGCGGAAATCTGCGGCTTGCGAAGTCGCAGCATCAATCCGCGTTGATTGCTTACCGGCAAGCGATTCAGCACGCCTTCGGGGACGTATCCGATACGCTGATCGGCTACGAGAAATTCCATCAGGTGCGGGTTCGCCAGGAGGACACCGTCAAGGACTTGCAGGAATCCGTTCGCCTGTCCGACATGCGTTACAAGGGAGGCACCACCACTTATCTCGAAGTCTTGGACGGCCAGCGGTCGCTCTTTTCCGCGGAACTGACACTCGCGGAAGCGCGCGGCACGGAGTACCAGAGTCTCGTGCAGCTTTACAGGGCACTCGGAGGAGGCTGGCAGCAATAGAGGGCCGTGCGACTTTCGCAACGGAATTTCTATTCAAAGAGGGTTGCTTCTTAGAAGTTTGCTCGACGGGAGCTTAGCCATGCCTTCCATTGAAAAACTAGATACGCACCGCAAAGCGCTCACTCTGAATCTTGATCCATCCACCTTCGGTTCTTTCGCCGAAATCGGTGCCGGGCAGGAAGTCGCGCGCTGGTTCCTGGTTGTAGGCGGCGCTTCCGGCACCGTCGCCAAATCCATCTCCGCCTACGATAAGGAAGTGAGCGACGATCTCTACGGCTCGGGTTCGCGCTATGTTTCCAAGCAACGTCTTGAAGCCATGCTGGACAACGAGTGGGCCCAGCTGCATACCCAATTAGACAAGACGCGCGGGTCGCAGACCCGCTTTTTTTCATTTGTTGATACCGTCTCAGCGCGTAACTACGCCGGAACCAACGACCCCCACGGCTGGCTCGGTCTTCGGTTTCAGTTGCAGCCCGGCGGCCCTCCCAACGAGTTCCTGCTGCACATTAATATGCGCGATCCTTCCAACGTCCTGCAGCAGGAAGCCATCGGCATTCTGGGCGTCAATCTCATCTACGCTGCGTTCTATCAATTACAGACGAAGGAATCCTTCCTGGAAGGCCTGGCACAAGACGTCGTCAGGGAACGCATCGAAATCGACTTCGTGGATTTTCGCGGCCCCGCCTTCGCTGGATGGGATCGCCCCACGCTCCTGGCGCACCTCGTGCGCGAAGGACTTGCCGAGGCTGTGTTCTTCTCCTCCAAAGACGCCACTGTTCCCCCCAATGAAGTTCTGCACAAGAAAGCCGTTGTACTCGCGCCTGGATCTTTCGACCACGTGGATCCCGCTCACGCGCAGATTCATACGCAATTGCTGGCCGCAGGCGTCCAAGAGCTTCACAAGGAATTGGGGGAAACCAACTCCGCACCGATTGGCCTCTTCTGCCTCTCGGCGGCTCCATTTAACCCCGAGGAGCCAGGTTCAGATATCCCCGACCTGTTGAGACGTATTGATGCGCTTCTCGCGCGTGGCGCCGACGTGCTCCTGTTCCGCGAACGTGAGCTCTACGCGATGACAGCCTTCGTGAACCGCTACACAACAGCCCCCTTGCGTTTCGTCGCAGGCCTTTCGCTCTTGATCCGGGCATTTGAAGACCCCTACGGCAATCTGGAGGGGAGGCGTCTGGAAGCCCTCTCGCGCCTCTTCGCGCAGAACGTCCGCATCTACGCCTATCCCATGACCGCGGGGGATTTGCAGGAATGGATCAAGGGTTTTTCGCCCAACGGCTGGGAATGGAGCGAAACGAACGGTTGGGTTTCCGCCGAACAACTGCGCCTAGCTCCTCCTCTGGGCCACCTTTACGCGTATCTTCTCGCGAAGAATTTCCTTGTTCCCATGCAAATTCCCGTAACTCCCACAGCTACTGAGCTGGCGAAAGGAGCGGCTTAGCCCGCGGTCAATCACGAACTAGCGACGTAAGCTGACCCTTGAAGAAGGATAACGACTTATAGCAAGGACCTCAGTAGTTCAACCCCTAGACAGCAACGGAGCGAACCATGGATCGGCGCGAATTTGACGGCAAGCATGTCCTCGTCACCGGCGGCACCAAGGGTATCGGCGCGGCGGTTGCGACGCGATTGCGCGAAGGGGGTGCGACGGTCCTTACCACAGCCCGGACGAGGCCAAGTGATCTTGCGGATGCGGATTTATTCGTAGCGTCAGACATTACCACTGCCGAGGGCTGCGCGACCGTCGCCGATGCGGTTCGCGGCCGCTTCGGCGGAATTGACATCATCGTTCATGTCGTCGGTGGCTCGTCAGCGCCCGCTGGCGGCTTTGCGGTGCTCGACGATAACCAGTGGCAACGCGCACTCGACCTGAATCTGTTCCCGGCTGTCCGGCTGGACCGGGCACTCTTGCCGATAATGCTTAACCAGGGCCCTGGTGTGATCATTCATATCACTTCGATACAGCGTGTAATGCCGCTGCACGAGGCGACCATTGCCTATGCTGCTGCGAAGGCCGCCCTCGCGAATTACAGCAAGGGCCTATCTAAGGAAGTGAGCCCGAAGGGCGTTCGCGTGGTCCAAGTTTCACCCGGCTGGGTTGAGACAGAAGCTGCCGTGGGCTTGGTAAACGAATTGGCGGCCAACAAGGGCACGGACTATGAGGGCGCTCGCAAGGCTTTAATGGACTCGCTCGGCGGCATCCCGATCGGACGTCCAGCCCAACCGAGAGAAGTGGCGGATCTCGTCGCTTTCCTTGCATCTTCTCGCGCCGCCTCTATCACTGGTGCGGAATATGTCATCGACGGCGGCACTGTGCCTACGGTTTGAAGGTATTACGAATGGAACAGAGAGCCGACCTGCGCGATTATCTAGCGGCCGAGCGAACATTTCTTGCATGGATTCGCACCGGACTAGCTCTGATGGGATTTGGTTTTGTTGTGGCGCGGTTCGGGCTTTTCTTGCAACAACTCCGGCTCCTTGACCACGCTCCCTCAGCACCCTCTTACGGTCTATCGCTGTGGTTCGGTACCGTGCTCATCGCCGTGGGAGTGGTCGTGAATCTCTCTTCCGCTTGGCGGCATGTTCGATTGGTTCGTGAACTGGACCAGGGCGAAACCGCATATTCTCGGTCTTTGACCCAATCCGTCGCCACAGCCCTATTCTTGGCGCTGGTCGGACTCGCGATGGCGATCTATTTGGTTACTGTCCGCGGTTCCGCGAATCTTCATTCCAAAAACGGTGAGGAGACAACCATGGCACCGGCAACAAACAAAGGAATCATCGACAAGCTAAGCAACCACTCAGTCGAACAGACCGTCGAAAGACTCAAAAATATTCTGCAATCCAAGGGAGTCACTCTCTTTGCTTTGGTCGACCACAGCGGCGAAGCGGAAAAAGTGGGAATGAAGATGCGTCCCACCAAACTGCTGATCTTCGGCAGTCCCAAAGCCGGCACACCTCTGATGCTGGCTGCTCCCAGCAGTGCCATTGACCTCCCTCTGAAGATCTTGGTCTGGGAAGATGGTCAAGGGAAAGTCTGGGTTTCGTACAACAGCCCGGACTATTTGAAGGAGCGGCACGGTCTGCCACAAGAGTTGCTGCAAAATATCGGCGTCGTAGAAACTTTGGCAGCCAAGGCTGCCGAGTAGGGCCGGCAATCCAGGACTATATTGTTCGGAGGTAATTTCGCTTGACGGAGCTAGACCGATGAAACGCTCAGGCAGTCGCAGTTTCGTGATGTGAGAATAGGAGTGTGGACTACCACTGATAGGCTTTCAACCGGCGCATTCGCGTTTAGTGCCGCGCGCGAGCAGTGCTTTCTCGAACCATTAATTCCGGATCAACTGTAATGCTCTTGGGGTACGGCTTTTTCGGCGGTGCATTGATCCGTCCAAGCAGGGTCTCCGCTGCAATCACGCCCATCTGCCTTAACGGCTGCCGCACCGTCGTTAGTCCCGGATTCTGAAAGGCTGCGCTCTGGATATCGTCAAAGCCGACGACCGAGACGTCTCCCGGCACTTGCCGCCCCGCTTCCCGCAGCGCGCGAATCGCGCCAATCGCGGAAATATCATTGAACGCAAACAGCGCCGTGAACCGTTCGCCCGTTGCGACCAGCTTCCGTGTTACCTCGTAGCCCAATTCGGGCGATGACGATTCGCCTTCAAGCTGCCCCACCAGCCGGTCGTCGATTTCGAGATGCAATCTGCTTGCCGCCCCTCGCACTGCCTCCCACCGCACTTCCGTGTCCGAGCTGAACACTTGGCCCTTGATGAACGCGATCTTCCGGTGCCCAAGCTGCGCGAGATGTTGCATCGCCAGGTCAGCTGCGTGCACGTGGTCCAGCACGATGTTTGTCACGCCTTCCACCTCGCGATGCCCGGAAACCGCGACCACAGGAATCGGGACGCCTTTCCGGCACGTTGTGTCCACCGCGATTAACCCCTCCACCGCGCGCTGCTGCAGCAATCGCGGATACTCCTCGATGAGATCTGCCCGGTGCCGATGACTCACCACAAAATAAAAATAACCCTCTAGCAGAAGGTGGTCTTCGATGCCGGACATCACCAGCGCGGCATACCCTTCGCTGATTTCAGGCACCACGACACCGATGGTGAAACTTCGCTGTTGCCGCAACGAGCGCGCCGTGAAGTTCGGCCGGTAGTTCAGTTCGCGGGCTGCCGCCCGGATGCGCTCCTGAGTGCGGTGCGGGATCGACTTGGCGGCGGGAGAACGATTAATGACGAGGGAAACCGTAGCTGGCGAAAGCGCCAGGTGTTCTGCCAGAAACTTCAAGCTCACGGACTGTGCGGAATCGCCTTCGCGTGGCCGGGAAGATGCACCTTTTTTCGGACGAGTCATGGGGTGTTCAATGCGCGTAGTCTCGCACACCGGAGTTGGGCGGGCAAGCGGCGATACGCTCTGGTCGATAGGAACAGAACGGAACAGACAGGCAGCTTGCCGCGCTCACATCCTTTTCCTTGATTTCATGTCCTCCCGCTGCAAGCGCAAAATATGTACTTGACAAAGCTGCTGTAACGGGTGTCTCATGCTCGCCAGAAAGGTGAGTAAATCGATTTACTGAATTCATTTTCTCGATAGTGACCGCTTTTCGGCCAACTCGCACTTTGACCTCGAGGTGAATGACCATGCGTTACAAGCTTCTGCTGACTGCTCTTCTTTCTCTTTTTGCCGTTTCCGCCTACGCGCAGTTCAAAGCCAGTATTCAGGGCACCGTCATGGATTCCAATGGTGGAGCCATCGCGAACGCCAAGGTGACTGCAACCAATGTGGCCACCGGCGCGACGCGTGAGACGGTCACGTCCGCCGAAGGATTTTACCGCATCAGCAATTTGCCGCCAGGCACTTACACGGTTAGCGTCGAAGCGGCCGGTTTCAAGAAGTCGAATTCCAATAGTGTTGAAGTTCAGGCAGAGCAGCCACGCGGTTTGGATGTCACGCTGGATGTCGGGGCCGTTAGCGAACAGATAACCGTCGCAGCTTCTGCCGAAGCCCTGCCCACGGAGAATGCCAATACGGGATCGACCATTACCGCCGAAGAGATTGCTCGTCTGCCGCAAGTGGGGCGCGACCCCTATGAGCTGCTCCGCCTAACACCAGGTGTATTTGGGGACGGTGCGCGTCAGGGAAATGGCAACTCTTCCGCGTTTCCGAACAATTCCGGCCCCGGCGGCTCTAATTCCTCCATTTTTCAAGTTGAGAATCAGGTTCAGGTTTCTGCCAATGGCCAACGCGCTGCTTCTAATAACTTCACGATTGACGGCGTCAGTGTGAACAGCCTCGGATTTGGCGGCGCTGCGGTCATCACTCCAAACCAGGAATCCGTGCAGCAGATTACAGTTCTGTCCAGCTCATACTCCGCTGAAGATGGCCGCGGCTCTGGCGCCCAGGTTAAAGTTGTTTCAAAGGCGGGTACCAACCAGTTTCACGGCAGCGGTTTCTTCAAGTATCAGGATCCGAACTGGAATGCCTTCAATAACTTTCATGGCCCCCAAGGCGAACGGCCTGCCCGGGTCAACAACAATTTCCGTCAATTCGGTGGTAGCCTCGGCGGTCCGATCTTCAAGGACAAACTCTTCTTCTTCTTTTCCTATGAGGGCTTGCGCAGCAACAATTTGGACATCTCCGCGGGCACCTGGGTGGAGACGCCAGAATTCCGGCAACTCATCATTGCTTCTCGGCCCGGAAGTGTTACGGCTAGCATTCTTGCCTCTCCTGGGGTCAGTCCCAGAATTGCTAATGTTTTGACTTCCACTTGCACCGGCGCACAGATCGGAGATCCCACCCAGTGCCAAGCCGTCACCGGTGGCCTCGACATCGGCTCTCCAACCGGCGCCACTGGCCAGTTTGTTTCCCCGGCCCTTTTTACCGGCGGCGGACTCGACGGCATCCCCGATATCCAGTTCGTTCAACTCGCCCTGCCAAGCTCCAGCAATGGAAATCAGTACAACTGGCGCGTGGATTACAACAGAGGAAAAGATCAATTCGCCTTTAGCACTTATCTGACCCGTGCAAACAACTTGGGCAGTGACTCCGGAGGCCGCAGTCGCCCGGAAGCTGACATCGCGCAAAAACCGCAAAATCAAAGCGAGGCGCTGACTTGGATTCGAATTCTCTCCTCCACGATGGTCAATGAGGCGCGCTTCAATTTCACGCGCTTTTCCTTCAATCAGGTGACCGCCAACAGCAATGTGGATTTCGGCATCCCTCGCGTCGAAATCGAGGGTTACGGCTTCGACCGCATCCGCTTTGGCGCGGACCGTTCGGAATCTACACCGGCTGTGTTCGTGCAAAACACCTTCAATTTCCGCGACACCTTGAGCAAGGTCATCCGCACCCACGCCCTGAAATTCGGCTTCGAGTTGAGCGCCGAGCAGGATAACAACAATCTCCTCGGCGGTGCTCGCCCGATCTATAGCAACTTCCGTCTGTGGAACTTTGCCAACAGCACACCCCTCTTTGAGGGCATCAACGCCGATCCGCGCACCGGGGCGCCCGCCAACGCACAGCGCTACCTTCGTTCCAAGGCCACCGCCTTTTTTGTCCAGGACGATTGGAAAGTAAAATCTAATCTCACTCTGAATTTGGGCTTGCGCTACGAATACTACCCGCCACTCAGCGATGCCAAAGGCCAACTCTCCAATATCACCATTCCGTCCAGTGGTCTCCTGAACGCTACGGTTGGTTTTGCCAACTCGCTGATCCAACCCGATCGCAATAATTTCGCCCCGCGCCTCGGTTTTTCCTGGAGCCCTGCGCGCTTCCACGACACCGTCGTTCGTGGCGGGTTTGGCGTGGCATATAACCGCACCGACGACGTTCTCTTCTCTAACGCCCGCGGCAATCCGCCTGCATTTGCCCGGTTCGGCATCTGCTGTGCCTTCTCTGCGACGGACCCTGCCGCGAGCCAGATTATCTACACGTTGGGCTCCAGCAACTCCGCAACGAGCTATCCCGTCAATCCCGCGCTGGCCTTTGGTATTGATCCGAAAAACGGCGGTGTCTGCGGCGACGCCGCTTGCTCATTCGACAACGCTGTCGAGATATACGGGGGCTCTCCGAATTTCCGCAATGCCTACGTCTACCTCTACTCCCTCGACGTCGAGCATCGCTTGCCTTGGAGACTGATTGCGTCTGCGGGCTACCAGGGAAGCGTCGGCCACAAACTGACTCGCCTGGTGAACCAGAATTTCTTGCAAGCGCCAAATCCGGCATTCGGTGCGGTCTTCATACCGACCAGCGACGTCAATTCGAATTACAACTCTCTAAACCTTCGCCTGCGTCGCCAATTTGATCGCGGACTTCTCTTTGACTTCTACTATCGCTATAGCAAGAGCATCGACCAGCTCTCCAACGAGGGTCCCGGCGCGCAGACCAATCAGACCGATCCGGCGCGGCCCCAGAACGAACACGGGCCGTCGGATTTTGACGTCAAGCACTCCCTCACCGCCAGCGCGCTGTGGGACCTTCCCATCTTTCGGACACGCACCGATTGGGTCGGCAAAGTCGTCGGTGGATGGCAGGTTAACGCCATCATGAGCGCCCACACTGGCTTTCCGTGGACGCCAGTCACGGGTCAAATCAGCTCCGTGCCCATTACCAGCGCACAAACCATTAATCCCACTCGGCCAACGGCCCTGCTGACGCAACCCGGGCGAGATACCTCCAACAGCGCGTTCCTCACGCCGAACTCTAATTATCCGGGCATCATTCATCAGGGTGACCAGGTGCCCGATCCAGCCAATCCCGGCACAACGATCTCTGCACAATGCAACAATGCGAACCCGACAACGCGACCTGGCTTTCCTTACTTCGACATTTGCACCCCGGGTCCTCCGGGCATTGGCCGCAACTCCTTCCGGGGGCCAGGTTATTTCGGCCTCGATTTCGGTGTGGCAAAACAGTTTGGCTTGCCGAATCTAAAGTTCTTGGGGGAGGCCGCGAAAATCGAATTGCGCGGCAATTTCTTCAATGCCTTTAACAAACTCAACCTGCAGCCCATTGGTTTCGGTACAGACCAGTCCCGAGTCGAGAATGCGAAGTTCGGTCAGACTCCAGGAGGCTTGGCAGGACGCGTCATCGAATTCCAGGCGCGTCTCAGCTTCTAGCTGCTTCGTGCGGGGGCGTACCGCACTTCGTCCCCGCGCTTTCTGCTTTGGTTCTTGAGGAGCCGCCCAATGCGCCGCCTAAGTTCTTGCCTTTGCGCTCTCGCAGTTTTTCTTGGGAAGTCTGCGCATGCGCAAACTGCTCTACCTGCGCAAACCATCGAGATTGACGCCGCAGCTCCGTCACACCCGTTCCCGCACTTCTGGGAAAAAATGTTTGGTTCCGGCCGCGCCATCCTCACGCTCCGCGAAAGCTACCGCCACGATCTCCGCGAAACCCGGCGCATCACCAGTTTCGAATATGTCCGCTTCCACGCCATTTTCCACGACGAAGCCGGCTTCTACGACGAAGATAACGCCGGCAAACCGGTCTACAACTTTTCTTACGTCGACCAAATTTATGACGGACTCCTCGAAAACAAAGTACGCCCCTTCATCGAACTGAGCTTCATGCCCAAGAAGCTCACCTCTGATCCCACCGCGCTCCATGCTTTTTGGTACAAGCAGAACGTCGCGCCGCCCAAGGACTGGAACAAGTGGGAACAGATGATCGAGAGCTTCACGCGGCATCTCGTGGACCGCTACGGCATCGAGGAAGTCGCACAATGGTATTTCGAAGTGTGGAACGAGCCTAACATCGACTTCTGGGCCGGCGATCCAAAAGAAGCCACGTATTACGAGCTCTACGATCGCGCCGCCAGCGCCATCAAACGCGTAAATCCCCGTCTTCGTGTCGGCGGCCCCTCCACGGCGCAGGCCGCCTGGGTGGACCGCTTCCTGGCCCACTGCAAGGAAAAGAATGTTCCGGTGGACTTTGCCTCCACCCACGTTTATGGCAACGACAAAGCCGAAGATGTCTTCGGCACGCACGAACAGATTTCGCGAAATCACATGGTCTGCCGCGCGGTCAAAAAAGTACATGATCAGATCGCCGCATCCGCCTTGCCGGATGCACCGCTGATTTGGAGCGAGTACAACGCCAGCTACATGAATGAGCCCGCGGTCACGGACACCGCTTTCATGGGCCCCTGGCTGGCAGACACCATCCGCCAGTGCGACGGCCTCACCGCGATGATGAGCTACTGGACCTTTTCCGATGTGTTCGAGGAACAGGGCGTGGTGAAAACGCCCTTCTACGGCGGATTTGGTTTGCTCGCCGAAGGCACGATCCCGAAGCCGGCTTTCAACGGTTTTTCACTTCTCCACCAGCTCGGCAACACGCGCCTCGACGTCAACTCGGATAGCGTCCTTGTCACTCGCCGAAAAGACGGATCGCTCGCGATCGCTGTCTGGAATCTCTTCCTTCCAGAAGAAGCCGGTTCACCGAAGACCGTTACGCTGCGCGTCAAGGGTCTGACTACGGCAAAGTCCGCTCGCATCACCACGGTGGACAAGGACCACGGCTCGCCGCTCCCCGCCTGGGAAAAAATGGGCCGCCCCGCGTTCCCCACCCACGCCCAGATTACAGCACTTCAAAAAGCCGCCGCTTTACCCGACGCGATTTCACGCCCCCTACAGAGCGGCTCTCTTACTCTTACCTTGCAGCCACAAGCCCTGGCGTTGATCGAACTCAGCAAATAGCAGATTGATGTTAGCGGCGAAGTGGCAGCACCAGCCTCTCGCTGCGTTAGGAGTCCGTCTATGCCGGATGAAACCCCGCGCGTGCCATTCCTTTTTTCGCGGCCTCGTTCTTCATGAACTGCTCCCAAACGAAGCCAGTTCGCGCGTTTTCCGCCATTAGCAGCGTGATCCCCAGATCAATCCCAATCACGTCCGGGTTGTACCAGTTTTTGGGCGGATTAAAAACATCCACGAACCCGTATTTTCGCCAGCCGCGTTTCGCGTATTTCTCATGGATCGTTCGAAGCACGCGCAGCGTCTCCGCCGGCAAAAAGGGTAATGAGCCCGCCGCAGCGCAAGGGACGATGCTGCCGTCAATCGGCCCCATCGGAGGCGGCCCGCCCCAGGCCACGTATCCGTGCGCCGAATCCGAAGCTGTGATCCCCCACAGGTCTTCGCTGTAGTCCGGAAATTGTTTTGCCAGCTCCAGGCACCATTGCTTGTGCACCTTCGTCGCAATCACCGAATTCTCGAAGTAATTGGTGTACGCATCCGCTTTTCCGCGGAAGTCAAACCACGCATGCGAATACTGGTGCACGAAGAGCGGAGCGTGCGACCCAATAAAGCGCAGCCCGTTGAATTCAAACCGTGGACGCTCCCACGCGTCCCAGCAGTCCTTCGGCAATGGATGCGTCGGAGATCCCAGGCCCAGCAGATAGATCATCATCAGCTCGCTGTAGCTGTCCCACCTTGCCTTGATAAACCCACTCTCCGGTTTCCAGCCCATCGAAAGCGTTTTCTGTCCCTGCAGCAACCAGCCCCAATCCACGCGCTCATAAAGCTTTGCGGCCAGATCGCGAATCTCCGCATCGTCAAAATACGCGCGGCAGGCCAGCGCACCGCAGAGAAAAATTGACGAGTCAATCGAGGAAACTTCCGATTGAAAATCGCGCTCGCCATTCTGCATGTTGAGGAAATGAAAGAAGAAACCATTGTTGTGGCTCAATCGGGTGGCGGCAAAACGCAGCGCATTTCGCACGCGCTCGCGAATCTTCTTGCCGTCTTCCCAGCCCCGATGGTCCGCAATACAGAGGGCCGTGAGCCCAAATCCCGTTGCGGCGATGCTCGCGGTTGCGCGGGCATCGGGACCGTCGGCTTGGCTGCGGTCTTTTACCAGGCCGGTATACGGATTCGCTTCTTCCCAAAAAAATCGGAAGCTCACCCGCTCTACCTCTTCGAGGAAAGCATCCTCCGCCGCAGAGAACCGGTTCTTGGCGGACTCGCTGGCCAAAAAGGGAGCGGGATTATTCGTTGGGGGGAGAAGGGAACTGTGCGGTGGTTGTTGCGCGCTCCGGCTGGCGAGGAAGTCCCAACTAGCGGAAAATGGAGAAAGAACCAGCGGAATCGAGACCGCGATAGGGCACGACTCTTTCAGCCATGCACGGCGTGAGATTCTCCTAGCTAGCACTCGCAATTCCCCCCGGTGCGGATATTACGGCCTTCGGTTCGAGATCTCCATAATGCACACCTCTCATCTTACTGAAAGCCCCAAGCTCACGGAACTCGAACTTCCCTATTTCAACCCGAATTAAATTGATGTAGTTAGTATCTTTCCATCCATCGCGGGCTTTTAGGAACCAAGTGCTGGTTCGCCCCGGTGGAGGAACCATCGTTCGAGCACGATGTGCCGCGAAAACCAGCCGCGTGACAACAAGAATCGAGCCAGACAAGAAATCAACCATGTTGGGGCATGCCGACCCAGGTTGAAAAACCATTCTTTGCGTGCACTTCCAAAACGCCCAACGAGAAATCCGCAGTACAATTCCGCAAGCTCGGGACCAGGGCTTCCCCTCGCCGCCAAAATGGCTTTTGCCGCGAGGAGGCCCGATTCAATCGCCGGTCGAATTCCTTCGCCGCTCTCAGGGTAGGCGAGGCCCGCTGCATCGCCGACGAGCAGAACCCCGTCTTCGGCAATCTTTCGCTTGCTGTATCCATAGAGCAAGTACGAATGTCCGATGGGCGGCGATGGCAGATCAAATGTGACTTTCCCGGTCCTCTGCAGGAAGCTCAGGAATTCAGCGACGTGTTTTGGGAGCGTATGTGGATCCAGGCGCCCCAGGCCTATATTGAGAAAGTTCCTTTTCCTGACGCACCAACCATACCCTTTCATGTCCGGGCAGAAATAAAGCTCCGGAATTTCCGGCTGGATAGCGCATTGTTTCTGCTGGCTCTTCGTCATCTCAAATTCGGTTTCTTGTGCGATCACACTGATTTCGCCACGGGGCAGTGCTCCCTGATGGCGCGCCACAGGACAAGTATGTCCACCGGCTCCCACTACGGTACGGGCGCGGATGC
>Ga0137361_10001967_pt1 | contig 12948 bp, 10 predicted proteins | sample Mad1_80_16metaG_FD_104923 | JGI IMG/M metagenome (GOLD analysis project Ga0137361, IMG submission 104923) | Vadose zone soil microbial communities from Angelo Coast Range Reserve, California, USA - Mad1_80_16 metaG | ecosystem: Environmental > Terrestrial > Soil > Vadose zone | place: USA... | reverse complement strand
GGATCGGTGATCGACATCAACTGGAATTGATTGGCTCGCTGTTGCCATTCTGCTCGTTCGAGCGCCAGAGCAATTTGTGGCGCCAGCAACTCAATAACGCTCAAGTCGCTCGCATCATAGGCGCCGCCACCAATTTTGTCTGCCAGATTGAGCACGCCAAGTCTCCGCTGACCGATCGCGATGGGATAGCTTATGAACGATTTCGTTTTGTATCGCCGCTCGGGCTTCGTTGTCTTGCCAAGCTGATCGATGCTGGCAACCAGCGCTCGTCCTTCTTTCATAACTGAGCCGGCAATTCCCTCACCCAGAGGAACCGGGCCGACTTCGCTCAATGGCGTTGGAATCCCACGCGCGGCCGTCATTGTCAACTGGTTTGCCGCCTCGTCAAAAAGAAGCAGTGAGCCGCGCTCAGCCTTAAGCATCTCCGCCGACTTTGCCAGGATCGATTGATAGGTTTGCGCCGGATCGCTCGCGTCGATGTGTTCAGCAAAATTGCGAATCGAATCAGCAAGTGGCACGCGCCCGCGCTCGGACTTCGCGCCAGAAGTCTTGATCTGATTGTCTGACTCGAGTTCTGTTTCCTCTTTCAGCGGTTTGCTCGTTACCTCAGTCCGTACGGATTCAATCCCGGAGACCTCGTGCGGTTCTGCTTCGCTGAATTCGCGCGCCGATCTGGTGATGCGTAAGGCCGCATGATCCAGGTCGGCGTTGTCCGCGAAGACGATGTTGCGGAAGACCTCGTCGGAGGCCAACTCCCGGAGATCGCCGGTGCGAAAGCGCTCGACAAGTTCTCGGTAATCAGAACCGTTCACAAAGGCCCGGCCACCGATCACGGCCAGCCCCCGCTGGTCTCCGATCTCTACCGGCATTGCGAAACAATGCAAGCCGGCGTGGCAACGATAGTGAATAATTGCATTCGCGCCGGTCGCGCGGCTGTGCGCCGCCCCGCAGTACGGGTCGCAGAGCCCAACGTAATCCGCGGACGATTGCAACGCGTTGCAGATCGAATTGTTATTGGCGACCACTAGTGCCGGTGGCTGGTATCCATCAACCAACAGCAATGGCAGACCTGACGACTCCGCGATTGAGTCTTGCACGCCGGCCCAGCCTTTCGGGGCTCGGTCGGGTACTTCTTGTTCGATGACCGATCGCTTGGCGGTCTTATTCTTCATCGCCTCTGAGTGTTTTGCTCTCGGTCGTGTCATCAATATCGCGTCGAGTATAGGTTCCCGCCGCGCGAACCAGTAAGCGCAAGTCACTGACGTTATCAACCAAGGCCTATGAAACGCCTCGAATGCTTCAACTCTTGTTTAGCGTAAATGACTAATAACTGCCGGTTTTCACGCGATTGACGCGACGGACCGCGCTCGCAGGCCGGGAGCGTCCCCTGGCGCCACGCGCTCAATGTCAGGCTGGTCGGGGCTGATGCGAATACATGCGGCGAAGTGATTCGGTTTGATTTGGACGAGCGCCGGTTCGACGTCGCTACAATCCCCGATGGCGTAAGGGCAGCGAGTATGAAATCGGCAGCCGCGCGGCGGATTTATCGGTGAGGGTACATCGCCTTCCAGTACGACGCGACGGCGCTTTGCTTCGACTTTCGGATCGGGAACTGGGACGGCAGAAATAAGCGCCTTTGTGTAAGGCATCAGCGGCTGAGCGTAGATGCTCTTGGCTTCAGCCAGTTCTACAATCTTACCGAGATACAGTACTGCGACCCGAGCCGAAACGTGATGAACGGCGCGCAGATCATGCGAGATGAAAAGATAAGTCAGGTTCTTTTCGCGTCGCAGTCGATCGAGCAGATTCATGATCTGCGCCTGGATCGACACATCGAGCGCCGAGATCGGTTCATCTGCCACGATGAAGTCGGGATCGACCGCCAGCGCGCGCGCGATGCCGATGCGTTGGCGCTGGCCGCCAGAGAACTCGTGTGGATAGCGCTTGAGGAAACGCGCGCTTAACCCAACCATTTCCAATAGCTCCTGCACACGTCTTCTCTTCGCGTCGCCACGTGCGAGCCGAAACGTCTCGATCGGCTCGCTCACGATTTGGCCTACCGTCATTCGTGGATTCAGCGAAGCATAAGGGTCCTGAAAGATGATTTGCAGATGCCGGCGCTGTTCCCGCATCGCCCTATTCGAAAGGCTCGCCAGATCGTGATCGCGAAACAACACCTGTCCCGATGTCGGCTCAATCAAGCGCAGAATCGCTCGTCCCAGAGTTGACTTGCCGCAGCCCGATTCGCCGACCAAACCGAGCGTTTCGCCGGCCCGTATGTCGAGGGAGACCCCGTCAACGGCTTTGACTATCGATGGAGAACTACCAAACCACGAAGAGCCAGCCAAGGGAAAATGCACCTTGAGGTCGCGAATGGAAATCAGATTGTTAGCTTCGTTGTCCATTAAGCCGCTTCTTGCGACTCGGCAAACACTTCATCGGCAAAGTGGCAGAGCGAAGAATGTTCACTCGTCAATTGCACAAACGGCGGAAACTCACGCCGACAAATCTCTTCAGCTCGTTCACATCGCGGCGCGAAAGGACAAGCACCTGGCAAACGCGCGAGATCAGGCGGCTGTCCTGGAATCTGATACAGATTGCCCTGTTCGGCGGCCGGATCGGGCACGGACCGCAGCAGCCCGCGCGTGTATGGATTACCTGGCTGCCCGAAGAGTTCACTGGTCGGCGCTCTTTCGAATACTTTGCCGGCGTACATCACGATGATGTGATCGGTCATGCCAGCGACCACGCCCAAGTCATGCGTTACCAGAATGACGCTGGCGCCAGTTTCGCCTTTCAGCCTTTTTATCAATTCCAGAATCTGCGCCTGAATAGTGACGTCGAGCGCCGTCGTCGGCTCGTCGGCAATCAACAACTCCGGCTGGCATGACAAAGCCATCGCGATTATCACTCGCTGCCGCATGCCGCCAGAGAACTCGTGCGGATAACTGTCAATGCGCGCTTCAGCGTCCGGGATTCCCACCACCTCGAGCATTCTGATTGCGTGTTCTCGCGCCTCTCCTTTGCTGTGGCCAAGATGCAGCCGCGTCACCTCCATCAACTGCTTGGAAATGCGCATGAATGGATTTAGCGAGGTCATCGGATCCTGAAAGATCATCGCGATCTGCTTGCCGCGAATAGCGCGCACTTCGCGCGGCGAGAGCTTAAGGATGTCGCGCCCACGAAAGGTGATTGAACCTGAAACGATCTTTCCAGGAGGCTCAGCAATTAGGCGCATCAGCGAAAGGTTCGCCACCGATTTGCCTGAGCCGGACTCTCCGACGATGCCCAGTGTTTCGCCCTGTCTCACTTCGAAACTGACGCCATCGACAGCCTTAACGACACCGTCTTCGGTTTCAAAGTACGTGCGCAGATCTTTGACTTCGAGTAGGTTACCGTTTGTGTTCATCTTCCGTTGCTCCCTCTCCCAAGGGGAGAGGGAAAAAACTACGACTTCCGCATCTGCGGATCGAGCGCATCACGCAATCCATCACCGACAAAATTCAGCGAAAGAAGCATTAGCGCCATTGTCACGCCGGGAAAAATCAGCTGCCATGGATAGACGGACAGATTCTGTGCGCCTTCGGCCGCGAGACTGCCCCACGAAACGCGCGGCGGCCGCACGCCAAGTCCGAGAAATGACAGGAACGCTTCGCTCAGCATCACCGTTGGAACCGTCAGCGTCGCATAGACGATTACCGGGCCAAGGGCGTTCGGCACCAGGTGGCGAAGAATGATCTTCGGGGTCGAAACGCCGGTGGCGCGCGCCGCCAAAACAAACTCCTGGTTTTTAAGCGACATTACCTGGCCGCGGACAATCCGCGCCATCGTCAGCCACGACACGGCGCCCAGCGCGAGAAAAAGCTCTGCCAATTGACCGGTCGGGGTTTTCGCGGGAAGCATTGCCAGCAGAACGATCACGATGATCACGTAAGGCAGTGAATAGAGCACGTCCACAATTCGCATCATCAAATCGTCCAGGCGTCCGCCTATGTAGCCTGCGGTCGCGCCATATGAAACACCAATCAGCAACGAGACAAGGGTTGAAATCAATGCAACCATCAGGGATATCTGCCCACCTGATAGCACCCGCGCGAGGATGTCGCGGCCGGCGTTGTCGGTGCCCATCGGATGAGTCCAGAAGAACTTTCCGCCCGGAGCGCGAAAAGGAGCAAATGACTTGGTGAGCATTGGGTCCTTGGGAATAGAGTCGTAACTGTAGCCAGTCGCTGCTTTGATCAAGGACGGACCGAATAACGAAGCGATGACGGTCGCGATGACAATAACCATGCCGAGCACGGCCAGCTTGTTCTTCATCAAACGGCGCCAGGCGTCGCGCCACAAAGACGGGCCCACAATAACCTCGGCGCCGACGAGTTCGCGCACATCCTCTTCGGCAAAGGCATACTCAGGGCCGATGAGAATTGAGGGCGGCTCCGACGGCGTCACCGGCATCGCGTCCTCATGTTTCTCGTCCGGATTTGATTTGTCGTTCATGTTAACGAAGCCAGGCACGCGATTTCTCGACTTGCACTACATGTCAGTACCTGATCCGCGGATCGATGAAGCCATACGAGATATCAACCAGCAGATTGAAAACCAAAACAGCCACCGCGATGAACGCTACGATGCCTATAATCAGCGGTTCGTCACGATTGAAACAGGCGTTGATGAAATAGTTGCCGAGCCCGGGAAGCGCGAAGACCTTTTCAACCACGACGCTGCCGGTAATCAGAAACGCCAATGCGGGACCGGAAAAAGAAACGACCGGCAACAAACCGCCGCGCAGCGCGTGACGCATGACGACCTCGCGTTCGCTCAAGCCCTTTGCGCGGGCCGTGCGAATGTAATCTGAGCGCATCACCTCCAGCATTCCCGATCGCGTTAGCCTCGCAATATAGGCGATGTAGATCGCAGACAGCGTCAGCGCGGGCAACACGATGCTTCTGCTCGGAAATCCTTCCCACAACGCGGGCGGTAACCAAAAAAGCGTGAGAGCGAACACGAGGACCAACAGTGGTCCCAGAACAAAATTAGGGACTGAGATGCCGAGCATGGCCAGCGCCATGCTCGCGTAATCAATCCAGGAATTGTGTCGCAGGGCGGCCAGCGTGCCGCTCGTTATGCCAACTGCCAGCGCAAACAGATAAGCGCATAACCCGAGTGTCGCTGAAACCGGCAAAGCCTTGCGCAAGATTTGATTGACCGACTGGCCTTCGTATTTCAAAGAATTTCCGAAATCGAAACGCGCGATGTTCCAGAGGACTTTGCGGTACTGAACGTACCAGGGCTTATCGAGTCCGTATTTTTCGCGGAGATTTCGTTCGATGGCGGGCGCGAGCTTTTTCTCTCCCGTATAAAAGTTTCCGGGCGCGAGGCGAATCAATGCCCAGGTCAGCGACACAATGATAAAAAGCATCGGGATGATGACGATAACGCGACGAATGACGAAACGAAGCATAATTTAGAAGGACAAAGGTAAAAGTAAAAAGTAAAGACCACGATTGTCCTGAGCAACTGTTATGACGCTTTCATTTTTGACTTTTACCTTTTTACTTTTTCCTTCACTTACTCATGTCCGGTACGCCATAATCCCACTTTGTCTGATCGCGCTCGATATAAACCCACTTCCACGGAAACAGCGACGCGGCGTTGGGATACATGCCTTTCACGTACGGCTTCTTCATCCAACGGGCACTCGTGGTGACGAGCGGCATTGTGGGTTGCGCCTCAAGTGCAATGGCCTCAGCCTCTGCCATTAGCTCGAGACGTTTCTGCCGGTCCCCAGTGCTGTTAGCTTCATCCAGAAGTGCGGCGTATTTGGGATCGAACCAGCCGGTTCCATTATTACTGCTGCCGGTGTAATACAGACCGAGAAACGTAAACGGATCCATATAGTCGGCGCCCCAGCCGTTGCGCGCGATCCCTTTGTATTCAAGTTTGGATCGGGCCGCGAGAAACGTTTTCTGTTCCATGATCTTGATCTGAATCGTGAAGCCGAGATTCTGCTTCCACTGGGCCTGAATGAATTCCGCGATCGTAATATTTGCCCCTTCCGGATTCACATCAATCTCGATTTGGCCAACCGGAAACTTGTTTGGATCAAACTTTCCTGAGGCGTCGCGATAGCCCGCATCGGCGAGCAGCGCTTTTGCTTTCTCCGGATCGAATTGATCGCCTTTGGGCTGTGGGTAACCTGGAAACATTCCTTCGGGTGTTATTGCTGTAAGAGGTTTCTGATGCCGCCATGCGCCCAAGGCCTTCTTATCGACCCCCATGTTCAGGGCCTTGCGGACCCGCACGTCGCTAGTCGGCGGGCGTTTGCAGTTGAATTGATAGTATTCAATGGCCGCTTCCGGCGCGTCCATGTAATCCTTCAGTTGCGCGACTGTGTCCAGCCACTGCACCTGCACCATATGATTCGACGTCGCATCAAGTTCGCCGGCCTTGTAAAGATTCATGATCGTGGTTGCGTCGACCAGCGCGTAGAAGACGATACTGTCAAGCCTCACGTTCGCGGCGTCGCGATACATCGGATCGCGCTTCACGATTACGCGGTCGTAATGCTTCCATGCTTCCAACGTGAACGGCCCGCTGGTCACAATGTTCCCCTCGCGCGTCCAGGCGTCGCCGAACTTTTCAATTGTCTTCTGATTGATTACGCGAAAGAATTGGTGCGGCATAAGGCTAAGAAAAAACGGCGCCGACTGAGCCAGAGAGATGCGCAGAATGTAATCGTCGACAGCTTCGACGCCGACGTCTTCGTCTTTGACCGGCACGAATTGTTTGCCTGCCAGGGCGGCTTTCAATTTCGGGTTCGTATCGAGAAGCTGGTTTCGCTCTTTTTCCTCTGCGGGAAGAACGATTCGCGCCGGAGAGTGCATGAAGCGATGAAAAGGCGTATCGGCGTCGGGAACTTTATCTTCGGGAATTGGCGGATATTCATCCGTTACTGATCCAACCGCCTGCGAGCTCAGTGGAATTTTCGCCTTTGGCGGCGGGGCTTCTGCTTTTGGATCAGCCAATGCTTTCGCAGGTTGATCTTTGCCCTCATCAAAATCCTTTTCGAGGAGGAAGGCGCCGTTGGAGGGATCCAGGACGAACACATCGCCTTCGTTGAATGCCTTCGCGTACTTGATGTAATAGGCGAGTGCGGCATTGCGCGAAGCTAGTTTAGGAGAGATGCCCCGGCGAATCGTGTAGACAAAATCGCGCGCCGTAATCGGATCGCCATTCGAGAAACGTCCGTCATGCCGAAGGTGAAATGTTAACTCCGATGAATCTTTGTTGATTTCCCAACGCTCGGCGAGCGCAGGAATCGGTTCGGTGGTCTTGGGATCGTATTCCGCGAGCCCTTCGTATAGCGCCATGTAAATGCGCGCTTCCGGCTGGCCGTCCGAAATCTGCGGATCCAGTGTCTCAGGTTCAGAACCCGTAACATATCGCAGAATGTTGATGCGTGGCGGGTCAGTCTTGCCAAAGAAGACGCTGCTTGCCGACGCGGCGCAGCCGGCGCTGATCAGAGCTAAAACAAAGACGAGAACAGGTATCAAGAGCGACCAAAAGCCACTAAAGAACTTGCTTTCGCGTGATTGTCGAACGGCTGTTCCCATTGTCGCCTTCAAATTAGCACTTGCGCCTGACCTCAGCAATAGACTTCTTCCGATTGCTAGCCGTCAGCCGTTGGCCAAACTTCGCAATTCCCGAAAGACAGCTTCCGTTTGCCGGCGCACACTCTCGAAGCCTTCGGAAGTATCAATCAGAAAGTGTGCGTGTTTCTTTTTCTCGTCCTGCGACATCTGCGCCGCTACGCGTTTCTTAGCTTCTTCGCGCGATAGATCATCGCGGGTCATCAAGCGTTCCAATTGCACGTCAGGCCGGCAATGGACCACAATCAATTTATCGAAGCGCTGGTAGCCACCCGATTCGATCATCAATGCCGCATCGACGACCGCGATGCCTTTCGGATCCTGCTGTTCCCAATCGCGCATCTGCGCATCCTGCGCGGCAATAATGAATGGATGCAGAATGGAATTTAACCGCTTTCGCTGGGCTTCGTCCGCGAAGACGATTTCACTCAACTTGGCGCGATCAAGTGAGCCATCACTCTTCAAAACCTTCTCGCTAAAGGCTTCGGCGACTGATTTCAAACCTGGGGAGCCTGTCAATACAACTTGGCGAGCAACAGCGTCGGCATCGATCACGCGGCATCCAAGTTCGCTGAGCACACCGAGCACGAAGGATTTGCCAACCGCAATCGATCCGGTAAGTCCAACTTTCAACATTAGGTTTTCCTCAGCGCCTTTGCGAAAACCTCTGCCAGCAAAGATCGAACTTCTTGCTTCTTGAGCAAGTTTCTTCGACACATAAATCCCGTGAAATCTTTATTTATAGTTACCCGTCTGCTTAGGTTTACAGCTCCATAGAGCTAACGCGTTTGGTTGCAGCTCTGCCGCGCTGCGTCCTCTGCGGTTTCGATCTTTGCTTATGACATTTCTCGTCGCTGACGCGCAGCCTGCAAAGTATTCCGCATCAGAATCGCTACCGTCAGTAATCCAACTCCGCCGGGTACCGGCGTCCGGCGTCCTGCGACCTGATCAGCCTCCGCCGGATGAACGTCGCCGACCAGTGTGTAACCGCGCTGCTTTATCGTCTCAATTCGTTTCCCTGCCTCTGCGCCGAAGAGCGAACGCGCTTCATCCGGATCGGTAAGTTTGTTCACGCCGACATCGATAACTGTGGCGCCGCGTTTGATGTAATCACCACGAATGAAAGCCGCCCGTCCAATCGCGGCAATGAGAATATCTGCCTGGCGCGTTACGCTTGCCAAGTCTCGCGTGCGCGAATGACAAATTGTCACCGTGGCATTCTGCCGCAACAGCAGGTTTGCTATGGGGCGCCCGACAACCTGGCTGCGGCCGACCACGCATGCGTTGGTTCCCGCGATTTCAATCTTATTTCGCTCCAGCAGTTCGATAATTCCCGCCGGCGTGCAGGGCACGAAACGCGGACGGCCCAGCGCGAGCAAGCCGACGTTGATTGGATGAAAGCCGTCAACGTCCTTCGCCGGATCGATGGCCTCGATGATCGATGCTTCGTCGATCTGCTTAGGCAGAGGCAACTGCACGAGGATCCCATCGACATCGTCGCGTCGATTCAAATCCGTGACAAGGTCAAGCAACTTCTCCGTGCTGGTTGTCGCGGGAAGCGTGTGCTGCTCTGAACGCAATCCCGTTTCAGCAGAGGCCCGCACTTTGTTCCGTACGTAGACCGCGGACGCTGTATCATCGCTAACCAAAACCGCGGCCAGACAGGGCTGCACGCCTCGATGTTCACGGAAGCGATTAACCTCTTCGGTAACTTCTCTCTTGATTTGCTCAGCAAGCTGCCGCCCATCCAGAATCTCTGCGCGGTGTTTCTGTTCTGCCATCATTCGCGTTAATCCTAGCATATAATTCTAAGCCGCAGAGGGCACATAGGATCAGTTTCAGAACCGCGAGCGGTAGCGACCGGATCAGCAAGACAACTTGACCAAAGGACTGAAATCTTCGTGATGGTAGGCACGCCGCCGGATCCGGTCGCTACCGCTCGCGGTTCTGAAACGACCTCTGCGTGGAACTCCGCGGCCGCTGCGGTTAAACTCCTGAAATGGCTTCAACACGAGTTTCGATCATGAACACAACCAGAGAATCACGTCTTGTCATTGTTCTGCTCTTGGCCTGCATCGCTGGGCTCGTGGTCGGTTGTCGCCCACGCCGCTCGGCCAACGAAAAGCGCTATCCCATCAACGGCAAAATCGTTGCCGTGGACAAGAACGATCGTACCGCGACGATCTCTCATGAAGACATCATAGGTTACATGCCGGCGATGACGATGCCTTTCAAAATTAAAAACGACGCTGACCTCGAAATGATGAAGCCCGGCGATCAGGTAACAGGAACCCTTGTTGTTGACGACACGTCTTCATGGGTCGAGATCGCCACCATCGCCGAAGGCGCCGCGCCGCTTTCACCAACCGCGGACGTCCCGGGCGAGCCAAAACCCGGCGAAGACGTTCCCGATTTCGGTCTTACGAATCAGGACGGCAAGCGAATACACTTGGCGCAGTATCGCGGTAAAGCATTGGCGCTGACGTTTGTCTACACGCGGTGCCCGCAACCCGATCAATGCACCTTAATGAGCACCAACTTCGCTACCGTCGATAAGGAATTGCAGAAGGAGCCGGACATCTACGCAAAGACCCATTTATTAACGGTCAGCTTTGATCCCGACTACGACACGCCGAAGGTCCTGCGCAGTTACGGCGCCTCACACACGGGCAGATACTCAGATGAAACTTTTCAGCATTGGGAATTCGCGACCGGAACGAAGGATGAAGTGAAGGGTGTCGCGCAGTTCTTCGGCCTACGATATTTCCAGGACACCGAATCGGGAGACGAACAAGTAATTCACTCGCTACGAACGGCGGTAATCGGGCCTGATGGCAAAGTGGTGAAGTTGTATCGAGGAAATGAATGGAAGCCCGCAGACGTTATTAATGACCTAAGATCCTTGCTTTCTCTGGGAAGCTAGACTTGATAACGGTAAGCGTCCGGCCGATGGCCAGATTTAGTCTTTTCAATGAAGATCGGCAGGGAGTCCGACGCGCCGTACTAAGTCTTGGAACCTGGGCTCTGCGCGCAGGCTATCATAGTGCCGGTCAACGTTGAGGTGTCGCAGTTGCAGGTCGTGTGCTTCGTAGGCTTTCCCCAGCAGGTCGAGTGCCTCCTCCTTATTTCCCAAGCCGACCCACAGTATTGCTAATTCCGCTGGCGAAACGTATTCCTTTGTAGTTTTCAGCTTCTGAAGCAACGCCAGCGCTTCGCTGTGCTTCCCGGACATTGCATAAGCATATCCCAGATAACATTCTCCGCTAGTTGATCCTTTTTCAAGGCTCACGAACTTCTGATATTCGGCGATGGCCTCCGGGTATAGCCCCTTCGACGCATAGGTGTATCCAAGAAAATTGTGGCCAACGGGGTTGTCCGGCTCCGTCTTGATAACACTCTGTAGTCGTTGGATTGCCTCATCATAACGGCGCGCGAACAACAAAATGAATCCCTCAGTGGCCCTAAAATGAAGGTTCAGCGGATCAAGCTCCTGCGCTCTTTTTATCTCTGCCAGAGCCTCTGAATGTCGCTCTAGACATGACAAATAGTACGCGTAATCATAATGAGCACCCGCCAAGCTTGGGTTCAATTCAATCGCTCGCTTGTACTGATTCTCAGCGCCGGCCCAATCCCACTCGTTGGCCTTAATGTCTGCCAGCGCCCAGTGTGCCTCGGCCAGCGAATCATCCAGTTCCAACGCCTTCATTGTTGCCGCCTTCGATAGAGACAAAGCCTCCTTCGCGTCAACACTACTTTCCGCGAGAAAAGTGTAAGTCGAAGACATTCCTGCATAAGCCAAAGCAAAGTTCGGATCGAGCGCTATTGCTCCATGATAGTAGTCCAGGGCTTTCCGCTGAGATTCTATTTCTTTCCTTCGGTCGTAAAACAACCCATTCAAGTAAAGCTGATATGCTTCCGGATTTTGCGTTAGCTGCTTCGACAGTCTTTGCTGCTCTCCGCTCGTCAAGCGCAACCGCAATTTTTCCGAGACGTCGCGCGCGATTTCGCTCTGCAAGGAAACCAGATCTGCCAGCTTTCGATTGTACTGCTCACCCCAAATCTGATTACCCGTCGGCGCGTTGACTAACGATAGATACAACGTCAGATCTTCGCCGCGCTGCACCACCCGCCCATTCAAGATCGCCTGCACCGATAGCTGCGCAGCGACTTTCTGGGGCTCAATCTCTTTGCCTTTGTAGCGAAACACCGAACTGCGCGCCAGGCTCGCGCTGCAGGGCGGAGTGAAACAGGTTGTCGAGTTCTTGCCAGCGTTCAGGCTTCATGGCTGTTCGCCGGAATCGCGGATCAAAACCACATCGCTGGTCTTTGACCCCCGCGCGAGGGCAAGCTTTTTTCCATCCCGCGACCAGGCGTAATTGAAGATCAAATCGGATTTGAAATTGGTTAACTGTCGCTTAGGGCTGCCATCAATCGGCTGACTCCAAATGTTTGAGACGCCGTCTTTGGTATCGATATAGGTGAGCGCCTTCCCATCAACCGTCCATGCGATGCGTTGGCCATAATAGCCATTACTGAGCGTGCCGAAGAATTCGGGAAAATCAAAGACCCTTATCGGCGCGCCACCATCGGGTGCGATCACCCCGGTTCGCTGCCGCCCCGGCTTGGCTTTATCTGAAAAATCTGAAAAACCAATCGCGATTTTTCCGTCTGTAGGTGAAACCGCTAGTGCGGTTGAAGTGTAATTAGTCAAGCGCACCGGGTTTTCGCCGCTAATCGGCACTTTCCATACGGAGGTTTGACCTTCGGCTCCAGAAAAAAAGATGACTTGATTGTCGATGGTCCATCGCGGGAAAAAGTCATGGCTCCCGGGTGTCAACTGCTTTTGATTGCTGCCGTCAAGGTCCATTCTCCACATGTTCATTTGGCCTGCCCGGTTAGACATAAAAGCAATGTAGCGGCCATCTGGTGAAACCGAAGGCGAAACGTTCAGGCCGGCATTGGACGTTAATTGCCGGTCTTCGCTTCCATCTGCATTCATGATCCAAAGATCCCGCGTGCCGCTGACGTTGGAGCCGTGCACTATCCTGCCGTCGGGCGTCCAGGCGATACCGGACAAGCCATCAAATCTATTGGAGGTGATTTGTGAAGCGCGGCTGGCATCTCCCTCTGGGGCAATCCAGATATCGGACGTGCCTTCACTGAGCACTGTCACCGCACTTCGTCCGTCAGCCGTGACGCTGATATCCTGGTAATTATTCAGGTCGTTCGTCAGCCGTCGTACTGCCCCGTGCGGATATGAAGCGTACCAGACCTGTGTATTCCTTCGTTCTGGTTCAAT
>Ga0137361_10001959_pt1 | contig 12977 bp, 13 predicted proteins | sample Mad1_80_16metaG_FD_104923 | JGI IMG/M metagenome (GOLD analysis project Ga0137361, IMG submission 104923) | Vadose zone soil microbial communities from Angelo Coast Range Reserve, California, USA - Mad1_80_16 metaG | ecosystem: Environmental > Terrestrial > Soil > Vadose zone | place: USA... | reverse complement strand
CTTCGACATCGACACCACCGACAACGGCCGCATCGTCCGCAAGACCGTGCCGGCACTGCAGGCGCTGAACGAACGGCTGCGCCAGGACTACCTCGAGGATTGCGCCAGGGGCCTGCTGCGCTGGAACAAGGCGATCGAGCAGGCCGGCATCGACTTCGAGCTCAAGCTGCCGCATCGCGCCTTCCATCGCCGCATCGGGGCCTTCTCCGAGCTGCACGTGTCACCCGACGGCAAGGTCATGAGCGAGGCCGACTGGAAGGCGAACGAAAGCAAGTGGCTGCCGACCGACGAGGACCGCGCCTACGTCACCTCGCTCATGGGGCCCGCCGTGGTCGAGCCCGGCAAGTTCGCCCACTGGATCGCGCCGCCGGCGCGCGGCATCAACGGCCAGCCGGCCGATTTCGAGTACGTCAGGTTCAATTGATGCCGGGCGGCATCTCGATCCACGTCTACGACGTCTCGAGCGGCGTGCCGGCGGCTGGCCTCAGGGTCGAGCTCAACGGACCGGGCGGCAAGTCGTTGGCATCGGGCACGATCGGCGCGAACGGCACCTTCGACCATCCGACGGCGCGCGGCGAAGGTGTCGTGTCCACCGGACTCTACGAGGCGCTGTTCCATGTCGGCGACTGGTATCGCGCACGAGGAGTGCCCTTGCCATCGCCCGCCTTCCTCGAGGTCGTGCCGTATCGCTTCGGCATCGCCGATCTGGCGCAGCACTATCACCTGCCGCTCAAGATGACGCCCTGGGGCATCTCACTTTTTCGTGGTGGGGCCTGACCATGGGCATAGCGATTGCTTACCCTTGCGCATGCTCATTCATGGGGGAATCGCATGATCGCGCGCAGAACTGTCCTGGCATCGGCGGCCGCGTTCGTCGTGGCCCGCAAAGCGGCCGCCCAGCAATGGCCGGCCCGCGCCGTCAAGATCATCGTCACCTTCCCGCCGGGCGGTGCCTCCGATGCCGCGGCGCGGGTGATCTCCGGACCATTGCAGGAGAAGCTCGGCCAGACCGTCATCGTCGACAACAAGCCGGGCGGCGGCACCACCATAGGCGCCAACTTCGTGCTGGCGGCCAAGGACGACTTCCACACCCTGATGCTCTCCAACAGCGCGCCGATCTCGATCGCGCCCTACCTGTTCGACAAGCCGCCCTACGATCCGCTGAAAGACTTCGTGCACGTGGCCTATATCGGCTCGGTAGCCAACGCCTTCGTGGTTCGTCCCGCGGTGCCGGCCAAGACCATGCCGGAGCTGATCGCCTGGATCAAAGCCCAGGGCAAGACCGTGCCGTTCGGCTCGGGCGGCCAGGGCTCGATCGGCCATATCATTGGCGAGATGTTCAAGGCCGAGCTCGGCCTCAACATGGAGCATATCGGCTATCGTGGCGCCGCGCCGATGTTCCAGGACATGATGGCGGACCAGCTCGATTTCGCCGTGGTGACGCTGACCGAGGTGCTGCCGCTCGCCAAGGACGGCAAGCTGCGCATGATCGCGCTCACCTCGACGCAGAAGGCGCCGAGCGCGCCCGAGGTGCCGCTGGTCACCGAGCTCGGCTACCCGAAGCTGGTGGCCGAGAACTTCGTCGGCCTCTCCGCGCCGGCGGGTTTCCCGGCGGACGCTCAGGCCCGATTGCACAAGGCGACGGCCGAGGTGCTGGCCGACCCCAGGATCGTCGAGCGGCTGGGCGAGCTGGGCTTCGTCACAAAGCCCATGACCTCCGCCGAATTCACCGCTTTCGTGGCCAACCAGGTGCAGACTTTCCAGGCCCCGGTGAAAGCCTCGGGCGCCAAGCTCTGACCCCTGCTTCAGCTCACCGCGGGAGGAGCGCCTTCGAGATAGGTGCTCTTGCCCGGCGCGAACGGGTCGAGCACCGGCCAGATGAACACGACGCGCACGGGGTCAGGGCCCACGGCACCCCAGGCATGCGGGGTGTGCGGCGGGATGACGACGCACTGCCCGGGCGTCGCCGTCACCCGGACCTTGTCCAGGTCGACCCAGACCTGCCCGGCCTCGACGAGAACGACCTCTTCGTATTCATGAAAATGCCGCGGCACGGCGACGCCGGGCGCGACGGTGTTGTGCAGCACGCTGACCGACGTCGAGCCGTGCTCGTGGCCGGCGATCCATTTGCCGGTGATCCCGGCCCGCATGGCGAATTCCGGCAGTGCCGCATAGTCGATGACCGGCATGGCGTCTCCTCCCTCAGTCGACCCGATCGTACACGATCAAGGGGTCGCCGACACGCTGGCGACGCTCTACAACTTCCGTTCCAGGTCCCGTCATGACGCTTCCGTCCGGCATCTCCTTCTCGTCCGACTACAAGGTCGGCCTTCCTGGCCGCTTCAACGTCGCCGTGCCCTTCATCGACCGTCACGTCGGCGAAGGGCGCGGCGCCAAGGTGGCCATCCGGACGGCGACCGAGACCGTCACCTATGCCCAGCTCGCCGAGCGCGTGAACCGCACCGGGAACGCGCTGCTGGCGGCGGATCTGAAGCCTGGCGACCGCCTGCTGATGGTCGTCAAGGATTGCCCGGCCTTCTTCTATCTCTTCTGGGGCGCCATCAAGGCGGGGATCGTGCCGGCGCCGCTCAACACGCTGCTGCGGGCGGCGGATTACGCCTACCTGTTCGAGGATTCGGGCTGCAAGCTCGTGGTCTATTCGAGCGAATTCGCACGCGAGGTCGAGCCGGCGCTGAAGCAGGTGTCGGTCAAGGGCGGCACGGTCGATGCCTTCCTCGCCGAGACGGTCAAGGCCTCGCCGGCTCTCGAGGCGCGGCTTGCCTCGCCGACCGACGATTGCTTCTGGCTCTATTCCTCGGGCTCGACCGGTCGACCCAAGGGCGCCGTGCACCTGCAGCGCGACATGGTGGTGACGAGCGAACTCTATGGCGTGCGCGCCCTGGGCATGCGCGAGGACGACGTCAGCTACTCCGCCGGCAAGCTCTTCTTCGCCTATGGCCTCGGCAACTCCATGACCTTCCCGCTATGGACGGGCAGCACCGCGGTGCTGGACGACCGCCGGCCAACGCCCGACACGGTGTTCGAGACGATCGAGGCCTTCAAGCCCACGCTCTATTACGGCGCGCCGACACTCTATGCCGCGCAGCTCGCCGCGCTCGAGACCAAGCCACGCCGCTTCGACAGCATCCGCGCCTGCGTCTCGGCGGCCGAGGCGCTGCCCGCCGACATCTTTCGGCGCTGGAAGGAGAAGACGGGCACGGTGATCCTGGACGGCATCGGCTCGACCGAATGCCTGCACATCTTCATCGGCAACCGGCTCGACGACTACCGGCCGGGCACCAGCGGCAAGCCGGTCCCAGGCTACGAGGTCAAGATCGTCGATGAGAACGGCAAGCCGGTCGCCAAGGGCGAAAGCGGGCGCCTCTGGATCCGCTCCGAATCGGCCGCAAAATACTACTGGAACAAGCCCGAGAAGACGGCCGAGACCATGGTCGATGGCTGGCTGAACACCGGCGACACCTATCGCCAGGACGAGGACGGCTATTTCATCTATGACGGCCGCAGCGACGACATGCTGAAGGTGGGCGGCATCTGGTGCTCGCCGGTCGAGGTCGAAAGCTGCCTGATCGGCCATCCGGCGGTGCTTGAGGCCGCGGTCGTCGGCCATGCCGACGAGAACAGCCTGATCAAGCCCAAGGCCTTCGTGGTGCTGAAGCAGGCGGGATCGGGCGGTCCGGGGCTGACCGACGAGCTGATGGCGCTCTGCAAGACCACGCTCGCCCCCTACAAGTACCCGCGCTGGGTTGAATACGTGACGGAACTGCCCAAGACCGCCACCGGCAAGATCCAGCGCTACAAATTGCGTGCATAAGGTGTTTTCGGCTTTTATACAGTCCAACTGAAGCAGGGAGTTGAACAATGAACGGCAAATTGTTGGGGGCCGCAACAATCGCGGCGCTGGTCGTTGGGTTGCAGCCGGCGTCCGCTCAGGCGCCGATCAAGATCGGCTTCATCAGCACCTTCTCCGGCCCGCAGGCCGCGATCGGCGAGGACATGCGCCGCTCGGTCGAGCTCGCCAAGGAGCATCTCGGCGGCAAGATGGGCGGCAAGCCGTTCGAGATCGTCTACGAGGATGACCAGTTCAAGCCGGATGTCGGCAAGCAGAAATCCGAGAAGCTCGTCCAGCAGGACAAGGTCAACGTCGTCGCGGGCTACATCTGGTCGAACGTGCTTTTAGCCTCGCTCAAGACCGTGACCGACGAAGGCGACACCATCCTGATCTCGGCCAATGCCGGGCCGTCGCAGATCGCGGGCGAGCTCTGCAACAAGAACTTCTTCTCGACCTCGTGGCAGAACGACCAGACGCCGATGGCGATGGGCGAATACCTCAACACCAAGGGCGTCAAAAGCCTCTACCTGATGGGTCCCAACTACGCCGCCGGCAAGGACATGCTGGCCGGCGTCAGGCGCACCTACAAGGGCAAGCTGATCGGCGAGGACTTCACCAAGTGGCCCGACCAGCTCGACTTCTCGGCCGAACTGGCCAAGATCGCCGCCGCCAAGCCCGAGGGCATCTTCATCTTCTATCCCGGCGCGCACGGCGTTCAGTTCGTCAAGCAATGGGCGCAGTCCGGCCTCAACAAGACGGTGCCGCTCTACCAGGTGTTCTCGATCGACGCGATCACGCTGCCGCAGCAGGGCGAGCTGGCGCTCGGCACGCTGGGCGCCCAGGAATGGGTCAACGACCTGCCCAACGAGCAGAACAAGCGCTACGTCGCCGACTTCAAGAAGAAGCACGGCGTCTATCCGTCCTACTACGGCGCGCAGAGCTACGACGCGATCATGCTGATCGCCTCGGCGGCCGAGGCGCTGAAGGGCGACCTCTCCAGCAAGGACAAGGTCCGCGCCGAGCTCAAGAAGGCCAACTTCAAGTCGCTGCGCGGCGGCTTCAAGTACAACACCAACAACTTCCCGATCGAGAACTTCTACATCCAGGAAACGGTGAAGGATCCCCAGGGCGTGATGACGGTGAAGACCATCGCCACGGCGGTGAAGGATGCCAAGGATTCCTACTATGAAAAGTGTCCGATGAAATAGGACGCCGGACGTGACGGTTGACGGGAGCGCGGCAACGCGCTCCCGTTTCGTTTGCGGGGTGTGACGGGGGAATGGACTATCTGCTGCTCCAGGTGCTGAACGGCGTGCAGCTCGGCCTGCTGATGTTCCTGCTCGCCGCCGGCTTGACGCTCACCTTCGGCATCATGGATCTCGTGAACCTGGCGCACGGCTCGCTCTACATGATGGGCGCCTACATCGCCTGGACCCTGATCGGCTGGACCGATTCGTTCATGCTGGGCGCCCTGCTGGCGCTGCCCGCCACCTTCCTGCTGGGGGTCGCGGTCGAGGCCCTGGTCATGCGACGGCTCTATGCCCGCGACCATCTCGACCAGGTGCTGGCGACCTTCGGCTTGATCCTGTTCTTCAACGAGCTGGTGCGCGCCGTCTGGGGCCCGGCCGGCAAAAGCATCGCCGTGCCGGGCTTCCTCGCCCGCACCGTCGAGATCCTGCCCGGCGTGCCCTACCCGGCCTACCGCTTCGCCATCATCGTGGCGGGCGCCGCTGTGGCCGCGCTGCTGGCCTGGCTGGTGGCGCGCACCCGGCTCGGCATGCTGATCCGCGCCGGCGCCTCCAACCGGCGCATGATCGGCGCGCTGGGCGTCAATATCGAGCTTTTATTCACCCTGGTGTTCGGCCTGGGTGCGGTTTTTGCCGGCCTCGCCGGCCTGATGGCCGCCCCCTTGAGCTCGGTGAAGATCGGCATGGGCGACGACATCCTGATCGTGGCCTTCGTCATCATCGTCATCGGCGGCATCGGCTCGATCAAGGGCGCCTTCGTGGCCGCCATGGTGGTGGGCCAGATCGACATTGTCGGCCGCGCCTTCCTGCCCGACTTCCTGAAGACATTCCTCAGCACCTCCGCCGCCTCGAGCGCCGCGCCCGCCATCTCCCAGGTGTTGATCTATATCGTCATGGCGGGGGTGCTGGTGTGGCGGCCGACCGGCCTGTTCGGCCAGCGCTCATGATCGCGTCATTGCGCACGCCGCGGGGACTGGTGACCGCCTTGCTGTTGCTGGTGCTGGCCGTCCTGCCCCTGCTGACCCAGGCCTTCGACCAGCGTTATCTGCTGTCGATCGGCACGCGCATCGTCATCTGGGCGATCGCAGCCATCAGCCTCAACATGATCCTGGGCTATGGCGGGCTGGTGAGCTTCGGTCATGCCGTGTTCTTCGGCATCGGCGGCTACGCCGTCGGTATCCTGTCTCATCACGGCGTACAGAGCGGGTCGGTGCAATGGCCGGTCGGCATTGTCGCTGCCGCGCTGTGGGCCGCCCTGATCGGCGCGCTGTCGCTGCGCACCCGCGGACTCTATTTCATCATGATCACCCTCGCCTTCGCCCAGCTCGTCTACTATGTGAGCGCCGGACTGGAGGCCTATGGCGCCGACGACGGCCTCAACATCAGCCGCAGCCGCTTTCCGGGCCTGATCGATCTGCGCGACAAGGCGTCGTTCTACTGGCTCTGCTTTGCGCTGCTCGGCGGAACCTTGTGGTTCTGCAGCCGCTTCGCCATTTCTCGCTTCGGGCTGGTGATCCGTGGCGCCAAGTCCAACGATCTGCGCATGACGGCGCTCGGCTTCCCGGTGTTCCGCTACCGGCTGGCGGCCTTCACCCTGTCCGGCGCTTTTGGCGGTCTCGCCGGCATCCTGCTCGCCAACGAGGGCGCCTACATCTCGCCCGCCATGATGTCGTGGGTGAAGTCGGGCGATCTCATCGTCATCGTCGTGCTGGGCGGCATGGGCACCCTGTTCGGCCCGCTCTACGGCACCATCGCCTTCTTCGTGCTGGAGGAATCGCTGCCGCCGCTGCTCGATCTCGGCCGCAAAGGTTGGGGCGAATATTGGCAGATCGTGTTCGGTCCCATGCTGGTGCTGATCGCGCTTTACGCCAAGGGCGGCATCGATTCGCTGTTCGGACGTCGCCATGGTTGAGCCGCTGCTCTCGACCGACCGCCTGATCAAGCGCTTCGGCGGCCTTGTCGCCACCGATTCGGTCTCGATCGATGTGAAGCCCGGCGAGATCCACGCCCTGATCGGCCCCAACGGCGCGGGCAAGACCACGCTGGTGAGCCAGCTCACCGGCAACCTGGAGCCCGATTCCGGCGCCATCCATTTCGCCGGCCGCGACGTCACCCGCCTGCCGACGCACGCCCGGGTGCGGCTGGGCCTGGCGCGCTCCTTCCAGATCACCTCGGTGCTGCGCGAGTTCACCGCCCTCGACAACGTGGCGCTGGCCGTCCAGGCCCATGCCGGCCATTCGTTCCGCTTCCTGGCCGATGCCCGCCGCGACGAGCGCCTGCGTGGACCGGCGCGGCAGGGGCTGGCGGACGTCGGCCTCGCCAACCGCGCCGACACGCCCGCCGCCGCCTTGAGCCATGGCGAGCAGCGCCAGCTCGAGATCGCCATGGCGCTGGCCGGCGACCCGCGCCTGTTGCTGCTCGACGAGCCGATGGCCGGCATGGGCGTCGAGGAAAGCCAACGCTTGATCGGCTTTTTGCGCGGCTTCAAGGGAAGGCGCGCCATGCTCCTGATCGAGCACGACATGGACGCGGTGTTCCAGCTCGCTGACCGCATCACCGTGCTGGTCTATGGCCGCGCCATCGCCAGCGGCCCGCCCGGCGAGATCCGCGCCAATCCGGAGGTGCGCCAGGCCTATCTCGGCGAGGAGACGGCGTGATGCTCCGCGTGCGCGAGCTGGCGGCCTTCTATGGCGCGAGCCAAGCCCTGTTCGGCATGGAACTGGCGGTCGATGCCGGCGAGGTCGTGACCCTGATGGGCCGCAACGGCATGGGCAAGACGACAACGGTGAATGCCATCATGGGCCTACTGCCGGCGCGCCGCGGCGTCGTGGAGTTCGAGGGCACCCGGGTCGACCACCTGCCTTCCTTCCGCATCGCCCGCCTGGGGCTGGGGCTGGTGCCCGAGGGCCGGCAGATCTTCCCCAACCTCTCGGTGCGCGAGAACCTTCTGGCGTCGGCGGCGAACCGCACATTGCGCGGCAATCCTTGGACATTGGCGCGAGCCTTCGAATTCTTTCCGCGGCTTGCCGAGCGCCAGCGCAACATGGGCAATCAGCTCTCGGGCGGCGAGCAGCAGATGCTGGCGATCGGCCGCGCGCTGATGACCAATCCCAAGCTCTTGATCCTCGACGAGGCGACCGAGGGGTTGGCGCCATTGATCCGCCAGGAGATTTGGTCGTGCCTTGGCCGGCTGAAGCGCGAAGGCCAGGCGATCCTGGTGATCGACAAGAACGTCGGCACGCTGATCGGCTTGGCCGACCGCCATCATGTCGTCGAGAAGGGCCGCGTCGTCTGGACCGGCACGTCCGATGCGCTGGCCCGCGACAGCGAGCTGCAGCATCGATATCTTGGCGTCTGATCCTGCGGAGCCCCGGATGCGCCTGCCCGTCCTCGCCTTTCTTCTTGTCGCTGCCGCGGCGCCCGCCTTCGGCCAGGGGCAGGTCAATGTCTACAACTGGTCGGACTATATCGCCGAAGCCGAACTCAAGACTTTCACGAAGGACACCGGCATCAAAGTCAACTACACGACCTACGATTCCAACGAGATTCTGGACGCCAAGCTCAAGACCGGCCGGTCGGGCTACGACGTCGTGGTGCCGACCGCCTCGCCGTTCTTCGTCCGCCAGCTCGCCGCCGGCCTGTTCCTGCCAATCGACAAAGCCAAGCTCAAGAATTACGGCAATCTCGATCCCGAGATCATGGCGGCGCTCGCCAAGTACGATCCCGGCAACGCCCACGCCGTGCCCTGGATGTGGGGCACCACGGGCATCGGCTACAACGTCGCGGAAATCAAGAAACGCCTGCCCGGCGCGCCGGTCGATTCGCTGAAAATGGTGTTCGACCCAGAAGTGGTCGCCAAGTTCAAGGATTGCGGCGTCATGATGCTCGACAGCGCCACCGACGTGTTGCCGGCGGCGCTGAACTATCTCGGTCGCGATCCCGACTCGAAGAAACCCGAGGACCTCGCCAAGGCGGCCGACGTGGTGAAAGCGGTGCGGCCCTACATCCGCAAGTTCCATTCCTCGGAGTACATCAACGCGCTGGCCGGCGGAAACATCTGCCTGGTGTTCGGCTATTCCGGCGACATCTTCCAGGCGCGCGACCGTGCCGCCAAGGCGAGCGATCGGCAGGACATCGCCTACGCCATTCCCAAGGAAGGCTCGCTGCTGTGGATCGACGTCGCGGCCATCCCCAAAGACGCGCCCGACCCCAACCAGGCGCTGCGTTTCCTCGACTTCATGATGGAGCCCAAGGTGGCGGCCGCCTCGAGCGAACTCACCGGCTATGCCAACGCCAACAAGGCCGCGACCGCGCTCTTGCCCAAGGACATTTCCGGCAATCCGCTGATCTACCCGCCGGCCGCCGTGCGCGCCCGCTTCTACACCATCACCGCCGGCAATGCCGAGCAGGTGCGCGAGCGCACGCGGCTGTGGACCACCATCAAGACGGGCCGATGAGCGACGCCCCGCTTTCGCAGCGAACGAGATGGCCCCGCGCTCTGTGGGCCGGCTTGCTGTCTCTGGTCTCGCCGGGTCTCGGCCAAATCTATGCTGGCGCATGGTGGCTGGGCATTATCCTGTACCTCGCCGGTGTTGCGCTCACCCTTTCATGGATCGCTGTGACATGGGTCGTGCTGCCGACGCCCGGTGCCATCGTTGCTTCCGCTGGCGTTTTGTTGCTTCTCCCTCTGGTAATCGCAATCGATGCTTTCCGCCGCATCTATTCACGAGCGATGGCGATACCCCGGCCCTGGTACCGGTCGACCTGGGTTGCAGCCATCGTCATGATCGCGATCAATATTGGTCTGCAGCTGAGCGAAACGGATTATTATTCGCCCGGTTGGCGAAGCTTTCACGTGGCATCGGCTTCGAACCTGCCGACGCTGTCGACGACCGACTACGTCGTGGCCGACATCCACCATCCTGAGGCGGTACCGGCTTATGGCGACATAATCGTGTTCCGGCACCCTCGCGATTCGAAGGTGGATTACCTCAAGCGCGTCGTCGGATTGCCGGGTGATCGCGTGCAATTGCGCGACGGCATCCTGTATCTCAACGGCAAGCCCGTCCCGCGTGAGCCCCAGGCCGGCGCGCCCGGCAATCCGGCTTTCAAGCAGTATCGTGAGACGTTGCCCAATGGCCGCGCCTATCCGGTCCTCGAAACGTCGGAGAGCGCCGCGCAGAGCACCGAAGAATTCAACGTGCCTCCCGGCTTCTTCTTCGTTCTCGGAGACAATCGCGGCAACAGCCTGGACAGCCGCTACAAGGACCTCGGCTATATCCCGATAGCGAACTTCATCGGTACCGTTCGCACCATCTACTGGTCGAACGAGCCGGCGCGTTTTTTATCGAGCGTGCAATAGTGCGGCGCCCGTGACGATGAAAGATACGTCGATTGTCCGCATCGAAGGCGTCAGCAAGCGCTTCGGCGCGATCACCGCCGTCGACAAGGTCGACCTCGCCATTGAACGCGGCGAGCTGTTCGCCCTGCTGGGCGGCTCGGGCTGCGGCAAGACCACCTTGCTGCGCCTGCTGGCAGGCTTCGAAACGCCCGATGCCGGCCGGGTCGTGATCGACGGCCAGGACATGACCGGCGTGCCGCCGCACCAGCGGCCGGTCAACATGATGTTCCAGTCCTACGCCCTCTTTCCGCACATGAACGTGGCGGAGAACGTGGGCTATGGCCTGCGCCGCGAAGGCATGGCCAAGCCCGAGATTGGCCGGCGCGTCGCCGAGGCGCTGGAGCAGGTGCGGTTGTCGGACTATGCCGCGCGCCGGCCGGCCCAGCTCTCGGGCGGCCAGCGCCAGCGCGTGGCGCTCGCCCGCGCGCTGGTCAAGCGGCCCAAGCTCCTGCTGCTCGACGAGCCGCTGGCGGCGCTCGACCGCAAGCTGCGCGAGGGCACGCGCTTCGAGATGGTGCGCCTGCAGGAGGAGCTCGGCCTCACCTTCGTCATGGTGACCCACGACCAGGAAGAAGCCATGTCGATGGCGAGCCGGCTTGCCGTCATGGATCTCGGCCGGATCGTCCAGGTCGGCACGCCGCACGACGTCTACGAGCGGCCGCGCTCGCGCTTCGTCGCGGGCTTCATCGGCATCGCCAACATCCTGCCGCTCGACGGTGGAAAGCGCTGGCTGGCGCTCCGGCCGGAGAAGATCGGGCTGTTCGCCGCGCGGCCCAGCACCGAGCAGGCCGAGGCCGGCCGCATCGTCGACGTCGCCTACGAAGGCGACCGCTCGCTCTACCGCGTCGCCACCGACGACGGCTCCATGCTGCTGGTCGCCACCGCCAATGTTGCGCGTGAAGGCGGGTCCTGGCAGCGCGGTCAGGACGTCTGGCTCGGCTGGTCCGCCGACGCAGGGCACGAGCTGGATGAGTAGACGGGCCCTCAGTCTCGGCATGCGCTTCGTCATCGCCCTGCCCTACGCCTGGCTGGTCGTCTTCTTCCTGCTGCCGTTTGCGCTGGTGCTGGCGATCGCGCTCGGCACGAACGCGCCGGACTCCGCGCCGCCGGTCGAGCTCGGCTTGAGCCTCGCCAACTTCGCGCTGCTCTTCACCGACACTCTCTACATCGGCGCGTGGCTCGCCTCGATCAGGATCGCCGCCACGGCGACCCTGGTCGCGCTGCTGCTGGGCTATCCCATGGCCTATGCCGTGGCGCGCGCCGAGCCGCGGCACCGGCCGCTGCTACTGATGCTGGTCATCCTGCCCTTCTGGACGTCCTTCCTGATCCGCGTCTACGCCTGGATGGGACTGCTGGCCGAGAACGGCAACCTCAACCAATTCCTGCGCTGGACCGGCCTGGTCGAGGATCCCGGCACCATCCTCGGCACCGAATGGGCGATCCTGCTCGGCATGGTCTACGCCTACCTGCCTTTCATGGTGCTGCCGCTCTATGCCGCGCTGGAGAAGCTCGATGTCGGCTTGCTGGAGGCGGCCGCCGACCTCGGCGCCAGGCCGTTCGCCGCCTTCCTCACCGTCACCTTGCCGCTGTCGCGGCCCGGGATCGCGGCCGGCTGCCTGCTGGTCTTCATCCCGGCGGTCGGCGAGTTCGTGATCCCCGACCTGTTGGGCGGCACCGGCGCGCTGATGATCGGCAAGGTGCTGTGGGACGAGTTCTTCACCAATTCAGACTGGCCGCTCGCCTCGGCGATGGCGATCTGGCTGCTGGTGCTGCTGGTCGGGCCCATCGCCCTGTTCCAGCGCCAGCAGGCCAAAAGCCTGGAGCGGCGCTGATGCTCGGCCGCGCCCGCTTCGCCTTCGCCGTACTGGCCTTCGGCTACGCCTTCCTCTACCTGCCGATCGCGCTGGTGATCGCCTACTCCTTCAACGAATCGCGCCTGGTCACGGTGTGGGCGGGCTTCTCGACCAAATGGTGGAGCGCCCTGTTCGCCAACGAGGCGATGCTTTCCGCCGCCTGGCTGTCGCTGCGCATCGCCGTGGTGAGCGCGACCGCGGCGGCGCTGCTCGGTCTCGCCGCCGGCTATGTGCTGGCACGCGTGCCGTCCTTTTTCGGCCGCACCCTGTTCGGCAGCCTGGTCATCGCCCCCATGGTGATGCCCGAGGTGGTGATGGGCATCTCCATGCTGCTGCTGTTCGTCGGTTCCGAGCGCCTGCTGGGCGGGCCCGAGCGCGGCTTCCTGACGATCGCCATCGCCCACACGACCTTCTCCATCGCCTTCGTCGCCATCGTCGTGCAGGCGCGACTCGCCGACTTCGACCGCTCGCTCGAGGAGGCGGCGATGGACCTCGGCGCCACCCCGTGGGTCACCTTCCTCACCATAACGTTACCGCTGATCGCGCCGGCGGTCGGCTCGGGCTGGCTGCTTGCCTTCACCCTCTCGCTCGACGATCTCATCCTGACCCAGTTCGTCGCCGGCGCG
>Ga0137361_10001951_pt1 | contig 12989 bp, 13 predicted proteins | sample Mad1_80_16metaG_FD_104923 | JGI IMG/M metagenome (GOLD analysis project Ga0137361, IMG submission 104923) | Vadose zone soil microbial communities from Angelo Coast Range Reserve, California, USA - Mad1_80_16 metaG | ecosystem: Environmental > Terrestrial > Soil > Vadose zone | place: USA... | reverse complement strand
GCTTAGATGCAATATTGAAACACTCGCACATTGGCCTTTTCTCCCCATTGACTGGCGCGATTCTCAATCCCAACGCCGTTCCGCGATGTGAACACAATAACAAGGGAGGGAATAGAATACCTATCTGTAGATTTACACACAGGTGGCCAGGTGGCAACCCCTTTGGGATATGTTGCCTTGTTTCCCCCCAAGCTGCGCCCAACGTTAATGAAAATCAGTCTGCTTCACCTTGAGGCTTTTTGTCTCGCGGAATTCGAAAATTTCACGCTATATTTCTAGCCGCGAGGCGAGAGACCAATGGCAATCTGTAGCCGTATTTACGTCGTACATTGCCCACATACTGTGTGCAGCCCGTCGCGAACCAGTTAAGGATGGCGCCTAGACAATTTGCTCTGTCGTGGACTTGTGGACATCTCAAACTTGTTCGGTTCACTTCCAACGGACGGGTGTGGATACAGAATAATACTTGACATCCGTGTGCACTGACGTCCCGCCCGTGAAGAATGCGGATGTTGCCCGCGGTCGCGAAAGTGTGAGACGGCCTTTTACTCATTGCCTCTTGAGTTGGCTGTTTTACGGCATTGATTGGAATCGGAAAGGCCGAGTCCGACACCACGTCAACTGTAATTGTTAGCACCTAATTACAAACCGCGCACTGTCCCCTAACCAACCAAGATCCGTTCCTGGACACGATAAGGTGACCATATCCGCCCTTGCAACATAAGGAACGGAGGGTGCACCCCTGCTTTGTTGACTGCGACTCCAGAGTTATCTCACTGAATGTGCCTGACTGATTAGCGCGCAAAATAGCAGCCTTCTTCTCGGGTTGTTCAAGTGCTTATGCTGTAGTGTCCGCGGGGCAAGTGCGGCCTAAAAACAAACCTGTGCCTCGGAGCGATGCAAACCGATCACATACGACCGAGGATTACGGCGCGACGAAGTTGCTAATAAGTCAGAGTACAGCGGTGCCTGTGCCTGCTTGCTGTGCATCTCAGACACTACAGTGTACAGTACCCCAATTCCAATTGCCAGATTTTTCAGCGTTGGGGGTTCTTTTCGAGCTGCCCTTCCTGCCAAGTTACAGTTCTCTGGAATGCAACCTGTTTTTCATTCCTAGTGGCGCTGCACTATACTGTTTCTGGGTGAAGATGTAATAAGTCCCCTGATACACAGAAAGGGTTCTGTGAATGAATGGACTCGATGGGTATTCGAATTAGCTTAAGAATGAATAAAAGGGGTGCATTCCCTCGGCGGTCGAAGCGTGTGGACACAGGGAAATCAGTACGGCGCACCCGCGCTGCTTGGCAGAGCGTACCTGGTTCAAAACATATTTAGAACTCACGTACTCACTTGAACACAGAATAGATTACTGACCTCACGATCAAAACAACTTCCTGGAATTTGCCTAAGTGCATTCACCCACTGGCAATTTATTTTGGCTTGGCACTCAGGAGTGGAGTGAACCCAACCAACCATATGCTTTGTCAGCTCCTCGTATTTCAGGCGGCGCCTCAATTGTGGTGGCAAATGGCGGAGTCGCGTCCACTTTGCGTTGCAGTCACCACTCTCGTCTTCGACGACCGACATGTCTTTCCTCCCTCCGCCCCCACCAGGCATGCCCGGGCCTCCCCCAGGCATGCCACCACCTCCCCCTGGGATGCCTCCTGTTGCTCAAGGTGATCCTTCGAGCTCGCGTTTACCTCCCGAAGTACTTGCTTTGAAATCGCAAAAGTGGATTCAGATGCAGAAGAAACGCTACGGGCAGAAGAGAAAAGGAGGATATATTGACATGGGGAAACAAGTGCGTTCCACTGACTTGCGTTTCTTTCAATCGCTTAGTGGTATGTTGTATAGGATATGCCTCCTGAACATGTACGCAAAATTATAAAGGACCACGGGGATATGTCCAATCGCAAGTTCAGGAATGACAAACGGGTTCATCTCGGCGCGTTAAAGTATGTTCCTCATGCTGTCATGAAGTTGCTCGAAAACATCCCTTTCCCTTGGGAACAAGTTCGCGAGGTTCCAGTGCTCTATCACATCACCGGGGCCATCACCTTCGTGAATGAGATTCCTCGCGTTGTTGAACCTGTATACCATGCTCAATGGAGTAGCATGTGGCTTGCTATGCGTCGAGAGAAGCGGGACCGTCGGCATTTCAAGCGAATGAGATTTCCCCCCTTCGATGACGAGGAGCCTCCACTCGACTACGGTGACAACGTTCTTGACGTGGAACCCCTCGAAGCTATTCAACTCGATCTTGACGAGGCCGAAGATGAACCCATAATCGAATGGTTTTACGACGCTCGTCCTCTAATTGACACTCCTCACGTCAATGGACCGTCGTACAAGTATTGGTCCTTGCCTTTACCGGTTATGGCCAACTTGTATCGGCTTGGTCGCACACTCCTTTCAGACCACACGGACATCAACGCATCTTATCTCTTTGACAAAAAGTCCTTCTTTACCGCCAAAGCTCTCAACATGGCAATCCCAGGAGGTCCGAAGTTTGAGCCACTGTATCGTGACATGGATAATTATGACGAGGACTGGAATGAGTTCAATGACATCAACAAAGTCATCATTCGTCAGCAAATTCGTACGGAATACAAGGTTGCTTTCCCGCACTTGTACAACTCCCTTCCGCGCTCTGTCACCATATCACCATATCATGCAACGAAAAACGTCTACATCCGTACAGACGATCCTGACCTTCCCGCCTTCTACTTTGATCCGCTTATAAATCCAATCTCTTTGCGGGGTGCGACGCCAAAAAACGTCCCCCTCGTCTCTCACGAGGACGCCATCTTTGGACCAAATGGGCAGGACGATGATGAGTTCGAGCTCCCAGATGAGCTCATACCTTTCCTGGATGAAAAGCCACTGGAGAATGATATTACTTCAGACGCGATTGCTTTGTGGTGGGCTCCAGAGCCATATTGTCGTCGCTCAGGGCATACGCGCCGAGCGCAGGATATTCCCTTGGTCAAGAACTGGTACTTGGAGCACTGCCCACCAAATCAGCCCGTCAAAGTGCGGGTATCGTACCAGAAGTTGCTGAAGTGCTATGTTCTCAATGAACTCAAGTCACGGCCCGAAAAAGCCATGACCAAAAAGAACCTTTTCCGGCAGTTGAAGGCTACCAAATTTTTCCAGACGACGAGGCTGGATTGGGTCGAGGCAGGACTGCAGGTTTGCAGACAGGGATACAATATGCTGAACCTACTCATTCACCGGAAGGTTTGTGTTTACCACGCGCTCCCTCCTTAGCGCGCTGACTCGGGGCATTTCAGAACTTGAACTACTTGCACCTCGACTACAATATGAACCTGAAACCTGTAAAGTGCGTAGTCCCATTCTTCGACATACCTTGTATTGACAGTTAGTTAAATAGGACGCTGACCACGAAGGAGCGGAAGAAGTCTCGTTTCGGGAATGCTTTCCACCTGTGTCGAGAAATTCTCCGCTTGACGAAGCTTGTCGTTGATGCGCATGTCCAGTACCGGCTCGGCAATGTTGACGCCTTCCAACTCGCGGACGCCCTTCAATATATTTTTGCGCACGTTGGCGCCCTTACGGGCATGTACCGTTACAAGTACAAGCTCATGCGACAGGTCCGAATGACGAAAGACCTGAAGCACCTCATCTACTATCGCTTCAATACCGGTCCCGTTGGTAAAGGTCCGGGTGTCGGCTTCTGGGCTCCTGGTTGGCGCGTCTGGCTCTTCTTCATGCGTGGTATTGTGCCACTTCTTGAACGTTGGCTTGGTAATCTTCTCGCGCGCCAGTTCGAGGGACGTAATTCGAAGGGCATCGCCAAGACCGTCACCAAGCAGCGTGTCGAGTCCCATTACGATCTCGAGCTTCGAGCTGCTGTCATGCATGACATTCTCGACATGATGCCTGAATCAATTAAGCAAAACAAGGCCAAGACGATCTTACAGCACCTATCAGAAGCGTGGCGATGTTGGAAGGCAAATATTCCATGGAAGGTGCCAGGTATGCCTACGGCAATTGAAAATATTATACTACGCTATATCAAGAGCAAGGCCGATTGGTGGACATCGTTAGTCTTCTGCCCCTCACCACTTGTCATTGTTGAGCTAACTGCCTGAACAGTGTGGCCCACTACAATCGTGAGCGTATCAGGCGCGGTGCAACAGTCGACAAAGCTGTAGTGAAGAAAAATCTCGGTCGTCTCACGCGTCTTTATTTGAAGGCAGAACAGGAACGTCAACACGCTTATCTCAAGGATGGTCCATATGTCAGTGCAGAGGAGGCCGTGGCAATCTATACGGCAACCGTCCACTGGCTTGAGAGCCGAAAGTTTGCACCGATCCCTTTCCCGTAAGCCCTTGTCTCCCATCGCATATCCCGTGTTCTAATGTTCGTGGTAGTCCATTGTCGTACAAGCATGACACCAAACTGCTCGTACTCGCTCTCGAGAAATTGAAGGAGGCCTATTCCGTCAAGGGGCGCTTGAATCAGTCCCAGCGAGAAGAGCTAGCCCTCATTGAGCAAGCTTACGACAATCCCCATGAATGTCTATCGCGTATCAAGCGGTTGTTGCTTACCCAACGGGCGTTTAAGGAATCTGGCGTCGAATTTTTCGACACATACGACAAGCTCATTCCCTGTTATGACATTGAGCCAGTCGAGAAAATCACGGATGCCTACCTTGATCAGTTCCTGTTCTTCGAAGCGGATAAACGTGGCCTTTTCCCCGCATGGATCAAGCCCGCAGATACGGAGCCACCGCCCCTTTTGGTATACAAATGGTGCCAGGGCATCAACAACTTGACCGACATCTGGGAGACAAGTGAAGGAGAATGTAACGTTATGATGGAGACCGTATTCTCCAAGGTTTACGAGAAGATCGATCTGACACTACTCAACCGATTGCTTCGTCTCATTCTGGACCACAATTTGGCCGATTATATCACTGCGAAGAACAACACTGTCCTGACGTACAAGGACATGGCGCATACGAATGCGTACGGTATGATTCGTGGGCTTCAGTTTTCTGCCTTCGTCTTCCAGTATTATGGTCTCGTGCTCGACATTCTCGTCCTGGGCCTGCAAAGGGCTAGCGAGATGGCCGGACCGCCACAAATGCCTAATAATTTCCTTCAGTTCCGTGACTCTGCGACCGAAACACGACATCCTATACGTCTCTACTCGCGCTACGTGGACAGGCTACATATCCTCTTCCGTTTCACCGCAGATGAAGCACGTGACTTAATCCAACGGTATCTCAGTGCCAACCCAGATCCGACTAACAACAACGTTATTGGATACAACAACAAGCGTTGCTGGCCGCGTGACTGCCGCATGCGTCTGATAAAACATGACGTCAACTTGGGTCGCGCAGTATTCTGGAATGTGAAACAGAGTTTGCCGCGGTCACTGACAACGATTGAATGGGAGGATACGTTCGTGAGCGTATATTCGCGCGATAACCCTCAGCTGCTGTTCTCGATGTGTGGGTTCGAAGTGCGGATTTTGCCCAAGATCCGAACGATGGGCGGGGAGCAGTTCTCCCTCAAAGATGCTGTTTGGAATCTCACGAATGAACAAACGAAGGAACGGACGGCGCAGGCATTCCTTCGCGTCTCGGATGAAGGTGCTGTGCAGCTATCGCCTGTGCGTTCGTTGCCGTGTGCTGACTGCGTGTCCAGGTGTCCAGCAGTTCAACAATCGCATCCGTCAAGTTCTCATGAGCTCTGGCTCCACGACATTCTCCAAGATAGTGAATAAGTGGAACACGGCCCTCATCGGCCTGATGACCTATTATCGCGAAGCGGTCATCCACACCAATGAGCTTCTCGATGCGCTAGTTAAGGCGGAAAATAAGATTCAAACTCGAGTGAAGATTGGGCTGAACTCGAAGATGCCGTCGCGTTTCCCCCCAGTGGTATTCTATACGCCTAAGGTTTGGCTTTCATCTGGCGAGGCCAAGTGCTATTCTCATAGTGGGTCAACAGGAATTGGGCGGCCTTGGAATGTTGTCTATGGGGCACGTGCTCATCCCCCAGAGCGACCTTCGCTGGTCGAAACAGACTGATATTGGAGGTACGGTATTACGCTGTTCAGGTCAATGAACTATTGGTTGCTCATTCTTACTTTAAGTAACACACTTCCGTGCGGGCATGACGCATGAGGAGGACCAGCTCATTCCCAACTTGTATCGCTACTTGCAGCCATGGGAGGCTGAGTTCCTCGACTCTGCTCGTGTTTGGTCGGAGTACTCGATGAAGCGCAAGGAGGCGAATGCCCAAAATCGTCGGTTGACGTTGGAAGATCTGGAGGATAGTTGGGACCGTGGCATTCCCCGCATCAACACTCTCTTCCAGAAGGATCGTCACACGTAAGTAGTATCCATCGATGTCGTCGTGTCAGTACTCATGTTCTGTGTTAGTTTGGCCTATGATCGTGGCTGGCGTGTGCGAACTGACTGGAAGCAATATCAGCTTCTCAAACAGTGAGTTTTCCCAGTTTGATGGTTGTTGTTATTTTAATTTGTTCGATAGCAATCCATTCTGGTGGACGTCTCAGCGTCACGATGGCAAGCTGTGGCAGTTGAACAATTATCGTGTCGACGTCATCGCTGCTTTAGGAGGCGTGGAAGGTATTCTCGAGCACACTCTCTTCAAGGGCACGTACTTCCCCACGTGGGAGGGCCTATTTTGGGAGAAGGCGTCCGGTTTCGAGGAGTCAATGCGATACAAGAAGCTCACGAATGCCCAGCGCTCTGGTCTCAATCAAATTCCCAACCGTCGTTTCACGCTCTGGTGGAGTCCAACCATCAACCGTGCAAATGTCTATGTAGGCTTCCAGGTGCAACTGGATCTGACGGGTATTTTCATGTGCGGCTGGGTCATCTGTGACCGATGATTTTAGTTATGCTGATGTCGACTCACACAGGCACGGCAAAATCCCGACGTTAAAGATCAGTTTGATTCAGATCTTCCGTGCTCATTTATGGCAGAAGAGTAAGTTATTCGTTTCTCTCATGTGATTGTCGCGTCATATACACGGTTATAGTTCACGAGAGTGTTGTCATGGATCTGGTGAGTAGAGAGCTTGGCTGACAAGCTGCGAATTTATGAACTGTGTGGCTTCTAGTGTCAAGTTTTCGACCAGGAGCTTGAACCACTTCAGATCGAAACCGTACAGAAGGAGACCATCCATCCTCGTAAGAGTTACAAGATGAACTCGTCTTGCGCGGATATCCTCTTGTTCTCCGCATACAAGGTAAGCTATCGACAACCTGTCAGATTTCTGGCTCTAACTCATTTGTTCGCAGTGGAATATCGCACGGCCATCGCTCGTTACTGACGTGTGTTCATTCCGCAATTGTGGCTGCTACTTAACTTATCCTCGATCCTACAGAATAAAGACCAGATGGATGGTACAACCAGCAACAAATTCTGGGTCGACGTTCAACTACGATGGGGTGACTTTGACAGCCATGACATAGAGAGGTACACCCGAGCCAAATTCTTGGACTACGTACGTTGGATATTCTTAGCATAGTACTTGTGCGCTGATAGCATCGGTTCTGCCAGGTCTCGGACTCTATGAGCATTTATCCCTCTCCAACTGGTGTCATGATTGGCATGGACCTGGCTTATAACCTGTGGTCGGCCTTTGGGAACTGGTTCCCCGGTCTCAAGCCCCTCATTCAGCAGGCCATGGCGAAGGTTATGAAAGCGAACCCCGCATGCCATGTACTACGTGAACGTATCAGGAAGGGTCTCCAGTTGTATTCATCCGAGCCCACTGAACCCTATCTGAACAGCCAGGTTAGCATTTAGCCTTACCTCACTTTTCTCTACTGATGTGAGGTCATATAGAATTTCTCGGAGCTCTTCTCCAATCAGATCATTTGTTTGTCACTTCCTCATCTCTACTCCGATGAGTCCTGATATCCGAGCGCAGGGTTTGTTGATGACACGAATGTCTATCGTGTAACGATGTAAGCACAGACTTGAATTTATTTGACTTTGTCCTAACCTTTCCTCATAGCCACAAGACATTTGAAGGCAACTTGACGACCAAGCCGATCAGTAAGCGTGTTTTGAGCTAAATCCAGCGAGTGGCTGACATAAGTTTCGTTAGACGGCGCTATTTTCATTTTCAATCCTAGATCTGGCCAATTGTTCCTCAAAATCATCCACACAAGCGTTTGGGCTGGTCAGAAGCGTCTCGGGCAACTGGCCAAGTGGAAGACGGCCGAAGAAGTTGCAGCGCTGGTCCGTTCGTTGCCCGTCGAAGAGCAGCCCAAACAAGTCATTGTCACCCGGAAGGGCATGTTGGGTATGTATGTTCTATTCGACACGGAGTCATCGTTGATTTGACATGTACTAGACCCTCTTGAGGTCCATTTGCTTGACTTCCCGAATATTGTCATCAAGGGAAGCGAGTTGCAACTCCCCTTCCAAGCCTGCATGAAAATGGAGAAATTCGGTGACCTTATTCTGGTACGGTTAATTACAAGATTCAGCGTTCCCCGTCTAACCTATCTCTCTCTCCAGCGTGCGACTCAACCTCAGATGGTTCTGTTCAGCCTCTATGGTGAGGACAAATAGAATCCGTGTGATATATTCACTGACTTGAATCTCTGCAGACGATTGGTTGAAGACAATTTCGAGCTATACTGCGTTCTCTCGTGTCATTCTCCTTCTGCGTGGGTTGCATGTCAACAATGAAAAGGGGAAAATCATTCTTCACCCTGACAAAAATACTATCACGGAGCCCCACTTCGTCTGGCCGACTCTGTCTGATGAAGAATGGATTAAGGTAGAACTCGCAATGAAGGATTTGATTCTTGCCGTGAGTTTTACAACTCCGTTATGCTCCGGGAACTTAGTATTCACTTGACGTGTAGGACTTTGGCAAACGGAATAGCGTCAATATCGCTTCCTTGACCTCCAGCGAAATCCGAGATATCATTCTCGGCCAAGAAATTGTCGCACCGTCAGTACAGCGCCAGCAGATGGCCGAACTGGAAAAGAGTAATGAAGCCCAGGCCCAGGTCACTGCCGTGCAGACGTAAGCCTCCTGTACTGTTCTTACGACACATCAACTGATGTCCCATATAGTCAGACCACGAATATTCATGGCGACGCTATTCAGACTGTTACAAGTGAGTCATTGTGCTAAGAGTCCAGTCTCGATCTAAAATGTTTGCTCTCGACAGCCACAAATTACGAGCAGCAGGTGTTCAGCAGCAAGTCCGATTGGCGTGTGCGCGCAATTTCTGCGACACATCTTCCCCTTCGGTTGCAGCATATCTACGTGTCGAATGATGACGTGAAGGATGACGCTGCTTCGTTCACATACGTGTTACCAAAGAACATCCTTCGCGCCTTCATCGCTGCCTCCGACCTCCGAACTCAAGTCGCTGCTTTCTTGTATGGTGTATCGCCTCCAGACAACAAACAAGTTAAGGAGATAAAGGTGCGATTTTAAAGAAGTATAATCTTTTCATCGAGTTTACAAGCCTCCGTAGGCTGTTGCTTGGGCACCCCAACGGGGCAACAACAACTCGGTCGAGTTGCCTTCCAAATTGCCAAAGGATGATTACCTTCTCAAAGATTTGGAGCCTCTTGGCTGGATCAAGACCCAAGCGTTGGAGCTACCTCATCTATCCCCGAGCGATGTCAGCACGCAAGCAAGGATCATGGCTGACCACCCTGAATGGGGGTCATCGTCAATCTGTATCACTTCCGCATACACGCCAGGCTCTGTGTCGCTTTCAGCTCACTCACTGACTGTCCCTGGGTTCGAATGGGGTAGGAAGAACCAGGACACATCCCCTAATCCTCAGGTTAGAATTTTCTCTTTGTCGACCCACCAATTTTCTAATTCCCGGTGCAGGGCTTCAACCCGAATATGTCGGAGCGCGTGCAGTTACTCTTGTCTGATCGTGTTCTGGGGATGACTCTGGTTCCCGAGGGCAGGGTGTGGAATTATGGCGTCGGTCTTACTCAGCTTTGGTCTCCCAATATTCCTTACTCTATGACTCTTGACACGCCATTGTTATTCTGGGCGGAGGAGCACAGACCTGCGGCATTCTTGACAGTAAGTTTTTGGTCACTATCTCTCGATGTGCTAGTGTCTGACGCGACACTTACCGCAGTTCGCAAATCTCGAAGCGGGCGAGGATTCAGCTGACGTCGAGAACAGCTTCCAGTGATCGTCGATGTTTTATCACTCTTCATTGTTTGTTTAGCATACCGTATATCAATTCTTTTCCTGCAAGTATAACGTTCAGATGGGGATGGACCGTTGGCCATACTGTGGTCTATCAGATGTTGTGAGGAGTAGCAAGTGGGGTCAAATTTCTCTCATCCTCCACTATTTTTTGCGACACGCGGCAACACATGGTAGTCACAATCTACTTTTATTACAAGTTTGGCGACTTATTCGAAAGACAACTCTTTCGTCTCAATAGTGGGCGCTCGCCAGCCCCGAGAAAATTCGGTCGAGGAACGGAGCGTAGCACATGCGCCGTCCTCTTATCATGACACTGCTCACTATTTTCACACTCGCTCGCTTCTCTGAGAGTACTTTAGAAACTCGTTATATAGTAGTTATGCCATTCTCGCTGCTGGTCTGACCTCCTCTCTTTACCTTCTCCGTCTCTGTCTATAGTCGACGCCAACATGGAGCAACCAGTATTATCAGTCCCACTTGCCAATTCCACATTTCTGGATTCCGAGTCGACCCTCACTAGCCTTACTCCCGACCGTGACAGGGCTGTTCCTTTCGCTAGCATGATGCTAATTTTGCCGCAATACGCAGCCTATTATAGCTACCGCAAGTCTTGAAGAGTGACCCTACGGCAGCTGGTCGAAGCCGTCTCAAACTTGCGGATCCTCGGGATAGCGAAAATGAGTATAACGATGAAGACATAACAACTTCTCGAGAGCCATGCACCGCTTCTTGTTCCGTCTTCGCGCTTGATGTCTCTGCCGATTATAGTATGAGCCAGAGGATGAAATCGTCTTACTAGCGGTACCCCGTGCTTCGCACGGAGGACAGCTAGATTTTCTCAACGCGAGATGGGATCGACGTATGGACATTTTGCACGCCTACATGAACGGAGCACCATCACCCGAAATTCTATTAGCTTGTTTCTTCCATGCCCATTTGTCCCGCCTGCGGTCTATTTAGAAGACTATCGGAGCGTGTCATTCTGTGCAAGTGAAGGGAAAGACTCTCAGGCTTTCGCTGGTACCAGGCGAACGAGCTTTAGAATTACATGGAGTTGATGAGCAATAATAAGGCACGTAATTAGTTTCTTTCTCTATAGATTGCATGAGGCCTGTGTCATGGTAAAAGTGAGCAAAGTGTGAGACGAGACTGAAAAAAGGGGGTTAGTAGTACTAAGCACCGGTAGTTGAGTTTGAAGAAACGACGAAGAAAAAAAGAGATTGAGCATTACAGTGAGATAGAACAGAGGATCCACTTCTTTTCATATCATATGAGATCGAATCGAAATAAGACCAGAGGGAGACAGGCCAACGACAGTGAAAAAAACAACCTAATGGAAAGGCATAGAACGATGTTACCCGGTAATGAACCACATAATACGACTCAGACGCTGCAAAAGCCTGGGCACCTCACACCGCACCGCTTACGATGCTCAACGACAATGTAGACGTATTTCGCGCCAAGTCCAGTGGAGGTGGTGTAAGGGGCAACATTTCCTCATCATCTCGTGTGACGCTCTGCCCACGCACCTGCTCAGGTGAAGGAGATGGCAGAGGGCGTATAGACCCCTTACGCGGCGCCGGCGATAACACCGTCATCTGCTGCGGCGAGCGGTCTGGCGGTGGGGGTATGGACGGTCTATACGAACGGTGGGATGGTGAAGGTGGAGACGGCGAGAAGGAAAGTAGCGAGAAAACTGGTGGGCCGTCGCTCTCGTCTTCCATTAGCGCCGCTCCTAGCGCTGCCTTGGGTGGCGCAATCGCGATAGGCGTTTCCCCATCGAGATGAAGAAAATCTGCGTCTGGACCGATGTTTGCGATGGGCTCGCATATCAGTGCTGGTATGGACGTGGGGATCTCGAGTGCGAGGGTGGGGTGCACAACTGTGGTTATAGTGGGAGGCGGTGGTGGGGTCGAGCGGCCTGAAGGCGAGCTGAGGATGCGCAGGCGTTGTTTGAGTGATGTCGTGCGTGGTACGGTAGGGAGTGGCGCATGTATTGGTGTTGGGGTCACGTGGGGTGGAGGTGGTAATGGGCGCATCGGCGGTGGGTTTGGTGGTACAAGTAATGCGGGAGGGATAGTGAGTCCGTGTGAGAAACTGGAGCGCGGTACGCTGTCAACGCTGGTGCTCCGACTGTGCGAGCGAGTTGCAGGGGCGGTGTTAGGATGGCCTTCGTTTGCGTGCCATAAATTCTGGCCCTGGGCTGGCGCAGGCTGACCAAGTGAGAGTCGTAACGCACGTCGAGCAAGCGAGTTCCTCCGAATTATTTTCACGGTAGTCGGAGGTGCAGTCGCAATGCTTTCAGTATCCGATCCCGTGGGCGTGGGCGGAAGTGCAGTGCTCGGTGCCGGACGCGGCGGCGGCATAGACAAGCGGTGGCTGCCACCTAAAGCACGCGCTTTTGAGAAAGCACCAACGTGCTGGGGATTCGAACTCGTCGTGGCGATACTGTACACGCTACTTGACGTACTTGTTCGCTTCGACGCAACATGCAGGCTGGAAATAATACTCGGTAGCGTCTTCTGCGATTGCGAAGAGGTGCGACTTGGAGAGCGTTCGCGGTCGTGTGAAGGCAATGTACTGTTCTGCCATGGGGTTGGGTGGGGGACAGTGGATATGGGTGTCAGCGAATCTTCAGGGGGTGAAGTGGGACGCGGTAAGTTGGAAGACAGGCGGGACCAGCGCCACGCGCTGCTATTCTCAGTTGTTGTAGAATTGCTTGATATAGAACTCGCACGCGGTTTTCCTCGATCCGACCACGCCCTCTC
>Ga0137361_10001947_pt1 | contig 12995 bp, 11 predicted proteins | sample Mad1_80_16metaG_FD_104923 | JGI IMG/M metagenome (GOLD analysis project Ga0137361, IMG submission 104923) | Vadose zone soil microbial communities from Angelo Coast Range Reserve, California, USA - Mad1_80_16 metaG | ecosystem: Environmental > Terrestrial > Soil > Vadose zone | place: USA... | reverse complement strand
CGCTCTGTCGCGAGTTCGCCATCTCGCGCAAAACCGGTTACAAAATCTTTGACCGCTACAAGGAATACGGTCTGGAAGCTCTGACCGACCGTTCCCGCAGGCCCTGGCGTTACGCCAACCAACTGCCTCAGCAGGTAGAAGCCGCCATTCTGAATCTCAAACGGGAAAAACCCTACTGGGGCGCGCGCAAGATCCGCGAACGCTTGCTGCGTCGCTTTTCCTGTGAGGTAAAGGTTCCCGCCCGCAGCACCATCCATGCCGTGCTCGATCGTCATGGTCTAGTGCAACGCCGAGGACGCCGACGCCACCATGCGCAGGGCACGCCCAAATTAGTCGAATCTCGGCGGATGGCACATATCGTGTTCGGCGAAACCAACTTCGCAAACCCTGGGACTACGAAAGGAGGTTCGATGAGCTATCGGCGGCTGGTTACACTTGGCTTAACAGGTTGTGTTATGGCGTCCATGATGGCTCGCTAATTATAGCGATTGAGGTCCCGAGTCCCACAACGCTCTGTCCTGGATACTCTATGTCTGGGAATCTATCTGGTCCACCTACTCACCATGAGTGGAATATCGATGCGGTGCTAACAAATGAATAGCGATCTGTGGAAGTCAAACTGGTCGATGATTCTGCTCGCGGCCAAGAATTCAAGAAAACGCAATTGCAAACGCAAGTTTTCAAAAGCCCAGGGCCTGAAGCAGCGGGCCTCAACTATCTCCTTTGGTGTTGGGCCAACCAGGCATCAGCTCGCCGTTTACCCTCGGCAATTTGCGCGGGAGTCATGCGCTTCGCCAGATCGCTCAGCCTCGACTGAGCTTCGCCATTGCCCGCCGCTGTGCTCAAGGAAAGCCACGCGTATGCCTCGACCGTGTCATGAGAAATCCCTCGCCCAGCCTCGTACATACGGCCAAGGTCGAATTGAGCGCTGGTATCTCCTTGTTCGGCAGCTTTGCGAAACCACTTAACGGCTTCGGCGTCATCCTTCGGGATTCCGCCGCCGTTTGCGCAGAGCTCTCCCAGGTTTGTTTGTGCATCCGGAACACCTTGTTCAGCGGCCTTGCGATACCACTCCACCGCCTGGGCGAAATCCTGCGCTACCCCACGCCCGCGTGCATACATGATGCCCAAGTTATTCTGGGCAGGAGCGAAGCCCTGCTCAGCGGCAGCCAAACTAGCAAAGCCATCTGCCTGAGGCAGAAAATCCGTTTTTGTTGACGCACGGAATCCCCCTTCACCCTGCAATTGGCATGACCTTCAGGGGAGCAGCTGGGTCACGCGGTAGAATTTGTTCCCTTCGCGCGCGATATAAACAAACTCAGCAGAGGTACCGCCGTCGGCACCAACCCCCCTATGAAAAACTCCGCCCAGCACACTGTCGTAAGGTCCGCCTTCCCGAGCGTCGATGACCACCGTCGACTTGTCCTTCTTAAGGCCGCCGTGAACTATGTAAGCGACGTGGCGGCTGTCAGGGCTGAAGGTCAGGCTGATCCCATAGGCATCGTACAAATTGTGCTCGTGACCGTCGACCACGACGCGTCGCTTCGCACGCTTTGTTGCACCCTCCCAATAATTCTCGCCGCCCGAAACGACGACGTAGGCCAAACGCTGGCTGTCCGCACTAAACGTGATCTGCTCAGCGAAGTATTTGCCTAAAGAAAGAGTGTGGTAACCTGGGGCCTTAGACTCCGCGACGCTTTTGCCATCCAGTGTCCCCAGGAAACCTCCATTCGACCAGTCCACGTAAGCAATGTGTTGTCCGTCTGGACTGAACTCCGGCCCGGCGAGAAGCTCCTTAAACTCAAACCTCGGCTGTCCGTCTACGATCAGGACGTGCTCTTTCTTCTTTCCCTTGGCCCAATACGCCAGATGTATGCTGTCTGGGCTAAAGACAGGAGGTCCAACGGCATCGAACTCGGGTCCTTCCTTTCCGTCCGCAACGATCAGTTCACTGGTGACATAGACTTCAGACCCACCCGTCCCTTTCTTCGTCTGGCGCTTCGCCCAATATGCCAAGCGCTTGCCCTCGGGGCTGAAGTAGGGTGGACTGATCTCCATAAATTTCGGTCCGGAGCCGAGTCCGTCGACCATCGCCCAGTGTTTTTCGGACTTGGCGGCATAGACTAGCCGCAGGCCACCCGGGCTGAACACAGGCGATCCGATTTCCTGAAAGCCAGGCCCTTCCACGCCGTCCGCAACGACCCGCCATTCCTTGTCACGTTTGGCAGCATAGGCCACTCGCTGCCCGTCGGGGCTGAAAGCCGGGCCGCCGACGTCCTCGAAACCTGGCCCTTCTTTACCGTCGATAATCATCAAAGAAGTTTTTCCACGGCGAATCCCATAGGCGTGCCGCTGAAGAGTATCGCCTTGCCAGAGCCAGAAGCTTCCTTGCATCTGTTTCGCAGCGTCTGTTGAGGTTGGCGCCACGTTTTGTCCGAACCTAGTCGAAATCATGGTGGAGAACATCCCAACAGCATCAAGCCCATTAAGGACTCCGCCTATACTACCCGGAGTGTAAGGGGCCGGCGTCCATAACGGTCCCGCCGAGAGGTGCGGGTTCCGCGACGGGTGTGGAACAGGGGCGTCGAATTGGGCCCCCAACTCTTTTCCGTCCATCATCTCCGTCCACTTGCCGCTGCGCTTGACGGCGTAGATGATGTGTCGAGCGCCGGGCCGACTGAAGCTGATCCCAGCGAAGTCCTCCGACACCGGTCCCTCCTTTCCATCTACAACTAACACCCACTGTTTGCCGCGCTTGATTTTGGCGGCAAATCTCATCCCATCGTTACTCAAGACAACTTCTGCGGCGTCCTTGGGTTCGTCGGATAATTCGCCGAGCAACTCCTCCCTTGCGGCGGGGAGCGCCACCGGCTGGCTCTTCTCTCCAGCGCCCGTTTGTTGTGGCGCGGCACCAGCGGATGAAGTGACGGGCATCAGCCAAACAAGCAAACCCATCAGCCCAAAACAGAAAATCCGTTTTTTTTGACGCATGGAATCCTCCTTCATCCGAGAATGGGCTACTTGGCGAGTCCGAGTGGAATGGGTGTAAAGCGCAGAATCAGCTCGCTCGTTTCAATCCGATCGAGCATTACAATTCCGTTCTGCTCTCGATAGGAAACAGAGGGGGCAGCTTTATTTTCCACTGAGGTTTTCCGACGATCAAATTCGACAACGGCGTGAGCTGCCACATCGTTGGCATCAAAACTTCCACCCTGGAAGTTCGCCGGGAAGAAGTAGACTTCAGCGAGGTTCTTCTCGCGGGTTACGACGACCAAGCGATACGCTCCAGGGGCGAGCTTACGCCAGCCGACATTCACTTGCCGGTCGTTTTCTACGATAGGACTCGCATCGAACTGCTTTGCAATAACCTTGAGCCGTTTTTGGGATAATTGCTGCAGATCCTCCACTTCTCTTCCTGTGACTCTATTCAACTCGGCGAGAAGTGACTTGGTGTCGCGGGCACTGGCACGAAACTCAGCGCGTTTCACGGTCCCGTCTTCGAGCCAGTACATGCTCACGAAATGATCTGTTGTCTTTATAGGCGCCAGGACCCCTTCCCCCACGAGCGCCGTTGGAAGGGCTACGGCCAAGATGAACGCACCGGCGATCCCCATCGGAGCAGCGGTTGCTACACGGCCATCTCCGTGCTGTAGGTACTTGTCGAACGCAGTATCCCAAAAGTCTTCCCAGCCTTTTGCCGCTCTGTGCACCTCGGTCCGAGAGTCAGTAGCACTCAGGTTTTGGACAGGGGCAGAAAACAAAACGGCTTTTGAGTTGCGGACTGTCATCCATTCACGGTTCACTGTAAGCGTGACCGGCGCGTCTTGGGGGAGATTCGACGCCGGTCCCCAGATGTACCTTACTTTCCAGGATTTCCCTTTTTCCGGACTCGAATTGGCGGGAGCTTGGTGTGTTTCTCTGGTCTGTTGAATGGAACCGTATAAAGGCCGCGCTTCCCGGATACGCTTCACGATCATCGCCGCCAATTGCGGAGACGCAGTCTTTTCCACTGCTGCCGAGACCTTGCCGCTTCCGAGCTCCGTGCCAGTGGGCTGATACACCATCCGGTAATTCCATTCCCATGTGAGAAACGGCAGAGTAATCGTGACGACCACCTCGGCGGCCTTGGAGTCCTCAGTCGCCGTCAGCTCCCAAGCGCCAAACTCTAGCCGGTTCTGCAGTTCTTTCTGCAGCGTCTCGCGATGCAGGTAAATGGTGTCTGATTTGATGTAATACGATTTGAAGCCGCGTAGAATGTCTTGGGGATCCGAGTTCTGGGCGGCCGGGATCTTTTCGAGTCCTAACGTCGTGGCTGCGAGGGCTCGATGGTCTAGGGCGGATTCTTGGCCCAGTGTCGATTCGACAGTAACGAAAACTAAGGACAACAGAGCCGAGGCTAGGAATTTCATGGCTGCCTCCGTGTTTGCATTTTTGGCCCGGAATACTTTGACGAAGGTGAATGCAACGGAGCGACCGAAGTGTTGGAGCAAAAATACGCCAGATTGAAAGGGCTTACAACACCAAACCCGCTGAGAGTAGCTTTCGGCCTGCAAGGTTTTAGTGACACCGTCGCCTGAATCCAGCGATGACACTGTTCGAACGTTCAGACGACCAGACGACGCGATTCATTCCTTCTCTTGGCCCCCCTTAGGGAGCCTTCGGCTTGCACTTTCCTCTCGAACCGATGACGAAAATTGCCTGTATCTCGGTCGGGCTCAAAGCGCGGTTGTAAAATTCAACTTCATCAATCATCCCCTGATAGTGAGACCCACCCGCTGCGCCCTCCGGCGTGTCCGAACTCTGACGCTGTCCGATAAACAGGTGGCTGACGTTGGCAAACGTTCCGCCCACTGTCGGTGATCCGCTAACGACTTGCAGCGAAACGGGCTGGCCATTCACATACAGCAGCACTTGGCCCGTAGCCGTATCAGCGGTAACAGCAACGTGTTGCCATTGGCCGTTGAACTGAATAACAGGAACCGCGGACGCGATCATCGAGTAGGCGTTTGTTTGCATCTGGGTGGCCAGAAACCCTTGGTTGTTTATTTGCAGCATGATCCCTTCACTAACGAATGGATCTCGACGGGCAAATACTGAACCGAACAGCGTTGGTGATGGTTGAGGGTTAATCCATGCGTCGACGGTCACGGCTGTTGTAACCGCATGCAGTGCAGGCGTATCGGCAACGTTTACAAAAGCGTTGACGCCGTCAAGGGAAAAAGCCTGTCCGACTAGGCCCGGCGCAAACGTGGCTCCGTTCATCTGCACGCCGTTGCTGCTCAACTGAATATCGTTGGCATTGCCGTCGCCCGGCCACCAGCCCACTAAGCCTGTTGGTGGCAGCAAGCATCCAGTTTCGCAAAGCGTGCTGTGCGCCACTGCATTCTGCGCCCGCGTGACAAACATCGGCCCAAGAAACACGCAGCAGGTACTGAAAACAACTGTGAAACAACTAATGCGATTAATGCGATTCATTATTTCATCTCCTCAGAAGTTTTTTTTCAAAATTGATTTCAGGAATCTCATTGGTCATCAGAATCTGATTCGTTCCCTAGGGCGGTGGCGCTGAATGTAAACGGTTGGACAACGGGAAACGCCGCCGAGCCGGCGACGAAATTGTTTGATGTGGTGATCAGAATCGTTACCCCATTGGGGACCAACTTTCCAAAGTTCACCGTCCGGCCTTGAAAGACAAAGTCTTGGCTGGAGATGAGCTTTGCTGAAAATGTTGCCGTTCCCGTCGAGCCGACAACACTCGTGATCATTCCTGTCGACCTCTGGAAGGTCGCAATCGGCTTGCCCGACGAAAAGCTGTCCAAACTCGCAAAATTGCCGCTTGGCGAAGAATTGAAGTACGCCGTAAAAGTGCCAGGACTGAACATCGTGGCCGATACATCGGGACCATTCGCGATCGGTGGACTCAGCGACAAAGTGTCTGAGCGAAACGTGAGAAAAGCAGTGGCCTCACTCGGATTCCCAGAGAAGAATGGCCCTGGGACACCTTCTACGAACATAAAATAACCAGCGACCTGAGCAGTCCCCGTGGCCGGATTTATGAATCCTCGCGCCTGTCCCAGCCAGGCATTTTGGCCCGCGCGAAGACTGGCGAGCGCGATTGGCGCGCAGCCCAACAGCAGAAACGCGAGTCCTGCCATCCAGCGGATTCTGAGATGTTTGTTTCTCATGGTTCACCTCATGTAGTGAAATGGGCGGCCGTCTGCCAAACTCTTGTCGATTGTTTCGTTCGTTTCGCCGCTCTCTACTTGCAAAAGCGCCATCCGCTCGCGTTTTGGCTCATGAATTTGCGTTCAGGAGTAATTGGACCTTGCCGTGCTGAAAGCCAGGACAGGAAATCCTGCCTTTTCAATGTGTTGACTTCCTAGAACACACGGTCTATCTTCTGTTCCAAAGTCGCTTTCTTCAGCCGGTTAACGTGAATATGACCGGGGTGTCATCCAAGTCTGTCAGCCAGTTGCTGGTGAAATGGAAGCAAGGCGACGAAGAGGCGCTGCGGGCCCTGGTACCTCTCGTCTACGCGGAGTTGCGCCGCCTGGCGCATCACTACCTTCAAGGAGAAAACCCCGGTCACACGCTCGAAAGCACCGCACTCGTGCACGAGGCCTATCTGCGGCTCGCCGAGCGGAGTCCTTTACAGCTTCAGAACCGAGCCCACTTCTTTGCCGTGGCGTCGCATCTCATGCGGCAAATCTTGGTAGATTACGCGCGTCGCCGCCGTAGGGCTAAGCGGGGTGGCGGCCGCAAACTAACCCTTGACGAAGCTGTCTTTCTTTGTCGGGGCAGGGACCTGGATCTTGTGGCGCTGGACGGTGCCCTGAACCACCCTTTCCCGCCTGGACACGCGGCAGAGCAAGATTGTGGAGCTGCGATTTTCGGTGGCCTTTCAATTGCTCAGACTGCGGATATCTTGAGCATCTCGCCCGCCACTGTAAAGCGAGACTGGGCGACAGCGCGTATCTGGCTGCACCGCGAGATGAGCAGGTCGCCACAATGATGACGCCTGACCGTTGGCACCAAGTTAAATGCGTACTCCAAGAGGCGTTGGAAATCGCGCCCGAGCAACGCCCTGCTTTTCTCGACCGCGCCTGCTCCACCGATCACTCGCTTCGCCGCGAAGTCGAATCTCTCCTCTCTTCCAACAACGAGGTCCGCTCCAGTTTCATGAAGTCTTCTGCAGAGGCGGCCTTAAGACTCACCAAGGGAACAAGACTAGGAGACTTCGAGATTCTTTCTTTGATTGGCACCGGAGGGATGGGAGAAGTTTATCGCGCGCAGGATCGTCGCTTAGACCGCGACGTAGCCCTCAAGGTGCTGCCGCGCTTCGTTTCGTTCGATGCCGAACGATTGCGGCGATTCGAGCAGGAGGCGAAAGCCGCAGCGGCATTGAACCATCCCAACATTCTAGCGGTTTTCCAGATGGGCACGTATGAAGGCGCACCGTACTTGGTTTCGGAGTTGTTGGAGGGCGAGACGTTGCGCGAGCAAATAAAGCGTGGACCCATCGCGCTGAAGAAAGCAATCGATTATGGATTGCAGATTGCTCATGGCCTGGTGGCAGCGCACGGAAAAGGAATTGTCCATCGGGACCTGAAGCCGGAGAACCTGTTTGTCACCAGCGATGGCCGGGTAAAGATTCTGGATTTTGGTCTAGCGAAGCTCACACACCAGGAGAGCGATACTCAAGTTACAAAGCAGACCTTGGACACCGAACCAGGCGCAGTCCTGGGGACGGTTGGCTACATGTCGCCGGAGCAGGTGCGAGGGCAGGCAGCGGATCATCGTTCAGACATCTTCGCCTTGGGGGCGATTTTGTACGAGATGCTTTCGGGCAAGCGCGCTTTCCGGGGTGAGACAATTGCCGACACCATGAGCGCCATCCTGAAGGAGGATCCCCTCCCACTTTCGGGTTCGGTTCGGGGCATCCCGCCGGCCCTGGAACATGCAGTCAAACGATGTCTGGAAAAAAACGCCGAGCAGCGGTTCCAATCTGCCGAAGAACTCTTGGCGGCTGTACGGGAAATAGGAACGTCGCCTGCGGTAGACGGCGCCATGTCTCGCCACTGGTATGCTCTGCGGTGGCGTGCGCGGGCGTTTGCCCCCCTGATTCTCCTCACGCTGCTTACCGCCGTTATCTGGGGTGCTATGCATTATTGGCCGAACCGAACCCTCAACTTTGCCAAGTCCCCCTCGTTTGAGGTTCGGTCTATCGCTGTTTTGCCGTTGCAAAATCTCTCGGGCGACCCCTCGCAGGAATACCTTGCCGACGGGATGACCGAAGAACTGACTACGGATTTGGCCAAGATCGCACACTTGCGCGTCATCTCTCACACTTCGGTAGCGCAGTACAAAGTGGCCAAGAAGCCGCTGCCGGACATCGCGCGTGAGCTGAATGTAGATGCCGTGGTGGAAGGTTCGGTCATGCGCTCCGGCGACCGCGTCCGGATTACCGCGCAGCTCATCCACGCACCGACAGACCGCCACATGTGGGCTGAAAGTTACGAGCGCGACGAGGGAGAAGTTATGCGGCTGGAGCACCAGGTGGCATTGGCGATTGCCCACGAAGTCAGTTTGCAACTGTCCCCTACCGAGGAGAGCCGCTTGACGAGCAAGAGAGCGACTAATCCGCGAGCTTACGATGCTTATCTCCGTGGTCGTTACTTGTGGAACGAGAGGAATGCGGAAGCCATTACGGAGGCAGTCGGATACTTCGAACAGGCAGTGCGGGAAGAGCCTGATTTCGCGCTCGCCTACTCCGGGTTGTCCGATTGCTATTCTATAAGCTGGGGAGCAAAGCAGGACTTATCCCTGGCGGAAGAGTACGCCCGGAAGGCCCTCGCGCTGGAGCCCGACCTTGTCGAAGGACATACATCGCTCGGAATCGCAGACCTGCGCCTGTACAAATTTGGCGATGCTGAAAAAGAACTGAGACGGGCGCTCGAGTTGAACCCGAACTACGTGATGGCTCACCAGTCCTACGCCAACTACCTGCTAGCCTCCGGTCGTTTAGCAGATGCGCTCGCCGAGAACGACCGGGCCCGGCAACTAGACCCATTCTCATTTCCGGTGAACGTCATGCGCGGCGGTATCTTCATCGGTCTGCACCAATACGAACGGGCAGTCGAGCAGATCGAAAACACGGCCGCGATTAGCCCGCAATCTCCGGTTCCCCACGGAGAACTCGCCCGGGTTTATTGGATTGAGCAGAAAGTCCCAGACGCCATAGCCGAAGAACGGAAGGCAGCAACCTTGTCGCACTCTCTGGAACGGTTGCGCGAGCAAGAGGAGGTCGCCGCCGCTTTTGCGAGATTAGGCCTTCGCGCTGCTCAGCTCAAGGCCGCCCTTCTCAAGCAGAACGGCTACAAAAGCAATTATCTTGCGCTAGATATCGCCCTTCAGTATGGGGATCTCGAAGATAGGCAAGGAGCTCTTAGATGGTTGAATCAATCCTTCCTCGACAGAGATGGCAACCTTGCCGTGTTTATGAAAAGCGCCCCCGAATTCGAGTTCGTGCGGTCGGACCCGCACTTCCAAGATCTGTTGCGCCGTATTGGCCTGCCCCAATAAGCTCGCTTGGATTTGCAATGAGGTCTCGCGGCCACGCAGAAGTCAGTCGAGGAGTATGCTAACCTTCTCCGCCTGTTTGTGCCCGAACTCCAGATGCGTTCTATCCCACACCAGGATCAATTTAGTGGTTGTCTCACTGGGCAGTGCCTCGGTGATGCCCTCGGGTTTCCCGTCGAGGGATCTCCGCCGGACATCTGTACTCCTTATGTGGAGCAGCTACGCACGCTTACGGTGCAGCGAACCCTGCCTACACGTCGTAACCACGCGCCTGGACAGTACACCGACGATTCTCAACTGGCGCGCGAACTCATGGTGAGTTACGCAGAGCTTGGGCGGTTCGACCCGTCCGACTACGCCCGGAGAATCCGATCAATCTTCACTGAAAATCGCATCGTTGGACGTGGTTTGGCGACGGATGCTGCTGCTCGGCGCCTTATGGCAGATGTCCCTTGGGAAGAGACTGGTACGCCCTCGCCCCAGGCAGGGAACGGGACCGCCATGCGGGCCGGGCCGGTCGGGCTGCTTTTTGGGGACGACCCAGAACAGATGATCCGGGCTGCCCACGACCAAGGACGCATCACGCACAAGGATCTTCGTGCTCTGCGTGATCAGTTGCCATTGCGGGCGCGGTTGCGTTAGCGACACGACCCGGCAAGATTGACGTACCGCACTTTGTTGGGCAGCTCAGCGAATGGATGCGAGGGTTCGACGAACACTTTGCCGAGCATGTCCTTCAGCTTACGAACTGGCTCAAGCTTGCGCCTCAGGAAGCAGCACCAACGATTTCGCGCCGCGCGTCGGCCGATTTTCTGGACGATTGGCGATGGATTTCGCCGTTTGTCATCCCAAGTGTGCTTTGGAGTCTATACAGTTTTCTGCGAACACCGGAAGATTATTGGGAGACAGTTTGCACGGCAATCCTTGCGGGAGGCGATGTGGACGCCACTGCGGCAATGGCTGGCGCCATCAGCGGAGCGCATGTGGGCCTCAAGCGGCTGCCGGTCGATCTAGCCGCGGCAGGTGAACGACCAAGGGCAGTGGGCCTTTGGGGAGCTAGTAGATCTGTCGAACCGCTGCCACCGCATCAAGAACGGGGACATTCAGCAACAGACGTAGTGAGTTTCGCCGCAGGTGTGCAGCAACGCCCGCGACCGCGGTTCCCGTGTGAACAAAAACCTCTACTCGATCCGAAACCGTGAGCGCGGCCGCGGCCCCACGAAGCGGTCCCGCCGCCTTATTCTGGAAAGCAACGGCTAGCTGTACCCAAACGTGATGCACTCCGAGCATCAGTTCCGCCTGGATGGCCGCTAGGAAGTGATCGCACCGCGACACGGTCATCTACGTCCACCGTCGACGCATCTACGAAAGGCGTCTCCAACAGGCGCGTCCTTCGACCTTCTTTTCGCTGCCTGCTACTCCTGTGCGATCACCGCCCACCCGATTTCTGTCGAGTTCAGTAGGCTATCCCTTTTTCTGCCGTGCATTTTCCTTATAGTGCTTCTGGGGAAAGTATCAGTAAGGGAGATATCCGCAGTTGTTGTTGCGCGCGTGCCTGTGGAAATGTGAAAAATTTGAGTTTGCTGACCGGCTACACTGTCGGCGGCAGGCGTCCCGAGGTCATGAATAATTTTCCTTAATACTCGATGTTTATGCCCAGATTTTCAGCCGCGGGATGCGCTTTGTTGCGACGAATACTCAGATACTGTCAGGCTCGCGCCAATGACTCTGCTATAAGGATTTCGAACAACAAAGTCGGGCCTGCCATGGGGGAGCGAGAGCAACCAACACATTCGTAATTCCAGGAAGGAGTCAAGAAAACTCATGAGTCAAAACCAACGCGAAATCCAGTATGCCGCTTTTTTGGCCATTGATTGGGCGGACCAAAAACACGTCTGGAGCCTGCAAGACGCCAACTCCAGCACCTGTGAGCGCGGAGAAGTGGACCATATGCCGGAGGCCGTTGAGGCTTGGGTCGCGCAGATGAGTCAGCGCTTTGCCGGTCGACCGATTGCGGTGGCTGTGGAGCAGTCCCGCGGAGCCTTGGTGTTCCTGCTGAGCAAGTACGAGCAGCTGCATATCTTTCCGGTGCCGCCGGCCATGACCGCCAACTTGCGGAAAGCGTTTTATTCCTCAGGGGCCAAAAGTGATCCCACCGATGCCGGCCTGCTGCTGGATCTGGTGCAGCGGCATCGGGAGAAGTTGCGCCGCTTGTCGCCGGATACGGAGGCTACGCGGCTCATCCAGAATCTGGTGGAGGAGCGACGCAAGCTAGTGGACGAGAAGACGGCCCAGAGCAATCGTTTGGAAGCCCACTTGAAAATTTACTTTCCGCAGATTCCGCGCTGGTTTGGGGATGTGGATAGTCCTCTGGTCTGCGCTCTGCTGGAGCGCTGGCCCACGCTGGAAGCGCTGCAAACGGCGCGACCGGACACCTTGCGGGTTTTTTTCGCAAACATCACAGTCGCAAGGAGGAGCTGATCGAGAGCCGGATCAAAGCCATCGGGGAGGCCATGCCCGCGCTGAAGGATCGCGCTGTGGTGCAGACCAAGGTGGCGGTGGTCAAGGTGTCGGTGCAATTGATTCAGGTTCTCCACGAGGGTATCGAAGGCTTCAATCAGCAGATTCAGGAGGCGGCCGAAGCGCATCCCGATTTTTTCATCTTTGACTCTCTGCCTGGAGCGGGAGCGGTGATGGCGCCACGGCTGCTGGCGGCGTTCGGTTCGCAGCGGGAGCGCTATCAAAACGCAGCCGAGATGCAAACCTTCTCGGGTATCGCCCCCGTGACGGAAAGCAGTGGGAAAAGCAGTTGGGTTCATTTCCGCTTTGCTTGTTCGAAGTTCCTACGGCAGAGCTTTCACGAGTGGGCCGCCCTTTCCATCACCCAATCGCAATGGGCGCGCCTACTACGAGCTGCAGTGTCGCCGGGGCAAGAAGCACCATGCGGCGGTGCGGGCGTTAGCCTTCAAATGGATTCGCATAATCTATCGCTGCTGGAAGGAGCGCGTGGCCTACGACGAGACCGTCTACTTGGCGGCTTTGGCCAAGCACAACTCACCGCTGGTGGCAGCAACCAAGGCGGAGGCGTTGTGAGAAACATGTGTGAAACCTATGGGGGAGGAGGTGAATTTTCACGGGGAAAATCAATTTCTTACTTGACAGCACTCCTCAGAAATCTGGGCACTGCTTCAGGCTAATTCCTGCGTCCTGCAGCTTCGCGGTTTCTGCTTTCCCGGTTCCGCCCTAAAAACATTCGGTTCCCTCCCAGAATGCAGCCGCTCGCTTTGGAAGCAGAAGCCCTCGCTTCTGGGTGCCCCTTAACTGGCCAATGTTTCCTCAGTTTTTTCTGTGTGGATTCTCTGCAGTTCTGAAGCAACAGTGAGGAGGCGCTTGTCCAGACGCTGCAGTTTGCGTCG
>Ga0137361_10001939_pt1 | contig 13017 bp, 11 predicted proteins | sample Mad1_80_16metaG_FD_104923 | JGI IMG/M metagenome (GOLD analysis project Ga0137361, IMG submission 104923) | Vadose zone soil microbial communities from Angelo Coast Range Reserve, California, USA - Mad1_80_16 metaG | ecosystem: Environmental > Terrestrial > Soil > Vadose zone | place: USA... | reverse complement strand
GTGCCTCGTCGTTCTGGTGGCAGTTCCATGTGTCACCCAACGGGCCATGGCGAATGATTATCGGACTGGTTGGATAAGTTGGGGCTCTGGCATTGCTTTTGTGCTCGCTCTGCCTCACTTCACGGAGATCAAATCAGCAATGGTTAAACGGTGCACTCATGCTATCGCTACTTACTCCTATGGAATTTACCTGTCTCACGTCCCTATCCTGTGGCTGACCTTCCATAAGCTCTCTGGTATGCCGTGGTTGGTGCAAGTTAGCCTGTTTCTTGTGCTGATGGTAATGGTTCCGGTTATCCTTTACCACGGCTTGGAAAAGCCAATGATTCAGCTTGGCAGCCGTACCTCTGACGTTCTTGCTCAGGAACGGTCACCGCAAGCAGTTTCGGCCTTTTCCTGACGAATTTGATGTTCTCGGACCCTATTGAGATTAACCAATTCAAAGATAGCTCCATGTGTCCCTCGCGGCTTTACGTTCGCTGCCCCCGTGAGATAAGTTGAGAAACACCGATTCGTCTCCCAGCGGGCTGCCGCCCTTTAGGCTGCTCATTCTCGGCGGTGGAGCTGTCGTTAGAGAGTGTCATCTGCCTGCCCTAAAAGCTCTCGGTTGGCTATCTTCATGCACGGTGGTGGAGCCCCTTCCGGCTAATGCTGAGGAGGTGCATCGCCGGTTCTCAGAAGCGCATCTCGCAAGAGAAAGCTACGACACCTTTCTGTCGCGACACACAGGGCAGATCTCGTTTGATGGGGCCGTGATTGCGCTGCCCAACACCTTACATTCAGATGCGACGCGGCGTTGTTTAGAGGCTGGTTTGCATGTGTTGTGTGAGAAGCCGTTGGCACTGACCGCATCGGAATGTAACACCCTCGCCGACGTGGCACTTAGAACTGGACGCCTGCTGGTGGTGGGAATGGTCAGACGTTGGTTTCCCAGCATCGCGGCCATGCGCAAGGCGTTGAGCGATGGACTCATTGGCGAAGTGACGTCTGTCGAATTGCACGACGGCGGGAAGTTTAACTGGCCGTCAGATACAGAGACGGTTTTCCGGCATGACCAGGGTGGCGTGCTGTTGAACATGGGCGTGCATTTCCTGGATTGCTTGGAGTGGATTCTCGGAGAACTCCAACCAGTCTCGTACGGGGACGATTCCGCCGGCGGTATTGAAGTTAATTGCGCATTTGAGATGCACACGAAGACAGGAGCGCCTGTCAGCTTGAACGTGTCGTGGACGCATTCTTTAAAGAACGCCTTTCGCGTCATCGGCACGCGCGGCACACTGACAGCGGGTAACGATGCTTTGGATAGCTGCAAGTGGGAATCATGTGACGGTACCCTGCAGGCGAAGTTCCGCATTGATGAACCCTTCAAGTCTGGACACTGGCGCCATACCCTTGAGGCCTGTTTTGTCGAGCAGTTGTGGCGCTTCGCTTCAGCTGCGAAAACCCCAGGCGGCGGCCATGATCTTGTCACGGGTGCCGATGCAGCGCGTAGTCAGGGCCTTATTGACTGGGCGTATTCTCACCGCGTGCGGAAGCATGTCCCGTGCGTGGTGCCAGGAGCAAACCGTCCGCGCCTTGATCGTGGTCGGGGTGTGGTTACTGGTGGTACCGGCTTTGTGGGCACCCATTTAGTAGCACGCCTCGCTGAACTAGGCATGACTGAGATTATGGTGCCGGTGCGCAGCTTCCGCACAGGGGCAAACGTGGCGCGTTATCCCGTCAGGATGAAGCGCATTGATCTGCTTAGTCAAGCGAGCTGCCGGGACTCGGTGCGGGGCGCTCGATATGTGTTCCATTTGGCCTATGGCACAGGGAGGAACGGCGGCAAGATCACAATCGAAGGTACTCGCAACATGATTCGCGCGGCGATGGCAGAACATGTGGAGTGTATTGTTGTGTTCAGCACCACGCTAGTCTACGGCCATCCCAATACGTCGCAAGCCGTGGATGAATCTTTTTCCTTCAATCCGACACTCGGGGGCTACGGCTCATCCAAGGCGCAGATGCATCGGGAGTGCCTCAAGTTGGCCCACGAAGCTACCTCGACGCGCGTCGTGGTCATTGTGCCGGGATGTGTGATCGGTCCTGGCGGCGGGCTCTTTTGCGCAATGCCATGCGAAATGGCCAGCCAGGGAACGTTTTGCTGGATTGATGGCGGCAAAGGGATCGCCAACTACACTTATGTGAGCAACCTTGTTGATGCCGCCATAATGGCTAGCATGCAACCGTCCGCCCACGGCAAAGATTTCATCATCGTCGATGGCCAATGCTCGTGGAAGGAGTTGCTGACTCCACTCGTAGAGCCATGGAGCGCAAACATTCTTGATATGACAGCCGAGGATTTTGTCAGACTTAAGAAACGATCCTCGAAGGACGGAACGTTCAAGGATCTGCTGCGCTCGGTACTTAGCGCGCCAGACGTTATGGCGGCCTTATCCAATCACCCTGTGCTGGGTCGTGGTAAGGATTGGTTGGCTAATACCTTTCCACGCCAGCATCAAGCCGTGCAGGCGCTGCGGCCAGGGATAGACGCGATCAACCTGCCTTCTGCCATTACGAAGACAGATCCCCCAAATTGGCTCGATGACATCTTCGGTGCCTTGAACGTTCGCTTCACGTCTGCCAAGGCGCAGCAATATCTGGGTTGGCACCCCTTGGTCAATCTAGCTGAAGCTCAGCGTGCTTCGATCGCGTGGCTGGAAGACAGGGGTCTTCGTCCGCGGAGCCCACGTGGTGGGATTAAGAACGGAACCGACGTGCGGACATCTTTGGTACAGGAAACCTGCCCTCACGAACATCTGGACGGTGTTCGTGTCCGCACGCTGGACACTTGAAGTGACGGATTTACGCTCTTTGCTTTGATTCGAGAATCCAATGAGTAACAGAGTCCTCCAACTCGGTGTCGCTTTCTACCCGCGCCCGGTGAGCCGTTTACTAGCTGCCTACTACCGAGCCCCAGATCATCCAGCGAAGCTGCGAATCCTGCGATGGATAGAAAAAGCACTTGGAGAAAGACGAATCATTACACGAACCCAATACGGATTCGAGATGGCAGTGGATAAAGCCGACTACATCCAGCGGCATCTGTTATACGACAGAGTGTGGGAGCCACAGGTTTCAGAGCTTTTGAAGACTGAACTCGCCGAAGATGACGTGCTGTTTGATGTTGGAGCCAATGTTGGTTATTTCACTTGCCTGGCACTTCAGGCTGGCGTAAAGACTATCCTTGCATTTGAACCGGACCCGCTAACGCGAGAAATCCTACAAATGAATCTGCACATAAATGGCTTCGCGGACCGCGATGTGAGACTAATTGCGAGCGCAGTGAGTGACTCGGCAGAGAAGCGATATTTCTTCCGGACACATGTATCGAATACCGGGCAGAGCGGCCTAGCCAGTAGAAATGCCGTTTCCTCATTCGAAGTCGAGACAGAGACATTGGATCGCTTAGTGTCTGGTGGTAGAGTTCCGACACCGACCATTCTCAAGGTCGATGTTGAGGGATGGGAGCGAAATGTGCTCCGAGGTGCGCGAACTTTGCTTCGGAGAAACGCCCCTCGTCTCATCATTTTTGAAGCAGACGGCCGTCCAAACGGTGAGATTGTTGACCATCATCTCGCATCCGATCTCCACGATTGGGGGTACAGCATCTCGCCGTTGCTCGGAGTCAACCCTGTCGATACGAAGGTGGAGTATTTGGCGCGGCTCCGAAGATGAAGATAAGTCCCTGCGTCTCTGTCGTCATTCCAGCTTTTAACGCCGCCGACACGATTGCAGACGCGTTGAAAAGCGTTCTCGATCAATCCTTGGGTGGAGATAAGCTTGAACTTGTGCTCGTGAATGACGGTTCGACTGATGAAACTCGAAGCGTTTCGGAAGCTGTCCTAAGGAAATCGGATATTCCCTGGCGGATCATTGACCTGCCAAATTCTGGTCCCAGCGCCGCACGCAATGCTGGTGTCCAAGTTGCACGGAGCGGGTGGATTCAGTTTTTGGACGCCGATGATTTGTTAGCACCAAATAAGTTAGCAGTTCAAGTGTCAAACAATCCCAGAGACGTCGCCGTAATTTACTCCCCTTGGCAAATGTTGCGAAGACACGATGGCGAATGGCGGCCCGATGGCACAATCAAACAGCCTTCCATTGTCGGCGATCCAACGCTTGCATTGCTCAAGGCGGGAAACTTCGTCGCTATGGGTTCGCAGCTCTTTCGGCGGACGTGGTTGAGACGAGTGCGAGGCTTCAATGAGCAAAGGCGCTTCATTGAGGACGTTGAATTGTTGCTGCGTATTGCGATGGCAGGCGGTAAATTCCTAAGAGCCGACTCAGAGGCTCCGCTTTTTTTTTATCGAGTACATGAAGATTCGCTTTCGCATACCAGCCGCCGCGGGTTTGTGGATGGATGTGTCGACAATGCGAAAATGGTTGAAGCATATTGGCGTGAGAAGTCTGAGCTGCTTTCGCAAGAACAGTCGCGGCTGCTAACCGAAATCTACGGTCAGGGAGCGAGATTTTATTACGAACACTCCCAAGCGCAGTTTCGGCAAATTTATGACCGTCTGCTCACGATTGACACGAAGTATCTGCCTTCTAGTCCGAAGCCTTTGCGTGCGCTTTCTCGTTTACTTGGTTATCCCCGAGCCGAAGCTCTGGCACTTGCGTATCACAACGTGAAGTCTCGTTTTCTAAAGAGCCGATTGGCGACCATACCCAGTTCCGGTAATGAACGAAATCAGCAATCCGCACAGTGATAACCCGCCCAGACAGGGCTCGGCTCGAGCGTAGCATGGGAGCGGCTCTTCGAAAGGCGGGTGAATCATGCAATCGTCTGGTGGCAAGCTCCACGTTGACCGCGCGAATTTACTTCAGCCTACTTCCCTATCTGTCACCGTGGTTTGGTCAAAAGACGCAACAGCGTTTGAGGAACAGTATCAATTCCGTCAACTGGCCTCAGATCCCGCTTCGGTATCGCCGCGTGACGTTGGGCAATGAAACTGAAGTGGTGTTGTACCCTCACTTTCAGGAGTTCGACCTGGAGGCTTTGCTAAGCCGACGATTGCATTACGAGCAGGAAGTATTTGCGTTCCTCGAAACCCAAATGCCGAAATACCAGTCCGTCATTGAAATCGGTGCCAACGTTGGGGTTTTTAGTGTCTTCTTTTCCAGATGGTTGGCCCGCCACGCACCGCTGGGAAAGGTCTTCGCTTTTGAGCCGTCCCGGAGGGCATACGCGCGCCTCCTCCAAAACCTTGAGTTGAATGCCAGCACCAACGTGATGGCTTTCAATTGTGCGGTTGGAAGAGACAGCGGGTTTTCTACTTTCTTTGAGCCCGATGGGCACCTGACGAACGGATCTTTGGATGCGGCTTTTGCGCGCCAATTTTCGCCAGCCTTAAAGGCCGCGCCGGTGTTGGTCGTAAAGGGAAGTTTGATCGAAAACCTGATCGGAGCGGAAGACCCTGTGCTGCTTAAGCTCGATGTTGAAGGCGCTGAGGCGCAGGTTTTGCGGTCGTTGGAGGGCTTTATCCGATCCCGTCAACCGGATCTGGTGGTCGAGGTGCTGCCTGGTTCCGAAGAGGAGTTGAACGCGCTTAGCTTTCTTAATTCCGCCGGCTATCACTTCTTCAACATCATGCCAAAAGGCTTGGTGCGGCAGACATCCTTGGTGGCCGGTGTGTTTCGCGACTACTTTCTCAGTACGTCCGCGCGAGGGTCGATACATGAAGATTTTGCACGTGCCGTACAGCTTCTATCCTGACCCGGTCGGTGGAACCGAGGTCTATGTTGCAGCGTTGGCGCGCCACCTACAGCAACTACAGTATTCGGTCGTGGTCGCAGCTCCAGGCCGCCAAGATGATTCTTACGAGTATAGAGGTATTCCAGTGCGTCGCTACACGGTGAGCGCGGTAAAGGGCGGTTTGCGGGATCTTTACGGAGAAGGAGATGAAAGCGCCGCCCGAGCGTTCGGTAAGATTCTGGAAGCGGAGCGGCCAGACATGCTGCATCTGCATGCCTTTACTCGTGGGGTTTCGTTACGTCTAGTCCGCACAGCGAGTGCTCGTGGAATACCTGTAGTGTTCACCTACCACACGCCGACCGTCACCTGTCAGCGGGGCACGATGATGCGTTGGGGAACAGAATGTTGCGACGGGCTAATGGACTTGCACTCCTGTACGCGATGCACGATTGACGGATTGTTCGTCCGACGGCGGTACAACCAGCAAGATGCAGCGATTCAAAAAAGAACGGTGCGCGTGACCAGGAGCAAAGCGGAGAAGGTGGTCGCACACCTGATCGGCTCTCTGCCGGCCACATTCGGCTCCAGGCTTGGCCAATATAATCTTCAGGGAACTCATTGGACGGCGCTACGTATGACCGAGTTGGTGCAATTGCGCCACACTGCTGTTCGGGCTCTTCTCAGTGAAGTGAAACATGTCGTCGCTGTGTGCCAATGGGTAAAGGAAGTGCTGATCCTTAATGGCGTACCCGAACGCAAGATCACCCTTTGCCGACAAGGAGTGGCGGAGGAATCCGGAATCGGTAGACCGAAGCTGGAACAATTCAGCCGTGATCGTCATTCGCCTCTACGCATTGCTTTCCTGGGCCGTTTCGACCCGGCAAAAGGCGTGCACATACTAATCCAGGCCGTGCGTTCAGTGCCGGGTTTGTCGTTGCGACTCGACATCTATGGAGTGCGTCAGGACGAAGGTGGCCAATATGAACGAGAGTTGCGTCGGATGGCGGCGGCGGATGCACGAATTGAATTCCATCGGCCTGTGGCCGGCACGCAGGTGATCTCGACCTTACGCAATTACGATCTCCTGGCCGTGCCGTCGCAGTGCCTCGAGACGGGCCCCTTGGTCGTACTTGAGGCCTTTGCCGCGGGCGTGCCGGTGATTGGATCGCAACTTGGTGGCATCGCAGAACTCGTGCGCAATGGGGTTGACGGAGTCCTCATCGCTGCGGGTGATGTTGATCGTTGGGCGATTACCATCCGACGCTTGTGTGAAGACACGAGCCTCATTGAACGGCTCCGTAAGAACATCAGTCCTCCGAGGAGAATGTCCAGCGTGGCGTCCGAAATGGCCGCTCTTTATGAACACGTGCAGGCGCAGCATGGTGATCCGGGTCATCAGTCTACAGTCGCCCTCTCGAACTGAGCCACGGTGCCAGAGTCCATGCCAGAGCTTCCCCCCTGCTTTTGTGGAGCGGTTTCCACGAAGTCGATAAGAGAATACAAGGCGAAGTGGGGAGTCGTTACTCTTATCCAATGTAGCCAATGTCGCGCGTGGCGCTCGTCACTTTTTCCTGACGAACAAGATCTCGCGACTCTTTACACGGAAAATTCAATCTACAAGCGCCCTACCGATAGAGAATTCCTCCAGCAACGGGATGGGTTTCGCCACATCGTCGACGATTTACGGTCACTTCCAGTTTCACCTGGAAGCTTAGTTGAGGTGGGATGCAACTCCGGTTACACCCTCTCCCTTATGCAAGAAAACGGTTGGAGCGTAACCGGGATCGAAAGCAATCGCGAGTGCGCGGAGTATGCCCGTAAGATTTTATCCGTCCCGATACACGCCGAACTGAAGGACCTCGCTGCGAACACGAGATTTGACGTTGCACTCATGAGCCACGTGCTTGAACACGTATCCAATCCGAACCAATTGCTACAGGACATTCGGTCGCGGTTGAATAAGAAAGGAATCATCTACGTGAAGGTACCCAATTACGGTTCCTGGACTGTCCGCCACGTGATCCGCGGCAAGTGGGCGAGTTTTCTGCCGTTGCAACATCTCTGGTATTTCGATTCGCGTTCACTGTGTCAGCTTCTGAAATCCGCTGGCTTTTTGCCGGAACGAATCTATACACGGGACCGATTTTCCTTGCATGGCAACAATCTTCTATACAGCGCCGCAAGGGCTCCGTTTGCGTGTTGGTCGAGATTGGCAGGTTTCGATGGTGGTGAACTCGTCGGGATGTTCAGTCAGGACTCGAGCATTACCAACGCGGTCCGCGCAAACATTCGCCCTCCCAAAAGAGTGTCTACTGTTGCAAGGGAGATGGCCGCACTCTACACAGACGTGTTGGAACAGCGTGCCGGGCGTCCCCAATCCAGGACAGAACCCGCAGTCTGACCGTGCACCTTCGCTATTACAAATTCTTATTGTCCATCAGGCCGACTCAATTGGGGAGCGTTGCCAAAGCTGTATTACGCGTGAAACGCCGCGTCATCAAGGTATCAGCCGGAACATCGTATTGGGCCGATCCAGTCAGTGTTTTCGGATTTGCCCTATTGTCTCAAGGATGCTACGAACCAGCACTGACACGTGTCGTTCAAAGATTGCTGCGGCCGGGTGACGTTTTTGTGGATGTAGGAGCCAACGAAGGATATTTTTCGGTCCTCGCAGCACGGTCTGTACAGAATGGCATAGTAATTTCAGTAGAACCGCAGACTAGGCTGATTCCAATGATTCAGCGCAATGTCATTATGAACGATGTTCGCGCCGTTTGCGTAGGCAACTTCGCCTTATCCGATCGCAACGGCCAGGCACAACTCTATCTCCGGCCATCCTCCAATACCGGCGCAAGCAGCTTCTATAAGCACTGGAAATTGGGCTCGAGGTGGCAACTCGTCCCGACAAAACGTCTCGATGATGTGCTGCGGGAAAGGGAGGTGCGGCACGTCCGGCTTATCAAAATCGATTGCGAAGGCGCAGAAGGTCTCGTGCTGGCTGGAGCGATTGATGTCTTGCGACGCCAGATGGTTGATTTCTGGGTCATGGATTACCACCCACATATCTCCGGACTGGAGAACTGCCAACGTGCTCATGCCCTTTTGTCCGACGCCGGCTATCGTCTGGCCAAACACGAGGGGCTTTGCATCTATTTCGCTGCAGCGCAAGAAACGGACCTTCTCGGATTGGGTGTATCCGCACGTACTGAATCCTGGAGAGATTGAGTCATAGTGCGAGTGAAGATCGATGTGGAGGGCTTCGAAGAAGACGTGTTGGAGGGTAGAGAAGTGTTACTGGCGGATTCTTCCCGCGCACTGCGGCTAATCTATCTGGAGGTGCACACCTACAATTGGTCTCTTTGCGGTACAACAAGTGATTCCCCAATTGAGAGACTGCACGCGGCGAATTACGAAGTTCGTACACTCGATGGCAAATCCTGCAGAAGCATTTGCACGTACGGTCATGTTATCGCACGCCGCATTGACGAATGCCTTTGCGCCCGCGGACTTAAGGTCTAACAGTGCGCGTCATGTATGTGCAATATACGAACCCTGCCGGCTATCCCCCCTTGCAACACAGTTCGCGGATACTGGCGAACAATGGTTGGAAGGTGTTGTTCCTTGGAAGTGGCGCCCAGGGGGCAGATGCGCTGGAGTTTCCCCAGCATCCTAATATCCGTGTGAAGCGGGTGCCTTTTTGTCCGGCCGGGTGGCGGCAGAAGCTGCATTACGCGCAGTTTACTTTTTGGGTCTTGTCATGGGCGCTCCTCTGGCGTCCGCGTTGGATTTACGCATCGGACCTTTTGGCCTGTCCGGTAGCGTTGTTGTTGAGTTTTGTACCCGGTCTGAAAGTGCTGTATCACGAGCACGATTCGCCCACTACAAAGCTGAAATATTCCATATCACAGTTCGAACGGTTTGTTCTCAAAATGCGCTGTAAAGCGGCACAGCGAGCAAATCTCTGCGTACTTCCAAACGAGAGTCGTGCTGAACGCTTCAAGCATGAGACTGGTATCCATCGGCCAGTTCTCCAAGTCTGGAACTGTGCGGCATTGGAAGAAGTCAACGCTAGGTGTCCGCAACCGGAAACGAATAACTTCGTCATCTACTTTCATGGATCAATTGGCCCAGGGCACCTTCCGATGACAATCCTGGATGCTCTAAAGAAACTTCCTGATTCAGTCGTACTCCGAGTGGCCGGTTACGAAACAATTGGGCACGTTGGCTACATTCAAGCTTTGAAGAATCGCGCAGCAATGTTGGGCATCGGTCACCGAGTGACCTTTCTAGGCTCATTTGCCCGATCAACGCTTCTTGATCACTGCCGTAACGCAAGTGTGGGGTTGGCCTTCATGCCGCTGCAATCAGACAACGTGAACGAACGCGCCATGACGGGAGCCTCAAACAAATCCTTCGACTACCTTGCCTGTGGGCTGGCTTTGCTCGTTTCAGAACTGCCAGACTGGAAGGAAATGTTTGTCGAGCCGGGTTATGCTCTGGCCTGCGATCCGGAAGATCCCGAAAGCATTGCGCGGCAACTGCGCTGGTTCATGGAACACGCCGCAGAAACGCGGTCCATGGGAGCTAGAGGCCGTCAACGAATCATTGCGGAATGGAATTATGAGCGGCAGTTTTCGCCAGTTCTCGACCTAATGGAGAGGCAGCTTGAGCACGAATGATCTCTTTATTCGGCTCTTGCGGCGAATTCCCCCCGGTACCAGCGGCAAGGCGCGGCTTGGCCGATTGCTTATGAGGAGCCGGTTTCATGGTCTGCCGACCATGATCTCCGATACTTTCGGCTTTCGATACGAGGTGCCGGACGTGCGAGAGCCCATCGCGTTCCACCTGGTAATTGATGGGATGTATGAACCCGATACGTTAGCTTTCATCATGGATCGGTTGCCCCCCGGCGGGGTATTCGTCGACGTCGGAGCAAACGTTGGCGTCTTCACTTTTCCGGCCACCAAACGTGTCGGACCGCGGGGGCGGGTTTTGGCCGCCGAGGCTTCACCCGATCTTTTTAAGTACCTCCTGCGGAACATCGCAGCCAATAACGCAAGCGAGGTTACCAGTTTCAACTGTGCGATATCCGATTCCACAGGATCCGTTCCATTTTATCCCGCGCCGAGAGAGAAATTTGGTATGGGATCGCTTGGCGCTCAGTTCAGCGGGAAACCCATAGGAATCCGGGCGAGGACGCTCGACAACGTCCTTGAAGAGGCGGGAATCCACCATGTCGACGTGCTGAAAGTTGATGTGGAAGGATTCGAAGTCAGCGTGTTTCGTGGCGCCCTCAAACTACTTACCGGGCCACGTTCTCCTTTTGTCGTGTTCGAGTTTTGCGACTGGGCGGAAGCCCGTGTACCCGATGGTCAAATCGGTGATGCCCAGCAATTCTTGCTTGATCATGGCTACTCAATTTATCTTTTGCGAAACTCTCTGCACAAACGTGTTCAATTGCAGCGACCGATGAAAAGGGGTTCCGCCATGCTCGTTGCTTGGCGCGATTGAGCTACCCCGACAGCGTCTCTGGATGAATATCGTTGAAGAGCGAAAACTCGGCATGCCGCTATTTTCCATTTGCGTGCCACAATACAATCGCACTTCATTCCTACTGAAATGTTTGGAATCCTTTCTTACGCAAACATTCCAAGACTTTGAGGTCTGTATCTCAGATGGTGGTTCTACGGATAGCCGCCATTGCGATATTTTGGACGTCCTTCGTCAATCGAAGATGCCTTTTGTATGGGCACGATCCGAGCAGAACCTGCAGTACGATCCCAACCTTCGATCGAGCATCAGCCTGGCGCGCGGGCGGTACTGCCTACTTTTTGGAAACGACGACATGTTGAGCGGTCTATCGGCGCTTGAAAAGGTTGCGAAGGAATTGAAGACATACAGATTTCCCGAGGTCGCCATCGTCAACTATAGAGAATTGGGAAGCGGCAAGACCTTTCACCGAATGCAGCGGACTAAAATAATCGGCGGCGGCCCGCATGTCGCAGCGACCCGCTTTCGCGATTTTAGTTTTGTCAGCGGCATTGTGTTGGATCGTGCCTTAGCTCAGAAGCACGCCACAGCCGTGTGGGACGGCAGCGAAATGTACCAGATGTTCATTGGATCACGCATCATCGCGGAGGGCGGACGTCTACTTGGAATTGATGATGTCATCGTTCTTAAGGATATTCAGATTGCAGGGGAGCTGGTTGATTCCTACGCACAAATGCCCGTGCTTCGAGAGAGAGGGATCCGAGAAAGGCGGCTTCCGTTGAACAAGTATGGCAGGGTCGCCTTCGACGCAGTAGCGCCGTTCCTTGAACCACAAGAGAAGGCCAGGGTTTTACGTAGAATCCTTTTTCAGGTGCTAGTGTTCACTTATCCCCCCTGGTTGATTGAGTACCGCCGCGTTCAATCGCAGAACTACGCGATGGGAGTCGCTCTTGGCATGCGTTCCCGGAATCTTCTCGCTGGGCTTGATACTGACTGGTGGACGCGCACGTACGTCAACCTTTTGCACGTGTTAGTCAGCACCATTGGATTGCTTACGCCGCAAGCCTTCTACGAATTTCTCAGACCTCGTCTTTATGCGCTTGCGAAACGCACTTGACGGCGTCACAAACATCAATGAGGCTTCTGATCATCGGTAACCGCGGCGGAACCAATGTCGGAGAGTGCTTCGAGAGAGCGGCAGTTAGTTCTGGCGTCAGCGTTCGTCTGATCGAAGCTAACCAAGCAATGGAAGCACCCCAGTGGTTACGCCGATTGAATTGGCACTTGCGTGGACACCGTCCAACAAGACTCCACCCATTCAGTGATGCCGTTCGCCAAGTATGCGACGACTTGCAGCCGCACATCGTTCTGACCACTGGCCTCTCGCCGGTGACAGGCGAGACGTTGGCGCGGATTGGATCGGCCGGGGTACTTCGTGTGAACTATCTCACGGACGATCCTTGGAGTAAGGCTCATCGGGCGCGATGGTTTATGAAAGCGTTAATGCAATACGATTTCGTGTTTTCTCCGCGCCGCGCCAACATCGGAGATCTGAAGGCCGCCGGTTGCCGGGTGGTGGAGTATGTTCCCTTTGGTTATGACCCGGCCATTCATTTTGTTGAGCGAGATGCGGCCACTTATTCCAGTTACGAGTCAGATATTCTCTTTGTCGGTGGCGCCGATCGAGAACGAATCCCATATTGCCGCGCCATTAGGGAAGCTGGGTTCCGTTTGTCTCTTTACGGGGACTACTGGGACCGTTACAGGGAAACGCGCGATGCATTTCGTGG
>Ga0137361_10001938_pt1 | contig 13023 bp, 10 predicted proteins | sample Mad1_80_16metaG_FD_104923 | JGI IMG/M metagenome (GOLD analysis project Ga0137361, IMG submission 104923) | Vadose zone soil microbial communities from Angelo Coast Range Reserve, California, USA - Mad1_80_16 metaG | ecosystem: Environmental > Terrestrial > Soil > Vadose zone | place: USA... | reverse complement strand
CGTGAGGACCGCCCGGCCGTCTTCTAGCAGCATCATCGCCGCCACCGAGACCAAGGGCTTGGTCATCGAGTAGACGCGGAAGATCGTGTCGTTGCTCATCGGGGTCCCGGTCGCGGGGTCACGCAGGCCGAAGCTCTCGAAATACGCGACCCGGCCCTTGCGGGCGACCAGGGCGACCGCGCCGGGGAGCTTCCGCTTCTCGATCTCGCTCCGGAGGATTCGTCCGATGCGGTCGAGACGGTCCGCCGAGAATCCGACCTGCTCTGGCGCCGCCGACGGAAGCATCTGCGCGAAGGCAGTCGTGGCGGCGAGGGCGATAACAGCGCACGCGGTGAGGCTGGCACGGCGTCTCATGGAGTGCCTCCTGTGAGGAAAAGGAAATCGGGGAACGAATCCTAGCCCCGCCGCTCATCGCCTGTCAATTCACCGTGCTCGTGCCTCGGACCCGTGCCGGATGCGGGTGGTATCCTCGCTCGCTGCCGCGCCTCGGACGTCCAGATGCCCGGGGGCACCCCGCGGAGCGTGCGGGGAAGGGCCCGCGCGGCTCTGCCGCCCGCAGGCGGGCGTCGCTCCAGAGTCACGACGGGAGGTGGACCAGGGGTCCCCCGGGAGGCATCCCGCCACCAGGCCCCAGAAGCCCTGGCCGACACCGACGGTCGTGCCCGCCCGGCGGTGCGCGACATCGTGATCGAATCGTGAACGCTCGCACACGGAGGCTCACATGCAGAGCGGAGAGATCGACCGCACGATCCGGAAGGTCTGGAAGAGCCAACCGGCCATTGAGGGCGCCGGCGTCCATCTCAAGCGCGCGTTCGGCTTCGCGGAGGTCCCCCGGCTCGATCCCTTCCTGCTCCTCGACGCCTTCCGCTCCGACAACCCCGACGATTACCGGCGCGGATTTCCCTGGCACCCGCACCGCGGCATCGAGACCATCACCTGTGTGCTCGACGGGGACGTTGAGCACGGGGACAGCCTCGGGGACCGCGGGATCATCTCGGCGGGCGACGTCCAATGGATGACGGCGGGCAGCGGCATCATCCACCAGGAAATGCCCAAGGGAGACCGCACGGGGCTGATGTGGGGGTTCCAGCTGTGGTCGAATCTGCCCGCGAGCCACAAGATGATGGACCCCCGCTACGGCGAGGTGAAGCAGGTCGCCGTCCCGCAGGTGAAGACCCCCGACGGCGCCGAGGTGCGCGTCATCTGCGGGGAGGTGGCGGGCGTGCGGGGGCCGGTACGGGAGATCGTCACCGACCCGGAGCTCCTCGACGTGTCGCTTCGGGCCGACACGACCTTCAGACACCCAGCGAAGGCGGGGCACACGGTCTTCGCCTACGTCATCGAGGGCGAGGGATACTTCGATCTGGGGCGCGAGGCCTTCGCGCGCGAAGCCGTCGGGGAGAACTACTTCGACACGGCGCGCCCGTGCGCGTGCGGCGAGGGCACCCTTGTCCTCTACGGTTTTTTTTTTAATGACGCGGCGACCACCGAGAAGCAAACCGTCCGCTTCCTCCTTGTCGCCGGGAGGCCTCTCAAGGAGCGGATCGCCTGGTACGGCCCGATCGTCATGAACACACAGGAGGAGCCGCGCACCGCCTTCCGGGAGTACGAGCAGGGGACGTTCGTGAAGCACGCCCGGCGGTAGGCGTCCGCACGGCTTCGCCCAGAGCCCCGACTATAGACGGGCGAAAGACACGCCCGCGCGCGGCGTGCGCGCTCCGCTCGTCCGTGCCGCGACTCTGCGGCTCGGCCCGTTCGGTCCGGGGTGCAGTGCCTCACCTGGATCGACCCGCCGGCCGGTCAGCGCCTGGCCTGGCGCCGCGCGTCATGTGAATCGCCTGCCCGAGCCGTCGCATCCCACAGAGCAGGACGGCGGGCCGAGGTCTCAGCCGGGCGCCAGTCCTTCACGATACGGCATGGGACTACTGTCGATACGCGGACGGGAGGGCTCACGGTGGGCAGGGGCTTGGGTGTTTGGGGGAAGCTGACGGCCGGCACGCCTCCAAGGTGGGTCGCCCTCCTGCTGTGGGCCGTCGTGGCCGTGTGGGCGGTGCTCGAGACCGTCCGGCGGTGAGGGCGGTTCTGGGGGATTGACGCGGCACCCGCGTGGCGTGATCCCGACGCTGACCAACGCGGCGGCCGTCTTCGGCTCTCGGGCTCCTGCCGGAGACGCTGGCTGCCGGCGCCGCCGTGCCTGCCGTCGGTCCCGATCTGGTTCTACGCCTCCAGGGGGTGGCTGGACGCGTCGCTATCGGGGCGCGGGATCGTGCGGCAGAGGGCGGGCGCCGACGAGCGCTCGGACGCGACCCGAGAAGAGCCTTCCCTGCGGGGTGCCGGATCCCAAGCATCCGGCGCCGGCGAGCGCCAAGGGAAGCCCTCCGGGAGACCAGGCCCGCGCCGAGCATCCATTCCTCGCGGAGGGCGGGCCGTGCCGCCGGCCTGGGATGAGGCAGGCCTCACGGAGCGCCGCGGGCTCGAGAGGCAGCGGGGGCCGCTGACGGACGAGACGAAGGAGCTGAGGGGAGCCGCTGGCGGCCCACCCGGTCGACGTGCGCCGGCTCAGAGCCCCCGTGACCGCACGCGGAAGTCGACGTTTTCGCGCACCCACTTCCAGAGGCGCGTCTGGTCGGCCGGCTCCACCCCTGGCGTGAGTTGCTGACGCCAGCCCCGCATCACCTCGGCCTCGACCGTCCAGAACCTGATCCGCTGCCGATGGACGTACTTCCGCCAGTTGTCGTCGACCTTGGGGCTCGCGTAGACCAGCCGCAGCGTCAGGTTCTTGGAGAGGAACTCCAACGGGCTGAGATCGATCGACCGGTACAGCGCGCCCGGGTCGTCTTTGACCGGTTGGACGGCGACGTCAGGAATGCCGTCGCTGACGATCATCACCGTGATAGGGCTCAGGACCAGATTGCGTTCCTTGGCGATCCTGGCCACCTGGGCGAAGAAGACGTTGAAGTCGGTGAGCACGTCGGCGGAGGCCGACCACTTCCGGAGGTCCGCCTCGATCTGGGCAATGTCCTTGCCGGCGAAGTCGTGGATCGGCCGAAAGGCCTTCGGTTCGCTCAGTTCGCGACCACCGATGGCGGCGACGAACAACTCGCGCGGCCGGCGGAGGCCGCCGAGTCCGTTGAGGCGGCCGTAGAGGTAATAGGCGAGAAAGCTCACCGCGTGGTCGTACTCCCGGCGGAATGACCCGCTCGTGTCGACGCCGACGAAGAGCGTCTCCCGAGACTTCCCGTCGGGCGTCTGCGCGGCGATGCGCGGGGCCGCGGCCAGGAGCGTGCTGGCGACCAGCGCCGTGGCGACGAGGCGCTGCCGCGGCGTCATAGGTTCCCCTGCTTCCGCGGCTGGAGCTGCAGGCCGGCGAGGACCTCGCGCGTCTCCAACGCCTCCTTGAGCCCCCGGAACGGCAGGCTGAAGAGGGGGCGTCCCGTCAGCAGCACCATGCCGAAGTTCAGGGCCGCCGCGATGAGATGGAGGACGGGCAGGGCGAGGTACTCGAGCAGTTGGTCGCCCCTCTCGTGCAGCCAGCCGATCTCACGCTTGAAGTCCTCGAGCGGCGCGCGCCACCAGGCGGCCGGCGCGGCCGCCTGCGGCATCACGACCCCCCGGGCATCCTGCGTCTCCATCGGCTGCCGGGAGATGAAGGCGAGCAGCGGCGGCGTCCCGTAACGCCCGAACAGGAACCACGTCATGCCCCGCACGCCGACCCATCCGAAGGTCGCCAGGCTCAGGGTGAAGACGATCCCGGGCCGGAACTTGTCGCCGGTCTGCTGGGCGATCCAGGGCGTGATCGCGTCGACCAGCTCGCGGTAGAGGAACATGACCTCGAAGATCATGACGAACAGCTCGACCAGGACGATCTGGACGAGGAACTTGAACTCCCGCTTCTTGACCGCGTCGGTCAGGGCCTGGACGCACGCGAAGCTGCCCATGATCAGCAGAAGCAGAAAGAACCAGAGGACCGGCCCGGCGAATCGGGACACCTGCTCGACCCCGGCCATGTCGGCCAGCACCTCCGACACGGTGGGGAACAGCGTGTAGGTGAAGATGGTCGTCTCGAGCATGCACCAGAAGACCAGCATCACGAAGGCGATCCAGGGCACGCCGGGCTGGAAGTACTGGTTGGTCATCCGGCCCGTCATCGTGAAGGGCATGAGGACGAGCTGGTGCAGCGCCTCGAGGACGAGCTTCACGGCGAGCCTCGCGAGCGAGAATACCCAGCCGGCGACGACGGCCGCCATCCGAAACACGCCGACCCAGTAGAGCCAAACCGCGCGCGCGCCCTCCCACCACGTCATCAGCATCGCCGACACGAAGGCGATGCGTCGGGATCGAAACGGGAGCGTGTAGATCGAGAGCTGCGTACACCAGATCGCGGCGATACCGAGGAGGAGGGGGAACAGCAGAAAGAGATACTTCGCCGCGGCGGTCCACCCCGAGGAGGAGTTGAAGATCAAATCGATCAGCTGCCGCTCTAGGCGGGGGATCCAAATGATCGGCGCCATGAGCAACTGGGCGATCTCCCGCCACTGTTCCGGAACTGTCCCGACCATCTGTTCAAACATTCCGGCCTCCTTCAGCGGAGAGGGAACGACCCGGCGGTCGTGGTGAGCGTCAAAATGTCCTGCGAAGTCGAGTGTCAGTGCAGCCCCCGTGCCAGCCGGGCGTGACACCCAATACCTCTTCTTTTCAAGGACTTCCGAGGAAGCCGTGATCCCGCCGCGACACGTTGGACGTCAGAATCCTGACGCTCGTCGACGAAGCGGTCCTGCGGGCTCGGAGCGCCTCCTCCTGCGGGAGAGCGGGCCCGAGGGGCGCCGGGAAGGGTCCGAGGCGTGTCGGGACCGATACGGGGGCGCCCGGCATCTTCGGCGGTCCGAAGCGCGACGACCCGCCGCTCCCGCTCCCGTCGGCACCGGGCGCCCTCGGGATACGGCGCCCGGCGGGCCGCGGCTGTCGGGACGACTCCGGTTACTCGAGCGACGCGCCCGCTTCGCGCCGACGCCATGGCTCACGCGTCTGGCGTCGACCCGGATGCCTTTTAGGGGGCGCGCGACCTCCCGGCAGTTCGTCCTCGATACCCGGCCCCCCGACGGATGCCGTCGGCGCCGGGCCGAAGATTCGCCTTCCGCCGGACCGCTCGTGACCCGTCGCTCGCCGCTTTTGCCCGTCCGCCCGTCCCCTCCCCACCGGGCGGACGCACCGTCGGGGCCCACCACACCCGTCTTAGAGAGGAGCGCCGGCCGACGCTCGTTCGGCGTCGACGGACGCTCTACCGCAACTCGTCCCGAAGCGCCCTGACGCCGGGGACCGCGCGCGTGAGGTCGGCGGCGTGGGTCTTGGTCTTGGCGTCAGGCGCCTTGCCTAACAGAGTCACGACGCCATTGTCGGAACGCACCTTGATGTCGGCGTCCTTGAGCCCCCCGTCCTTGCCGAGACGCTCCTTCACCGCCTTTTGAATCTCGTCGTCCTTCGCGTCGACCGACTTCCGTTGCACCTCCGGGACGACTTGCAGGGCGTTGCTGACGGACTTCACCCCGGCCACACCTTTGGCGACCTCTTCCGCCGCGACCCGTTCCGAGACGGTCGCCACCTTGCCGCGCAGGGTGACGACGCTGCCCTGCGTCTCAACCGTAATGCGCCGGGCCTTCACGCGTTTGTCCTTCACGAGCGCCATCTTCGTCTTCGTCGTGAGCCACGAGTCTTTCATCACCTGGCCGGCGCCGACGTCGGCCGGCTTCGTCGGCTCGTCGACCCGCGCGGCCGGGCGAGCGTCGGCGGTCCTCGACTGGGCGGGGGACAGGGCGGGCGACAGCGCAAGAGCGACCACGGTCAGGAAAAGAAGCACCGATCTCATAGCGTCAGCTCCTCCCTTGTGCTGCGGGGCCTTCGGTGGGGCACGGCCGTAGTGCGCCGGCTCCTCCTCCACCCCATCGTAGCGCGCCTCTCGCGTCTGGGGCGAATTCCGGCCGGGCTCGCGCGAAGGGCGCTTCTGGCCCTGAGCGGTCCGGGATCCCCTCGCCGTGACGGTCGCTTATGCGGCAGCGCGGGCGCCCGATGCTCTCGCGCTCGCCTCGTCCCCCCGCCCCGGCGCGCATACGGCGGGGACGTGTCGACCGGCTGGTCGGTGACCTTTGCCCTTCCCCGTCCGGGGACTATCATGAGGGGAGCGGCATGAAGACGCGGCAGCGCGTGGCTCACGGGTCTCACACGCCGTTCGCGGCGTGATGCCGCGGTCGCCCGGCCCGAGAGGGCGCGCCTCGGGGGCGCCCAGGCCGTCACCCCGCTCCACGGGCCCTCCATCAGCGCGCGGGCGGGCCGAAGAGGCCGCGCACGCCCTCGCCCAGCTGGGACGTGAGCTGGTCGGAACCCTCGATCTGGACCGGGTGACCCACCTCGTCGTCGACGCGGTGCTGCGGCTCTGTCACAGCCGGGCGGCGGCCCTCTATGAGCGAGACCGGGGGACGGGAGCGCTCCGGTGCCTGGCCGTCGCGGGGGGCGGCGACGCGCGACGGTGGATCGGGAAGGTCCTCGCGGCCGGCGACGGCGTCGTCGGTCGCGCGGTGATCGAAGGGCGGACCGTGTGGTCGCCGGATTTTCTCGCCGATCCCCGCATCGTCGTGCCCGATTGGTTGCGTGAGCGCGCCAAGGCGACGGGACACCGGTCGGTGGTCGGCGTGCCCCTGATGGTCCGGGGCGAGACGGTCGGTGCCCTGAGCCTGAGCGACGTCGGCGGGCGACGGATGACCGAGGCCGAGCTCCAGCTTCTCTCCGCCTTCGCCGACCAGGCGGCGCTGGCGCTGGACAACGCACGGATGTTCGCGGAGACCACGGCGCGTCTGCGAGAGACCGAGACACTCCTGGAGGTGGCACGGGCGTTCTCGTCCCCGCTCTCGGTGCAGGAGGCCATGCGCCAGGTCACCGCGGCCGTGGCACTGAGGTTTGGCGCCGACATGGGAGGCGCGTACGTCCTCGACGCCACGAAAGAACTCCTGGTCCCCCTCGCCGGGTACCACGTCCCGACGGACCTCCGGTCGACCTTGCTCCAGACCCCCTTTCCGATCTCGCGGTTCAAGATCCTTCGAGAGGCGTGGGACACCCGAAAGCCCGTGTGGACCTCCGCCTATGAGAGCGACCACCGGTTCGATCAGGGATTCCTGGCCGACCGCCGGCCTCGATCGCTCCTCTTCGCGCCGACCCCGGTCCGCGGCGAGGTCGTTGGCGGGCTCTTCTTGGTCTGGTGGGCCTCCGAGCGCAGCTTCACGCCCGCGGAGCTTGGCCTGATGGAGGGCGTGGCGTCCCAGGTGGGGCTCGCCCTGGAGAACGCCGACCTCGACCGCCAGACACAGGAAAAGCTCCGGGAGACCGAGCTCTTCGCCGAGCTGGCAAAGACCGTCAACGCCGCGCTCGACCTCGACACGGTTCTCCAGCGCGTGGCCGAAGCGGCGCGGGAGCTCTGCGGCAGCGACCGGGCGATGATCGCCATCCGCGACGCCGCCTCCGACGCCATGATCGTCCGCTACCGGGCGGGCCCGCGCGCCGACGCCTATCGGAATCGCCGCGTCGAGCCGGGACAGGGAGTCGGCGGTCAAGTGCTCGTGACGGGACGCCCGTTCCGGACCGGCAACTACGCGGAAGATCCGCGCGTCACCAAGGACTACCTCCTGTGGGCGCCTGAGGACGCGACCGTCGCCGCCGTGGCCGTTCCGATCCGGATCGGCGACCGCATCGAGGGACTCCTGTACGCGCAGAACCGGTCGCCGCGCCCGTTCGGCGACCACCACGAGGCGATCCTGGTGCGGCTCGCCGACCACGCCGCCATCGCCATCACGAACGCTCGGCTCTTCGCCCGCGAGCAGGCGGCGCGCGCCGACGCGGAGGCCGCCCTCCTGGCGCTCCGGGTGACCGAGGAGCGGTATCGCGCGGTCGTGGACGGGTCGATCCAGGGCATGTACATCCACCAGGACCGCACCATCCGGTTCGCCAACGAGGCGATGGTTCGGACCTTCCGCTACGAGAGCGCGGCGGAGCTGGTCGGGCAGGACTACCTGATCTTCCTCGCGCCCGAGGAGCACGCGCGCATCGAGGGCTATCGCGCGGCGCGCCTCCGCGGCGAGCCGGCCCCGACCCGCTACGAGACGCGGGGCCGGCGCAAGGACGGCGCGCCGATCTGGATCGAGATCGTGGTCTCGGTCGTGTCATGGGAAGGCCGGCCCGCGATCCTCGGCACGTTCCTTGACATCACTGAGCGAAAGCGAGCGGAGGCGACCGAGCGCGAGGCCCTCGCCCTCCGGTCCGTGACCCAGCTGGCCAACGCGGCCGCGCACGAGATCAACAACCCGCTCTCGATCATCGTGGGTCACCTCGAGATGCTCGCGCGGGACGTCGACCTGCACGCGGGGGCCCGCCCGCGGCTCGAGAAGGCCCTCGGCGCCGCAGAGCGCGTGCGCGCCATCGTGGCGGGCATGGCTCACATCACCCGGCTCAGGTCCGCGAACGACCCGCCGGGCCTCCCCGTCCGGCTCGATCTCGCGGAGTCGACCCGCGAGCCCGGGGACGACGCGGGGGAGGTCCCGGACCGCGAGGCCCGCCTCGCCGCGGTCGTCGACCGGTTGCGCGAGCAGGTGGCCGAGCTGGAACGCCGGCAGGCCGAGGCGCGCCAGGCGGAAGGGGCGTGGCGCGAGAACTACGCGCTCCTCGAGAAGACCCAGGAGGTGGCCCACGTCGGGTACTGGGTCTCGGCGGCGAGCACGTCGGGCCCACTCCGATGGTCGGCCGAGACCTATCGGATCTTCGGGATCCCCGAGGGCGGCTTCGACGGCCGCGTGGAGACGTTCTTCGAGCTCGTCCATCCCGACGACCGGGAGGCGGTCAGACGGGCGAGTGAGGCCGCGCTCGGCGGCGGGGGCCATTACCGGATCGACCACCGCATCGTCCGCCCGGACGGCACCGTGCGCTGGGTGCATGAGGAGGCCGACATCACCCGGGACGAGGGGGCGGGGGCGCCGCGGATGCTGGGCGTGGTCCAGGACATCACGGAGCGCAAGCAGGCCGAAGAGGCGCGGGCGCAGCTCGAGGATCAGCTGCGCCAGGCCCAGAAGATGGAGGCGATCGGGGCGCTGGCCGGCGGCATCGCCCACGACTTCAATAACCTGCTGACGGTCATCACCGGCCGCGCGAAGCTCCTGGAGACGCGCCTGCCGCCCGAGGAGCGCCTGCGGCGGGACCTCGACCTGATCGAGAAGGCGGCCGGGCGGGCCGCGGACCTCACCAAGCAGCTCCTGGCCTTCACCCGCAAGCAGGTCTTCGAGCCGAGCGTGCTCGACTTCAACGCGGTCGTGGCCAACATGGAGCCCATGCTCCGGCGCCTGATCGCCGAGGACATCGACCTGGCCGTCGTTCCCGAGTCAGGCCTCGCGGCCGTGCGCGCCGACTCCGGGCAGCTCGGGCAGGTCCTAATGAACCTCGTGGTCAACGCGCGCGATGCGATGCCGCACGGTGGCCGCGTCACCCTCGAGACGGCGACCGTCCATCTGGACGAGGCGTTTGCCGCGCGCCACCCCGGAGCCCGCGCCGGGCCGCACGTGCGGTTGTCGGTGACCGACACCGGGGTCGGGATGAGCGAGCAGACCAAGTCCCACATCTTCGAGCCGTTCTTCACCACGAAGGAGGCGGGACGGGGCACGGGCCTCGGGCTGTCGACCGTGTACGGAATCGTCAAGCAGCATGGGGGGTCCGTCGCCGTGGAGAGCGCGCTCGGACGCGGCGCGTGCTTCACGATCTACCTCCCGCGGGTCGAGATGGCCGTCGAGCTGGCGCCGCCGGCGGGGGCGCAGGTCGAGGCCCCGCGCGGCTCGGAGACCATCCTGGTGGTCGAGGACGAGCAGGGCGTGCGGGAGCTCGCTCAGGAGGTGCTCCAGGCACAGGGCTACCGGGTGCTCGAGGCGCGGCACCCCGGCGAGGCGCTCCTGCTCGGGGAACGGTACGCGGGCCGCATCCATCTGGTCGTCACCGATCTCATGATGCCCCAGATGAACGGGTTCGAGCTGTCCGAGCGCCTCCGGGCCTACCGGCCTGAGATCAAGGTGCTCTACATCTCGGCGTACTCCGATGCCGTCACCGGGCGATCGGGGCGGCACCCCGAGGGCAGGCCGGTGCTCGAGAAGCCCTTCCTGCCCGATGCCCTGTCGCGCACGGTCCGCGAGGTGCTCGACACCGGCTGATCCGACCTTGGGGCGTTGGGTGGGCGGGCGGATAACCCCGCAGGAGACCCCTCTACGCTTCGGGGACCTGGACGTGAGGGGGTCGATGGGGCGCGACTCTGCGCTGACCTCGCGGCCTCGTCAACGCCTGTCGGGCTGGGTGCATGTCGGGCTGGGTCGGGGGGACCGGGCTTCGTCAGTCCTGGCCGGGCCGCTGCCGGGGGGCTTGGAGCTGCGCGAGTCGAGCATGACCACTGGCCTTGGCGTCTTCGATGACACGAAACTGCGTCTTCGATTCCTCGATCGCCACGCCGGCGGCGTCTCGAATCACCCAGGTCCACCAAGTCACCTGACCGCGCACCGCGACGATGTCGAGCGTCATGCTTCACCTCCCGCGCTGCGTCGCGCCGCCCGGCGTTCGATCTCGACCGCGAAGAGACTGAGCGTCAGGGGGCAGGGCGGCGCATTGGAGTCGACGTACTGGCAGTCGGCTTCGCTGCACTGGACGAACAGATCCTCGCGGCCGCTGAAGCGGGATCGCCGGGCCAGGGTGATCGCCACGGTTTCGGAGACGACGGTGCAGTAGAAGGACTTCTTCGGCGCGATGCGGCTCATCGGTGCGTCGTCACCGGTCGTCGCGACCTGCGCTGATCGTCACCTCGTCGACGACCCGGATCCCGCTCATCGTAGGCTCCTCCGCAACACAGTGGGCGTCGGTCTCGATCTGCGTCTGGGGTCGGCGTCAGCGTCCCGGGGTCCCGGCCATGCCCCTGACGACCGCTTCGGACGTGCCCTCGGGGGCGGCCGCCCGGCCTCGCCGGCGGCGCGAAACGTGCACCCCGATTCACCTGGCAGTATACCCTAGTACTGAAGTATAGTTGAAGTATATCTTATATACAGACCCTCTCCAGAGGCCGGTCGGTCGTCCGGGTGGGAACCACAGCGGAGGCGACGATGTTCGAGAACAAGACGCGGGTCCTGCTCATTCTCCCGGCAGACGTCCTCGAGCGGGCCCGAGTCCTGGCCGGTCGGACGACGACAAAGCTCAAGCTCACGGTGAGCCTCCAGATCGTCCTGCGTGCCCTCATCGAGGAGGGACTGAAGCGCGCCGATGATCGGGCCCTCCTCGCCAACATCGAAAACCAGGCGCACGCGGTCCGACGCGCGCGAGGCCTGGCGAGACGGCGAGCGGGCTCCGGGGCGGCACCCCACACTCCGCCCCGAGCCGAGGGCAGGAGGTCGAACGACGCGAGCCACTGGGCGCTGGGGAGACGGCGATCGCCGCGACCCGGCGACCGGGACGAGGGGCGGAAGCGGTGATGACACGGCGCTCGGTGGGCGCGCCGTGCGGGACCGCCGGGGCCCTCGGGCCCGGCGGGCGCGTGCCGCCAGCCCGGGCTGCGGGGAGCCGCGCCGCGAGATCGCCGTCGGCCGGAATCGCCCGGCCCGGAGCGGCGAGGAGCCATACCGAGGCCACCACGGGGAGACGACGATCGGAGGCGACCGGGCTTGCGCTCGCCTCCCTCGGTCGTCCCTATAGCCGCCGAGTGACTCCGTGAGGCGCGATCGGCCGAGGTTCTCCGCCGATCTCGACGTCCTCGCGCGGTCCTCTCGCTGAGCAGGAGGCGCTGTGCTGTCATCCGTCTGGATCGTTCCCCTGGTGGCGGTTGCGCTGGCTCAGATCGCCGTGATCGCCACGTCCGTCTACCTTCACCGGGCCCTCGCCCATCGGGCCCTCCGGGTCCACCCGGTCGCGGAGCTGCTCTTTCGAGCGGTGCTCTGGCTGACGACGGGTATGCGCCGGCGGGAGTGGGTGGCCGTCCATCGGAAGCATCACACCTTCACCGACCGAGACGGGGATCCCCACAGCCCCCGGCTCTTCGGCTTCTGGCACGTGCAACTCTTCAACGTGTACTACTACATGCGGGCCGTGCAGAACCGTGAGACGATCGAGACGTTCGCCCCCGATCTGCAGGAGGACTGGCTCGACCGCGTGGTCTTCGCCTGGGGTTGGTGCGGTCCGGCGCTCGGCCTGGTGCTGCTGTGCGTCATCCTCGGGGTCGGCGCCGGCCTCGGCGCCGGGCTGGGGCACGCGTTGCTGTACGTGTTCGTCCTGGCGCCCCTGATCAACGGCCTCGGGCACTGGCGGGGGGCGCAGAACTTCGAGAACACGGCGTATAATTGGCGCTCCCTGGCGTGGGTGACGGGCGGCGAAAGCCTCCACAATAACCATCACGCTGACCCGCGGGCCGCGAAGTTCAGTGTCGGGCGGGGCGAGTTCGATCCGTCCTGGCTCCTGATCCGCGCCCTGGCGGTCGTGCGGCTGGTGGCGTTGGCGCGCGTCGCGGCCACCCGCGTTCCCCCCCAGAGGGGGGGAGCGGCGCAGTCGGACGCGGCCACGGAGCGTGACGAAGGGCGGGCCCGGGCCGGGTCGGGAGGATGACGTGAGAGTTGAGGTCTTCGACAACCAGATCGAGGCGGCCCTCAAGACGCTCAAGAAGCAGATGCTCAAGGAGGGCGCGTTCCAGGAGATGAAGCGCCGGGCCTACTACGAGAAGCCCTCGGTCAAGCGAAAGCGGAAGCAAGCGCAGGCCCGGAAGAAGCGGCGACGAGCGCTCAAGCGCCGCGGGGGCGAAGAAGACTAACGCGCGGGCAGCCAGGCCCGGATGCTGCGACGCCTCCGTCGCGCGGGCCTGCAATCGGGCGGGGGAGCGCGGAGCAGTGAGCGTCCGGCTCGGGTGCGGCGTCCTGGGCCTCGTCCTGCTGGCCGGCTGCGCGACGCCCTATGCGGATGGCCGGGTCGCCCTGCAGGTCG
>Ga0137361_10001937_pt1 | contig 13025 bp, 11 predicted proteins | sample Mad1_80_16metaG_FD_104923 | JGI IMG/M metagenome (GOLD analysis project Ga0137361, IMG submission 104923) | Vadose zone soil microbial communities from Angelo Coast Range Reserve, California, USA - Mad1_80_16 metaG | ecosystem: Environmental > Terrestrial > Soil > Vadose zone | place: USA... | reverse complement strand
TTCTTGGCCAATGCAGTTGCCGGTAAAAGCAACAAACAAAAGGTAACAAGAAGTGAAACCAGGACGCGGGCTTCGGTATTTTTTCTCATTTTTAGTCTCTCTTCAGGGAGGATGGCGGTCCGATGTGGGCTAATAATGCCGCTGGAAAGGCCAGGATGCAAGCTTTTCGGACCCGTTTTCTTACACGCCAGCGAAAAAATTCAGTTCCCAAAACGGGCCAGTAAAGTACAACCCCCCTAGGTTGCATAAACAGCCAATAGGCTGAACGTTAAACTTTTAATGCTCGGCGCTATATTCCTCAACAAATGTGACTCGATTTATCTCATGCAGCGTAGAGACGCCGGCAAACACCTTTTTCAACGCCGATTCGCGCAGGCTGGTCAACCCTTCCGCCTCGGCGGCGCGCCGCACTTCAGAACCAGGCCGGCGCTCAACAATCATTTCGCGAATGTTATCAGAAAGATCCAGTAGCTCGTGGATTGCTGTTCGGCCACGATAGCCGGTGTGATTGCAGGCATCGCAACCGACGTTCATGAAGAGCGCGGTCTCGCGATGATCCTCGGGCCTCAGTCCCGACTCAAGCAGTTCGTCGTCCTTGGCGTGGTACTGCCGTTTGCAATATGGGCACAACATGCGAATCAAGCGCTGAGCCAGCACACAGTTCAAACAGGACACAAAGTTGTAGGGCTCCACGCCCATATTGAGGAAGCGGCCAATCACATCGATAACGTTATTTGCGTGCACGGTGGTGAAAACCAGGTGGCCTGTCAGCGCTGACTGAATAGCGATCTGGGCAGTCTCAGTGTCGCGAATTTCTCCCACCATTATCTTGTCAGGATCGTGACGCAGGATAGAACGCAAACCACGATCAAAGGTGAGTCCTTTTTTCTCGTTCACCGGAATCTGGGTAATGCCGTGCAACTGGTACTCAACCGGGTCTTCGATGGTAACGATCTTGTCTTCTTCATTTCGGATCTCGTTAAGTGCGGCATAAAGCGTGGTCGTCTTACCGGAACCGGTTGGACCAGTAACCAGCACCATGCCGTAAGGCTCGGCAATGTAATGGCGAAACTTTCTTAAGTCCTCTTCCGCAAAACCAACTACATCGAGGTTGAGGTTTTTGAACTCCTCGTTGATCTGTTCCTTGTCGAGAATACGAATCACAGCGTCCTCGCCGTGAATGGTCGGCATGATCGACACGCGGAAATCGACGTTGCGACCTTTGTAGCGCACGCGGAACCGGCCGTCCTGGGGCACGCGGCGCTCGGCAATATCCAGTTCGGACATGACCTTGATGCGCGAGATCAGCGTCTGATGATAAGCAAGATCAATCGGATCCACTTTGGCATAGAGCGCGCCATCGATGCGGTACTTGACCTGCACTTCGGTGTCGCGTGTTTCGATGTGAATGTCGGACGCGCGCGACTCCATCGCGTTATAGATTATCGTATCGACCAGCTTGATGATCGGCGACATCTCGGAATCCGTCGCCAGCCGATCCAGATCCAGCACTTCTTCGCCATGTTCAGTTTCTCTGACCAGAGAAATACGAAAGCCGGAGGCCGCTTCCTGCAACACGCGCTGGGTTGCGTCGCCGCGGCGGAGGATCAGTTCAATGCTGCCGGCGGTGGCCACATACGGAACTATGCGAGCGCGCAAGGCGCCGGCGATTTCGTCGATGCGTTCAAGATCAGTCGGGTCCGCCAACGCAACGTGCAGACCCTTTTCGTCGCGCCGCAGCGGCAGAAACTGGTAACGCACCATCAAGTCAACTGGAATCTCATTGAAGATCGTGTAGTCGATCGGCGAATCTTCCTCAGCCGGCAATAGGTCGACAAACGGCAGCCGGTGGCGAGTAGCCAGTTCTTTCGCAGCGCGCACTTCCGGCGGCTCGTGGTTGTCACCGCCCTTGGAAAGGTTGTGGCCTACGGTTTGTTGCGGCTGAGTTACCGGAGGATCTTCAGTAAACTGCTTCATGAGAAATCAATGCTTGCTGTGAAAACTATCCCGAAATTAGTGATGACCGGCCGCCCCCGCTCCGCTGGAGATAGACTGAATGATGGGCAGGTAAATGGCCAGCAAAATAGTGACAACGATCCCACCCATAATCAACAGAATCGCAGGCTCAAGCGTGGTCGTCAACTGCTCAAGTCTCACTTCCGACTCAGCATCGTAAAAGACCGCCACTTCGTCGAGCATCTCGCGCAAACTGCCTGAACGCTCGCCAATTCCCACCATGTCGATGGCCAGCAACGGCATCCAATCGGCAGATTCCAGACTCTCTGTAAACGATCGTCCCTCGCGAATCATCGGCAGGATAGCAGAACTGCGCCGGCGCAGCGCTCGATTCGTGATCGATTCAGCGGCGATCTCCCACGACTCAACCAGCGTGATGCCGCCGGCGAGCAAAGTCGCCAAAGAACGGGTGGCCTGGGCTACCGACAATTGGATAATCAAGTTACCGGCGAGCGGTATCCTTATGAGGAAGCCGTCGATGGTGATCCGACCTGGCTCAGTCCGCGACCAAAGGAACAGAACGATCGCGGCGCCAATAACGAGTGGTCCCAACCAGATAATGTTGCCCGCAAGTAATTTTGAAAAGCCCAGCACGATCTGCGTCACCGTCGGCAGTTCGGTGCCGAAGCCGGCAAACAGATCAGACATACGCGGCACCACGTAGGTGGCGAGAAAAGTAACCATGCCGCCGGACGCAAATAACAAAAAGAGTGGATAGGCCAGCGCGCCGCGAATCTTGCGTCGCAGCCCGACGTTGCGCCGCATGTAGGTAACGTAACGCTTCAGCACTTCATCAAGCGCGCCGGACCGTTCCCCAGCGAGAATCGATGCGGTATAGATTCTGGGAAAGATACTGCCCTGCGCTGCAAACGCCTGCGACAGCGCTGCGCCACCGCGAATCTGTTCTTCAACATCGCCCAGCACTGCGCGCAATCGCGCCGACGCAGCACGCTTGCGGAGCATGGCGATAGCCTGAAGAATTGGGATGCCGGCGCGGACCAGCGCCGCCAATTGCTGGTTGAATAATAGAAAGTCGTTTGCTTTTACTTTCGACTGCCCACCGCGCCCGCCAAGTCGTGTTAGCGCAGTCACACCGCTTGTTTTCGGCGGTGTCACATTGAACACTCTGAAGCCTTCGCGTTCGAGGCGCGCGCGTGCTTCATGGACGCCGGGCGCTTCCACCGTTCGCGTCACCACCTCGCCCGCCGGCGTACCTAATCGACAAATAAACTCGGCCATTGGTTAGTGAATTCCCGGAACAAAATAGCGCGGAAGTATAACATGCGCTCATTGGCGAGCCCGAGGAACCGGGTTGCATACACGATGGCACGGGATCAAAGTTCCCAGTAACGCGTTCCAGTCTTTTCGCTTTACCAACCCGAAGGCCTGTCCTACAATGAATTTCAGTTGACACAGACTGGAAACTGAAAGTAGCGCGCGGCCACGTCTCCCACGTCCGTCCTTTCCGGATTTCAATCAATAGTTTGCAGACCTCGGGCATCAGTCATCCCCGCCCCAGCATCTGTATTGCAGGCCCTTTCTGAGTCGGCGAACCCAACGTTGCAAATATCGCGAGGTCTCATGTACCTACCGGCTGGACGCGTCACCAAATTCGCTTCCCTTTCCCTGCTGGCATTTCTGCTTGCCTTCTTCCCTGCTTCGTCACGAGCACAAGACAAAACCGCGGACAAACAAGCAAGCGACGCGGCGACCGCAAATCCTGCCCCAACTCCTCCTGCCGAAGAGCAGAAAGAGCAAAAGCAGGGGACGGAAATTGCCGGCCCGGTGATTGTCAACACCGATTTGATTACCTTTACGGTCACTGTTACCGACACCTACGGGCGCTACGTTTCGGGTCTGGGGAAAAACGCTTTTATGGTGATGGATGACAAGAAGCCGCAGGAGATAACGTATTTCAGCGACGACGATTCGCCGGTTTCTGTGGGTGTGATTTTTGACGTCTCTGGATCAATGGGCGGCGACAAGATCAGGCGCGCCCGTGACGCGCTGTCGAAGTTTATTCAAACCAGCCACGAATCAGACGAGTACTTTTTGATTGCCTTCAATTCGCGCGCGCAACTGTTGCTCGATAAGACGCGCGACGGCAATGCCGTGCTCGATAAACTCACTTTCGTGCAAACCAAAAACAATACGGCCCTGTACGACGCCTGCTATCTCGGCGTCGAAAAGGTGCAGCGCGGCACGCATCCCAAACGCGCCTTGCTATTGATCAGCGACGGCCAGGACAATAATTCCCGTTACACATTTAACGAGCTGCGGCGGCTGCTTAAGGAATCCGATGTGACGCTGTATGGCATTGGAATTCTGAGCGGCAGCGACGCCGGCAGCAGCCTGGGCATGGAAGGCCAGGGCATTCTGGACGAGCTGGCAAGCGTTTCCGGTGGCAAGGCCTTTTTTCCGCGCAGCGCTGCTGAGATGGATGACATCTTCGAGCAAATCGCGCTCGAGCTGCGTCATCAGTATTCGATTGGCTACAAGCCTACAGATTTTTCCAATGATGGCCGCTGGCACCGGATCAAGGTGAAGGTCACCCCACCGCGCGGGTTGCCGAAACTGTTTGTGCGGTCAAAGGAAGGCTACTACGCAATTCCCGGCTCTCATTGATTGTCATCGCCCCGCGGACTCGGCAACTAATCAACTCTCCTTACGCATCTTTCTTAACTGGCCCGCGGCCGTGTGTCGGACTGCTGTCCTTTGCAGCGTCAAGCGTTGGCGCGTCGCTTCGCACCTGAGTTCGGGAAAGGTTAGACTGTTGCACGGCAGGCACACCGGGTCAGTTAGCTTTATTGAGACTTTATTCCAGTCATATTAATGATGAAACGAACAATGGACCGATTGGGAAGATTGAAACGGCCACAATTTGCTTTGGTTGTGGCACTGGCGCTTGCGGCAACCTTTGTGGTGGGATCGGGTTTTGTTCTGGCCGCAAGAAGCCAGGATTCACGTCCGCGCCGCAGCTCGGCGATCGCGCCGCGCTCAATTCCTACACCCACGCCCACGCCTGCTCCGGTACGGACAACGCAAACGACGGTGAGCCGCCCCGCAGCAACGCCAACACCAACACCGACTCCCCAGCCAAGATCCACACCGGTAGATCGCATTGCGCCCACGCTCGGCGAGCCCCCGCCCGCCCCCGTGCTTAAACCAAAGCCAACGCCGACACCTCCCGAGCCTGAGATCGACGAAGGCAGTACCATCGTGGTGAACACGGAGCTGGTCACTCTAAACATCCGCGTTATCGATCGAAACAATCGCCCCATCGACAACGTCCGTGAAAATGAGTTTCATGTTTTTGAAGACGGCGTGCTGCAGCCGATCGAGTCTTTCACGCGCGAGGAGGTTCCGATCAGTTATGGACTCGCCGTCGATACGTCGGGCTCGTTACGGTCACAGTTGCAAGCCGTCATTGATGCCGGCAAGACCATTATCAACAGCAACAAGTCAGGCGACGAAACTTTTCTGGTACGCTTTATCAGCAGCGATAAGATTGAAACTGTTCAGGACTTTACGCCGAACAAAGATCTGCTGATGGACGGGCTCGACAGCCTTTTCGTTGAAGGCGGCCAGACCGCGATCATCGATGCGGTTTATCTGAGCGCCGAGCGTGTCTCTGAATACAAGAAAGGCGATGACAACGACCGGCGGCGGCGGGCTTTAATCCTTATTACCGACGGTGAAGACCGCAACAGTTTCTATAAAGAGCCGCAACTCTTCCAGCGCCTACGCGAAGAAGACGTGCAGATCTACGTGATCGGATTCGTGAATGAGCTCGATAAAGACGCGGGGTTCATTCGCAAAAGCCCGCGCGATAAAGCCATCGCCCTGATCAATCGGCTGGCAACGGAAACGGGTGGCCGCGCGTTCTATCCGCAGTCGATTTCCGAGTTGCCGCAGATTGCGGGCGAGATCGTGCGCGACCTGCGCACGCAATATGTGCTCTCTTACAACCCGACCAACAAGCTCCGCGACGGATCTTTTCGTGCGATTAAAGTGGCAGTCGATGACGCCTCAAGCCGCGATAAGCGAATCGCGCTGACGCGCAACGGACGCATCGCGCCAAAGGGAGAATCGGGGATAAGAAAACCTGCAGCTACGCGAACATCGGCCAAGCCAGCCGGAACAAGCAAGACGCCTTAAGTTGGGCCGAGGTTTATTGCTGGGGAAGTCTGCCTGTCTAACTAAATGAGGGGCCTACTCGCCTTTGCTCGACGGCAAACTCTTAACCAGTCCGATTAGTTGCCCAATCTGTGCCTCACGGCCCTGGCTCTTGCGCATTAACTCTTCAAGCATCAGCTCACTTTTCAGATTCACTTTGAAATCCTGCTCCGCCGCCAACCGATCTTTTTCGGCCGCGCGGTTTTGCGACATCATGATGATAGGCGCTTGCAGCGCTGCCGTCATCGAAAGCATCAGGTTGAGGAGGATGTAGGGATAAGGATCAAACTCCGCGCCATTTTCACCACGGCCGTAGCGAACCAGCACGAAGGTGTTGAAGCCCATCCAAGCGACCAGGAACGACACGTAAATAATGATAAAGGTCCATGAACCTCCAAACGATGCCACCCTATCCGCGATGCGCTGTCCAATCGTAGCGCGCTCTGCCATCTCCACGTTGATGTTTCGCGTCGCGCGCTGCGACACCAGCACATTTGTCTGGCGCATGCGTGCGCCGATTTCGCAAATCACATCTATCGCGATGTCCGGATGTTTCAAGAGAAATTTTTCGAAGTCGTCACTGCTCAACCGGTGCAGTTCGGTATCGACTATTGCCGTCGCATTGGTTGAACGCGCGCCCCGATCGAGCACTGCTAGTTCCCCGAAGAATTCCCCCGGCTTTAATTCAGCCAGCGTAACCGGCTTCACATCTTCATCGAGCACCCAGATACGCACCGAGCCGGAATCAACAACATATAGCGCGTCACCCTGATCTTGTTCGTTGAAAACTGTCTCTTCCGCTTTGAAGTTGACCTGATCGACCGACTGTGCGAGCTGTTCCAGCTCGGCTGGCGTCAACCGTTTGAACAAAGGAATTTGGGAAAGGCTGGCAGCTTCATGACTAACCTTATCGAGCGGATTTTCTGCGGACATAGTCTTATATCCTTCCTGTCTTCTCAGATGCTGCGATCGTTTTCCGGCTCAGCTTGTAAGCCGATCAATAACGTCTTCCGTTATCGCAAATGGATCAGTAGGTGGTTCGCTTTGGCTGGCGTTCTCGACCGCGGCCACCAGTTTCTTCAGTGACTCGCCCAATTCGGGATCGTTCGAGTTGATCTCAACACAAGCAGGTGAATCAAAGGGTGTGATGAAAAGGTAGCGGGCTACTTTGCTGTTGGCCAGTGGAGCCGCCGGCCCCAGTATGAGCAAATTATTTTTCCATCGTGCGTACCTGTGTGCAGAACCAATCTCGCGCTCCCAATGCAGCTCTTTGTTTTCGGTCAACGAGAGCAACTGGGAAAGCAGCTTACTAAGGCGTTCATTTGTACCCTGGTCGCGGGCCATGGCGGCCTCCTTTGTAGAACTGGTAACGCGAAAACTTTTCGCTTTGAAGTTCGCTGAGGTTATCACCTCCGGAAAAAAATGGGAATATGCAACTTCTAATTGCCCGCCTGTTTGACAGCTCATTGACTCCCAACCGCCTTAGTGATTAGCTACCGAGAGTTACTGAAGTTTTAGATATCTGAACGCCTTACTCAACTAGTCAAATGAACGTCAACGAACATCAAGCAAAAGACCGTTGGGACCCCGAACCTCGTTGGCCGGCATTCATTGCAATTCTGGCAGTGGGCGGTTTGTATGCGGCGTTGCCACCCGCTCTAATTATTGGTCCGCCGTGGATGTTTCCCGCCATCGTTTTACTTCTACTTATACCGACCGTCATTACGCACGGCACCGGCCATCACAAACTGAATCGGTTCTTTGGTTTCACTGTCAGCGTTGTCATAACCATTGGCATGATCGCTTCACTAGCGTTGCTTATCCACGCCTTGCCGTCTCACAAAGAATCGCCGACCGACCTGTTGCTGTCTGCTGCGTCGCTTTGGTTCACCAACATATTGGTATTCGCGTTGTGGTACTGGCGGCTGGACGCCGGCGGCCCACACGGACGAGATGCGCGCTTTGGTCATCCGCAGGGCGCCTTTCTTTTTCCGCAGATGACCATGACTCCTGAAGAGAAATCGCAAGCTAACGGTCACGGCTGGACGCCAAATTTTGTCGACTATCTGTTCCTTGCTTTCAACTCCAGCACCGCCTTTTCGCCGACAGATGCGCCGGTGATGGAACGCTGGGCAAAGATCTTGATGATGCTGCAGTCGCTGATTTCGTTAACTGTTTTAGTGCTGTTGGCCGCCCGTGCAGTGAATATTCTTTAGCGCTAATCATTACATTCCCAATTCAAAATAGCGCCATTCCACGCGCCTCTTCACATCGTCGCGAACATCGCGATTGCAGCCGCCGCCATGATCACTGCGGTGGCCCAACCAAGCCATTTCAGTGCCGGCGAATTGGTTCGCTTGCCCATGATCTTTTTGTTACAGGTTAACAACACAACCAGGACGATTAATGGCGGCGCCAAAACTCCATTCAACACCGCCGCCCAAAACAACATCTTCACCGCGTTGAACCCGGCATAGTTGAGTATCAGTCCGATGACCATGGCCGCGCTAACCACGCCATAAAACTTTTTCGCGAGGTGCGGTCGATCTTCAAGCGTCCCGCGCCACGCACTTGCTTCGGCAATCGCATACGCCGCGGCGCCCGCCAGCACCGGCACGCCGAGCATTCCGGTTCCAATCAGACCCAAAGTGAAAAGCAAATAGGCGCCGCGGCCGGCGAGCGGCTTCAGCGCTTCGGCTGCTTGCTGCGCAGTGTCGATATGCGTCTGTCCGTGAGCGTGCAGCGTTGCCGCGGTGGTGAGGATGATGAAATACATCACCAGTTGGGAAAAAAACATGCCCGTGATCACATCCGTCCGCGACTTTCTGATCTCTTCATCGGTGGCGCCGCGGCGTTGCCCGACCGTGCGCCGTCCCATCTTGCGCTCTTCTTCAACCTCCTCTGCTGCCTGCCAAAAAAAGAGATAAGGCGAGATAGTTGTACCGAGAATGCCGACAAAGGTTGCGATGTAGGCGCTCGACCATTGGATGTGAGGAATGAATGTGGAACGGAACACTGCCGACCAGTCGGGTTGTGCAAGAAAGGCCGTGATTACGTAGGCGAAAAGTACTAGCGTCAGCCACTTGAAAACCCGCGCGATAAATTGATACGAGGTCCAAAAAAGCAAAGACGTGATCAGCGTGGCGTAAATGGGTGTAAAGAACAGTGGTTTTATGCCGGTCATCATCGCGGTCGCGTCGGCCATGCCGCCAAGGTCGGCGGCGATGTTCACCACGTTGGCAACAATCAAAAGGGTGCAGGCTCCCCACAATACCCAGCGAGAATAATTGCGCCGCAATACGCCGGCGAGTCCCCGACCGGTAACCATCCCGAGCCGCGCGCACATAATCTGGACCGCCACCATTAACGGAAAAGAAAAGAGCGCAGTCCAAAGTGGCGCGTAACCAAACAACGCGCCGGTAACCGAATAGGTAGAGATTCCCGACGGATCGTCATCAGCAGCGCCGGTTATCAGGCCCGGGCCCAATTCACCAAAGAATGAGCGCACTCTCCGCGGCGAGATCTTTCTTATTTCTTCTTTGACTGGCGCGGCTTTCTTATTCTCGGGCATGAATGATCCTCGGACGCGTTATGCTCTTGCATGCACCTTGCCATACTTGATTCCGTGGCGAGCTGCGGCTTCTTCGATTGAGTGCGTCTGCGTCAATTTCAAGTCGGCCTTGGCCATTTTCACCAATTCCTGATAGTGCCTATGCAGCGTCAGAATTTCTCCTTCAGTAAGATCTTCCACGTCGATCAACCTGTTGCTGGCGCCCTCAAGCGCAGCAACTATTTCATTAAGCTTCAGATGGATGGCAAGCGCGTCCTTATTTTGCGTGCGCTGAATGAGAAACACCATCAGAAACGTAACGACGGTGGTGCCGGTATTAATGACCAACTGCCACGTATCTGAGAAGCGAAAGACAGGACCGGTAATGCACCAGACCAATATAACCAGCAACGCGATGATGAAGGCTGTCGATGTTCCCGTGGCCTTCGTGGCTTTATACGAGAACCGCTCCAGGATCTGACTAAGTGCGTTTCTTTTCTTCTCAACCATGGTCTTACCTCCTAAATCTCTGGTCGCGAATGCGGTTCATGATAGCTTGCCCGTCAATCCGGGGTCGCGTGCTAGAATCCTAAGTCCAATCAGGCAAAGTAGCACAGACTTTAGTTTGTGTATTTGAGACGTTACGCAAGGGTAATTACACAGACTGAAGTCTGTGCTACTTGCTATCAACCCAAGTCTCCATCTGAGCAATGAGCTTCTGGCAACAGGTACAAGTGGCGGCAGGAATGCGCGGCGCTTTTGTTTGGGCCGTCATACTTTTTGTTGTCGCGGCACTGGCGCTTAACGCGCTGCGACCGGCCGAACGAATGCGCATTCGCGCGGCGCTACTTTTGTTTGCGTTGTCTTTCGTCGGCTTGTTGCTGGTTGCGTCGTTGGCGTACCGCGGCATCAGCACTGACAGCTCTTTGTATCTTTGGTGCCGCTGGGCCTCGCTCTTCTGCCTCTGGATTGCCATTGTAAATGTCGGCAGCGTGTTTATCTTTGAGGTTTTTCTTCATGCCATAAGACTAAAGCCGCCGCGCATCCTGCGCGATCTGCTGGTGGCGTTTGCTTACGTCGTCGTGGGGATCACCTTGCTTTCGATCCCGCGGGTCGATATCACCGGCATTGTTGCTACTTCTGCAGTGCTGACCGCCGTCATTGGTTTATCTTTCCAGGACACACTGGGCAACATGATGGGCGGCATGGCGCTACAACTTGAGCGCGCCATCGTCGTGGGCGACTGGATAAAGATTGATGGACAGGAAGGACTGGTCCGAGAGGTTCGCTGGCGTCACACCGCCATCGAGACGCGCAACTGGGACACGATCGTAATTCCCAACAGCGTCTTGATGAAAAGTCAGGTGACCGTCCTGGGCCGTCGTGCCGGCGCGCCGCGCCAACATCGCCAGTGGGTTTATTTCAACGTCGACTTTCGCTATTCACCCGCCGATGTAATCGACGCGGTTGAAACCGGCCTGCGTGCCGAGCCCATCCCGAACATCGCCGCCGCACCGCCGTCAAATTGCGTCTTCATGGATTTCAAGGAAAGCTTTGGCAGCTACGCGGTGCGCTATTGGTTGACTGATCTGGCTGTCGATGATCCGACCAACTCAATTGTGCGCACCCGCATTTACTTCGCGTTACAGCGCGCCGGCATTCCGCTTTCAATTCCGGCACATTCCATCTTCATGACGGAAGATGACACCTCGCGTCGCGAGCGCAAGGATAGCGAGGAAGTAGAACAGCGCGCCCAGGCGTTGGGCCGAGTCGAACTATTCAATTTGCTGACTGAAGAAGAGCGGCGCTCGCTCGCCCCGCGACTGCGCTATGCACCCTTCGCGCGCGGCGAAGCCATGACGCGGCAGGGCGCTGAGGCGCATTGGCTTTACCTGATAACGGGAGGCGAGGCGGAAGTTCGCGTTTCAACTGACGGAAACCTGAACGAACGCGTGGCGGCACTGCATGAAGGTGATATCTTTGGCGAGATGGGAATGATGACCGGAGAGCCGCGCTCAGCAACGGTGGTCGCGCTCACTGATGTTGAGTGCTATCGACTTGATAAGGAAGCCTTCCATGACATTCTGCAACAACGTCCCGAAATTGCCGACGACATTTCGATGTTACTCGCAAAGCGTCGGGTGGAGCTTGAGGCCGCTCGAGAAGGCCTTAACGAAGAGGCCAAGCGGCAGCGAATGCGTTATCACCAACATGATTTGCTAAGGCGCATCAAGAATTTCTTTACGTTGTAACAGGTAGACTAAAAAGGGGAGTAGAAAATGAACCACCACCCAACGACACGCAATGGATACGGCCGCAAATTCTTGCCAAGTCGCGCAACCAGACGATCGCCTTTGCTCTTCACGTCGCTTCTTACTGCGTTTGTATTTGTATTCCTGATCTCGGTAGCCGCCGCGGATAAGCCGGCACTAACAAGCACCGGCTCGCAAGCGGCATCGATCGATTGGAAGGCTGTTGAGGTGGCGCTCGGGAAGGCCGGCACAATGCAACCGGGTGATGTTTACAAGGTTAGTCTGCCCCGCACAGACTTGAAAATCATGGTCGGGTCCATTCAACTCAAACCTGCGTTAGCGCTCGGCTCCTGGATCGCATTCAAGAAGATGGGCAACACCACGATGGTCATGGGCGATCTCGTGTTAACCGAGGATGAAGTGACTCGGGTAATGACTAAGCTTCAGGAAGGCGGCGTCGAGCAGACAGCTCTTCATAATCATGTATTGCATGAGTCGCCACGCGTGATGTATATGCACATCAGCGCGCTGGGTGATGCGGTAAAAATTGCGACGGCGATCCACGACGCGCTTACGCTAGGCGGGACTCCGTTTACTGCACCGGCCAGCGTTCCGAACACAGACCTGGAAATTGATACCAAGCAGCTCGACCAGATCATGGCACAGAGCGGCAAGGTCAACTCCGGCGTCTATCAATTCAGTATTCCGCGTGCCGAAAAGATATTCGAGAATGGAATGGAAGTGCCGCCTTCGATGGGCGTCGCAACTGCAATCAACTTTCAGCCGACCGGTGGAGACAAGGCGGCAATCACCGGCGACTTTGTGCTAATCGCAAGCGAAGTCAATCCCGTAATTAAGGTGTTACGCAATAATGGTATTGAAGTAACGGCGCTGCATAGTCACATGCTGGATGAAAACCCGCGACTTTTCTTCATGCACTTCTGGGCCGACGATGATAGGCAGAAGCTGGCGCGCGGACTTCGCGCTGCGCTCGACAAGATGAACATCGTCAGGGCTCAGACGAAATAGAA
>Ga0137361_10001936_pt1 | contig 13032 bp, 10 predicted proteins | sample Mad1_80_16metaG_FD_104923 | JGI IMG/M metagenome (GOLD analysis project Ga0137361, IMG submission 104923) | Vadose zone soil microbial communities from Angelo Coast Range Reserve, California, USA - Mad1_80_16 metaG | ecosystem: Environmental > Terrestrial > Soil > Vadose zone | place: USA... | reverse complement strand
TACCCCGGAATCACCGTGATCAGCAGCACGGCGAAGCCGAGCAAATGGCGCGTCAGGACGGACGGTTGACCGTCATCCTCCGCAACACTTCTCAGGCCCAGCGTTGCTGTGTCGTTCACGACGTCTCCTCCGTGTCCCGCCTTTCTGAACAGTGTCCGGACAGACGCGGGACGCAGCACGGGGGTGACGAGGCAACCGGGATGCCAGACCCCCAGATTCGGGGGGTCGGTGCAGGTTTTCGGTCAGTTACCGGTCAGTGGCGTGGGCGCAGGGCTCGGGACGCGACGTCACACGCTGGACACACTGCGTGACAAGCTGGACCTGGGCCTCAGGGACTGCCTGGCACGTCAGAGGCCGTAGAGCTCCCGCGCGTTGTCGCACAGGATGCGGCGACGCGACGCGTGCGGAACGTTCTTGAAGTTGTCGGCGATGGCCTGTTGCGACTCCGGCCACGTCGCATCGGCGTGAGGATAGTCGGACGCCCACATCACGCGGTCGTCGCCGAGCGCGTCGAGCATGCGCAATCCAGCGTGATCCGTCTGGAACGTCGCCCACACTTGCCGCCGACAGTACGCGCTCGGCGACATCGTGAGCGCGAGGCCGCCGTGCGTGCGCCAGTACTCCTCGGCATCGAGGAATTTGCGATAGGTGTCGTCCATGCTGACGGCGACGGTGCGCAGTCCACCACCGAGGTGGAAACCGATGGGAATGCCCGTCTCGGCCGCCGCTTCCCAGAACGGCTCCCACGCGTCGTCCCACAACGGCAACTCGACGCGCGCGGCCAGGAACATGCCGGTGCGCAGCCCGATTTTCCGGAGGCTCCTGATTTCGTCGGCCGCGCTCGCCGGATCGTCGATGGGAATCAACCAGTCGTTGTACGCGCGATAGCAGACCTTGCGGAGCTCGGGATCGGCGATCAGCAGCGGCACGATCGGGCCGTACATCACGGTCGCGTCGATGCCGTCACGATCCATGTCGGCCAGGCGGAGCGCGGTGGTCGTCGGACGGAGGACGCCGGGCTCGAGCACCCCGCCCCGCTCGATGGCGGTACGCCGGCCGCCCTGCGCGCCGGCCGCGCCCTTGCGACCGCCCCACGAGTCCCAGCGATCGTTGCCGCAGACCCAGGAGGGCCCGTCGGCCGTGTCCACGACCTTCGGGGCGCGCTCGCGCCACTGCGCCGGCACGCGCGTCTGCCAGAGATCCTTCGGCAGCCACTGGAGATCGATGTGGTCGTCGGCCGAGATGATCCGGATACTCCATCGCGTCCTCCGCTTACGTGTGCCGCTTACTTGTCGAGGAAGCCCCGGCCCTGGTCGGCGAGCTTGTTGAGCAGCGGCGCCGGCCGCCAGAAATCACTGCCGGTCTGCTTCTCGAACGCCAGCAGCCGGTCGCGGATCGTCTTGAGCCCGATCTGGTCGGCCCAGAACATCGGGCCGCCGCGATAGACGGGCCAGCCGTAGCCGTACACCCAGATGACGTCGATGTCGCTCGCGCGGATCGCCTTGCCCTCCTCGAGGATCTTGGCGCCTTCGTTGACCATGGGGTAGAGCAGGCGCTCGCGGATCTCGTCGTCCGAGATCGAGCGGCGCTGCACGCCGGCCTCTCGCGAGACTTCCGCGATGATCCGGTCGACCTCGGGATCGGGCTTCGGCGTGCGATCACCGCCTTCGTACTTGAAGAAGCCGCTGCCCGTCTTCTGACCGAAACGGCCCATCTCGCAGAGACGATCGGCGATCGGCGCGCGCTCGCCCCGGCCCTTGCGGATGCGCCAGCCGACGTCGAGGCCGGCGAGATCGCTCATGGCGAACGGGCCCATGGGCAGGCCGAAGTCGGTCAGCACCTTGTCCACCTGCTGGGGCGACGCGCCCTCGAGCAGCAGGCGCTCGGACTGCTTGCCGCGCTGGTGGAGCATGCGGTTGCCGACGAAGCCGTGGCAGACGCCGACCAGCACCGGCACTTTGTTGATCCGCCGCCCGATCGCCATCGCCGTGGCGATGGCCGGCTTCGCCGATTTCTCGCCACGGACGACTTCGAGCAGCCGCATGACGTTGGCCGGGCTGAAGAAGTGCATGCCGACCACGCTCTCGGGCCGCCGCGTGGCCGCGGCGATCTCGTCGACGTCGAGCGTGGACGTGTTGGTGGCCAGCACGGCGCTCGCCTTGGCCACCTTGTCGAGCCGGGCGAACACGTCCTTCTTGATGGGCATCTCCTCGAACACCGCCTCGACGACGAGATCGGCGTCGGCGAGAGCGTTGAAGTCGGTGGTGCCCTGGATCAGGCCCATGCGCTTCTCGACGTCGTCCTTGGTCAGCCGGCCCTTGGCCGCCGTCGCCTCGTAATTCTTGCGCACCACGCCGAGGCCGCGATCGAGCGCCTCCCTGGCGACCTCGATCACCGTCACCGGAATCCCGACGTTGGCGAAGTTCATGGCGATGCCGCCGCCCATCGTGCCGGCGCCGATCACGGCCGCCTTGCGGATCTCCGCTGCCGGCGTCTCCGCGGGCACGTCGGGAATCTTGGCCGCCTCGCGCTCGGCGAAGAAGAAGTAACGCTGGGCCTTCGACTCCGGCGAGTTGAGCGTCTCGACGAACAGCTCGCGCTCCCGCGCCAATCCCTGGTCGAAGGGCAGGCTCACCGCCGCTTCCACCGCCCTGATACACGCCTCCGGCGCCTTGAAGCCGCGCGTCTGGCGCGCCACCGATTTGCGGAACTCGCTGAAGATCTCGGGCTTGCCGCGCGCGGCGGCGACCTTGTCGCCGAGATCGCGCACCTTGCGCAGCGGCCGCTTCTCGTTGACCACGCGCTCGGCGAATGCGATGGCTCCCGCGGTGAGATCACCGTCGACGATCTCGTCCACCAGGCCCAGCCGCTTCGCCTCCTCGCCGCCGATGGGATCACCGCCGACGATCATCGCGAGCGCCTTCTCGACGCCGACGAGACGCGGCAGGCGTTGCGTCCCGCCGGCGCCCGGAATGAGGCCGAGCTTGACCTCGGGCTGGCCGAGCCGCGCCGTCTTCACCGCGACGCGCCAGTGACACGTCATCGCCAGCTCGAGCCCGCCGCCGAGCGCGGTGCCGTGAATGGCGGCGACGATCGGCTTCGGGCTGCGCTCGATGACGTCCTGCACCTGGGAGAGCGTCGGCTCTTGCGGCGGCTTGCCGAATTCGGTGATGTCGGCGCCGGCGATGAACGTGCGCCCGGCGCATGCGATGACGATCGCGGCGGCTCCGGAATCGCCGGCCGCCTGGTTGATCGCGTCGCGCAGGCCCTGACGGACGTGATGACTGAGCGCGTTGACCGGCGGATTGTTCACGGTCACGACCGCGATGCGGCCCTGACGGTCGAGGCTGACGGACTGGCTGATTTGCGTCATGCATCCCTCGTTTGGCGAAGAAGTGGCGCCAATGATACTCGACCGGCCCCCGCCTTGCTTCGGGGAGCAGACGTCACGAGAGGAGGTACGACGACGCCCGGCGCGCAGCTACCGAGCAATGACTTTCCATCGACGAGCCCATCGACGATCGCCCCGCCACCGCCACACCGCCAACGCCCTCGGCGATCGACCCGCGCACGGTGCGCCTGCTGAGCGCGCGCCAGGTCGGCTACGCGGGGCCGCCTGGCCAGTTTGTCTCCGATCGATGCCGGAGTGGCCCTCGATGGGACAAGGCCCACTCCAATCTCGCGGAAAATCGCGAGCGAGCGGTCGTCCGGTTTGGCATCGTGCTCGCATTCGACCCGGATCGTGAAGACGGCCCGCCCTGCCCGAAAGGCCCCCCTGCTCCATTTCCCGTTTCGTCGTCTCGCGATCTGCCTCGACTGTGATGCGTGCTTCGAGCTGGGCCCGGGCAGCTGCCCTGCCTGTGGCAGCGGCACGCTGGCTCCACTCGCCCGCTTCTTCCAGAACGGCAATTCCGGGAGCCCGGCGAAAGTCCGCCGTCAGATGCTCGTGGTGGCCCAGGATCACCCGCACGTCTACGAGTACCTCAGGCGGATGTTCGCCGGGAACGACACGGTGGAGGTGATCCTCGACCGGCGTAACGGCGACCGGCGGCGCCCGGGGGCCACGCTCCAGCCCGATCGCCGGCGGATGAGCGATCGCCGGCGACAGGAGATCGACAGCCAGCTCCGTGCGCTGGGATGGGCCATCGTGCTGCTGGATACCGGGCGCGATCACGAGCGCGTTCGCCCGCGCTCGCCCCGCTGATCCGGTCCCCTCGCCCTCTCGTCTAGCTCGTCGAAGCCGCTCGCGCTCCCGGGGTACGTTATGATGCGCCGGTGCGCCGACCCCGCTCCGTCTCCGCGGTCGTCGACCTGGACGCCTCCCGTCGCGGCATCGGTGGTCCCTGAGCAGCTTTCACCGCGTCGATCGGTGCCCGCTGTGCCGGGCCGAGCGCATCACGCCGTGGTTCCACGACGACGACGTGTGCTGGATCGCCGAATGCGAGATCTGCGCGGTGCCGATGGTGGTGTGGCGCTGGCATGGCGTCACGCCGCCGGCTGACCATCTCACCCACATGCATGCCCGGCTGCGCGACGTGGCGACGGCACAGATCGGCGAGTACTGGGTGGACGATCACATGCGGAATATCCCCGACCACTGGCACGCGCACGCCCGACCCAAAGGTGGTTTCTTCGGCCTGAGCTCATCATTAAGATAGCGTCGACAAGGAGGGCATCATGACCAGACGCCCATGGAAGCTGCTGAGCCTCGGAGTCCTCGCCGCGCTCGTCGGCGGGCCAGGACTGGCCGCGGCTCAGCCGGTCAAGGTCGGAGCCGTCGTGCCGCTCACCGGGCGTTACGGCGCGGGCGGTGCGCAGGTTCGCGCCGGCTACGAGATCGCCGTCGAGCACATCAACGCCGCCGGTGGCGTGACCGTGGGCGGCAAGAAGATGCCGATCGAGGTCACGATCCTCGACGACGAGTCGGACGCCACGAAGACCGTGAGCCGGCTGGAGACGCTGGCCGCGCAGGGCGTGGTCGCCTACCTCGGCGGCTTTGGCTCCGACCTGCACGCCGCGGCCGCCTCGGTCGCCGAGAAGAACAAGACGCCGTACCTCGGCGTGGCCTTCGCGCTCCACAAAGTCCACGAGCAGGGCTTCAAATACCTCTTCTCGCCCTTCTGGAAGTCGCCCGACATCAAGCAGTACACGGTCGATCTCTTGAACGCGATCCCGGCCGCCGATCGCCCGAAGGCCGCCGCCATCTTCCAGGAGAAGACGGACTGGGGCCGCGAGATGGCCACCGCCTGGACCGAAGCCGCCAAGCAGGCTGGCTACCAGGTGGCGATGGTGGGTGAATATGCGCCGGGCGCCAAGGACTTCTCCGATCTGATCTTGAAAGCCAAGGGCGCCGGCGCCGATCTCGTGCTCGGCCTGCCGACCCCGCCCGACGGCATGACGATCGTCAAGCAGATGAAGGAGCTGGGGCTCAACCCCAAGATGACGCTGCTCATCCGCGCGCCCGATCCGCCCATCTGGTCCAAGAACCTGGGCAAGGACGGCGACTATGTCGTCCTCGCCCCCGGCTGGCACCACGGCGTGAAGGCGCCCGGCGTGAAGGAGCTGAACGAGGCCCACACGAAGAAGATCGGGCGGCCGGCCGATCCGATCACGGGCCCGGCCTACGCCAACGTCCAGATCCTGGCCGCAGCGATCAGTCACGCCGGCTCGCTCGACAAGGACAAGATCCGTGACGCGATCGCGGCGACCGACATGACGACGGTCATCGGCCCGGTGAAGTTCCGACCCGACGGCACCGGCATCGTCAACGCCGTCTTCGTGCAGTGGCTGAACGGCAAGCAGGAGCTGGTGTTCCCGAAAGAAGCGGCCACGGCGCCGCTGGGATATCCGGCACCGCCGTTCGCCAAGAGGTGACGCTCCTCGAAGTCGAGCGCGTCACCAAGTCTTTCGGCGGCGTCCGGGCGGTCAGCGAGGTCTCCTTCAACGTGGGGGAGGGCGAGCTGATCGGTGTGATGGGGCCCAACGGATCAGGGAAGACAACGCTCTTCAACCTGATCACGGGGGCGCTCCGACCGGACGCCGGCCACATTCGCCTCCAGGGGCACGACATCACGGGCTGGCAACCGCACCGCGTGTGCGGCGCCGGCATCGCGCGGACGTTTCAGCTCGTCCGGCCCTTCCCGGGACTCACCGCGCTCGACAACGTTCGCGTCGGTCTGCTGTACGGCCGCGCACGCGATCCCCGTCACGTCGCCGCCGATGCCGAGCGCTTGCTGGCCCTCGTCGGGCTCGAGGGCAAGACGTTCCGTCGCGCCGCCGAGCTGACGCTGATGGACAAGAAGCGACTCGAGCTGGCCCGGGCGCTGGCCACCTCCCCTCACCTCCTGCTGCTCGACGAGCTCATGGCCGGGCTCAATCCCGCCGAGACCGAGACGGCGATGGCGCTGATCCGACGGCTCCAGTCCGAGGGCGTGACGCTGTTGATGGTCGAGCACATCGTCTGGGCGTTGATGGCCCTCTCGCAGCGCATCATCGTGTTGAGCGCCGGCGAGAAGATCGCCGAAGGCCGGCCCGACGCCATCGCCGCCGACGCCACCGTCGTCGAGGTGTACCTCGGCCATGCTGCACGTCGATAACGTCGAGGCCTCGTACGGACCGTTCCTCGCGCTCTCGGGCGCCACGCTCGAGGTGCGTGTCGGCGAGATCGTCGCGCTGCTCGGCCCCAACGGCGCCGGCAAGACGACGCTGATCCGCTGCATCGCCGGCCTGCTTCGTCCGCGCGCCGGCGGGATCCGCTGGGACGGCGCCTCGCTCGCCAGCGTGGCCGCCCACCGCATCGTCGAGCGCGGCATCGCCGTGGTCCCCGAAGGCCGGCGGCTCTTCGCCACGATGACGGTCGAGGAGCATCTCGACCTCGGCGCGTTCGCCCCGCATGCCCACGCCGGCCGCGTGCAGCGACTGGAGGAGGTCTACACGATCTTCCCGGTCCTGCGCGAGCGCCGCGGCCAGCTCGTGCGCGCGCTCTCGGGCGGCCAGCAGCAGATGGTCGCCATCGGTCGCGCGCTGATGGCGGCCCCGCGCCTGCTCATCCTCGACGAGCCGTCGCTCGGCCTGGCCCCGCGCATCGTGGAGTCGATCCTGGGTGTGCTCGGTGAGATCAACCGGCGTGGCGTGTCCATCCTCCTCGTGGAGCAGAACGTCCAGGCCGCGCTGGTGCTCGCCCATCGCGGCTACATCCTCGAGTCGGGCCGCATCGTCGGCGAGGGCACGGGCGCCGCGCTGATGGACGACCCACACGTCAAGCGCGCGTACCTCGGCCCCCTCGCGCTGCGCCACTGAGATGACGATCGTCCTCCAGCAGCTCGTCCTCGGCGTGCTGATCGGCGGCCTCTACGGCCTTGCCGCCGCCGGGCTCTCGCTGATCTTCGGCGTGATGAAGGTCCTCAACGTCGCCCACGGTGAGCTGATCATGCTGGGTGGCTACGGCGCGTTCTGGCTCTTCGCGCTGAGCGGGCTCGATCCGTTCGCCGCCCTCGTCGTCGTCATTCCCGTCGCGCTCGTCGGCGGCGCGATCCTCTACTGGGGGCTCTTCGGCTGGGTCGTGCGCTACCACGAGGAGACACGGATCAAGAACTCGCTCCTGATCGGCTTCGGGCTCGGCCTGGCGCTCCACGCCGCGGCCGTACAGCTCTGGACCGCCGACGAGCGGTCGATCACGACCGCGTATGCCGGAAGCGTGCTCGACGTCGGCGGCGTCAGCCTGCCCGTGGTGCGGCTCGCCAGCCTCGTGATCGCGTTCGTGCTGATCGGCGGCCTGCACCTGCTGCTCAATCACTGGCGCTGGGGCCGCGCCATCCGCGCGACGGCCGACGACTGGGAGGCCGCGCTGATGACCGGCATCGACGTGCGGCGCGCCTACCTCATCGCCTTCGCCATCGGCACGGCGCTGGCCGGCGCGGCCGGCACGCTCGTCAGCGTCGGCTACTCGATCAGCCCGTCCATCGGCCTCGAGTGGACATTGAAGGCGCTGATCGTCGTGGTCCTGGCCGGCCTCGGCTCGATGCTGGGGACGTTCGCCGGCGGCCTGATCCTCGGCGTGGCCGAGGCGTGCAGCGCGATGGTCTTCGGGGGCCCCTACCGCGAGGTGGTCGGCCTCGTCATCTTTCTCGTCGTGCTGGTGGCGCGGCCGCAGGGACTCTTCGCGAAGTGATGCGCCCGGCGTCGGCGGCGGCGGGCCTCGTCATCGTCGCCGCCCTGGCCGCGGTCCCGCTCGTGGTGCGCCGCGAGGACATCCTGAACTTCCTCTTCCTCGTGCTCCTGTCGATCGCGCTGGCGCAGTCCTGGAACGTCATCGCCGGCTACGCCGGCCAGGTCAACCTCGGTCACGCGGCCTTCTTCGGGCTGGGCGCGCTGGTCACCCGCGTGCTGTGGATCGCGGGCACGCCCGTCGTGATCGGGATGGTCGCGGGCGCCCTCGTCGCCGTCGTGTTCGCGCTGCTGATCGGCTGGGCGGCCTTCCGGCTGCGCGGCGCCTACTTCGCCATCGGCACGCTGGCGCTGAGCGAGATCTTCCGGATCACCGTGGGGAACACGCTCGCCGAGATCTCGACGCTGCCCCAGACGACGATCGCTACCTATCGCCTGGCGAATCGCTACTGGTTGGCGCTGGCCCTGGCCGTGCTGGCGATCGCGGCGGTGGCCGCGCTCGCGCGATCGCGGCTGGGTCTCGGCATGCAGGCCATTCGCGAGGACGAGGACGCCGCCGGCGCCACCGGCGTCGACGCGCTCCGGCTGAAGCTGATCGCCCTGGTCTGCTCGACCGCGCTCGCCGGCCTCGTCGGCGGCTGCTTCGCGTACTACCACATCTCGTTCTATCCCTCGCACCTGTTCAGCCCTGGCTGGACGTTCGACGCCGTCCTGATGACCTTCATCGGCGGCGTCGGCACGCTGCACGGGCCGGTGCTGGGCGCGATCTTCTACGTCTTCTTCAAGGAGTACCTGGCCATCCGCTGGGTGGACTTCCACCTGCTGATCTTCGGCGCGCTCTTCGTCGGGATCGTGCTCCTGCTGCCGGGAGGACTGGTCGAGGCGATGGGCAAGCTGCGCGGACTCCTGGAGTCCGCGGCGTTCACCCCCGATAGGCGGCGACCTCGACCCGAGCATCGTTGAAGCACGCGCCCTCGGCGATGTCGGCGTGGTGGGCGGGGCAGAGCGCCGAGATGGTCTGGCCGTTGTCGCTGGTGCGCAGCCAGGCGCCCTTCAGCGACGAGACGACCCCGCGCGGCACGATGTCCGTCACGCGCAGTGGCAGTCGAACCTCGCCAAGATCGTTCCAGACACGGACGCGCATGCCCGCCTCGAGGCCGCGCGCGCGGGCGTCGTCGGGATGCATCTCGAGCGGCGGCGTCTCGTCACCGCTGACGCCGCCGAAGGTCGAAGTGATCCGCTCGTCCGACGCCGGCGAGATCAGCGTGAGCGGGTAGCGCGAGTCGACCGGGAGGAAGCGCGGCAGCCGCGCGCGATATTTCGCCTCCAGATAGGGCGACGCCAGCTCGACCTTTCCCGACTTCGTGTTGGGGAAGACGTTCTTGAAGAGCGTGAACTCGTCGCCGTTGGCGGTCATGGCCGTCGCCCGATCCGTGGGAATCGCGCTCGGCCGCACGCCACCGAGCCGCGCGTCGGACGGATCGAGCGCCTCGTCCATCAGCTCGGCGTCGCTCGCCCTGAAGATCGGATCGGTGAAGCCGAAGCGGGCGGCCAGGCGGCGAAAGATCTCGGTGTTGGGCAGCGCGTCCGCCTGCGGGGAGATGACCGGCTCGGCGCGCTGCAGCCAGTGCTGACCGTAGGCCGCGTAGAGCTCCGGATGCTCGAAGTGGCTCGCCGCCGGCAACACGATGTCGGCGTACGCGAGGCTGTCGGTCATCGCGACGTCGGAGCCGACGACGAAGAGATCCTCGCGGCGCAGGCCGCGGATCAGCCGATTCTGGTCGGGGTGCACCACCACCGGGTTGTGGTTGTAGATGAAGACCGCCTTGATCGGCGGAGTGAGCCGCTCGTCGAGCAGGTGGGCGCCCACGTCGACGATGTTCAGCGTGCGCGTGCCCTTCGGTACGAGGTCGGGGCGCTGCAGGCGCGCGGGTGTCTTCGGAAACGCGAAGCCGGCGCCATTGATGAGGCCGCCGCCGGGCACGCCAAGCTTGCCCGCGAGGGCCGGTAAGGCGAACACCGCGCGGATCCCGCTGCCGCCGTTCTGATTGCGCTCGAGCCCGTTGCCCACGCTGATCGCGGCGGGTGAGATGGTCGCGTACCACTCGGCGAGCGTGCGGACGTGATCGGCGGGCACGCCGCAGAGGTCGGCGGCTTCGGCGACGCCGTAGCGCCGCGCCAGCGCCATGTACTCCTCGTGGCCGTCGACGTGGCGGGCCACGAACTCGCGATCGATCGCTCCGCGCCGCTCGAGCTCGGCGGCCACGGCCCAGGCCAGGACCACGTCGGTGCCGGGCCGCAACGCGATGTGGAGGTCGGCCTGGCGGGCGACGGTGGTGCGGCGTGGATCGACGACGACCAGCTTGGCGCCCTGCTTCTTCGCCCGGTTGATCACGGGCATCAGGTGGAGATTCGACCACGTGACGTTGTTGCCCCAGGCCACGATCAGCCGGGAGTGCTCGGCCTGCTCGGGCCGCATGCCCGGGACGGTACCGAAGGTCCCCACCCACGCTTCGGTGCGAATCCCGCCGCACAGCGGCCTCCGGTCGAGGAGGCTCGCGCCGAGCCGATGGAAGAACCGGAGATCCATCGAGCCGCCGGCGAGGAAGCCATGCGGTCCGGCGTAGTTGAGTGGCAGGATCGCCTGGGGCCCATGGGCCGCGATGATCGCGGTGAACCGCTCGTGGATCGTGTCGAGCGCCTCGTCCCACGAGATCCGCTCGAAACGTGCCGCGCCGCGGGCGCCGTGGCGCCGCAGTGGCGTCCTGATTCTCCGCTCGCCGTGCACGAAGCCCGGATACGAGGCGGGCACCTTGGCGCACAGCACGCCGGCCGTGTAGGGGTTGGCATGCGAGCCCTTGATCGCGAGGATGCGATCGTTCTCGACGCTCACCGTGAGGCTGCACGTGTCCGGGCAATCGAGCGGGCAGACGCTGTGACGTTCGGTGATCATGCCGCGACTATGCGCCAGGACGCGGCGCTGCGGAAGACCCAATCACGCCGGGCGCCCCCGACCATGTTGTTTCATCGCCAGCGACCTATCTCGTTGCCAGCGCCCGGACGATCGCGTCCACGTCGTAGACGCATCCACCCCACGTCCCTCCGCCCACGTGCTGGAGCGCCGCCCACAGCCGCGTGTCGTCGGGCAGATCGGGATCGGGTGAGAGATCGGGGCGCAGCGCGCGTGACGCCAGCACGCGCGTTCCCCCGTCGACGCCGACGTTATGATCGCCGTGGCCCACGAGATCGATCGAGCCCTCGAGGCGATGGCGGTCGACGATGACCTGGATCAGGTCGCCGTCGAGCACCTTGCCGATGGGGCCGCCGGCCAGCGCCTCCGGGCCGACGTGGCCGATGCAGGCGCCGGTGGACACGCCCGAGAAGCGCGCGTCGGTGACGACGGTCACGTGCTTGCCCCACGAGAGATGCCGAAGCGCGGCGGTGATCTGGTAGATCTCCTCCATCCCCGCGCCCATCGGGCCGCGGCAGATGAGCACCATCACGTCGCCCGCCTTCAATGCCCCCTGCCCGCGGCTCTTGATGGCGACGATGGCGTCGCGCTCGCGCGTGAAGACGCGGGCGGGCCCGACCTTTCGATAGACGCCGTCCGGATCCACCACGCTGGGATCGATGGCCGTGCTCTTGATCACCGAGCCCTCGGGGGCGAGATTGCCGCGCGGAAACGTCACCGTGCTGGTGAGCCCGCGCGAGCGCGCGCGGTCGGGATCCATGATCACGTCGTCGGCGGCCACGCCGTCCATGGCGGCGAGCCGCTCGCGCAACGCCTGCCGGCGCTCCGATGCCTGCCACCAGTCGAGGACGGCGCCGAGCCGCTCACCGCTCACGGTCAGCGCGTCGAGCTCGAGCAGCCCGAGCCGACGCAGATGGAGCATGACCTCGGGCACGCCGCCGGCCAGGAACGCGCGCACCGTCGGATGTGGCCCGTTGGGAAGCGTGTCGACCAGGCGCGGCACGCGGCGATTCACCGCGATCCAGTCGTCCACCGTCGGCCGACGAAGCCCGGCCGCGTGGGCAATCGCCGGCAGATGCAGCAGCAGATTCGTCGAGCCGCCGAACGCCGCGTGCACCACCATCGCATTCCTCACCGCCGCATCGGTGACGATGTCGCGGCCGCGGATGCCTCGTGACTCCAGCGCGACGAGGGCACGAGCCGAGCGGCGCGCCATGTCGAACCACACCGGCTGACCCGAGGGCGCCAGCGCCGCGTGCGGCAGCGTCAGTCCCAGCGCCTCGCCGATGACCTGCGACGTCGCCGCCGTGCCGAGGAACTGGCAACCTCCGCCCGGGGACCCGCAGGCACGGCAGCCGAGATCCTGGGCCTGCTCGAGCGTCAGCTCGCCGTGGGCGAACCGCGCGCCGATCGACTGCACCTTGCCCGCGTCCTCACCATCACGCGGCGGCAGCGTGACCCCGCCGGGCACGAGCACCGCGGGCAGACCGCGCAGCGCCGCCAGCGCCATCATCATCGCCGGCAGTCCCTTGTCGCACGTCGCGACGCCAAGCACGCCTTTGCGCGTCGGCAACGAGCGGGCCAGGCGCCGGAACACCTGGGCGGCGTCGTTACGGTAGGCGAGGCTGTCCATCATGCCGACGGTGCCTTGCGTGCGGCCGTCGCACGGATCGGAGCAGTACGCGGCGAACGGGAGGCATTCGAGCGCGCGCAGCTCTTCGGCCGCCGCCTGCATCAACAGGCCGATCTCCCAGTGACCGGTGTGATAGCCGAGCGCGATCGGATGGCCATCCGCGGCGCGGATGCCCCCGTTGGTCCCGAGCATCAGGTACTGCGGCCGCGTGAGCTCGCTCGGCTCCCAGCCCATCCCCGCGTTCTGGGTGAGGCCGAAGATG
>Ga0137361_10001935_pt1 | contig 13034 bp, 14 predicted proteins | sample Mad1_80_16metaG_FD_104923 | JGI IMG/M metagenome (GOLD analysis project Ga0137361, IMG submission 104923) | Vadose zone soil microbial communities from Angelo Coast Range Reserve, California, USA - Mad1_80_16 metaG | ecosystem: Environmental > Terrestrial > Soil > Vadose zone | place: USA... | reverse complement strand
AGCCGAACGTGATGTGCTGCCATCCGTATTTGAGGAGGTTAATCGCAACGTCGCTGACCGTGGGTTCAACTTTGTGCTGACGCGATGGGAAACCGACACGCATCCCGGCTTTCATGCTGAAGGGCCGCAGGGATTGATCGATCCGATTCTGAAAATCACCGACTGTGATTTGTTGATTGGGATTTTCTGGAAACGCTTCGGAACGCCAACCGCGGACGGCAAGACTGGTGCGGAACACGAATTCAGCCTGGCTCATGAAGCTTGGCAAGAAAAAGGCAGTCCGCAAATCTTCGTCTATTTCAATCTCAAACCCTATGCGCCGAAGTCAAAGTCAGAAATTGAACAGTGGGGCCAGGTGATTGAATTCAAGGACAAGTTTCCAAAGGAAGGTTTGTGGTGGCCGTATAAAGGGAAAGTCCAATTTGAAAAGCTGGTTCGCAATCACCTGATGAACTACATCCGCAGTCTAACCTGAAAAAGGATCTGGTCGAGACTACTTCAAACCCGATGTCACTTGCTTTGCATAAAAAGGAAGGTTGAGGTTCTCATTCACACCCGGCTTCAGCCGGGTGATCGGCAATGGCAAGAGAATAGGAAACCGTTTGAAACGGTTTGCCAGTCTTGGCTTGGCGCAGTTCACCTGGCTAAAGCCAGGTGTGACTGAGATTAAATTGCCGAAAGAATTCGCGAGCCTATGGTGATGAGAACGACTTTTGGGCAAAGCCGTATCAGCAAATTTGGAATCATCTGTTGGTACGCGCTCAGCGAAAGAGGTGAGTCGTTGGAGGACAGGTCTACCGCAGCACCGCGCGAAGGCCGACGACGATCAAGTAGATAATAGCGACTACGATGGCCACTTTGATCAGCAGGACTGCCAGGCCGACCAGAAACCCAAGAATGCCAAGCGCGACGCCGGCCGCGGCGAGCACCAACGGCACGCCGACCGCCAGCACAAACAAGGCCAACAGAATCATTCCTACCACTCTCAAAACATCCGACGCTTCTTTCATTCTCTGAACCTCTTTCGCGCGCTCGCCGCTTATTTACTGGTCTTTCACCTTCGCGTCGATATACGACTACCACCCGATATTCGTTCCGTAAAAGCTCTCGGCCGAGTTCCGGGCCTGACCTCGGAAGAAAGGATGCACTCCTCGCAAATGTCCGACAAACTTCAGTTTGTCGTGGTTCCCGACAGTAGGTATCGCGGTGTCAGCAACAAACTCTTCAGTCTGTGACATTAATGCGCCGTTCACAGACTGGGTTAACATCTGATCAAGCCCTATTGACGCGTAGCGTCATCATGAGTTTAGCCCGGCGTTTCAACGCCGGGTAGGATCAACGAAACATCCGCGTCGCGTCGCGACGGCTGAAAAAGAGTTTGAGAATATTGGAGAGTCAGTCGTCGCTACGCGACGAGGATAACCTACCGCGGTTCCCCGGCGTTGAAACGCCGGGCTAAACTCATGCCGACGCTACGCGTCGAGGTCACTTCAAACAAAAAGGCCGCCAGAATTGACGGCCTCAAATGCGAAAGCAAGAATAATTCTCATAAATCTTCCTAGCGAATTATCTCGATTACTCCGACCCGATGACCCGCAGGTTTGATGATCGTGGCTTTTATCCCACCCAAGTTTTCAGCCGTTAGCAGCAGGCCAAAATCATCGAACGAAGTTTCCGATTGGATTTCTGCTTCGTTGCGTCCTTTGACGTTCACAATCTCACCCAACCTCTGATACTGGTTGTCAGGCGAGACGGCCCAGAGAATGTACGCCGTGCCTTTCGGCGCGTCCTTCAGATCGTGAAAGTGCATTTTCACTTCGGTAGCTTTGCCATGCTTATGTGGCTCGATGAAGATGTTGGCCCGCGAGCCTTCCATCGCGCCGGTGAAATTGATCTTTAGCTTAGTCTCGTCGCCAGTTTTGAACGTCGGAATGCCAAGCATGGGCACCGTGTAATCGGATGGACCAGCAACTGTCTCGGTTGGCACAACCGCGGCAACTTGCTCGCCGACGGCGCTAGTGATCGGAATTACCGTCAAGCCAGTCGGCACCTCACTGCGAAAGAATATTTTCGTGTTTGCGTCATAGGCGGTAAGCGTGGCTTCGGGTGATGCCACCAGCATGAACTGTGTTAATGGCGTGGTGGTGGTAAATGTGCCCACGCCGCTATTCACCTCGACCTGTCCCAAGAGCGTCGGGGCACCCGTCGGATCAATCGCATAGACATTCATCGCAGTCACGTCAGGTGGCAGGCTGGTTAGATTAAGTTTGATTGTGGCGCCGTTCGGATCGCGCAGAATTGTGGCCCTGCCGGTCGCCCCAGCCAAACCTACAGGATTCAAAGTGACCACAGTCTCTTTGCCGGTGGGATATTCAACGATGGTGTAGATCCCTTCGCTCGTCTGGACCGTTGTCGTCTTCGTTTTTTGCGCGACGGCCACGACGGTTAGTGAAAGTAAGAGCATTGCTGCTCCCAAAACTGCAATCAAGCGTTTGCTCATAAATTCGTCCTCCTTTAAACCATGGTTTTTCCTCGTCGGGATAATGAGGCTTTGCGCGTACAGTACACGTACGTGGATGATACGGGAGCAACAGGCGTGCCCAGATGGTTTGATGGATTTACCTATGAAATGCGAATGCTTACCGTCAGCCAGTCATTTTTCAGCGAAGGAAAGCCGTACACAACCGTAGGAGCTAATGGTTGAAAGGAGTTCAGCGCTTGATGCGATAAGTAACTGCCAGGTAACCGCCCTTGAGGATTTTGCATTCGAGCAATTCAAGATCGATCTGTTTCTTCATTTCGTGAAAGAGTGGAATGCCTGAGCCGAGCAGCACCGGGTGAATGTTCAGGACGACTTCGTCAATTAGATCAGCTTCGAAAAGACTCTTGGCCAATTCACCACCGCCGAAGACCACAATGCCCTTGCCTTTTCTTTTCTTCAATTCCAAGACGAATTTTGCAGCGTCCTCCTCGACGATATCGACGTTTCGGTCCGGCTTCTTCTTTGACGCCAGTTTCTTTTTCAGCGCCTCACGCTTTTTCTTCGAGCGCGAAAACACGTAATTCTTCGCGCCCGGATATGAAGTCTCGCCAGAGGCAAGCATCCCTTCAAAAGTTTTGCGACCGATCAGGAGCGCATCCACAGTCTTCATGAATTTCGCGCTGATCTCGGCGACTTCGTCGCTCCAGTGAAGCCAGTCGAATCCGCCGTCTTTGCGCGCGATGTAGTTGTCGAGACTGTTGGCGAGACCGAGTGTTACTTTGCGCATGGCTTATCAGTCTGAGACTTCCACTACTATCGAGATTGTCTGCCTGGCGTTAATAGCCCGATGCGGTGGCCGGCCGCTGATTCTTCAATTAGTTGCTCGAGTCTTTTGAGTCGCGTTTCTTCTTTCTTCGCGCTGACGATCCACCAGTTTATGGTTTTTCGATACCCTAGTGGCTGTGCTTGAAAGAACTCCCAAGCCTTCCGGTTTCGTTTGAGGTTTCCCAAATATGGCTCGACAAGTTCAGGGCTCCGCTGTTCATAAGCATAGATGCCGGATCGATTTGCCGTTCGTGCTTCATACGCTTTCAAACCTGCAGGCTGCATCCGCCCTTCCTTGATCAGCCGTTCTGCGTTGCGAATGTTCACCGCGCTCCAGATGCTGCGCGGCTTGCGCGGCGAAAAACGAATCTGGTAGCTCTCTTCATCGATGTTCTTGCGAATGCCATCGATCCAACCAAAGCACAACGCTTCGTCAACCGATTCCGGCCAGGTGATGCTCGGCTTGCCTGAGTTCTTTTTGTAAAAGCCAACCCAGAGTTCTTTCGCAGTTGAATGATAAGCTTCGAGCCATTTGCGAAAGTCTGAGGGTGTTTTGAAGAATTTGGGATTCAAGAGTTCAGAGGGAACAGTTACGACCGAAGAGTCAAAGGCAGAATCCGGACCCGCGAGCGGGCTTCATCAAGAACAATCAAACATCCCGCCTCAAGCTGCGATCGATTATTATCTAGAACATGGACAATGGCGCTTTCCAGATACGCTGGTGTAACGTCCTGAGCGCGGACTTGAATAACGCTTGGGCCTTCCGCTCGCGTCAAAGCGAGAGCGGCGCCAAAATCGAGATCGTGTGTAAACACAACATACCCGTTTGACCGGGCCCACTCCATTATCGTTGAGTCTTGAACTAGTGGGTCACCAACCGTTGACCAATGAACCACGCTGAATCCTCGTCTGGCCAAGACAGTCACCCAATCGGGCGAAAGATTCATATCGATGAGAATCTTCATTCTGTCACTGGTGGCGGCTCGACTTCCTCTCCATATGCTAGAGATTCACGCAGGTCCTCTTCTTCGAGATAAGGATAGAGTTTGAGAATCTCGTCAGGTGAATGGCCTGAAGCTATGAGGCCAAGAATTGTCCTGACGGTCACACGAAGACCGCGAATGCACAGCTTGCCGCCCATAACGTTGGGATCGCGCGTGATGCGTGTGAACGGCCGCCAGCCATTCATTAATGCGCTAAGCTCAGCCTCTTCCCTTGTAGCAAATCCTATTTCTTTAACCATAGACTTGCCGTTTGGCGTGACCCTTTCCCAAAACCACGTGTCATCCCTTGCTTGCTTACAATGAAGGGCGGACAAGTACAATGAAAGAATGCGGTCTGCAACATGGCCTAGACACGATAGATTAGGGAACCCTGGTCCTTGAGCCATACCAGCAACCATTGGCATATGGGCATTGATTCCGGAATTGATTAGTGCTGGTGCAGAGTCGAACCTTACCCGCAAGTGATAATCGATGCCTTGCATAAGATCCTCCTGACTAATAGTGGGTCGAAGTTCAATCGGGAACATCTCCAGCGATCCTGCCCATGGATCAAAGCCGAGCGCTACAATTACCCTGTCGTATTCTAAACTAGTAGGAATCCCGGCTCGGCTCATGTCTATAACAACTTTGTCGCCAACCTCCGAAATCTCTGAGATCTCGCCAGAAATTGGTTTGACGTTCTCAGCCAGCGCAATACGTTTTAGGGCATCCACTGAGAAAACGCCGCGATCAGTGTGGTGGATGAACTCTGCACGATACGCTTCATCCATTTCCAACCATTCGTCTGGATTACTAAAGAATCTGTTTTCGTCGAAGCCTTCACCCCGGCTGTAGACAGCCCCATGGCGGTTAATGATATCAACCTTTAGTTCCGGTGCCCGCTCAATAAGGGATACCGCAATACTCGCTGCAGTCTCTCCACCACCAATAATCGCAACTCTGCCGGGGCCTAGTTTTTCAAACACTCCTATCCTCTGCCAGTAGTTTCTACCGTCCATTATCAACTCAGAGCTTTCTGGCTGACTCCCTCCAAACGTTTTCGGTTCTCCGGGACCTGTGAATACAACTCCGTCAGCTTCAATGAACTCGCTTGTATGGGGACGCTTTATCTCAATCTTTAGCCTGCCCTCGAACAACTCAATCCTTGTAGCTCTACCTTCCATGACTCTCGGTCTCACTCGGGCCTCATCTGCGCTGGGCGATGTTAGACCTAAAGCCCATCGTAGATAGTCGGCCCAGATCTCATGCCTAGGCTGTGGCTTTCCCCTGTCTATCCAATTCGAATAATTGTCTCGATCGATTAAGTAGGCCTGCCAGGAATACCTTAGCATCGCAAAATCAACAGCACTCCCAAAAATTGAGGAATAAGGAAACCCGACGTCTTTCTCCGGTGGTGTGCCCAGCGAGCCTTTACCGTCGGTGAAGCCAGAATGCCCGGCCCAGTTTGCCGCTAGCTCTTTCGTCTTCTCGATCACAACAACATCAATATTGCCTAGACCGAGTTCCTTAAGAACCTGGGCCTTAACTGCTATGGCCGCAGCTTTAGGACCGGCTCCTATAACTGCGAGGACTGGTATTAGCGCTTCGGGTTGGACATTGAATGAGTGAGCACTTTGATCCATTGACCCTCCTCTACGCGCGTCCGTCCAAAACACCTAAAATGGGATCATCGGACTAGACTCCGCACGGAGAAACGTTGATCTCACCAGTCTCCCTACATCTTAAAAGATTGAGTCTTGACGCTAAGAGGTACAACCGCCGGAATTGGGCGAATGCTACATTAGCTTAGATGGAGAGTAATGAGGAATTAATCAGCTTTTTCTTTGCCTCCGAATAAGTCGTTGTGGCTTAGCTCCCGAGCTGGAATTTCTATGCCGCTTGCTTCTGAATGTCGGACACAAGAGTTTCCAAATCCCTTCGAAATTCAGAAAGCGCTGACGCATATGGACGATCCGTTGTAACCTTTCGCGCCTCTTGCGTTTTGTGCTGTATGAGTTCGAAATACTCAGAAGCTCCCTCAGGATCACCTCTGTCTAATAGCGATTCATAACAATACCGGAACAGTTCCCTAACCACAGGCAACCACTGCCGTTCATATCCGAGCGGTATCGATCCATAGGAGTCTTTCCAAAACTCAGCAAGGGTATGGCGGCGTCCCAGAAACTCTTCGGTGAATCTCTGAAGTTCCTCTAAGCGGTCAGACGTCGAAGACTCGGGTGCCGCCTGTCCGACGAATCGATTCACATACTCTACCGTTCTTTTTGCGGCAGCACTTTCGATTTCCTCGCGAGAGTCTTTCGGACGCTCCCGTTTAACGTCTTTCCGAAAGCCATCCTGGATTAGTCGCAGTCGGGCTATTGGGCTCATGTCGACATCCCTTCTTTCGTGCGCTAGCCCTGAATGCCTCAGCATCGATTCCGTTATAGCACTGGCATAAGCTGCAAGGATCGCGGCGTCGTCTGCATCTAGTTCTTCATGATAAAGACGAAGAGCCTCGAGCACTGCTCGCTTCGTACTCTCCAACCTTTCTCTGGCGACATCAAGATGAAGTCTTCGAAACCTGGGTGCCGAGATGTAAATTGGCTCGTCATACCAGCGCTGCCGCACGCTCGGTGTGGAACGGGAGCCGACGTCACCGTACAAGTCGAGCAGCGAAACCTTCTCAAGTAAGCGACCAGCCACGCATGAATCAAGAAAAGCACTTGCATTCCGGTAACTCTGAAAATAGTAGTGTTCGACACAGCTACGGCAAGAGGCGAGTCCGCCGGCCATGGCCAGTGCGACCATTTCCCAAAACGACTCGGATCCGAGCTTCGGTGCATTAGACATAGCTCAACTCCTGTTGTTTGAAGGCGCAAAGATTCCCACACATCGCGTTGGTTTTTTCACCAGACACGGCGGTGTTGCCGAACGCAACTAGTTGCCGAACGCAAAACTAAATGCGGCGACAATGCGCAGTTCAGCCTCGGATGATACTCTTGGAAAGACCGGCGCGCCCTCTGGGTTCTTGAAAAAGCACTTATTACTATCACAGTTGCGCCCATTTTGCACTGCCTTTCGCGAAAAATTCTGTTACTTTTTCGTTCGCGTACTCTGATGCGATCTATCAACTGAGAGTGGCAATGCCCGGCTGAATTTACAAATTGCCACCCAGTAACATTAGGGCGTGAGTCAACCTGTGAGCGGCGCACGCGCCCAAAACCTTAGGTAGGCTATGGCAAACAGAATTTAATGTCAATAATAATTATTATTTAGATGAGAGGACTTCCCATTTAACCTTAATTGTCGGCTCCATAAGTGCTGCAAAGTCAGGACTCAGTAGCCGGGAAGCTCTTCCATTGCCCTCAGCCCGTCTGCCGACTGCGGCAGGATGGCGTCTTCGAGTTGCGGTGCTTGGTGACGAAGTGTCGAGGGCGGCGACGTTACAACTCCCTAAGCGCCCTCGCTTAGTTTCTCGGTAAGCCAGACATTGACCAGAGTTTCTGTTGAGACGCCCTCTTTGTGGGCACGATTAGCCAACTTCTTGGCCAATTTCGGTTCCAATGCTGTAAGGAAGACTCGTCGCTGCAAGTCAACTTCAAAGTTGGCTTCGCTGGTCTGATCCCAATAGTCCGCCAGGTCGTGGGTGTCCCAGAACTCCGCGGCCTCGTCTAGAGTCTTGAAATGATCAGGTATGGGATCGCGGTCTTCCTTACTTTTCATCCCGACCCTCAATAACTATGCAGTTCCGTAATCGCCCTTAACACATCCGCCACCTGAGGCAGGATCGTGTCTTCCAGTTGCGGCGCGTAGGCGACGAAGGTGTCGAGGGCGCCGACGCGGCGGACGGGAGCGTCGAGATGTTCGAACAGTTCGGTGGAGATGCGCGCGGCGATTTCGGCGCCGTAACCCCATGACATTGAGTCTTCGTGAGCGACGATCACGCGGGAAGTCTTTTGGACTGACTCGGCAATCGCGTTCCAAACGTAAGGGCTCAACGTCCGCAGATCGATTATCTCGACGCTAATCCCTTGTTGCTCCGCTTGCCTGGCAGCTACGATTGAACGCTGGACCAACGCGCCGTAGGTGATGATCGAAAGATCCGTCCCTTCACGCACGACTTTCGCTTTGCCAAACGGAATCATGAAATCGTCAGGCGGATAAGCCGATTTGTTGTAAGTCTGGCGATAGAGGTGTTTGTGTTCGAAAAACATCACCGGATCGTCGCAGCGAATCGAGGTGCGCAACAGTCCATTCGCGTCGAGCGCATTTGATGGATAGACGACGCGCAAGCCGGGAATCTGCGTGAAGAGCGACACGCCCGATTGCGAGTGGTAAATCGCGCCTCCCTTCAGATAGCCGCCGATGGGCACGCGCAACACGACGGGACATTTCCATTCATTGCCTGAGCGCCAGCGCAGCAACGCCAACTCGTTGCGGATCTGATGCATCGCCGGCCAGATGTAATCGAAGAATTGAATCTCGACGACGGGCTTCAGTCCGCGCGTCGCCATGCCAATCGCTCGGCCAACTATATTCGCTTCGGCCAAAGGTGTATTGAACACCCGCGCGCTGCCGAATTCGCGCTGCAAGTTGGCGGTAACTTTGAAGACGCCACCCTTGCCTTTCAATTGGTCGAGAAACTCTTCACGCGAGCAGTCGGCGATGTCTTCGCCAAAGACGACGATGCCCGGATCGCGCTTCATCTCGGTATGCAGGCAACGATTGATCAGATCGACCATGGTGCCGGGATTGCCGCTAAGTTCAGCCCCATCTTCGTTGTCGAACTTTTTCGAACTCGGATCGATATCGGGCGAATAAACAAACTGCGTTGCCGTTTCCGGCGCCGGCTGTGGACTGGCGAGGGCTTTGTCGGCCGCTTCGTTAAGCTCCCGATCGATCTCGTCCTTAAGTTGCTGCAAGTCGTCCTGGCTGATGACTTTTTCCTTCACCAACTGGGCGGCAAACCGTTTAATTGGATCGTGTTCGGCATCGGAAGCGAGCTCTTCATTTGGCCGGTAAAGCCTTTCGTCGTCGGAAAGCGAATGCGAGTAAGGCCGAATTACTTTTGCATGCACGAACGAGGGACCGCGGTTTTTGCGGCAGTTATCGACCGCGCGACGCATTACTGCGAGCGACTCAATCGGATCGGTGCCGTCGCATTGCTGCCGAAAAAGATTGGGAAAACCACGAATTAGTTTCGAGACATCGCCGCCCGCTGTTTGCACCTCAACCGGCACACTGATCGCGTAACCGTTATCTTCGAGCAGAAATATTATTGGGAGTTTCAAATTGCATGCCGTGTTCAGCGCTTCCCAGAACTCGCCCTCGCTGGTTGTGCCGTCGCCGAACGAAACGTAACTGACTTCATCGTGATGAAAATTCCTGACGCGCTTTTTAAGTTCTTTGACTAACCTGATTCGATAAGTTGCTTCCGCACATCCGACCGCTTGCAGAAGCTGGGTGCCCGTCGGTGACGACTGTGAGACGATGTTGAGTGTCTTATGGCCCCAGTGCGAAGGCATCTGTCTGCCGTGCGAGTTCGGATCCGCTTCAGCGCCGACCGATTGCAATAACATTTCGAGCGGCGTCATCCCAAGCTGCAAACATAACGCGCGGTCGCGATAGTATGGATAGAACCAGTCGTAACCAGGCTTCAGAGACATTCCCGCGGCAACCAGGATGGCTTCGTGGCCGGCGCCGCTAATCTGAAAGAAGATACGGTTCTGGCCCTTCATCTGAATTTCTTTGTCGTCGAGCCGGCGCGAAAGATACATCGTGCGAAATATCTTCACCATCTCTTCGCGACTAAGGCGGGTCTGCGGTTGCTTTGGCTTAGCACCCACACGCCGCGGCACGGATTTGATTGCAGTAACGGGCGCAGGTTTCAGCTCGCGCGTGGGCTTCGGCTCGGGCGCCGCCACAGCTTGGGCGGTGAAAGCCTTCTCCGGAAGTTCGCCTTCGGTTTTCTTTACGAGTCTTAAGACTTTGGTGTCACTCATGATCTGAAAATTCGTTCTCCAAAATCTGACGATACTCTTCCGCCATTCCCGGGTGCCCATGCGCCATCGATGCGTCGACGCCGCGCCGATAGGCTTCTCGCGCTTTATCGATCTGCTTCACGCGCTCGTACGCGCGCGCCAACATGCCGTACGCGTTGCCTTCATCATCGGCGGCGGCAAGATAACGCTCGAGCGTTTCAATTAACTTCGCGTCGTCTCCGCCCTTTTCGTATTCCTTCGCCAATCCGAAAAGTACCGCGCTGTTTGCCGGATCGGATTGCAGAATCTGTTCGAAGACTTCGATTCGTGATGCAGCCATAATCAAACCCGACTCAGAAAATTCTCGCACACGAAAATCTTGCGCATGCGGAAACGCAAGGGACTCTCGACGATCGAGATGGCCTTTAACCTTTCAAAGCGGCTGACAAACCATGGTTCTTTACAATCGGGAACGCTTCTTAGCCACGCCGGCGTCGTTAACTGGAACTCGTCACACAAGCATTCGGCGGTCGAGGCCAGAAGCGCATCCATCTTGTGGTCGTCCCAAAAGTCGAAGGGATCTTCAATCGCTCTCACATCTCGGTGACGACGAAAGTCGTCAACGAAATTCATCAGGTGAATACACCACCAGCGCTTGTCATTAGCGATTTTTTCTCTCGTTTCCTTGAGCGTTATCATTGCCCTTTGAATATCTCCTCAAGCAGAATACGGGCGCGTGGGTTCACTTCTTTATTTGGATAATAGCTCTTGACGATCTCAGTTACTTCTTCCGGGCTGCCAAGTTCGAGGTGGTTAATTAGCACTGCCAGATCATCCTCATCCAAAGTACCCGGTCTAGCACTTAGTACTTTCATTGCTAGTAGGTAGTCGGCTGGCGGTATGTACACCTTCAAATGAGAAAGGTCGAGCAGGATGCGCCTCTCGTGCGGCACGAGAAACATTTCGACCGCGGTATTCAGCCAGCCTATCGGCAGCCCATGACGCTCGGCGACTCGGCGGGCGGCCATTCGAATGTAACGCACCGGTTCAAAGATCGCATCAACATCGTCAGTGTCAGGACGAGCCTTGTAAGCCAGCGCCATGACCGCACCACCATACAAACAAATCTCGCCCTTGACATCCATGGAACGTAGCTCTTCGTTCAATTCGCTCAAATAGCGCTTGATCTCTTCCGCGTTCACCTGTTTGGCTGCCATTCACTTTCCAATTATCAACTTCGCAATCGTCTGCAACTGCATGTTCGAAGTACCTTCGTAGATCGCGCCGATCTTCGAATCGCGCCAGTACTTTTCGACCGGATAATCTTTGACATAGCCGTAGCCGCCATATAACTCAATCGCTTTCGAAGAGATGCGTTCGGCGGCGCGCGACGAAAAGAGTTTGGCCATGGCTGCTTCTTTCACGAAGTTCTGGCGTGAGTCTTTCATGCGCGCGGCGTTATATACCAGCAGGCGCGCGGCTTCCAATTCAGTAGCCATTTCGGCGAGTTGAAACTGGACGCCCTGAAACTCGCTGATGCTCTTACCAAACTGTTGGCGTTCTTTCGTATAAGCAAGCGCGGATGCAAGCGCGCCGGTGCTGATGCCGATCATCTGCGCGCCAATGCCTATACGGCCTTCGTTCAGAGTTTCAATCGAAATTTTGTAACCCTTGCCGATCTCACCGAGCACGTTTTCTCTCGGCACTACACAATCTTCCAGCATCAACTCAGTTGTCGATGACGCGCGAATCCCAAGCTTGTCTTCTTTCTTGCCGACTGAAAACCCTTCGAAGCCTTTCTCGACTATGAACGCCGTGATGCCGCGATAGCCGGCTTCGGGATTCGCATTGGCGAAGAGCACGAAGATGTCCGCTTCCTTGCCGTTTGTGATCCAGAGCTTGCGACCATTCAAGACGAAATGATCGCCGCGATCGATCGCGCGCGTTTGCATCGCGAATGCATCTGAACCCGAACCAGCTTCGCTCAATGCATAAGCACCAACTTTCTCAGCCGCTAGTTGCGGAAGATATTTCTTCTGCTGCTCAGGATTTGCCCAACCCAAAAGCGCGTTATTGACCAGGGTGTTCTGCACATCGACGAAGACACCGACCGAAGCATCGACGCGTGAGAGTTCTTCCACGGCCAGAATTGCCTGAAAGAACGAGCCGCCCGCGCCGCCGAACTCTTCCGGCGTTTCAATTCCCATTAAACCCAACGCGAAGCATTGTTTTATCAACGCCGCATCGAGAGACGACTGCTTTTCCATCTCTTCGACGCGTTTGCGAATCTCGCCTTCGGCAAACTCGCGCACGCTCTCGCGGAACATCTGTTCGTCTTCCGAAAGCGTCGTTAGTGGGCGTGTGAATGAATGTTCAATTTCAATTTGAGCTTGACTCATGATGGCCGATCCGCCGGAAAGATTTTGCTGGTCGATCTTGAATCTTCATCATAATCAAGAAGAAAGCGAAAACGCAAAAACGTTGAGGGAACCCAGTGCGCCAAGAATTTGTAGGCAGCTTTCATTCACACCCTGCTTTAGGAGTCTGTCGGAAAAATTAGTCTTTGCACCTCTCCGTGTTCTCCGTGCCTCCGTGATGCTCCTTTTCTAAAGCAATTTCAACACGGAGACACGGAGATCACGGAGTCTACACGGAGAAGTTCGATTTTCCCGACAGACTGCTTTAGCTGGGTCTGTCGGAAAAACCGCGTAGCGGTGAAATGTTTATAGAAGGGTAGGCACAATTGAGATGTAGTTGCTCCTT
>Ga0137361_10001933_pt1 | contig 13047 bp, 10 predicted proteins | sample Mad1_80_16metaG_FD_104923 | JGI IMG/M metagenome (GOLD analysis project Ga0137361, IMG submission 104923) | Vadose zone soil microbial communities from Angelo Coast Range Reserve, California, USA - Mad1_80_16 metaG | ecosystem: Environmental > Terrestrial > Soil > Vadose zone | place: USA... | reverse complement strand
CTACTTGCCTCCGAGCTTGCCTGGGATGCTATTCTGAGCATCTACGAATAGACCTGGCAATTATAGAATTTCGCAAAAGTCAGTGGGGAAAAGGAAGAGTCAATTCAATAGAATAAAAGCAATCGAAAACCACTTCATTGGAGGCGTGACTCGTTATGGAATAGATCACACTGACTTTTGCGAAGCCCTGGAAAGCCTGTTTAAAATCCTTGACATTCAGAATGGCTAATGCTATAGTGATTTGTGTCAGCAAGGGCGCTTAGCTCAGTGGGAGAGCGCTTCGTTCACACCGAAGAGGTCACTGGTTCGAGCCCAGTAGCGCCCATCATCAACCAGGCGACCACAAGGGTCGCCCCTACTTGACTATCTCCGTTTCGGGCACTACACTAAGTAGAAAGAGCCTCAGCAGGCATCCTGACCCTTGTAGATCGAACCTGGCAGATAAATCATCCCTCTCACTCGCGTATAGGTGGATGGATGGAAGAGGCCAGTATGGCTGAAAATCTTGGGATACAACGCCAACAGTTGGTAGAATCGCTCCGCAACGCAGGTGTGCATGATGAACATGTTCTCTCCGTTATAGCCAGCACACCACGCGAGATATTTCTCGATGAAGCGCAAAGTGACCTTGCATATGAAGACCGCGCATTACCCATTGCTCTGGGCCAGACTATCTCTCAACCATTGATGGTTGCTACTATGACTCAGGCTCTACAGCTGCGCGGGCAGGAGCGAGTACTGGAGGTCGGTACCGGATCAGGTTATCAAACAGCCATTCTGTCGCGCCTGGTCACCCAGGTTTATAGTGTCGAGCGCTACCAGCAACTGGCTTATCAAGCGGCAAGGCGGCTATCGCAACTGGGAGTGCAAAATGTTTCCATCTATGTTGGTGATGGTTCATTAGGCTGGCCCGACCAGGCTCCGTATGATCGCATTTTAGTCACAGCCGCCGCACCTGAGATACCTATGCAACTTTTGACCCAGCTGGTACGTTGGGGAATATTAGTAATACCTGTGGGCAGCCAGGAACGCCAGGAATTACTCATCGTTCACCGCGCGCCCTGGGGTCCAGAAACGCGCTCTTTAGGAGCCTGCATCTTTGTACCTCTGATTGGAGCAGAGGGGTGGAGTGAGTGAGTAAATCTGCCAGTTGCCGATTGTATAAAAAGGGGTATAATATAGATAAGTAAGACTGTTTGCTCTCCAAGTTGCTAAGCACGTGGGTGCGAGGAGAATTAGCATGCCAGCATCAATGAACGGTGTCCATATTACCAGTATCGTAGGCTTGATAGGCTTCTTGCTCGTATGGATTGTGCTGTTCGAGGTCGCCAAAATGCTGGGCATTTTGTTGCGCAACGAGCCTTTGATTGGCTGGGCCATTGGTCCATTGGGAATCTCGACGCTCTTTCTCTCCGAACCATCCGCTGCTTTTATCGTCTTCAATGCCCTTTTTCCCGCGCTCATCTCAGGTTGTGTTCTCTATTTCGGCCTTTTTACCACATTTCCTGGCCCGATAATTATTCCGCATCGTCCGTTCATTGAGATCCTCGTGGTTGCTGCTGGCGTACTCCTGACCAGCACCGGAGATTTTTTAGATGCCCTGCGTGACTTACGCCATCCCTTGTGGGGTGAGGCACGTATCCTGCGTACCCTGCAATTCATGCGTGCGAGCTGTGCGAATATTCACTTCACGGCTTTCGGCCTCTCATACTTGCGCGATCATTTTGACTCTAATCCCACTGATATATTGCAGGCTTTTTAGGCATAATTCCTGGTTAACCCAACGTACTCGTCCTGGGTGTCCTCAGCAGCGTAAAGTAGAACGTGCTGCCGGCTCCCTGATTGCTGGAGAGCCAGATGTGCCCACCGTGTGCTTCGACAATCGCCTTTGCAACGAACAGACCAAGGCCAATTCCCGAACATTGACGGCTGGCAGTATTGCGCACACGGTAGAAACGCTCAAAGATGTGGTCGAAGTACTCAGGACTGACACCAATACCCTCATCGGTCACACTGATCAGGTAATCGTTGTTCTGCTCTTCCAGTTTGACCGTCACTTGCCGCCCGAGGGGAGAGAACCTCACGGCATTATCCAGTATATTGCCGACTACCTGACCAATACGCGATTGATCCGCCACAACTTTGCTATCCTGCACCTGGATATCAAGGTAAAACGTATCCTGCTCCGCGCTTACCTGGGCCAACCGCACACACTCTGTCAATAGATCAGCCAGGTAAAAGTTGGAATACTGCAGGTGCAGCTCTCCCCATTGCACGCGTGAAAGATCGAGCAGGTCGTTCACTAAGCGTTCAAGATGCTCAGTCTGGCTCTGCACAATATGCAGGCTGCGCAGGTCGTAGCTTTCCGGTGGGTCAGCCAGGGGACCGGTTTTCTTCTGCGCCTGGCGCGCCTCACGCAAGCGACGTTCAATGCGCCGCATCAGGTGCTGAGTATAGCCTTTAATGGCGGTTAATGGTGTACGTAGTTCATGTGAAACCACGGAGACAAACTCATCCTTCAGTTTTTCAATCTGCTTATGGGATGTGATATCGTTCAGTACTGCTACGACACCGACTGGTCGTATTGGGGTCACACTTGCATCGTGCAAGGGGGCGGCACTAATGCTTAGAGTTAGCGGCACATTCTCCCCGCTCATACCTGCAATCAGTTCGCGGTTCATGATAGTGTTGCCTGCTAAGGTCTGCTCAACAATCTCGGCCAGGTCGGCTAGCCAGCCCACATTACTTCTAGCTGCCAGTTCGCGTAATGAAGTGGGAGTCTCCTGCTCCACGTCTACCTGTGCCAGTGAAAACAATTCCTGTGCCAGGCGATTGAGAGAAGTAATTGTTCCCCTGGCATCGGTAATCAGCAATCCTTCCGCCATGCTGCTGATAATACGCTCGAGGCGATGGCGTTCCAATTCCGCGGAGTGCCAGAGGGCCATCTCGCGTTCGTGCAGGCGTACATTTTCCAGTGCGACGGCAGCATAATCGGCAATCATCGTCGTGAGTTGCAGAAGTTCTCTGTCAAATGCTCCCTCGCGTTCATCAAATAGGCTCAGCATGCCAATGATACGATTCTCCACTGTCAGAGGAATAGTGAGGGAATCGCCAATACTGGTTGCTACATGAGAAGTATCGGGGACAATGGGGGAAAATTCATCGGGGGCATCCAGGTCGGCCACCGCGGCCAGTTCACCAGCGGTCACTTTGGGGAAATCGATCACGCTGGCAGCGCGTGCAATCTTTGCAAATACTTCCTGCAAAAAAGCGCCACTCAAGGGATAACGAGGGATGATGGAGAGTTCAAAAGGATTGCCTTTCAGCAGGATAGAACAGGCCGAGAAACTGTAGAGTTCTTGTAGAGTAGCAAGCAATGCACGATGAACCTGAAACCGATCAATCGCGGCAACAAAACGTTTCCCAATGGTATTGATGTATTCCATCTGGTAACGAAGAGCCGTCAGACGATCTCCCTCTTGCTCTACGAGGGAACGGTACGGGCTTTCCGTTACCTTCGATTCTGGTTGCACGCTGCTCTCCAAATCCCTTTATTCGGGCAACTGCCCCAGTTGACGCGTCACTTCGTCATGAAGCGGTGGCGCAATCAGATCTCCGGTTAGTTCTTTTAAGCCAACAAAACACTCCTGTAACAACGCATCTAATCCGGCGGCAAGTTCCATTGGCGTTACGCTGTACAATTGCTCACGTACTATCGCCGGGACAACCTCAGTATACGACATCTTTTCCAGGAAGTGAAGAAAAGGGTATGCATCTGATACTCGTCTGGCGGCACCCTGTACCAGAACGCGGGTCGTTGCTTTTCCTAAAAAAGGTGTGACGCGATCATCGATGAGCTGGATAGCTTTCAGGTAGGCCTCTGTGACCTGCTCACGGGAGACGGAAGGGGAGCCGTCGGACATATTTGGCATATACACGTTACCTCTCCCTTCACTGCTTCGGCGAACTCTCTATTACCTATTATAGCATAGTTTTCTAGCATATTGTAAGTGGGTAGCCAACGAATAATTACCCAAATGTGCAAATGTTGGAAGATGATAATACATCTTCAAACAACAAATTGCGTACATTCGTGCGTACGTTGTAAAACAAATGTTTAGTTCGCTGTATCTAATGTTAGCAACGATTCATGTACCTACATGGTAACCAGGGAACTACCTGTGACCGTGCCGCACCTGATTACCTGCCCCCTATTACCTGTCCCCCGGACAGGGTGAGGGTTCTCGCGGGGTGCCACTACGATTCATGCACCAAAAAGTACTATGCGGGGTGGGAACATGACCTGGTACAAAGTGATCAGGTCTATCCATCTATACTTTGTCAATGTTCATAATCGTCCCTCTATGGAACTAATCTGAAGAGGCGGGCCAGCCACAGGCGGAAACCCCTCAATGCCGGTTTTTTACCGGCAGAATAATCTGCTGCCATATCAATTAAACGTTGGCGTCCCGCTTCTTTGCGGGCTCTATTTGCATCTGCCGCCTCCTGGACCGCGTAGCGTTCGCGCTGCTCGTCAATTGCATGCTCAAAATGGTCGAGACGAATCACAAAAGGTGATGTTGAGGTTTGACTTGTGGTGTTATGTTCTTGTCTTGTGGTGTCATCTATAGACGTAACGACAGGGGTATCTGCATCATCAGCATGTAATGCCCCGTTAGATGTGTCCTCGCCGGGCGCATTCAATTGCCCCCCTACTTCGGTGACCTGCACATGTCCGGAGGTCAACTTTGGAGCGATCCACTCACGCAGAGCGAGCAGTGCGGCACGACGACAGATGGCCTCGATATCCGCACCACTGCGCCCATCTGTCAGGCTTGCCAGCTTCTCCATCGAGATATCGGGAGCGAGAGGTCGACCGCGTGTATGGACGGCGAAAATGGCGGCGCGTTCGACTTCATTGGGATACTCAAGTTCAACCACGAGATCGAAACGGCCTGGCCGCAGCAGTGCCGGGTCGATCAGTTCCGAGCGATTGGTGGCAGCAACCACTATCACACCTGTACGCCCTTCAATACCATCCATCTCGGTAAGCAACTGCGCAATGACCCTGTCACCAACATGGCCATCTAGCTCACCGCCGCGCCGGGGTGCAAGCGAGTCGATTTCATCGAAGAAGACGATACAAGGAGCAGCCTGTTTCGCGTGCCGGAAGATCTCGCGTATTCCTTTCTCTGATTCGCCGACCCACTTTGAAAGCAGTTCCGGCCCCTTAATCGAGATGAAACTTGCTTCGCATTGATTGGCAAGAGCACGCGCAATCAGTGTTTTGCCTGATCCCGGAGGACCTGACAGCAGTACGCCGCGAGGAGGTTCAACTTTCGCATGGCTATACACTTCTGGGAAGCGCAATGGCCATTCTACTCCCTCTGTCAGCAGCGTTTTGGTCTTCTGCAATCCGCCGATATCGTCCCAGGATGTTTCGCTGACCTCGACGTAGACTTCACGCGTTGTTGACGGCTCAACTTCGCGCAGTGCTACCTGGAAATCGGCCATCGTGATGTTGAGGTTCACCAGTGTCTCATAGGGGATATACTCTCGCTGGTAATCGATATGCGGGAGTACGCGGCGAAGCGCGATCATGGCTGCTTCCCGGCATAAGGCCTCCAGATCGGCTCCAACGAAACCAGGTGTAAGCTGCGCCAGGCGTGCAAAGTCGATATCATTCGCCAGTGCCGCGTCACGGCTATGAATCTGCAATATCTCCATGCGCCCGCGTACATCAGGTACGCGCAGGGATATCTCACGGTCAAAACGGCCGGGACGGCGCAGTGCCGGATCAAGCGCATTGGGCTGGTTGGTGGCTCCGATCAGTACTAACTGACCGCGTGATGCCAGGCCATCCATCAACGCGAGCAGTTGTCCTACGATGCGCCGTTCGACCTCACCGCCTGTCTCGGAGCGTTTGGGAGCCAGGGCGTCCAGTTCATCGATGAAGATGATGCTGGGCGCTCGTCGTTGTGCCTCCTGGAAGACCGAGCGCAGCCGCGACTCGCTTTCCCCGTAGAATTTGTTCATGATTTCAGGACCGTTAATGACGAAAAATGCGGCATTGGTTTCCGAGGCGACGACCCGCGCTATCAATGTCTTACCGGTGCCAGGAGGTCCATAGAGTAGCACTCCCTTGGGCGGCTCGACGCCGAGACGATCAAAGACGGCAGGGTATTTCAAGGGCAGTTCGATCATCTCGCGAATGCGTTGCAATTCCTTGCCCAGGCCGCCGATATCTTCATAGCTGACTCGTCCAAGACCTCCGGGCCGCGTGGCTCCGCGGGCCTGGGCTCGTACGAGTGTGCCTGCATGTACCAGTACCGCTTCCGTATCGGTCACCGGCTGTGGCTGGACAGGGGGTACGAGTCCTTCCAGTTCTCCCGTGTTGCGCTTTTGAATGGTATAGCTGGGGGTGGCGGGAGTGGTGCTGATAATCAGGAATTCACGCGGCGCGGCTCCCGGTGTACCCACACGCAGCAGGTCACCGATGGTGACGGGCAAGCCTACCAGGTATCGAGCGATATATTGCAGTTCGCTCTCCTGAATGGGGGTACCACTCGTGAGTGGGAGCAGCGTTATTTTTTCGGCGTTGCTTATTCTGGCCTTGCGAACGGTGACGCGCTCGCCCAATCCCGACGCGCTGTTCTGTCGTACCTGGCTATCCATCTGAATAGATTGCTGGCCGCGATCAACAACGCCGTTGGGGACAACTTTGGCGGCAGTAGTGCGAGCGCCGATAATCATGACGATATCACCAGGCTGGCAGCCAATGCGTGCCATATCGTTCGGGTCGATGCGTGCGACACCTCGCCCGACCTGAAAGCCCTCGATGACGGCCAGTTGCAGCGTATTGTTTGCGGCATTCTCGGATGGGAGTTTGCCGGTCGTTCTACTCGTCAGTGGGGTGCTGCCGCCGAGGTTGTGTGTTTCCTCCATTAGCCTTGCCTCTTCCATGATAAGATGAAGTAATAATTTCTGATTATAACCTATCACATGTACGAGGAGAAAGGGGAAAAGTTGAAAAGGGGAAGAATACACGTATTGCTTCTGGTGATGATCAGGAGTTAGTGGAGGTGTTGAATTCAGTTACAGGGAGTGCTTAGAGGTCTCTTTGAAATTTTATTAACGCAATGGTCGACGTATGTCAATAGCGGCCTCTGTAAGTGTGGTAAAGTTTCCTTGTAGCTTCTCCCCGTATTTCCGAAGCATATTGACTACGATTTGTGCCCTATGTCCTATTGGTATTCGTGTTGACATACGTAACAGGATGACTCCTGCAGTTGGTCTACGTTCATCGAGAACCAATCGTTCGAAATCTTTGTCCGAGGTGATAAGTAATGCTTTCTGCTTGTATGCGTTCTCTAATATGTCCTTATCTTCAACACTGCGCATGACATACTCAACCTGATAGCCTTCCTGCCTCAAGCGTGTAGTGACCTTTAGTGGTACATTTTCATCAACATAAATTATCATGATACCGCCTGGTCAAGTGGATAGGTGACTTCCATCCTTAGTGTATCGGCGGCAAATGCCAGCGCTGCATAAATGGCATCGCGAGTAAGACGTGGATATTCCTCTAAGAGCTCTTCAATGCTCGTTCCCCCGGCGAGTTCGTCAAGAACTTGCTCAACGGCAATTCGCGTGCCTTTAATGGCTGGTTTGCCAAACAATATATTAGGATTTGAAGTAATAAATTGCCTATAGTCTTGCATGGCACGTTCTCCCTTGTCAATTGGCTCGACTGTCTTGCTGTTCAGTGATGATTGTATACGAAAGAGACGAAAACGTCAAAAAATGGTAAAGTACTACCGTTTCGCATTCCACAAGGTTGTTCGAGCATCGGTACTCGACGTGCGACCGGCCTCGATCATCGTGCGGCGTAAAAAGTAGCCTCCTACTAATACTAACAAAGAAACGGCAATTCCTCTGGCATTTCTACTCGTCCCAGAACGACGCCCCAAGAGTGAAAGTGTTGAGAGTAACCATGGCAACGCCAATCCGCCGCCAAGCACGAAACTCCAGAAAGTCATACCGTGTTCTGCCGGTGCAGTGCCGACCAGGGGACGAGCGGCTCGCCCACTACCGCGCAGGAAGGCGAATAGCCCGACCATTTCAACGAGCAAGGCGGCCCATTCAAAACGCTCGAGTTTGTGCAAGACGTGCGCGGGCGCCTGTGCCAGGCGAAGGACGAGAGAAATCAAGGCGATACTCGTAGAAAGGGCGGAAGAGATAAAAACGGCGCCGAGTACTTTGCTGCGTGACCACAAGGGTACACTTGTTGCGGTCAGCAGCACACCGGTATAGCCACCCAGGAACAGGCCAAAAGCCGTGCCTGGCAATGCGATCAAACGCTGCGGCAGCGCTGCCAGTATACGCGCTCCCCACCAGCGTCCCAGGATACCATCTCTTGCCGCCTGAATGATAGCTGTGATGCCACTAAATAATGAGAAGCTCACCAATCCCCATGTGCCCATCGACATGGGCGATTTGACCTTAAAAATGCGCAGCATGTGCAGGAAGCGCTCAGGTCTTCCCAGGTCTTTGATGAGCAGGATTGGACAGGGCAGCAGAGTTACGAGCGAAAGATAATAGCCTGCGCGTGCAACGGCACGGTCATCCCGCGCGCCAAAAAGTGAGGCGATGCTGGCAATAACGTAATTGCCTGCTGCCAGTCCTCCAAAAAAGAAATACCAGATAATCTCCCACCTCCAGAGGGGAGCTTTCAGTACGGGATAATCGTAGTAGGATGGCTCTTGTAGCTCCTGTTCTGCATTGGGTGTATATCCCGTCGTTAATGCTGCTAAGCGCTCGACAAGGTCAACCGTAGAAAGACGCTCGCGCACAAGCTCTAAGGGTATTCCTGGCCGCAGTTGTGATCCAATAGGAACGCGTGGCTCTTGCATTACAAAAATCCTCTCTGTTCGAACAAATTGCATTTCCAAGTTTTCTCTTTGAGTGCCGCCCGCGGCGGTGAAGGGGAGATGAGGTGGGGACACCCCACACCCCGCCAGGGGCGGCAGCCCCTGGACCCCGCCTGGCGATCATTCTCTAAAAAATAAGATGCCGAGTAGTCCTAGTATCATTGCCGCGACAATTGTCCAGAATGATGCCGGGGCGACGTTATTTGATGGCCGTGATGGATTATCCGGCAGGTTGTATACCTCTGGCTGATCCAGCAGGAGGAAGAATGAATTCAATTCTCCATCGAGGATGTTGTCATCGACGCCATAGAGTCGAGCTTCCGCAACACCGTGCCTATGCAGGTCTCCCAGGCGTTCGCGTGCGTGCGCCTTAAGTTGATCCACTTCACCAAATTGGATCGAGTTGGTTGGGCATGCCTTGGCGCAGGCAGGTTCCATGCCATCCTTCAGGCGATCATAACAAAAGGTGCATTTATGGGCCATGTGATCGCCCAGTTCGTCACGGGCAATCACTCCAAATGGGCAGGCGACTACACAATAACCGCAGCCATTGCAAATATCTTGCTGGACATAGACGGTATCGAACTCTGTGCGAATGATGGCTCCCGTGGGACATGCTTCCAGGCAGGGCGCGTTGGCACAGTGTTTGCACACGTCGCTCTGCATTAGCCAGCGTTCAGTGTTGAAAAAAGGCAGGGCTGTTGCGGGTGGTATAAATGGAATAATACCCTCGCTCCTGGCCTCTTCAATGCGATCGCGAAGATTGTTCGAACTATGCCCATTCTGACGTTCGAGACCGACACGTTCGATGAACTCCACGTGTCGCCAGGTTCTGGCGCTCAATTGTCCGGTGTTGTCGTAGCTCGTGCCTGTCCAGGTGGGTGCTTCCGCCGGGAGTTGATTCCACTGCTTGCAGGCCACTTCGCAGGCCTTGCAGCCGATACAGAGGCTGGTATCCGTAAAAAAGCCCATGGCCGGCTGAGGTGGTAATGGGGGTTCTTTATTACCTACCAGGGAGGATAATATCGCCTGTAGGGGTGACGTTTGCGACCCGGTGTCAGGCCGGGAAGGTTCAACTACCATAGAATCCTCCTTTTGTATTGGCCGAGCGAAGCTCATCCCGACACGTTGCCGCCTCACCACCCTATGGGCGCGATAAATCTGGCCCCTACGCCCCTGTCCTTGCTTCGCTCGACAGGACCTTTTTCAGGCATCACAGATGATTTCGCGTGGGAACGGATCGCGGCCCCTGTCCTCGCTTCGCTCGACAGGACCTTTTTCAAGCTAAACGTCCAGAGCGTACATTGCATGTGAACGCTTTGGCCTCTTCGATACTCACATTAGGCTCCAGTACCATGTGTGCCAGGTCATTGGTTATGCTGCCGGTGACTTTTCCCTGGTAACCCCAGTGGAAAGGCAGCCCGATTTGATGCACCATGCGCCCATTGACCCGCAAAGGGCGCATGCGTCGTGTCACCATGGCACGGGCCTCGATCTCGCCACGTGGTGTACTGATGATGATCCACTCTCCGTGCCGAATCTTGCGTTCGGCTGCCAGTTCAGGGCTTAACTCGGCGAAGAGCGATGGTTGCAGCGCGTTAAGCCAGGGCATCCAGCGGGTCATTGGGCCGCTTACGTGATGCTCCGTCAGCCGGTAAGTGGTAATCACGATGGGATAGCGTTCATCACCTATCGCGGCCAGGGGATTGTCGGATCGATCCCGGAAGTACTTTGCTGCCGGGTTGCTCTGCTGTCCATACAGGGCATTATGCACTGGCGATTCTGCCGCTTCATAGTGGGCAGGTAAAGGGCCATCCTTTAGCCCCTTGGGGGCGAAGAGCCAGCCTTTGCCGTCGGGCTTCATGATGAAAGGATCACTGCCGGAATGTGCATCCATCCCGACTGCACCAGGATGCGGTGTGTAGCTCGGCGGTTTGCTCACCGGAAAGTCTGGGATATCCACTCCCGTCCATTTATGCTGCTCCTCGTCCCACCAGATGTACTTCTTGCGCTCAGACCAGGGGCGTCCCTGCGGGTCTGCCGAGGCGCGATTGTAGAGGATACGCCGGTTGGCGGGCCACGAGAATCCCCATTGCAGGAATGTATACCCTTCGGGGACGCGTGACGCGGCCCGATTATTTCCGGGCTCCGGATAAACGCCGCTATAAATCCACGAGCCACAGGCGGTACTTCCATCACTTTTCAGCACGGTAAAGTTCGGCACGTGGGGGGCGTCGCGCAGTGTATACCTGCGTCCGTTGCTATTACCAATGCCTTCTGGCGGTTGTACATAATAGCCGTTGATCTCTTTCAATACCAGCAGCGCATCCGGCTCATCGAGGATGCGTGATCCTGGTTCCGGCTTTTCGGGGTCATAATCCCATGTCAATGCCTGCAGTGCGCGATCTTTTGCCTCCTTGCTCCCGGCATACAGTGCTTTCAAACGCTTGCCCAGGTGGTAGACGAACCAGAGATCCGAACGGGCATCGAGCGGCGGATCAACGGCCTTATCGCGCCATTGGATGAGGCGCTGCGTGTTCGTGAAGCTGCCCTCTTTTTCTGTCGAAGCGGCGGCAGGCATGAGAAAGATCTCTGTCTTGATCTTGCTCGAGTCAACCGGCTCCGTCTCTGGTCCAAATCCTGGCTGCTTGTACCAGAATGCTGCCGACTCTACTTCGTAGAGGTCGCGTACCACCATCCAGTCCAGTTGCTCCAATGCTTTGCGCTGCATGCGTGAGTTCGTACTGCCCGCGGCAGGATTCTGACCGAACAGCAGGTAGCCCTTTACCTTACCGTCAAGCATGGCATAGCTGGTTGTCAGGTGCGAATGATCTCCAATTATTTTTGGCAGCCAGCGGTAGGAGCAGTTGCCGTCTTCCTCGTTGGCTGCATCTCCATACCAGGCCTGCAGCAAGCTGCGGATATAGGCAGGTAAGTTTGACCACCAGCCCAGCTTCTGCCCCGAGGTATCGATATATTCCTGGAGCGTCTGCTGTGATTGTACGTTCGAGGGTACATCCCTCTTTTCTCCCCATGTGGTTGCATTAGGAGAATGCTCTGCATGTGGTTGTGGCTGCACTATGGCGGCCGGTTGTGGCATGTAACCGGCCAGCAGATCATACAACGTCGGAACATCCGTCGAACCCTGGATCGATGCATGCCCACGCAAGGCCATAATTCCTCCACCCGGACGACCAATGTTGCCCAGCAGCAGTTGGATCATTGCCGCTGCACGGATGATCTGAACGCCTTTCGATTGCTGCGTCCAGCCAACCGCGTAGCAGATTGCAGAGGTGCGTTCGCGTCCCGAGTTCTCGATCAGTGTTTGCGCAACCTTGAGCCATTCTTCACGCGGTACGCCGCACACCTGCTCCACCATCTCGGGTGTATAGCGTGCGAAATGGCGGCGCATAACCTGGAAGACGCACATGGGATGCTGCAAGGTGGGATCGGTCAAAGGATGACCTTGCTCATCACACTGGTACTCCCAGCTGCTTTGATCTGTATAGCTACCGGTTTCAGGATCATAACCGGAGAAGATGCCATCCAGGTCCTCGGTATCGCGATAATCCTCACGAATCAGGGTGGCAGCATTCGTATAATTCACCACATACTCGTGGAAGTAGCCGCCATTTTCGAGCAGGTGACGAATAATCGCGCCCAGGAAAACGATGTCGCCTCCGGCGCGTGTCGGAACATAGAGATTTGCCAACGCCGAAGTACGCGAGAAGTGGGGGTCTACATGGATAACCTTTGTCCCACGCTCCTTCGCTTTGACGACATTCGCGAAAGCCACCGGATGGGCCTCTGCCATATTGCTGCCCATAATCAAAATAGCATCGCTATTCACCAGGTCCTGTGGAAATGTCGTGGCACCGCCACGTCCAAGCGATGTACCCCGACCGGGTACGGTAGATCTGTGTCATATACGGGCCTGGTTTTCGATAGAGACAATGCCAAGTCCACCCGTGAAGAGCTTTTTCATTAAGTAGTTCTCTTCAACGTCCAGTGTCGCGCCACCAAGCGAGGCGATGCTCAGTACATGATTCACCTCACGCCCATCGGGCAGGCGTTCCACAAACGTCTCGTCGCGGGTCTTTTTGATGCGCTGCGCAAT
>Ga0137361_10001931_pt1 | contig 13051 bp, 12 predicted proteins | sample Mad1_80_16metaG_FD_104923 | JGI IMG/M metagenome (GOLD analysis project Ga0137361, IMG submission 104923) | Vadose zone soil microbial communities from Angelo Coast Range Reserve, California, USA - Mad1_80_16 metaG | ecosystem: Environmental > Terrestrial > Soil > Vadose zone | place: USA... | reverse complement strand
TCCGGAAGTTGACATAGCAGGAAGCTAACGATCACCGGGCCAAGAATTGTGTCCCTCGAATCGTAACTTGGCTACAATTCAATGCCACATGGCCGACGCGTCGAACAGAGCTGCGCTTCTGTTTGTTCAAACGGTGGCTTCTTTCTCGCGCTCGGAGCTGCTCTGGGAGCTCGCGAATATTTCGGCCGCCGTCGCGCTTCTGTCCATCGCTCTCGCCGCGGTCGCTCTTTTCTTTTTTCGCCGCAGGACGCGAGAACTGACGCTGATTTACTTTGGCCTGTTCTGCATTCTTTATGCCGTTAGGTTGTCGACTCTTCTCTCATCCTTCCGCTCCGTCTTCCATGAGCCGCGGGTGTTTTGGAACTACCTCAATTGGGCCATCACGTGCACCATCGTTCTTCCCTTCCTGCTCTTCCTCTACCAGCTCGCCGACGAACATGTGAGGACGTTTCTTCGCTGGCTTCTTGCAGCACAAACGCTCTTCGCGGTTTTCGGAATCCTTGCCGCGGCGCTCGGAGTCAGTCTGACCAAGCTCGGCGTTGCCAACAACTTCATGGTGCTTGGCACGTTCGTGGCCTCCGGGCTGTTCTGGGCCGCCAGTAATCAGCACTCCGATCAGCTCAAACACTTATCCCGCGAGATTCGGATATTTTTGGCGGGTTTTCTCGTTTGGCTCTTGTTCATCGTGCATGCAAATCTCTTGGGTCTTAAGATCCTGACTGGGCCCAACGTGGAGTTTCTTGGTTTCCTGGTTTTTGTTGCGTGTCTTGGATACATCTCCGCGTACCGGACCTTCGCGAACGAAGAGCGACTCGTGGCCATCAACAAAGAGTTGGAAATCGCTCGCCGGATTCAGTCCTCCACACTCCCGCAATCTGTTCCCGCCCTCACAGGACTCGACATTGCCGCGCGCTACGTGCCCATGAGTGCCGTCGCCGGCGATTTCTATGATTTCCTCGCCATCGACGAGAGGCGCGTCGGAGTGCTGGTCGCCGATGTCACGGGACACGGGGTGCCTGCTGCGCTGATCGCCTCTATGCTCAAAGTCGCGTTCGCGGGCCAAGGGGCCCACGCCCACGATCCCACGCTCGTTCTCACCGGACTGAACCGCGCGCTGTGCGGCAAGTTCGAGGAGCATTTCGTTACCGCCGCTTATCTCTTTGTAGATTTGGAAAGGAGCCTGCTGCGCTACTCCGCTGCGGGCCACCCGCCGATTATGCTGGCGTCCCGAGCCTCAGGTAACGTACGAGAAATCGAAGAGAACGGCCTGATGCTCGGCATGTTTCCCGAAGCCGCCTACTCTTGCGTGGAAATTCAGGTTGCTACCGGAGATCGCTGTCTGCTCTACACAGACGGCGTCTTCGAATCCAAGAACGCCGCGCAAGAGGAATTCGGCAAGTCACGCTGCAAGAAATTCCTGGAAACGCATGGCGACATTACCGCCGCTCATTTCGTCAGCGCCCTCCTCGAAAGCATCGCCGGTTTTTCGGGCCACGGCTCCGCACGCCTGCAGGAGGATGACATTACCCTCCTGGTCCTCGACTTTCAGTAGGACTCCAAGTGCTATGTACGCAGTGAGGTCTAGCGGTTCTTTCTCGTCAGCCATGCACTGACCAAATGGTTAGGCCGATGGCATTGGCAGGTACTTCAACAGGTCAAGAAAAGGCGGCGCGATGCCCTGCGTGCGCAGGAGCACGCTCATCTGTGCCACGTGCCGCGCCTCGTGAATGATCAGGTTCCACAGCAGGCCATCGACGGTGTACCGCTTCCCTGGCCGGTCGTGCACCGTCACAACCCGCTTCAATTCGTCGTCATCGAGCGTGGGGAGATACGCGAGGGTGCTCTGCTCCACGAACCGCCAGTAGTCGAGCAGCGTTTTGAGCGGGAAGGCCGCAAAAACAGGGCCGCCCTGGGTATCCTTCAAGGCGGGAATGGTCTGCCGCGCTGGCTGTTCGCGCAGGATCTCCTCGCGAATCCAGAAGTCCTCCGTGGTGGCTACGTGAAACACGAGGTCCTTGAGGCAGTGAAGCTTCGCACCGCCCAGCAACGGGCGGGATAAAACCTCGTCCGGCACGCTCTCCAGCGTGGCCCACAAGTCCCGGCGGGCGCGAACGAGGTAATCGTAGGTTTCAGGAATGTTCATTCGTCCTTCCCTCAAGGCGCGCTCTGCTATCCACAAACCCGTGTCTGGTTTCCAAGAGACCAAGCGCAATCGTCACGACAGCCAAGAAGAGAAGGAGATCCAGAAAGAAGTGCATCGCGTCGGGTGCAGGGTGTCCAATGGAAACAGGAATAACTTGTATGTTCTTTGGAGAAACTTGTGATTGTCCAGAGCGCGCTGATCTGCGCCAAATATCCAAGGTATCCACCAACTCAGCCCAAACACCATAGCCAATCAGCCCTAGCCACATCACCCACACCGAGCGCTTCCAAAAGGCCAGGGCGAAGAGCAGAAGCGGAGCCGCATTGCGCGCGAAAAACCCAAAACAGCCAATGCGTGGCCCTCTCTAAGAACGGTAATCAGCCGCTTTCCAGGCTGATCGTTCCAAGAGCCAAGCGGAAACCAGAGAACTACCTGAAAATACACCTCTAGAATGATCTGAATTAGCAACGATATTCTGAGCCACTTCATTGAGCAGGATACTAGCACCCCCTGCGAAGCTAAACCATCTCGACAATTTGCTCCAAAATTCAATCTGGGATCGATACAGCTAACGTGATAAGTGGTCGGTCAGAGAAGAGAGATTCCAGAATGGGATCGATACAACTTGAGCGGGCGGCGTCGACTTGTCAGGCGACATGCTGGCTGATGGAGAGGATGTTGCCGTCGGGGTCTTTGAACCATGCTACGCGGCTCCCGTCGGGGGTGGTCCAGATGCCGAGGTTTTGGTCCTGGGCAAAAGGATACTTTTCCGGGGGCACACCGCGGTCCCGGAGCCAGGCGGCGACGGTTTCGATGTTTTCGACTTGCCATCCCAGGATGGTGCCCAGCAGCGGAGTGAAATTCGGGATCTTGACGATGCGAATCATATGGCCGCCCACGCTCATGACCAGCGCAAATTTATCGAGGCTCTCAAATTCAAATCCGAGCTTGCCTTAGTAAAAGGCGCGGGCTTTGTCGTAGTCCTTTGTAGGGATAAAGCCAACCATCTTTCCTGATGACAGCATTTGTTGCCTCCTGATACGCCTAAGAGAGACAGGCAAGAATGCCTGTGCTACGCGATTGCTACTGCTTGCCGGTGAGGCGGCGGATCAGGTCCGCTTCGGCCGGGCGGTAGGGGGTGCCGTCGGGGCGCAGCACTTCGTGAAACCACACGGACGGCTGGCTGAGAATGTAAGGATGCTCCCAGGACTCCCAGGGCAAATTGGTTTGCGTCTTGCCAACGACGAATCCCCAGTTGATGGCGCCGACACGCTCCTGCTTGGCGATGGGCAGTATCGTGTCAAACGTGCTGCCCACGGAGCGCGCCATATATTCCGTACAGATTACCGGCCGGTTGTACTTCCTTAGCCACGCTATCTCCTGCTTGAAATATTCCGGCCAACTGTAGTTATGAAAGGTGACGACGTCGGATTCGCGAAGCTGAATCTGCGGGATTTCACCGAGGTTGGCACCGTCGGGCGAGGTGTCCACACAGCAGACGCCGCTGGTGAGAGGCTGCGTGGGATTGGCTTCGCGCACCCACGCGAACACCTGGGGCAAAAGGGCGATCACGCGGGCGGTCTTGTCTTTCAGCTCGTGTTTCGCGTAGCTGCCGAGGTTGTCGGCGCCCGGCTCGTTCCAAACATCCCAGGCGAGGATGCGGTCGTCCTTGGCGAAGGCTCCGACGACGCCCTGGAGGTAGACTTTCAGGCGGGGATATTGACTGGGGTCCGCCAGAGCCGCCGCGCCGGGGCTTTGCACCCAGCCGGAATTGTGCACGCCGGGAATCGGCGGATGCTGCGGGCCGAGATGAGGCAAGGGGTCCCAGCAGGAGTCGAAGAGCACAAACATCGGACGAATGTGATGGCGCGAGGCGATGGTCAAGAAGCGGTCGATGCGCTTCTGAAAGCCGGCGGCGTCTTGCTGCCAGAGCAGATCGTGGAGAAAGACGCGCATGGTGTTCATGCCGAGGGATTCGGCCCAAGTTAGTTCCTTGTCGATTTCTTCAGGATTGAAGGTGGCGTCCTGCCACATTTCCAACTGGTTGATGGCTGATTTGGGAATGTAGTTGCTTCCGACCAGCCAGGGCTGTTGCGCATACCAGGCGTTGGCTTTTTGCTCGGGCCAGCGGGGCGTTTGCGCTACGGCGGTCGCGCACAAGCCGGCGCCGATAAACGCTGCAGTCATTAAAACAGTTTTGAGATTTTTCATGTTGTGAACTCCATGCGGGTTTATATGCTAGGGGTTCAAGGCCAGCTGTGCAATGGCTTATCGGCGGCGGGATATATTGGGTGCGATATGGCGGTGATTATTTCCATGCTGCGTGCCGTCAACGTTGGCGGCCACAACAAGATTAAGATGGACGCGCTGCGAGCGCTCTATGAATCGCTGAAATTGCGGGATGCGCAGACCTACGTGCAGAGCGGCAACGTGATTTTCAGGACGGACGAGATGGATATCGCGCGGCTCGCCAGGCGAATCGAGGATGGGATTGAGCGAAAGTTCGGGTTTCGCCCTGAGGTGATTCTGCGGACCGCGGCGGAGATGCGCGAGGTGATTGCAAGGAACCCGTTCGCGAAACGGCGCGGGATCGAGCCGGGCAAACTTCTGGTGAGTTTTCTCACGAGTGTTCCAGGGGAGGAAGCTCGGGAGAGGGTTCGGCAGATGAAGTGCGATCCGGAGGAATTGTGGGTCGAGGGGCGAGAGCTGTACATCTATTTTCCCAATGGCATGGGGCGCTCGAAACTGTCGGGGGCGGCGCTTGAGAAGACGCTGAAGACTCCGGCAACGGGGAGAAACTGGAACAGCGTGACGAAGATGATGGAGATGGCGGAGAAGCTGGAAGGTCCTGAGTAGACCATTATGCGTGGACAAGTTCACGGCGCTTCAGCTTGGGCAGGGCTTTGACGGATTTCCCAGCCTTCTTCTGGGCAAGCCTTAAGTCATAAAGATTTTGCAGATTGAGCCAAAACTGCGCGCTGGTGCCGAAGAAGTGAGCGAGACGCAGAGCGGTGTCGCCCGTAACAGAGCGCGTGCCATTCAAAATCTGCGTGATGCGATTGGTGGGCACGCCGAGCTTTCGCGCCAGTTCCGCCGCGCTCATATCGAGCGCTTCGAGTTCTTCGGCCAAGTGTTCACCCGGATGAATTACTGTCACGGACATAGGGGTTCTCCTAGTGATAGTCAACAATTTCCACGCGCGATGGTCCCGGCGATCCGCCCGGCCACTCGAAGCAAATCCGCCATTGATCGTTGATGCGAATACTGTACTGGCCCTTGCGGTCGCCTAGCAGAGCTTCGAATCGATTCCCGGGCAGGGCGCCAAGGGTCTCTGAGAGATGTGGCCGCCTCGAGACGGTCGAGCTTCCGGCGCGCGGAACGCTCCAATCCAGAGAATGCCTTGACCCGTTTCCCAGCGGCGAAGTCGCTGGTCCTTTTGTCCCGATGGCCAAGGATCACTGACCCAGAAGGCGATGAATTACGTGTTACGTCAAGCGTAATGGTTGGACTGCTTTGCTACGCATTTTGCTGGAAGTCGAGAGCGGCTTGGGCGAGATCGGCGGGGCGGCCGAGGTCGCGCCAATAGTATTGATCGGCGGGGAAGGCGAGGATTTTTTCTCCCTGGGCGGAGAGGCGGAGGTAAGAGGGGATGATGGAGAAGATGCGTTCTTCGGTGAGCATGGGGAGGAGGCGCGGAGAGATGACGTGGATGCCGGAGAAGGCGAGGGCTTGGAGTGAGTCCTTAGGCGCTTCCGTCGTTTGCGGTGGACAGCCAGGAATGGCTGTCCCACTGGCTATCTCGGCGGAATGTGAAGCACTGCGCTCGCGAAGAGAATTCGCAGGGATTGAGGAAACAAGCTCCGGTGTGCCGTCCAGACCGGCGCGGCGACCACTGAGTTGAAGGTTGTGGTTAAAGAGGAGGTAGCGGGAAGTTTCGCGGGCTCGGACGGCGAGAGTGGCGAGGGCGCGATTTTCGTTGTGGAATTGGAGCATGCGGCGGAGATCGATGTTGCTGATAACGTCGACGTTGTGAAGGAGGAAGGGCTCGTCGATTTGATTGGAATCGTCACTTTTGGAGTGGCGGCGAGTGGAATCCTCGAGGAAAAACCAGGCGGCTTTTTTCAGGCCGCCGCCGGTGTCCAGCAAAACGTCTTCGCGGGAGATTTCGATACGCATGCCGAAGTTGTTGTTGGATTTCAGATAGTCGACGACCAGATCGGCGAAGTGATGGACGTTGACGATGACTTCGGTGACGCCGAACGCGCGCAGGCGAGAGAGAGTGACTTCGAGCAGAGTGCGGCCGGAGAGCTCAACGAGGGCTTTGGGGCGATCGTCGGTGAGCGGACGGAGACGCGTGCCGAGGCCGGCGGCGAGGATCATGGCTTTCATACGGGGGCTTTCATTGGTGATCACGATCAAACTTCAAAGGAATAAGAATTAACACATAGCGCACAGAGGCCGCAGGGAGCGCAGAGAGGAGGGACCGCCTAGCTGCGGATTTCGGGCTCATTGGAGGGATTTGCGCTTGCCGAGTTTTTCCAGCTGGAGATGGCGGACGGCGACTTCCAATCCGTTCCTGGCCCGCAGACGCTTCGCTAATTGCTCGGCGAGGAAGACGGAGCGGTGCTGGCCGCCGGTGCAGCCGAACGAAACCATCAAATTCTTGAAGCCGCGCTGCTGATAGTTGCTGATGCTGGAGTCCACCAGAGTGAGGACGCTGGCGAGAAACTGGTGCACGCTTTCCTGCTGATTGAGATGGTCGATCACTGGAGCGTCTTTGCCAGTGAGGGTCTTGAAGCGTTCCTCGCGGCCGGGATTCGGGAGGCTGCGACCATCGAAAACGAAGCCGCCGCCGTTGCCGCTCTCGTCCTTGGGCAATCCGCTGTGAAACGAAAAGCTGAAAATGCGCACGACGAGGTTGTCCGCTTCGGAGGCAAGACCCTGCAATTTCTCCGAGGCCAGCATGCCTTTGAACGCGTCCATCAGCGCCGGCAGGGGCACGGGGAGCCTGACGTGGTGAAGGAGCCAGCGGAGATTTTTCAGCGCATAAGGGACGCTTTGGAGAAAATGCGCTCGGCGTTCATAGAAGCCGCGAAAACCGTAGGCGCCGAGCGCTTGCATGATGCGAATGTAGACGTAGGCGTAATAGTGGCGCAGGAAGCCTTCGCGATCGAGCGGGATGAAACCGGCGAGGCGGTCGAGATAATGATCGAGGAGTTGCTGGCGGAGGTCGGGGGGGAGATCGGCCTTGGCATCATACAAGAGTGAGGCGATGTCGTATTGAAGAGCGCCTTTGCGGCCGCCTTGATAGTCGACGAAGAAGGGATCGCCGTTGCACAAGAGAATGTTGCGGGATTGGAAGTCACGGTAGAGAAAGTAATCGCGCGGGGCGCTGAGAAGAAATTCGGTGAGGCGGCCGAAGTCGTCTTCGAGGGCCTGTTCATTGAAGGGAATGCCGGCGAGGCGGAGAAAATAATATTTGAAATAGTTCAAGTCCCAGGCGATGGATCGGCGGTCGAAACTGGAGATGGGATAACATACCTTGTAATTCAGATCGCGGCCCGCTTCGACCTGGAAGCGCGGCAAGACGGCGACAACCTTGCGATAGGCTTCTACAACCTCGGGAGCAATGTTTTCGCCGTCGCGGTTCTTGGAGAGGAATTCAAAAAGCGTGGTGTCGCCGAGGTCTTCCTCGAGATACGCGCCGTGGTCTAGGTCTTCGGCGTAAATTTCCGGAACGGGGAGGCCGTGTCGGCGAAAATGTTTGGAGAATTCGAGGAAAGCGGCGTTTTCTTCGCGGACGCCGTAGAGAATGCCAATGGCATGTTTTTTTTTGTTGGCGAGCCGGATGATTTTGCGGCCGGAGCCGCCGAGTTCGCCCTGCAGCGGCACGATGCTCTCTGGCGGCGCGTGGAAGTGCTGCTCGAAGAGTTGCTTGAGAATGTCCAGGGACATGAGTTCCAATCCTCAGCCAGCTTCAGGGGCTAAAGCCCCTTTTATGCAACCGCTCTACGCCGGGGCTGAAGCCCCGGCCTCCTAAAGACAAAAGCAAGCAATCGCCTCCTGAAGAAAAAAGCAATCGCTGGGAGATGATGCTAATTGTCTACCATAGCTGATTTTCGATGAAGAGTACTCACTGCTTCGCGGAGAGTTGCTTTGCTTAGAACTGCACAGCCAGGAATGACTATGCCAAGGGATTTTTCCGCGGCCTGTATAATGCGGGAATGACTTTCCAGCCTGAGAAACGCAAGCGCGCGAAGCGCAAGCACACGAAACATCAGTCGATACAGGATCGCTTCATCGATCATCGGCTTACGGAGCAGAGGAACGCGGCATCGCGGAATCTGGACCGCATGACGGCGATGGAGATTGTGCGTTTGATGAATCGCGAGGACCGCAAAGTGGCGATCGCCGTAAGGCGAGAGTTGCCGGCGATTGCGCGGGCGGTGGACGCGATTGTGAGCGGGATTCGAAAGGGCGGGCGGCTGCTTTATGTCGGAGCAGGGTCGAGCGGGAGAATGGGAGTGCTGGACGCGGCAGAGTGTCCACCGACGTTTGGGACTTCGCCGAAGCTGGTGCAGGCGTTGATCGCGGGGGGAAGGCGCGCGATTACCCATGCGGTGGAAGGGGCAGAGGATTCGACGCGAAACGGAGAGCGGGATTTGCGGGCAAAGAGACTGACGCGAAACGACGTTGTGGTGGGAATCGCGGCCAGCGGGACGACACCGTACGTGCTGGGAGCGCTGAAGTATGCGCGGAGGCGCGGGGCGACCACGGTGGCGGTAACGTCCAACCTGCGCATGCCGGTGGGACGCCTGGCGAAGATCGTGATTGCGCCGGAAGTGGGGCCGGAAGTGTTGACGGGGTCGACGCGGCTGAAGGCGGGGACATCACAAAAAATGGTGCTGAACATGCTGAGTACGGCAGTGATGGCGCGACTGGGGCATGCGTATGAGAACTTGATGATCGATGTTGTGATTACAAATGAGAAAGTTGCGGAGCGGGCACTGCGGATCCTGGCAGAGGCGAGCGGGAAGAGAGTGTCTGCGGCGGAACGCGCACTGCGGGCGGCGGGACACAATATGCGAGTAGCGCTGGTGATGTTGAAGCGGGGAGTGGGGGCGCGAGAGGCGAAGAAACTGATTACGGAGGCGAGGGGAGATTTGAGGAAGGCGGGGGGGGAGTGAGTCTTTAGTCGTAAGTTTTTGGTTTTTAGTCAGAAACAGAAGAGGTTGTTTTGTGTTTTGCGACGAGGGGCCGATTTTACGGGCGGCAGCAAGGGAATGAAGAGAAAGAATTAACGCCCGACAGGACCGGGGGAAAAAGATAACGCAGAGACGCAGAGAACACAGAGGCGCGCCGAGAAGGCAAGAAAGATAAGGAAGAAGACAAAGAAAAGAGCAAGAGAACGGAACGGACCTGAAGGTCCGCCACTACAAGAACAGAGAGACGGATGGACAAATTTCGGATTAAGGGCCTGAAGGCGCTGCGGGGGACGGTGGCGGTCAGCGGAGCGAAGAATTCGGCGCTGCCGGTGATGGCGGCGGCTCTGCTGACGGCGGAGAAAGTTACGCTGCACAACATTCCAAAAGTGCGCGACCTGATCACCATGAGCAAGCTGCTGGCGTTCATGGACGCGAAGGTGACGATAACGGAGTTTCCGAGCAGTGATTATGTGATTGAGACGCCGAAGTTGAATCACGCGGAAGCGCCGTATGAATTGGTGAAGACGATGCGGGCGTCAGTGCTGACGCTTGGGCCGTTGATGGCACGCGTGGGAGTGGCGCGCGTTTCGCTGCCAGGAGGATGCGCGATCGGGGCGCGGCCGGTGGATTTGCACTTGAAGGCGCTGGAGCAGATGGGGGCGGAAATTGGAACATCACACGGATACATCGAGGCACGCGCGCCAATCAATGGAAGCAAAAGAGGGCGGCTGAAGGGCGCGCACATTGTATTCGGGAAAATCACGGTGACGGGGACGGAAAATATTTTGATGGCGGCGGCGCTGGCGGATGGGGAGACAGTCCTGGAAAATGCGGCGCGCGAGCCGGAGGTCACGGATTTGGTGGTAATGCTGCGGAAAATGGGGGCGCAGATTTGCGGCGATGGGACTTCGACGCTGCGGATTCGCGGCGTGGAAGAACTTCACGGGACGGAGCATGCCGTGATTCCAGACCGGATCGAGGCCGGAACATTTCTGGTGGCGGGGGCGATTACGGGCGGCGATTTGACGATTCAGGATTGCGCGCCGGAGCATTTGGGAGCGGTGATTGCGAAATTGGAGCAGGCGGGAGTGCCGATTGAAATCGTGGATAAGACGACGGTTCGCGTGCGAGGCGGGAAGAAGCTAGTGGCGTCAGACATGACGACAGAGGAGTATCCGGGATTTGCGACGGACATGCAGGCGCAGTACATGGCGCTGGCGACGCAAGCGGAGGGCACGTCGGTGATTAGCGAAAGGATTTTTGAGAACCGGTTCCTACATGCGAGCGAAATGATGCGCATGGGCGCGAACATATCGATCGAAGGGCATACAGCGACGGTGCGTGGCCCAGCGGCACTCTCCGGAACCGTCGTGCAGGCGTCGGATTTGCGGGCGAGCGCGGGGCTAGTGCTGGCGGGGCTGGTGGGGAGCGGCGAAACGATCATTGAACGCGTGTACCACATTGACCGCGGGTATGAGGGGATTGTGGAGAAGTTGCAAGGAGTGGGGGCGGATATTGAGCGGTTGCATGGGACGGCGTCGTAGTATGGGAATTCTGTTGTGAGCGGGACGCCAGCGATCATCGAGAACTTTCGCGACTTTGAGCCTCCGGCGAAATTCAGAAACATTGTTGATGACTTGGTTCGATGTGTCCCCCCAGAATTTCTGGTGGGCTTGCAGTCGATTACGCTTACCAACCGTTTCGCCCTCAGCCGGAATCAGAAAAGAAAGAAGACTTGGAGCCGAAATCGAAGAATTCGGTTGGCCGATGCTCTCAGCTATTACACACCTGCGACGAGATCGTCGCGCTTCCATTGTGCTCTACGTGGACAACATTACGCAGGGCTGGCCTGGATGGTTGGCGAAACTGCCCCTCGTTCGCTACATGCCAACCGGTGAAGTTCTCTACCACGAGATGGGACACCACATTCATGCGGCTCACCGGCCCGTCTACAAGGGTAAGGAAGATGTCGCTGAGTATTGGAGGCGGAAGCTTTGGTCGCGATTCATGCGCCAGCGATACTGGTATCTCGTTCCGCCGTTTTATGTTGTAGGGAAGATTATTCGAACGGTCGAAAAACTTCGAGGGTAGTTGGGCGGGGCCGTCGCTTCGCGAATGTTCGAGTAACTGACGATTGGGCAATAGCAGGAGAAGTTTGGTACAATGCGCGGCACGATTGAGCGGAGTGGGCGCGGGCATTGATTGGGAGCGGCCTGCGGAGGAGATCGGCCATGGCGAACGCGGAATTGCTGAACAAACTGGATGCGGCGATTGCAGAAAAGAATTTGCTGAAGCATCCGTTTTATCAGGATTGGCAAGCGGGGAAGCTGAGCCGCGAGGCGCTGCAGCTCTATGCGGCGCAGTATTACCGGCACGTGGAGGCGTTCCCGAAGCACTTGCGGGTGCTGGCGGCGCGGACGGAAGGTCCGCTGCAGGGATTGATCCGCGAGAACCTGGCGGAGGAAGAGAATCCGGCGGGACCGCATCCGAAGCTGTGGCGCGATTTTGCGGCGGCGGTGGGCGTGGGCGAGGACGACATTACGTGCTGCCCTGCCCTGCCGGGGACGCAGGCGGTGGTGCAGAAATTCCGCGAAATCTGCGGGGACCGGCCGGTGGCGGAGGCGGTGGCGGCACTCTATGCTTACGAATCGCAGGTGCCGGAGGTCGCCACGACAAAGGTTGATGGGCTGAAGAAGTTTTACGGCGTGACGCAGCCGGAAGAGCTGGCGTACTTCGAGGTACATGAAGAAGCGGACAAGGCGCATCGCGCGGCTTGGCGCGGGTGGCTGGAAGAGCACGCGAGTGGAGACGAGGAAGAGATTCTAAAGACGGCGAATGAGGCGCTGGATGCGTTGTGGGGCGCGCTGGATGCGGTGCATTGCGAAAAACAAGAGGTAATGAGATAAGGAAGTAAGGATGTAAAGAAAGACAGAGAAGGAATTTGCACAGAGGACGCGGAGAACGCCCCGACCCGGTCGGGGTAAACGCCGTTCACAGAGAAGAGTTTCAGACGAGGCCCCCGATTGGATCGGGGGCCTTTGCTTTGGGAGCGGGATTTCCTGCAAGGTAAAAGATCGGACGGATTAGGCTTGGGCAAAGAGGGGCGCAGCTCGCTGCACCACTACAAAGGATTCAAAAAAAGAGGGACGGACAAAAGCCCGCCCCTACATAAACCTTTGAGAAAAAAGGGCGGGCCGAGGCCCCCCTTCGTAAACCGCGGCAAGAAGAAAGGGCGTCCGCCGAGGCGGACGCCCTGCAAAGGCAACAGAAAGAGGGGCACGATGTATCGTGCCCGATACAACCATAAGAGAATTGAGCGATGAAACGTTATTCGTGGGAGCCGGAATCGCCGCCGCTGCCTTCGCCGCTTGACGAGCCCGGGTGGCCTCCGCCGCCAGCGGCAGCTTTCTGCTGCTTTTCGCGGGCTTCGCGGATGAGGGCTTTGCGCGAGAGGCGAACCTTGTTGCCCTCGATGGAAAGAACTTTCACGAGGACCTGGTCGCCGAGCTTCAGCTCATCGCGAACATCGCGGATGCGATGCTCGGAGATTTCGCTGATGTGTAAGAGGCCGTCGGTGCCAGGGAAAAGCTCGACGAAAGCGCCGAACTCCGCGAGGCGAACGACTTTGCCAAGATAGGTTTTGCCGATTTCGGCGCTGGCAGTGACGTCGCGAACCATCTGCAGAGCCGCATCGCCGCCGGCT
>Ga0137361_10001929_pt1 | contig 13055 bp, 13 predicted proteins | sample Mad1_80_16metaG_FD_104923 | JGI IMG/M metagenome (GOLD analysis project Ga0137361, IMG submission 104923) | Vadose zone soil microbial communities from Angelo Coast Range Reserve, California, USA - Mad1_80_16 metaG | ecosystem: Environmental > Terrestrial > Soil > Vadose zone | place: USA... | reverse complement strand
GGAACCCAGGAGGTCCCGAAGGTCGAGGGTGCGCGGCCGTCGCTCTTCGGGCCCGAGCCGCCCCCGTCCCCGGCGCCCTCGCCCAAGCCCGCGACTCCGACCGCCCCCGGGGCCGCGCCCCCCGCGGCTCCGCCGACTGCGCCACCCGCGACGGAGGAGCCCGCCGCACCTCCTTCTGCGGTCGCCGCCGCTTCCGAGGCCCGGCCCGTGACCGCCCTCTTCAGCCCTCCGGAGGCGGTTCTCAAGCTGGGTGAGACGGGCAGCCTGGGCCTGATCGCGGTCGGCGCTCGCGACCTGCTGAGCGTCGAGGTGGTGCTGACCTACGACCCCACCCTCGTGGAGGTGGCGGACCTGGGCCCGGGCTCGCTGCTGACCCTCGACGGCCAGCCGGCGGGCGCCGAGAAGTCGATAGAGGCCGGCCGCGCACGGGCCCGGTTCACGCGCCCGACCGGCACCACGGGGTCGGGGGCGGTGGTGGTGATCATGCTCAAGGGCCTGAAGGCGGGCAGCGGCTCGCTCGGCCTGGATTCGCTAGTGATAGTAAGGACCGGCGGGACCGAGCGGCCCGCCCCGCCCGCCCCCGCTCGGGTGGTGGTGAGTCCGTGAGACGGAGGACGACGATGCGTAAGCTCTGGCTGCTCGGGACGGGACTCGCGGTCCTGGCCCTCACCCTCCCCATGTGTACAGGCGTGCCATTGACCGCGCCTTCGAACTCGACCATCTCGCTCTCTGCCAACCCCGAATCCATTCCGCCGAACGGCGGGGTTTCCGTGGTCACGGCCTTTGTGATCGAGCCGGCGGGAACGCCCGTCCCCAACGGGACGGTGGTCTTCTTCGTCACGAACCTGGGCAGGGTCGACGCGGAGGGCAAGACCAAGGACGGCATTGCCCGAGTCAACTTCGTCTCGGGCAGCCGATCCGGCGACGCGACGGTCACCGCGTCCTCCGGAGGGCCCGCCGCCGCTCCATCGGTCACCCCCACGACCACTCTCAAGACCAGCCTGCCTTCCTTCGGGTTGGCCGCCGCGAATGCGCAGACTTCTTCATCCAGCACGGTCAAGATCCACATCGGCAGCATCAAGACTGTGATCGTCACCGCGAACCCCGACCGCATCACCAGTCCACGTTCCGCGCTGATCACGGCCAACGTCTTCGACGTTGACGGCAATCCTGTGGCCAACGTGCCGGTATTTTTCAAGATAGGAGATATCAGCGTAGGCCCGACGCCCACACCCACTCCGCCGGCGCCTTCGCCCACCGTTACGCCCCTTGTCGAGGAGACGCTCGAGAGCGGCGGCGCGCCCCAATTCACGGATACCAACGGCCAGGCCTTCGACTGGCTCCGTACCCGCTCCGTCCCCGGCGGGCCGCAGAAGACTGTGATTGTCACGGCCACGACCGCCACCGCTCTGACAGGTCAAGTCGAGGTTTTCATCAACTGAGCCATGCGTCGCGCACTGCTCGTGGTCCCGATCTTCGTGATACTGGCGGTGCCGGTGCGCGCGGACATCGCCGTGCTCACGAACGGGCAGACCTTCAAGGTCACGACCCAGCGTGTCGAGGAGGGGCTGGTGTACCTGTCGCTCAAGGACGGGGGGGAGATCGGCCTGCCCGCGGCCTCGCTGCGCGGCGTCGTGCCCGACGAGGTGATCGAGGAAGTCGCCAGGTCGCCCGCTGAAGGCGACGCTCTGCGGGAGCTGGCCACCGCCGCCGCGCGCCGCCACGGCCTGGATCCCGGCCTCGTCCTGGCCGTGGTCTCGGTCGAATCGGCCTTCCGGCCGGAGGCCGTGTCCCGGAAAGGCGCCCAGGGCCTCATGCAACTGATGCCCGCCACCGCGGCCTCCCTCGGAGTCAAGGACGCCTTCGACCCGGTCGAGAACCTGGACGGCGGATCGCGACATCTGGGCTCGCTCCTGACCCTCTACGGGGGCGACCTCGTGAATGCCCTCGCCGCCTACAACGCGGGAGCGGGGGCGGTCGCCCGCCACCGCGGCGTGCCTCCCTACCGCGAGACGCGCGCCTACGTGAAGAAGGTCCTCGAGCGCTACGAGGCCGCGAAATGAGGACCGTGGGCGGCCCGGGATCCCCGAGCGAGGCCGGGTATGCCCTGGTGGCCCTCATGGTCACCGTCACCGTCATGATGGTGATGATGGGAGCGGCCGTTCCCTCCTGGCGGTACCTGATGAAGAACGACCACGAGGAGGAGCTGCTCTTTCGCGGCGGCGAGATCGCGGACGGAATCGCCCGCTACCAGAAGAAGAACGCGAACACGCTCCCGCCGTCCCTCGAGGTGCTGGTCAAGGGGAAGTTCCTGCGGAAGGCCTACAAGGACCCCATGACCAAGGACGGCAAGTGGCGGTTCATCCGGCAGGGGGAGATGTTGGCGCCGGGTCAGGCCCTCGGTGCTCCCGGCGCGGCCAACGCTCCCACGACCACCACCACCACGCGCCCGTCGCAAATGGCGGGCACGATCGGCGGCCAGCTCGGCGTGATCATGGGCGTCGCCAGCACGAGCACGGAGAAGAGCCTGCGCATCTTCAACGGCCGCACGAAGTACAACGAGTGGCTGTTCGTGGCGGGGCAGCCGCGAATCATCGGCCGCCAGGGCGGGCTCCCGACCGTGATCGGGCCGGGCCAGAAGCCGCCCCCGGCCGGCTCGCGGACCCCTCGCTGACGCAGCGATTCAGGTAGCGATCCGTCCGACTCGCTCCAGGGTGGTGGCGTCTCGGGCCTTTGGTCCGCGCCCGGCGCGGGGGCCGTCGGCTGGATGTTGGCGGGCTGAGGGGTGGGCAGGACGACCGGCCGTGGGACAAGCGGCCCCGCGGGGAACGGCGACATGGTGGAGCCCGGCGGCAAGCTCGACGGCGTCACGCCCGGGAACGTCGCCCCCGGGAGGGTGGGGGTGGGAAGCGCAGGGGGCGTTCCCGGCAGGCCCGCGGACAGGGTCCGCGTGGGCGCCGGGTTCGGCGCGGCGGGCTCGGGCTCCTCTTCGGGCTCCTCGGGCTCGTCGGCGTCCGGGCTGGAGCCGGGCGCCGGTCGTGAGGACGGGCTCGCGCTGGCGGTGCGGCCGGAAGGGGTCGTGGGCGCCGCCCCCCCCATCATCAGCGTCTGTACTCGGGCGCCGGATGGGTCGCCGAGCAGCATGTAGTTGAGGCCCAGGCCCTCGAGCAGGCCGACCACGGCCTCCGCCGGCGTGCGGCCCGCCAGGCTCACGCTGACCAGTTGGCGCGGGGGTGAGCCCTCGTAGACGACCTTCATGCCCGTCTGCTTGGAGAGCCGTTCCAGGACGTCGGCCACCGGCGCCGCGTTCGTGCTCAGGTCGACGCGGCCTTCCGCCACGCGGATGTTGATCTCCGCCCCTGCCGCGGACCCGGCGAGGAGGGTCGCGGCGAGAACGCCGTACCGTCCTCGCATGGATCGAGTCTACGCCTAGACGAAGTAGAACGCGACGGCCAGGATCGCGTAGATGGCCAGGAGCTGGAGCCCCTCGAACCAGTTGGTCTTGCCGTCGTGGATCAGCAGGGTCACCGCCCCCACGGAAAGCATCACCGCCACCACCTCGAGCCCCGTGAACTCGAGGCCGAGGGGCGTCCCCATCAGGTGGCCGGCGATCACCAGGGCGGGGGCCACGAAGAGGGCGATCTGCATGGACGAGCCCATGGCGATGCCGAGAGCCAGGTCCATCTTGCCCTTCATGGCCACGAGGATCGCGGTCGAGTGCTCGGCCGCGTTGCCCACCAGCGCCACCACCACCACCCCCATGAAGACCTTGCCGAGGCCCAGGGCGTGCCCGGCCGCGTCCACCGCGTGGACCAGGAGCTCGCTCACGAGGCCGACCAGCGCCGCCGCGGCCACGAGCACGAGGAGGCTCGCTCGCACCGACCACGGCCGGGCGGGCGGCTCCTCGGCAGGGTCCTCGCCCTCCGAGGCAAAGAGGGGCTTGTGGGTCTTGAGGGAGAAGAAGAGGCTGGCCGCGTAGGTCAGGATGAGGATGAACGAGAGGTCGAGGCTGATGCTCTCGACACTCTTCGGGCGCTCGTGTCCGGTCCCCTGCGCATAGATGGCCGGGATCACGAGGGAGACCACCGCCAGCACCATCATGCTGCTCCCGCTCTCCGCGGCCAGCCGGTTGAACACGAGCTCCTTGCGCCTCCAGCCCCCGAGGAGCATGGCGAGGCCCAGGACCATCAGGATGTTCCCGATGATGGAGCCGGTGAGTGACGCCTTCACGATCTCGGTCTCGCCCGCGCGGAGCGCGATGAACGCGATGATCAGCTCGGCCGCGTTGCCGAAGGAGGCGTTGACGAGCCCGCCCACGCCGGGACCCACGTGGTGGGTGAGGTGCTCGGTGGCCTCGCCCATGAGCCCGGCCAGGGGCAGGATGGCGAGGCACGACGCGAGGAACACCCAGGTGGGCGAGGCGTGGACGAGGCCGAGGATGAGGCTGACGGGGACGAAGACGAGCAGGAGGCGCAGGACAGGCCCTAGGGCGCCGCCCTCGCCGTACGGCCTGCGTCCGCCGGGAGGAGCGCGAGACGCTCGGCACTGGCGCGCTCGAAGGCCGGGCGCTCCCCGGCGGGGAGCGGGTCCGCGGGAGGTGACTGGACCTTGAGCGGGTCCACGAAAACGCCCTTCCGGACCATGCGGTAGTCGAGGTGGGGGCCGGTGGCGAGGCCGGTCATGCCGACCGCGCCCAGGCGCATCCCCTGGATCACGCGCGTTCCGGGGCCGACGTCGATGCGCGACAGGTGTCCGTACAGGGTCTCGAACCCGTTGGGGTGGCGCAGGCGCACGGTCTTGCCGTAGTCGTCCTTCCAGCCCGCGAGGGTCACCACCCCGTTCGCGGTGGCCAGGACGGGAGTGCCGGCGGGCGCCGCGTAGTCGACTCCAAAGTGCGGGCGCGTCACGTTCAGGATCGGATGGAGGCGGGCCCCCGAGAAGCGGGAGCTGATCCGGGAGAACTTGAGGGGCGAGCGGAGGAAAGCCTTGCGCAGCGGCGTCCCCGCGGGATCGTAGTAGCCGGAGGACTTCTCGCCCTCGAAGCGGACCGCCCGGAGGACGCGCTTCCCGCGCGTGAACTCCGCGGCCAGGATGCGCCCGTAGCGGCAGAACCGGCCGTCCACGTGGAGCTTCTCCACCGCGACCCGGAACGAGTCGCCTCTCCGGATCTCGGTGTTGAAGTCCACGTCCCAGGCGAAGATGTCGGCCAGGTCCAGGGCGAGCTGATCGTCCTCGCCCGCGGTGGTCACGGTGGCAAACAGGCTGGACTCGATCACCCCCGACACGCGGTCCACCCGGGTCTCGAAGGAGCGGGTGACCACTTCGACCTCGAGAGCCTCGCCGCGCCTGAGCACGCGGAGCGTCCGCACCTCGTCGATCCCGTAGGTGAAGGCCCGCAGCAGGCCGTCCGGTCCGAGGGCCAGGCCGAACGGGCGGCCGACCGAAAGTCGGGCCAGGTCGTAGACGGGCCGGGCGGCCTCGACCAGCCGGTGGACCCCGGCGGGGGGGAGCAGCCCTTCGAGGGCGGAGGCCAGGGTCGAATGGCGGGCGATGGTGCCCCGCACGACCGTGAGAGGCTCGGCGACCGGGCTCTCGGCGTCGAGCCAGCGGGGCACGTGGGTCGGGAGGAGCACCAGGGCGAACGCGCCCAGGACGCTCAGGGCCTTGAGCTGGGAGCTCTTCAGGATCAGAGCCGCCGCAGGAGGTCCTCTCGCTTCTCCGCGGCGATGGAGACGAGCAGGACTCTCAGGCTGTCGAGGGTCTCGTGGCTGAGGGTCTCCAGGTCGTGGCGGATGGCGCGGATGTGCTCCCAGGCCCGCTCTGCGTGGGCCCTCCCGTCCACGATCCGCCGCGTGGAAGCGGAGAGGAGCCGGAGCATGCTCGGGGTCAGCCTCTCCATGGTGTGGGAGCCTACCTTCAAGAGCTGCCGGGCCTGGTCCGCCGACCCCCGCGCGCGCAGGGCATAGGCCTCGTCGTAGGACAGGTCGGCCCGGTCCATCTCGGCCCGCACGTGGCGCTCGATGCGGTTGTAGACCTTCTCGCTCTGCGGGTTGAGGAGCACCAACCAGTCCCGGCGGACCGCGCTTTCGCTGCGGAGGACCCAGAACGCCCACAGGAGGAGGACCGCGGGGGCGACCAGCAACGCGGTCTCTGCCGAGAGGGGATCGATCATCGGCCTGACTGGGCAAGCAAGGTGTAGCAGGTCAGCCTCTTGCCGTCAAGCCTCGCCCGCGCTCCCGGCGGCGTTTGCCCGCCCTCCGGGGACGGTGCTAGTCTTGGAAACGGCCGTCCCCCACCGGAGAGCCCATGGCGATCGCCCTCGAGCAAGCCCGATTCCACGACTCCGCCCTGGAGAAGGTGCGGGAAAAGGTCCTCCGCGGCCGGCGCCTCGGCTTCGAGGACGGGGTCGCCCTCTACAAGACCCACGACCTGCTGGGCGTCGGTGCCCTGGCGAACCACCTCCGCGAGCAGCGCCACGGTGACGCCGGCTACTTCGTCTGGAACACGCACCTCAACCACACGAACGTGTGCGTGGCCACGTGCGATTTCTGCGCCTTCGCGGCGAAGAAGGGCGAGGAGCGGGCCCACACCATGGGCCTGGACGAGGTCTTCAAGAACGTGGCCGGGCTTCCGAAGCCGGCGCGCGAGGTCCACATCGTGGGCGGCCTCGACCCCGACCTGCCCTGGTCCTACTTCCTCGAGATGATGCGGGGGATCAAGCGGGTCCGGCCGGACATCCACATCAAGGCCTTCACCGCGGTGGAGATCTTCTTCTTCCACCGGCTCTACCGGATGAGCGTGGAGAAGGTCCTGGCCGAGCTCAAGGAGGCAGGGCTCGACTCGATGCCGGGGGGCGGGGCGGAGATCTTCGCCAAGGAGACCCGGGACAAGATCATCCGGGGGAAAGCCGACGCCGACCAGTGGCTGGCGGTGATGCGGGAGGCCCACCGGCAGGGGATCCCGACCAACGCCACCATGCTCTACGGCCACATCGAGTCGGTGGAGGACCGCGTCGACCACCTGCTCCGGCTCCGCGGGCTGCAGGACGAGACCGGCGGCTTCATGACCTACATCCCCCTGGCCTTCCAGCCCTGGGAGGCCCCGGCCATGAAGCTGCCGGAGACCACGGGCTTCGAGGACTTGAAGGCCATCGCGGTGGGCCGGCTTCTCCTCGACAACTTCCCGCACATCAAGTCGTACTGGATCATGATCGGCCCCCGCCTGGCCCAGGTCGGCCTCTCCTTCGGGGCCGACGACCTGGACGGCACCGTCACCGAGGAGAAGATCGCGCATGACGCCGGTGCCCAGACCGCCCAGTCCATGACCGTCCACGAGCTCTGCCGGCTGATCCGGGAGGCGGGACGCCGGCCCATCGAGCGCGACACCGTCTTCAACGTGGTCAAGGAGTGGTGAGCGCACCGCCGGCGGCCCAAGACCGCGGCGCGGGACGCGCACCCGCGCCCTCCAAGACCGTGCGCCTGGGGGCGGTTTCGTACCTGAACGCGGAGCCGCTGGTGTACGGCCTCGAGGACGAGGCCGGGTTCCTCCTCGAGCGGGACGTTCCCTCGCGGGTGGCGGAGCGCCTGCACGCGGGTGAGGTGGACCTGGGGATGATCCCGTCGATCGAGTACGCGTTCGGCGACTACGCGATCGTCCCCGGGGTGGCCATCGGAAGCCGGGGGCCCGTGCGCTCGGTGAACCTGTTCCACCCGGGACCGGTCGAGGGCATCCGCCGGGTGGCCCTCGACACCTCCAGCCGGACCAGTCTGGCCCTGGTGAAGGTCCTGCTGCACCAGCGCCTGGGGCGCGATCCCGAGTACCTGCCCATGCCGCCTTCGCTGCCGGACATGCTGAGAGCGGCCGACGCCGCGCTCCTCATCGGCGACCCGTCCTTCTACTTCGAGGGCGAGGTCCCGCGGCTGGACCTGGGCGAGGAGTGGGCGCGGGTCACCGGCCTGCCCTTCGTGTACGCCTTCTGGGCGGGGCCGCGGGGGGCGGTGGCGCCGGCCGCGGTACGCCGGCTCCAGGAGGCGCTGCGTCAGGGCCTGGCCGCGGTCGAGGGCATCGCCCGGGGCTACAATGGCGGGGGCCGCGGCCATGAGGCGCAGAACGCGTCGTACCTGCGGAAGAACGTCGTCTACGGATTCGGGGAGGCCGAGGCCGCGGGCCTGCGCGAGTTCTACCGGCGCGCCCACGCCCTCGGGCTCATCCCCCGGGTTCCGGAGCTGAGGTTCCATGCCCAGTGAGCGACGCGGCGCCGGACGAGCAGCAGCGGTCCCCTCCCCCCTACGTGGGGGAGGTTAGGAGGGGGGGTCGATGAACGATCGGCCAGGGGCGGCAGTGAATAGCTTCCGCCAGAAGGTGGAGACAGGCGAGCGGCTCTCCCGCGCCGAGGGGGTCGCCCTCCTGCGCGACGCCGACTTCCTCGAGCTGGGCATGCTGGCGGACTCGGTGCGCCGGCGGCTCCACCCCGAGCCCTTCGTGACCTATATCATCGACCGCAACATCAACTACACGAACGTGTGCACGGCCCAGTGCGCCTTCTGCGCCTTCTATCGGGACCTTCCCTCGAAGGAAGGCTACGTTCTCTCCAAGGAGGAGCTGGCCCGGAAGATCGAGGAGACGATCGCGCTGGGCGGCCGCCAGATCCTGCTCCAGGGAGGCCTGCACCCCGACCTCGGCATCGAGTACTACGAGGAGCTGTTCCGCTGGATGAAGTCGACCTACCCGATCTGGATCCACGGGCTGTCGCCCGCGGAGATCAAGCACATCGAACGGGTGTCGAGCCTGACCACCGAGGAGACGCTGCGCCGCCTGATCGCGGCCGGCCTCGACTCCATCCCGGGCGGCGGGGCCGAGGTGCTCTCGGACCGCGTGCGGCGCATCATAGGGATCGCCAAGGGGTCGACGGAGGACTGGCTCTCCGTGATGGAGACCGCCCACCGCGTTGGCCTCAAGACGACGGCCACCATGATGTTCGGGCACGTGGAGACGCTCGAGGAGCGGATCGACCATCTCGTGCACCTGCGCGACCTCCAGGACCGCACCCACGGCTTCACCGCGTTCATCGCCTGGACCTTCCAGCCCACGAACACCGCCATCGGCGGCGACGAGCTGACGTCCTTCCAGTACCTGCGCACTCTGGCCGTGGCGCGGGTCATGCTCGACAACTTCCCGAACGTCCAGGCCTCGTGGGTCACCCAGGGGGGCAAGATCGGGCAGGTGTCGCTGCGCTTCGGCGCCAACGACTTCGGCAGCCTGATGATCGAGGAGAACGTGGTCTCCGCGGCGGGGGCCCACTTCCGGCTCACCGAGGCCGAGATCGCCCGCAACATCCAGGACGCCGGCTTCATCCCCAAGCGCCGGACCATGGACTACCGGATCGTGGGCGATCCCTACTGCTGGAGCCAGGGGGCGCAGGAGGGGACCGCCGCCGGCTCGGCGGCTCGCTAGAAGGGGCCGGGTCACCGGCTCGCGATGGACATCCTGACCGCGTCCTGGGTCGTTCCCGTGGTCGGCGCGCCGCTGCGCGACGGGAGGGTCGCGGTCGGGGACGGGCGCATCGCCTGGGTGGGCCGGGCCGGGGACCCCGGCGAGCCGAAGGCGCCGGTCCGTGACCTGGGTTCCGCCATCCTCCTGCCCGGCCTCGTGAACGCTCACTGTCACCTCGAGCTGTCGCACCTGGCGGGCCGCCTGCCCTTCGCAGGCGGGTTCGTGGCCTGGGTGGAAGCGCTCGTCGCCGTGCGGGGGAGCGACGACGAGGGGTCGGTCCGGGCGCGCGCGGCCCAGGCGATCCGGGATCTGGAGGATCGCGGGACGGTCGCGGTGGGCGACGTGTCGAACAGCCTGGTCCACTTGGACCTGCTCGGAGCCTCGCGCCTGGCGGCCGTCGTCTTCTTCGAGCTGCTGGCCTGGGACCCCGCGCGGGCGGCGGCCACCCTCGAGTGGGCCGACCGCCGTCTGGCCGGGCTCGACGGGACCCTCGCCCCGAACGTGCGCGTGCGCCTCGCCGCCCACGGTCCCCACACGGTGTCGCCGCCGCTCTTCGCCGGCCTGGTGGCCCGCGGCGGGCCGGCGGCCATGCACCTCGCGGAGTCGCCGGACGAGTCCGGGTTCCTGGCCGCCGGGTCGGGAGCCTGGCCGGGCTTCCTGGAGCGCCGCGGACTCGGCCACGTCGCCTTCGAACCCCCTGGCCTGAGCCCGGTTCGATACGTGGACAGCCTGGGCGCGCTCCCCCGCGGGCTCGTGGCCGCGCACGCCGTGCAGGTGGACGCGGCCGACCGCCAGCGGTTGGCCGGTCGCGGCGTCCACGTGGCCCTGTGCCCGCGCAGCAACCGCAACCTCGGAGTGGGGACCGCACCGGCGCCGGAGCTGCTGGCCGCGGGGGTTGGCCTCTGCCTGGGTACGGATAGCCTCGCCAGCGTCGACAGCCTGGACGTGCTGGAGGACGCGAGGCTCCTGCACCGGCAATTCCCCGACCTGGATCCCGCGGTGATCGTGCGGATGGCCACTCTCGGGGGAGCCGAGGCGCTGGGCTTCGCCGACCTCGGAGCGATCGCCCGGGGACGGCGGGCCGCGCTGGCCTGGGCGCCCGCTCCGGCCGCCGTGGACGATCCCTGCCGCTACCTGTTGTCCGGGGACGCGCGGCTGCGGAGGGTGGAGGCGTGAGGGCCGCCTTCGAGCGGGTGCTCGCCTACGGGCGCATGATCCGCTTCTCGCACACCGTGTTCGCGCTGCCCTTCGCCCTCACCTCGGCCGCGCTCGCGGCCCAAGGTGTCGGCATCCGAGCGGGGCAGGCGCTGTGGATCGTGGTGGCCATGGTGGGCGCGCGCAGCGCGGCCATGGGCTTCAACCGCCTGGCCGATCACGCGATCGACGCGCGAAACCCCCGCACCGCGGGGCGGGAGCTCCCGAAAGGCGTGCTCTCCCGCGGCGAGGTGTGGGGGTTCGTCCTGGTCTCCGCGGGGGCGCTCGTGCTCGCCGCGGGGATGCTGAACCCGCTGTGCCTCGCCCTGTCGCCGGTCGCGCTCGTGATCGTCTTCGGATACTCGTACACGAAGCGCTTCACGGCGCTCTCCCACCTCGTCCTCGGCCTCGCCCTGGCGGTGGCGCCGGTGGGGGCCTGGCTCGCCATCCGCGGGAGCTTCCACCCGGTGCCGATCGTGCTCGCCCTGGCCGTGCTCGCCTGGGTGGCGGGGTTCGACACGATCTACGCTTGCCAGGACGCCGAGGTCGACCGGCAGCAGGGGCTCTTCTCCCTTCCCGTGCGTCTCGGGGTCCCGGAAGCGCTCCGGGTGGCGCGCGGCCTGCATGCGCTCTCGGTCGCTCTTCTCGCGAGCCTGTACTGGCTGGCCCCGCTGCACCCCCTGTACCTCGCGGCGGCCGCGGCCGTCGCGGGCCTGCTCGTCTACGAGCACTCGCTGGTCCGGGCGACCGACCTCTCCCGGGTGATGCAGGCCTTCAACCTGAACGGCTGGGTCAGCCTCGGCTACTTCGCGGCCACCCTGGCCGCGGTGGTCCTGGCCTGAAGTAGAATGCGCGGGCGCATGGCGCCCCCCACCCCCGGCGCGCCCGAGAAAGCGGCGGTCCGGTGCATGTTCGACCGGATCGCCCCCCGCTACGACCTCCTGAACCACCTGCTGTCGGCGGGCATCGACGTGCGCTGGCGCCGACGGGCGGTGGACGAGCTGGACCGGCGCGGGCCCTCGCGCATCCTCGACCTGTGCACGGGGACGGCCGACCTGCTGATCGAGGCCCTGGGCCGGGACGAGCGGCTCTCCGGCCTGGGAGCCGACCTCTCGCCCGAGATGCTGCTCCGCGGCCGCCGCAAGCTGGAGCGCCGGGGAATGGGCAAGCGCGGGGCCCTCCTCTGCGGCGATGGCGAGCGGCTGCCTCTCCGGGACGCCTCGTTCGACGGTGCCCTCGTCGCGTTCGGCATCCGTAACATGGCCGACCCTGAGCGCGCCCTCCGCGAGCTGGCACGGGTGCTGCGCCCCGGCGGCCGCCTGGTCGTCCTCGAGTTCTCGATGCCGGGCGGCCCGCTCCGGAGCCTCTACCGGTTCTACTTCACCCGCGTGCTGCCTCGCATCGGCGGCATCGTCAGTGGAGACGCCGAGGCCTACGCCTACCTGCCCGCCTCGGTGGCCGCCTTCCCTTCGCCCCCGGCCTTCGGCGCGCTCATGGAGAAGGCCGGCTTCACCGCGGTGGCGTGGGAGCCCCTGACCGGGGGGATCGCATATCTGCACCGTGGAGAGAAGCCACGGTGAAACACCTCATCCCGGGACTCCAACGCACGGCCGGCTACCTGGCTCCGCATCGGGACGCCCTCCTCGAGTCGTGGGTGCGATCCCTGTTGCAGAATCGTTCCGCGGCGGAAGGGGACGCTCGTGCCCTCTGCACGAGCGCCCTCGACCTCCTGCTCGACCGGTTCTCCCGCGGAGAGGTGGAGTCCCTCCTCGAGGAAGAAGCCCGGGTCGCCCTGGGGCACGCCCGGGCGGGGGCGAGCTTCGACGCCCTGGCCCTGGCCATCCGCGCCTTCGACCGCTGCTGCCTGCCTTTCCTCCTCAAGACCTGCCCCGATCGAGAGGCGCTCGCGGAGTGCCTCCTGGCCCTGGACGAGCTGGGCGGGCGCCGGCTCGAGATCCTGCTTCAGGCCCAGGAGGAGGAATCGGCCCGGCGGCTCCTCGAGGCCGAGGAGCAGGCGGCCCGGGCGGCCGACAAGGCACGGGAGGTCAAGAGGATCAACGAGGCGCTGCGGCGGTCGCAGCAGGAGAGCCAGCACCGGGCGGAGCAGATCGCCCTCTTGGGATCCGTCAGCCACCGGATTGCCCCCATCCTCGAGCCCGACCGGCTGATGCAGGTGGCGGCGGAGACCATCCAGGCGCGCATGAACCACACCTACGTCGCGGTGGTCGTGCTCGACGGCGAGGGCGTGCTGGTGGGGCGCTGGGCGGGCCGCCCGGGGATCGGCCGGCACAGCGGCGGCCGGGCGCAGGGGCCGCCGGGCGGGATCATCGGCCGCGCCTTGCGCCAGCGCGCTCCCCAGGTCGTGGGCG
>Ga0137361_10001922_pt1 | contig 13072 bp, 11 predicted proteins | sample Mad1_80_16metaG_FD_104923 | JGI IMG/M metagenome (GOLD analysis project Ga0137361, IMG submission 104923) | Vadose zone soil microbial communities from Angelo Coast Range Reserve, California, USA - Mad1_80_16 metaG | ecosystem: Environmental > Terrestrial > Soil > Vadose zone | place: USA... | reverse complement strand
TTGTGTTAAACAACTATGGTATTGGGTACCTCTATTACAGGCTATTCTCCTGTCCAAGGATCAACACCGAGTTGTTGTATTAAGCCCAGGGTATCATAGCTCACCCATACTTCTTCGATCTTGCCGCCTGCGCATTTGAAGATGCCCATCCCTGGTACCGTTGCCCGCTTTCCTGTTGGAGGGATACCTGCAAACTCACTTTTCTGTATGAAATGGCCCGTCCAACGGCATGTCACCTTGTCCCCATCAGCAAACATGTCCTCAATAGTAAAGTGGAAGTCGAATGCAGTGTGGAGATTAGTGAAGAATTGTTTGAGGTTGGAAGTGCCGCGAATTTCTCCGCCAGGAGCGGCGGGATCGAGGAAGATGATGGTGGGGGCGAACAATTCGTCTATCGCTGCAATGTTGCCCTCGTTAATTACTTGCTCAATATGATGGCGCGTAATGGCCATCGCCTCGTGTGCTGACATAGATTCTATACTTTCCTTGCTCCTATATGGTCTTACCAGGGTTCAGAATCCCCTCGGGATCGAAAAGAGCCTTCAGGTGGCGCATCCACTGCAGGGCGGCACCGTGTTCGGCTTCCATGAACTTTCTTTTTACGAGACCTACGCCGTGTTCGCCGGTGGCGGTGCCGCCGAGTTCCAGGGAGCGTTTCACAAGCAGTTCGGAGAAGGCTTCGGCGCGTGAATACTCTTCCGGTGGGGTGGCGATTAAGGTGTGGAAATTGCCGTCGCCTACGTGACCAACGATGGCTCCTTCCAGGGCCATTTCCTTTAAGAGCTGCTGGGCATAACTTACTACTTCGGGCACCCTGGATAAGGGCACGGCAACGTCGGTTGTGTAGAAGGCGCTGCCCGGGTTGCTGCGCACGAATGACCAGTAGAAGTTGTGGCGCGCTTCCCACTGGTCGGCACGATCCTGTGCATGTTTGGCTATGTTGATGTCAAGCGCCCCAGTCTTGCGCACGATCTTATCCACGAGTTCGGACTCTGCTTCGATTGCTTCCCCGGTGGAGGAGTGAAATTCGAGGAAGAGCGCGGGCTTCTCAAGATAGTTGCGCTGCAGATCGCGGTTGATGACTTTGATACTGAGTTCGTCCAGGAGTTCGAGCCGGGCGACGGGAAGGGCGCTTGCCATGATGCGATAAGCGGCTTCGGCGGCTTCTACAAGGCCGGGAAAGAAGACGCGTAGGGTGTGCACGAAGGTCGGAACAGGGTATAATCTGAGGACGAGGCGGGTGATTATGCCAAGGGTACCGCCAGAACCGATGAAGAGGTCCTTGAGGTCGTAGCCGCTGCTGGTCTTGCGCACGGAACGACCGAGATGGAGAACTTCACCATTCGCCAGCACTACCTCCAGTTCTGCGACGTTTTGCCGCATGCCCCCGTACCTGACTGTGGTTGTGCCGCTGGCATTGGTCGCTGCCATGCCGCCCAGCGTGGCATTAGCGCCAGGGTCTACCGGGAAGAAGAGTCCGGTATCCTGGAGAGCGCTATCGAGCTCCTCGCGCGTGATGCCGGGCTCGACTGTGACGAGGAAATCCTGAGGGCGTATGTCGAGGACGCGTTTCATACGGGAGAAATCGAGGCTAATTGCTGGTGAAATAGGGGTAACGTGCCCTTCGAGGCTGGAACCGACACCAAAGGGAATTAGCGGCATACGGTTTGTACGGCACCAGGCCAGAACTTTCTGCACGTCCTCCACAGATTCAGCAAAGACTACCGCTTCGGGCGGCTGTATTACTGGATAGCTACTATCCCGACCATGGGCTTCGAGTATGGCCGGATCGAAGCTGACTTTCTCTCCGAATTGGTCCTGCAAGGTTGCGATCATGGGGAATCTCCTTGTCTTGAGTCCTGGTGAGGACGTGTAATGGTTGCAGCAAGAATCGGGGCTACTTGCTGCTCCAGCCGGGGCGACGCAAGCGTCCCCACCCCCACGCGGGTGGTCATCGCCACTAGCTCCCGATTCTTGGTGGAACTACGTTTAAATTCACTAGTAATTAGTGTAGAACGCAGCTCGTTACAATTGCAACTAACCCCACCGCTTTCAGTTCATCATGTTGAACATGATGTTGACGACCATGATGGCAAGGCAAACCAGGGCCAGCGCGAGGATTGAAAAAATCCCGCACTGGCAATTGCTACCCGCCAAACAAGCCTGGAAAAATCATGCTGGGGAACAATGGCGGCGACTGGCTGCCCATGTTCTTTTATCACGAATTTATCGCCTGCTTTGACGTCATCAATGAGTTTTCCGAAGTGGCGTCGTGCTTCAAAAGAGGGAACGCTTTTCTCTGTAACAGATGTATTTGTTATATTCATAGTATATCGTGCGATTAGCGCAATAGTAGCAAATAGCGTAATATTTGTCAATATGCTGCTTGGTTGTTGCATTAAGTTCAGAGCGTCCTGTTGCAGGTGCAAATGTTGGTCCTGGGTCGAAACCCGGGCATAACCAATAAGCGACATACTCTCATTGTTCCAAAACTACCGGAAGGCTAAAAGTACCACTTTTTTGACCAGGGACAGGAAGAGGGCGTTGCGGGTATATGCAACGCCCTCTTCCTCTTTTCAACGCAATCGCCGATAGCATCTCGTCATCGTGCTTTGCTCAAACCACTACGCTAGTCGCGGTGCTTCCTCCCATTATTGAGCATCACATTCCACAAACTACTGGAGTTCCCGCCGACTAAGACGGGATCACCGGTCGAGGAAGCGCTGCCGCTAGCCGCAAGGCCAGAGGTGAAGGTATCCGTCGGTTCGGCACAATTGTCGGGTACATCTGAGCAGTTCGTACCACTGGTTGGAGCAGAGGCGGTGGCGAAGACACCATGTGCCAGTCCATTCGCATCATACGAAGTGGAGATATAATCGCCAACCATGCGTCCCTGGCTCGTAGTCGCTGTCCAACCGGTGGGCATCCCACTGATGATGGTCTGTGGCGTACTCCAGGTACTCCCTGCGTTTGTCGAGGAAATGAAGCCAACACTCAATTGTGTGCTGCCAGATGGGTAGAAGTAATAGGTCAAACCCAGTTGAGCCGTACTCCCTGACGTCGCTTTGTTGACGGCCAGGCCAGGAATGAAATGATCAATGCCACTGTTGGTCGCATCGATGGGTACCCGGCTTACAGAAGACCAGGAGGTACCGGTGCTATTGAGCGAATGACTGATGACAAGATCATTTACTTTACAAGCACGGCGAAAGCGACAGTCATTCCAGGTCACATAGACCGTCCCCGCCCCATCAATCTCGGCTGATGGTAGGGGGCCCTCGCGCAGATTCCCTGCCACGGTATGATGTTTGATCGTTGCGATGGTGGTGACCGCGCTCCAGCTGGCCCCTCCATTGGTGGAATTAAAGGCACCTATAGCCGTCTCGTTGGCGTTATCAATCGGCACAATCACGGTGCCATCTGGGCGCACAACGGGTTGTCCGCCGATGACTCCAGTATTATTGGTCTTTGGAGCACCCCATGTTTGGCCACCATCAGAAGAGGTACTCATTTGGAGAAGGTTGCCGGCTCCATGATTATCCCATTCTGTGTAACAGTTGCCGTAGAAGGGACTTGTTGCCGTATTGTCACAAACGATCCAGTTCTTATCCAAATCGCTCCCGGTAGCTGTCGTGAAGGGATTGCTCCATGTGAGACCATCTGTTGAACGGCTGGTCACAACGCTATTGCCGTGACGCCACCTGCCTCCAAAAGCGTTAACGATGAGATGAGCCACACGCCATGCCTGGCGTCATAGGCCACTGAAGGATCAGTAGCCCGATCATTAGGACCTCCAGCGGCGTATTTGGTGATCCCGGGGAGCAGGCCACTTGTCCACGTCGCTCCATTATTCGTGGACGTAGCAAAACCAGTGTCGCAGCTGCCTCCATCAAAGATACGTCCCACTTGGAAAGTGGCGACAATGGTTGAACCATTCGAGTACGTGTCCGGTTCCACTTCGGTATGGTGGTTTGTGGTGGCTGAGGCCGCACAAGTAACCTGTGTGAAAGGATCAGTACTGAGATGTACTGTGGCAGCATAGGCAACAAGCGCGGGAAAAGCTACGAGGGTGAGCAAAATAGCGACGGTAAGTGCGGGGATAACACGGGTTCGCCACCGAAGTCGAGAAATAAAGGACGACATTGTTCCTCCTAACATTGTGCGCTGAGAGCGACAGTGGACAATACAGTGAGATAGCCCTACAATGTGAACGAGGCTACAAGGAGAGTAATACTGATGTTCTTATGATAACATGAGATATTTTGATCTGTCAATTGTTTTTGGCTCTCTCTTGACTTTTATGAAGTTTAAATAATTATTAGGGTATAGGTTGCACTTACTTATACTTCCATTAATTTCTTAAGGCAAGATTCAAATCTATGTGACAAATGATTAAAAGCAGATGTTCATAAACGGGCTTGTAGAGCTATGCAACATTTTAGTTTCACTGTTCAAACTGTCACATTGATCTGTGCTTACTTTGAACCATGCCTAAAGTGCAAAATCGATCTGGAGCCACGTGGAAACTGCTTTTTTGGCTTCTGCTGCCGTATGATGAGGGCAGGAGTCTCAATGGATGAGGCTTCCCTTTGGGGATTGAAGGACAAAAAGCACCCGCTAGAAAATCTGGCGGGTGTTCTGTTTACTTTTGAAATCTTTACTTGCTCAGTCCTCACGTCGCACAATTTTCCTTTTCGATGTAGGTTTAGCCTCAAATTTATCAAAAACCGCTATAACTGCCTCTGGAAGAGCCTATAACCTGTCAAAAGTGTGGTTATACAGCCTATTTTTAGAAAAAGAAGATTTTGGTGTTTTTGATACCGCACTTGAGCCACCAACTGGCCCTAATGATGATCCTCATCACCTGGGCCAGTTTTTCAAAAAAGTGTTCCTCGACACCTGAGCCACTTGTGCATTTTGCTCCAAAATGTTACGCTGGCTCTGATGAGTATTTCATAAAGAAGATATCCCTTGAGGATGTCTTCTTAGTTTGAGAATCTATCTATCCTTGCAACAAAAAGGCATACATTCTTGAGTTCATTGGAGAGTCCTACCGCTTCCGGCAACGACTGTTGCAAACGGAGGCGGGCTAACGGCTGGTCTGCGCTAGTTTGGTCTTGTTAACAGAACACCAGGGGGTGCGGGTATCCCCGCACGGTTGGAGCTCCGCTCTCGCTCCCTCTGTTCTTGCGTCTGCCCAGGAAGAAAGGAGGAATGCCAGCAACTCAAAGAGCATACAACTCAGATCACATCGTCTTTCGCGTTTCGTGCAGACCTCCTCCATCCGAGAAAGGAACCAACTCAGAAAGGAGTCTTTCCTATGTCAACCCAAGACAACAAGGCCCTTGCCCGGCGTCTTATTGAAGAGGCCTGGAACCAGGGGAACCTGGCCACAGTGGACGAGCTGATGGCCCCCGGCCATGTTGGTCACCACTCTCTGGTTCCCAACCAGCCACCTAGCCGCGAGTTCTACAAGCAGTACATCGTCAGGACGCGTGCCGCCTTCCCCGACTTCCACGCCACGATTGAGGAACAGATCGCCGAGGGAGACCTGGTCGTGACGCGTTGGTCAGTGCAGGGTACTCACCAGGGGATGTTTCGGGGCCACAGCCCAACCGGCAAGCAGATGACCGTGACAGGGGTCGTCATCGACCGCATTGTGGACGGCAAGGCGGTGGAAGGGTGGATGGAGATGGATACCTTCCATCAGATGCAACAGCTTGGCGTGATCCCCACGCCCGGGTAAGCGAGTGAGTGACCTCTCTCACCCTTTCCAACTCAAGGCGAGGAACTCGGTGGCGTGATGCTGCCGAGTTTTTTGTTGCAAGACGTGTGCTCTTCCTGCGAATACAGTGATGTGTGGGTTGCTCTGATGAGGAACAACTGGCACCGATGTTGAGGATCATTTTCAAAAGCTGATCTGCAAAATGGCCCTCATGCTGATGATCTTTTGGCCCAGGTGTTAAGGATCAAAAACACTTTGGAAAAAACCGGCATTTTTGACGAAAAGGGATCGTCAGAAATTGCCATAGGGATTGGTCTGTATAACCGAGGATTTTCAAAACCGCGAAAAGAAATAGGGAGGTGTAATTCACTAGTAATTAGTGTAGAACGCAGCTCGTTACAATTGCACCTAATCCTACTGCTTTCAGTTCATGATGTTGAACATGATGTTGACGACTATGATGGCAAGGCAAACCAGGGCCAGCGCGAGGATTGAAAAAATCCCGGAGAAGATGGAGGTCCCTAAAATGATACCAAGCAATGGCACGAGGATTGCTATCGAAACAATGGCGAGAGCCAGGCGTTGCCCAGCTGTGGCTCCTCTGGGGCGCTGCGACCCACCCCTGAATTCCAGGCGCAGTCTCTGCGCAATTGCGTCGGCCAATTGATCGTTGTACTGAGGATTTCCCGTGTACCCTTCGCCATATGCAGGACTACTTCCGTGATCGATGTAGGATGAGGATTGCCATTCGCGCTCATCACGCGGTTGAGGTGCCGGCTGTTGATACATGGCTGATCACTGCCTCCGTTTCATATGTGCGCCAGGAACATCTTTGATGGCAAAGATAAGCAAGAACAAGAGGTTTTCCATGGTATATACGCTGGAGGGTTGCGGTGGTTGCAAGTAGGGTAGCAATTGCCAGTGCGGCCATCCCCATGCCCTCGAATGGCCGCACTGGCAATTGCTACCCGCCAAACAAGCCTGGAAAAATCGTGCTTAGGATAATCAACAACGTCAGGACAGTCATCACGATGGTCGTGACCCAGACTACCACATTTTTTAGCCGTCCATTGACAAAACGGCCCATCAGGCGGCGGTCATTACAGAGGAGTATCATCAGTACGAGGATCAAGGGCAGGAGCATACCGCCGACTACATTGGGCAGGTTGAGCACGAAGACCAGGCGGTCCCTGGGCACAAACAGGGTGATGCCCGCGCCCACTACGATGATAAAGGTGTAGAGTGTCAGAAACTGTGGAGCCTCTCTGAAGCTGCGCCCGACGCCGCGCTCCCAGCCGAAGGCTTCCGCAATCGAGTAGGCGGTGGAGAGCGGCAAGACGCTGGCAGCCATCAGCGAGGCGTTGAGTAGACCAATACCGAACAGGATCTCTGCGATCCGTCCATTGCCCTGCACGAGCGGTGCCAGGGCTAACGCAGCATCCTTGGCCTCGTTGATCTGGATATGGTGGACAAACAAGGTCGTTCCTGTACATATTACGATAAAGAAGGCCACGAAGTCTGTGAGGAATGAGCCGACGTAGGTATCAATCTGTTCGTAACGTAGATGGGAAATCTTGATATTCTTGTCGGCGATCGCGGACTGCTGGTAGAACTGCATCCACGGCGCGATGGTGGTACCGATGACAGCTACCAGGGTGAGCAGGTAGCCCTGGTTGAGTTGTAGCTGTGGAAACAGCGTTTCATGGAAAACCTGTCCCCAGTTGGGATGAACGAGAAAGCCGCTGATTACATAGCTGAAGTAGATCAGGCATAGTGCCAGCAATATACGTTCGACATAGCGATAGCTGCCGCGCACCACCAGCACCCATACAACTACTGCAGCCACAGGAACGGCTATATATGGGCTGACGCCGAAGATATCCATGGCGCCCGCGACGCCTGCGAATTCGGCTACGGTCGTGGCGGCGTTGGCGACCAGCAGCAGCAGCATGCTCCAGAAGGTGATGCGCACGCCGAATTTTTCGCGAATCAAGTCGGCCAATCCTTTACCGGTGACGACGCCCATGCGCGCCGCCATTTCCTGCACGACGGCAAGGCTGAATGTGACAAGCACGATGGCCCACAGCAGGCCATAACCATATTGTGCACCTGCCAGTGAATAGCCTGTGATGCCGGTAGCATCGTTATCGACGTTGGCCGTGATCAGTCCAGGGCCGATTACGGAAAGCAGTATCAGGAGTTGGCGCATCCAGACGCGGCGCACTTTGCGCTGCCGCGTCACAGCGACTTTGTTCATAGGACACCTCCTTGTGGGGGCATGGGTCCATAAAAATGCCCCCTTACAAGAGGGGGTATAACAAGAGCGTTCTATGTTTTCCCCCTCTAGTTGAGCTTTGGCACTGTATGACGTAAGATAGCTCACGACTATCCAGCCACTTCGGGTCTCGCCTTATGCCGACGAGACCTGGCCTGATCGTTGGCGTCTCTCGACGTTTCCGATCAGTGGCCTGTGTTCATACAGCCGCCTCACCTAACGAGGTAAGACAGTATATTTTACCTACTGCCTGTACTATAGCGCTTATGCGCGAGTATGTCAAATCTGATCAAATAGGAGAAAAGTTGTGAAAAGCGGGCTCGTAGCGCCGTCCGCTTTTCACAACTTTTCTCCTATGTAGGTTTCTGCCGTTCGAGGGAGCGTTTCAGCAGGCCGAGGAGGGCTATGGTGCCAAACCAGGCCGCAACCAGAATCCAGGGTCGTTTTTCGTTCATGGATGTTCTCCTTAACAGCTGATTCTAACGCTGAGTAAATTGAGCACGTAGGGACGCTGTCTTTGTCTATGGTAACACAAAACTTGCTGTTTTGTCTGAGGCCCACGTCAGTTACCAGACATTTGGAGAGAATGCCTGTCACCCTGAGCGCAGCGAAGGGTCTGGCGAGCCTGCCGCAGAGATCCTGCGCTGCGCTCAGGATGACAGCCAGGACCCCGCTCACGTCCTCTCACGGGAAGTCTTCTCTCCAAACGTCTGGTCAGTTACCCCTTGTCCGGCAGAAAAGTCAAGCATAGAGGATGTGTGTATCTTGAGCAGATACTTATTGTATCTTGAGTGATTCTTGAAGATTTTCTGCTAGTATTAGGAAACAGAGATGGTGACCCATCCCTCTCAGACTCTCCCTTTTCTGCTAATATTTGTGAGACTTTTATGGAGATTAACGAAATAGTATGAAACTTTACAAAGGCAAGAAGCCCAAAGGAGCAGCGCGATTTTTTACGCTGGCACTGGCCTTTCTCTTCGCTACAAATACGCTGGCTGCTTGCAGTGGTTCCTCCAACCAGAATCAAAGTAGCAACGGAGATATCCACAAGATCAAGCATGTTGTTGTGATCATGCAGGAGAATCGCTCGTTCGATACGTACTTTGGAACGTATCCGGGGGCGGACGGTATTCCCGCGAATGTCTGCGTGCCTGATGCTGCTACGAACCGGTGCGTGAAACCTTACCATGATCCGTATGCTAAGAACTTCGGTGGCCCGCACGGAGCGAGTAATGCAGTCGCAGACATCGCTGGGGGAAAGATGGATGGCTTCATCCAGCAGGAGATTCAGGGTCGCGCGAAGGCATGCAAAAACAATTTGGATCCTAACTGTAGCTTGAACCAGCAGCAGCCTGATGTGATGGGCTACCACGACGCACGCGAGATTCCCAATTACTGGACCTACGCCGAACAGTTTGTGCTCCAGGATCGCATGTTTGAGCCTAACGCTTCGTGGAGCTTGCCCGAGCACCTCTTCATGGTGTCGGAGTGGTCGGCCAAGTGCAGCCAGCCGGGCAACCCGATGAGTTGCCAGAATGCGTTGCAAAACCCTACTTCGCTGGGACAGGGCCGCAAACAAGGACTTGTGAAGAGGCCCGACTATGCGTGGACCGATCTTACGTACCTGCTGCACAAGGCGAATGTGAGCTGGGCGTATTACGTAGCAGATGGAACGCAGCCGGACTGTGAAGACGATGCGATGTTCTGCCAGGCCAAGCCGCAGCACGCGGGAACGCCTGAGATCTGGAACCCGCTGCCCTACTTCGATACGGTCAGGCAGGATGGCGAGCTTGGCAATATCCAGCAACTCTCACAATTCAATGCTGCCGCTAAAAACGGCACGCTGCCGGCGGTTTCCTGGATTACACCCAACGGGAAGACCAGCGAGCATCCCCCGGCACTGGTGAGCGCTGGACAGGCATATGTAACAGGTCTGATTAACGCTATCATGCAGGGACCGGACTGGAGCAGTACGGCCATTTTCCTCGCGTGGGATGACTGGGGCGGCTTCTACGATCATGTTGTGCCACCTCACGTTGACGAAAACGGCTACGGTCTGCGCGTGCCCGGCCTGGTGATTAGCCCCTATGCCAGGAAAGGTTATATCGATCACCAGACATTGAGTTTTGATGCGTATGTGAAGTTTATCGAAGACGATTTCCTTGGTGGGCAACGCATCGATCCTAAGACAGATGGTAGGCCTGATCCACGGCCTGATGTGCGGGAGAACGAGCCAATACTGGGCAACTTGCTGGCGGATTTTGATTTTTCTCAGCCGTCACGGCCTACTTTGTTATTGCCAACGAATCCTCCTCCAGGGCCGGCGTCGACTCCGCCGGGAGGGACTTCGTCGTAACATAACGAATAGCATACATTCATCCAGATGCAGGATGAGACGAGGGGATGCGGGCATTCCCTCGTCTCATCCATCCATGATTGTTCTATGGAAGCCAGGATTGCTACTGCTGGCCGGGTCCACTTGAGGCCTCTAGACGTTCTCGCATCTGGTCGAATGTGGCTGCATCGATCTCACCGCGTGCATAACGCTGGCGAAGTATCTCTAATGCGGATAGCTGAGTTGGCGGCACGCCAGGATTTGGGAAAGGCGGTGTTGGCGGCACGCCAGGGTTATATCCTGGCCATTGGTATGAATGCCAGTGCTTATATCCTGGCCATTGATATGGATGCCAGTGCCTGTTTCTTGAGGCGAACCGGCGTATCAAGGCCAGGATCAGTAGAACCAAAATTACCCAAAAGAAAACCCGACCAAGCAGAAACAAAGGCAGCAGTAGCATAAAACCGTGTCCAATTCCCCAGAACATGGGCATTTCTCTTTCTTTATTGCCTGCTGCCGGTAGCATGGAATGTTGCCATGCTACCGGCAATATACTATCTTTTTACGTGATACATTTTGTGATGTCACCACTCATCATCCATATGTATTTACGTAGACCATGTGATCAGGGTTGTACCTTGTACTTCAACCTGTGCGGCTTTGACCAGGAAATGAGCAGATTGCATCGCATAGTACTCATGAACTGCGATCAGGAGGGTCTACAAAACGCAGCCTTGTAACGTTGTTGTGATTCGGCAATAATAAGGCTACGTATCCGCTCATCCTATGTTCAGCAAAGGGGCCTGGCGATTCGGTCGGCTCGAGGACACGCCATGAGCGTTCTCCGGGCTGGTCCGCGGGCCTGATTAAGACACTCACGCCAAGCTTATTCATTACGGTCATGTTGCGCTGGGCTAAGAGCTGGTGAGGCACATAGGCGTAGAGGGAGGTCTGCATCTCGGCCAGTTGTTCCTCGATCTGGCTGGGGTTATGCTCGTAGCGGGCACACGCTGTCTGAACTTCCTGCAGCAGTTTATCCTCCGGCAAGGCAAAAAATGCGGCCAGGGCTTGCATCAGGTTCATGCTACGATTGAGCAGGACGAGTCGCCCATGCTCTAAACGCTGCGCCCACTCCTCATTCTGGAGCACATAGCGGGCTTCGTGGATCCGCCGTGTGATATCGGCAAAAGGCAACATGTCCAGTTTGCGATTAAGGAAATCTACCACGCTAGCGGTATCCCCTTCTTGCCAGCGTCGTAGAAGCTCAAGGCAGTAGCTACCTTCATAGCGCTTGATGTTCTTGTAAATGCTAAGCAAGCGGTCTTTGCATTCACATACCCAGAGTGCATGTAGATAACGTACCGAGTTTGCAACGGGAAATAAAGTGAAACGCTGCTGGCCGTGCACATCCTGCACGAAACGAAAACTGGCTTCAAATTCGCCATAGAGTCGTTCGAAGGCTGCTAGCTTCTGCTTAATCAGTTCCGGCGTTACTGGGGTGGTCAGGGGTTCCGACATGATCGCCTCCTGTTTTGGGTAGAATGATTCAGGCCTCTCCTCTATCTTGTTATTGTTCGTCTACATAAGTATACGTTTTGGCGCGGAGGAATGATAGTTGTCTACGCCATAACCAAATAGTGCATTTGGCATGGTTTCGTTAACCTACGTCCGTTGAAGTCGCTGGGTGGTCCCACAGGCCCAACTGGACGGGGGGACATACTACACATGCCCTATTTTTCTGCTTCCATTCCTCATGCCGCTTCATGAGGAGGGCTTTGACCTCTCCTTTGTTCTTGCACCCTGCCAGTGCTTTGTCCCCAAACCGGCTGGACAGATTCAGAGCCGCATTGTGGTCTGCATGGTCGCGGTGATGGCAGACCACACAGAAAAACGTGCTCTGGTCAGGTCGATTGGCGCGATCGACACAATGGCAGCGATGGCACTCTTGTGAGGAGTAGGCAGCTTTAACCGTATGCGCCGCCACCCCGCGCTTGGCGGTGGCCCAAGCGATCTGTTCGGGGATGTGGGCCAGATGGGAAGCATACAAGTAGGCGTTCATTGCCTTTGCTTTGAAACGCATGGAGGCGACCGAAAGATCTTCATAGACAATGCGGGCATCAGGATGATCCAGGATCATCTGGTTGACTGCCCGATTGATCTCCTGACGGACATGGCGACTGAGGCGCTGGCCGCTTGTGTTGCTCGTCGAGGGGAGCTTTCCCACCCCCTTCTTCTTCAAACAGGCACGCAGTTTCGCTTTGCGCCGCCGCTTCTCTCGGTCACGCTTGTGCCGCTTCGCCAGCTTGCCCTGAAACGTTCCGTAATGCTTGCCCGTCGAGGTCGTGATGAAATTGGCGATCCCCACATCGACGCCCACGCGAGGAGCTGATGGCTCTGTTTGAAGAGGAACGTCCTCATCAAAACTCAAGGTGAGCCACCAGACGCCTTTGCGCCTGAGGAGGGTCGTCGAGGTGTTGATCGTGCGCCCGTGGAGGACCTTGCGATGATAGGGGGCCAGTTTGACAGGGACATGCAGGGGATTTCCCTTGTCCAGGGTAGAGATGCGTAACCAGTAGTCAAAGGTGGAGTCTTGCGAAGGTTCGAGTACGACCACATTGGCATTCGCCTGGATGCAGGTCTGGCGCAGCGTAGGAACGTCCCACTCGTGCCACGTCGGTTCTTCGGCCTGTTCATCCAGGATGTCTTCTGCTTGTTGTTCGTGATACTCCGCTAACTC
>Ga0137361_10001921_pt1 | contig 13076 bp, 15 predicted proteins | sample Mad1_80_16metaG_FD_104923 | JGI IMG/M metagenome (GOLD analysis project Ga0137361, IMG submission 104923) | Vadose zone soil microbial communities from Angelo Coast Range Reserve, California, USA - Mad1_80_16 metaG | ecosystem: Environmental > Terrestrial > Soil > Vadose zone | place: USA... | reverse complement strand
CCGTCGCCTCATCGTCCTTTACGTCGAAGACGGTGTATAGCTTGGTGATCTGCAGCAGGTCGTGAACTTTCTTGGTCAGGTTCAGCAGCTTGAGGTCGCCACCTTGGTTGCGCACCGTGGTGAAGGCGCTGACCAACTCCCCAATGCCTGAACTATCTATGTAGTTCACATCGCCGAGGTTCAGCAGAATTTTTTTCTGCCCTTTGGAGAGCAGGTCGCGAACCACATCCTTGAGGATGACACTGCCTTCACCGAGGGTGATACGGCCGCTGCAATCCACGATGGTGACGCCGTTGACCTGACGTGTGCTGGTCTTCATGCTCACTGGGAAGCCTCCTTAACGTCCGCGGATGGTCCGGGGACGTGCTTGATGAGTTTAATTTCGGTGCCCGTCTGGGACGGACTGATTTGCACCTCGTCCATGAACGAGCGAATGAGAAAAATGCCCCGGCCTGACGTCTTCAAAAGATTTTCCGGCGCCAGGGGGTCAGGAATCTTTTCCGGGTCCAGCCCTTTGCCTTGGTCCCGGATGGTGATTACGAGATCTCCGCCGGTCCGCTCAAAATCCAGACTGACTTTTTTGCCGGGATCATAGGCATTGCCATGAAGGACGGCGTTGACTGCGGCCTCGCGCACGGCCATGGCGATCCGCATGACCTCGTCATCGTCGAAGCCTGCCTCAGTTGCAATGCGGCTGGCTGCCTGCTCGGCGCTGTCCACGGTCTCCAGCGTCGAATCCAACGTGTAGGAGACCCGCTGTTCGGTCATGGCAAAGATTGTATGAGTACCAGACTCCGGAACCGGAAACTTCGCGGACCGGCGCTTCCACCAACGCCGACTGCCTGGCCATGGCGGGAAAACATGCGGTCCAGCGAATGCGGTAGTTTGCCCTTACGCTGTGCAAATGTCAACGCGGGAGTCGATATCTTCCTTCGGGCGGCTTTGACCAGCGGACAGCGCGCCAGTGGCAAACGCGAAAGCGCGTCTGGATTCTTGCCTCCTAGTTGAGTATTCTCGGATTATGCCGACGTTCGCCCTTACCGAACTGCTGGGCGCTCCCGTGTTCGACAGCGCCGGGAGCCGCTGCGGGAGGGTTCGCGAAGTGGCACTGGTCCCTCAGGAAGACCGGGCCCGGGTGGCGACCCTTATCGTCAAGACTGGAGCCGGAAGCCGCCTGCTGCCTTTCGGGTTGGTAACCTCGATCAACGGCGGTGTTCGTACGGACGCCCCCCCGGCCGACTGGGCCGTCGGCGACGGCTCGGAGGGAATGCTCCTGCTGGCCCGCGATCTGCTTGACCAGCAAGTGATCGACGTCTTTGGACGGAAAGTGGTCCGCGTGAACGACCTGGATCTGCTTCAGGAAATCGTGGGCAACCGGCCGGTGCTGAAAGTGGGCTCGGTGGATGTAGGCCCACGAGGCGCAGTCCGGCGCTTGCTGAAGGGAGTGGTTCCGCTGCTGGCTTTGCGAGCGCTGTTGCGGCAAATCCCGCCGCGGAGCATTCCCTGGGAATTTGTCGATCTGATCGAAACCGATCCGGCGCGGCGGGTGAAACTCAAGATCTCTCACGAACGCTTGGCCAAACTTCATCCCGCAGACATTGCCGACATTGTGGAGGATCTGGCCCCCGACGATCGAGAGGCCGTGTTCAAGACCCTCGACGAAGATGTGGCGGCCGAAGCCTTGGAGGAAGTTGAGCCCAAGGTACAGAAAGCGATTGTCGAGTCCCTCAGCTCGGAGCGTGCCGCGGAAATTGTGGAAGAGATGGAGCCGGACGCGGCTGCCGACTTGTTGGCCGATCTGCCCGAAGAACGCGCCTCGGAAATTCTGCTGGAAATGCAACCCCAAGAACGGAAGGAGATGGTCGAGCTCCTCGAGTTCAAGGAGAACACCGCTGCCGGCAGAATGAACACGGAGTACCTGGCCGTCAACGTGGGCGCCACGGTGCGCGACGCGGTGGAGGCCTTGCGGCACTTCGAAGGCGGAGTTGAAACCGTAAGTACGATTTACCTGGTGGATTCCCAGGGCACCCTGGCAGGAGCGGTGCCACTGGCCAAGCTGGTGCTGGCTACTCCTGACACTCCCATGCTCGCGCTGACGCAGGAGCCCCTAATCTCTACCCACGCCGGTGCAAAAGAGAACGAAGTTGCGGAATTATTCGACAAATACAATCTGCTGACACTGCCGGTGGTGGACGATAACAAGAAATTGACCGGGGTGATCACTTCCGACGACATCATCAGTCTGCTGCGGGCGAATCTGTAACCTGCTGGTCCTGATTCAAACGCACCCTGCTCCCCCTCAGTCCGTTGTGCTGAGTAGCCTTCAGGCGGCGAAGAGCCCGCCCTGAACGAAGTCGAGGGGATCTCGCGTGCAGTGCTTTCCGAACGGCGTTTGCCAAGATGCGCGCAAGATCCCTCACCCGCCTCAAGCCCGGTTCGGGGCGACTTCCGCTAGAAGTTGAAAGCCGTCGAAATCTGGATGAGTACCCGATTTCATCTACCCAGAATTCCCCCGCTGCATTTATGCTGATCGGTCGGTGTAACAACTATGTTTGCGCAGTGTGCCCATGGAATTCCTGAGACGCTGGAAAATCCGGCTCCTGATCTTCTTCGCCGTCGTTGGTCCGGGATTCATTACGGCGAACGTGGACAACGATGCGGGGGGCATTTGGGTCTACTCGGCGGCCGGAGCTCAGTTCGGGCACATGCTGCTGTGGACCATGATCCCGATCACTCTGGCGCTGATCGTGGTCCAGGAGATCGCGGCCCGCATGGGGGCCGTTACTGGCAAGGGCTTGAGCGACCTGATTCGCGAAGAGTTCGGCTTTCGCATCACCTTCCTGATGATGATCGGCTTAGTCATCGTCAACTTCGGCAACGTGGTCACGGAATTTGCGGGCATTGCCGGCAGCCTCGAGTTGTTCGGGCTTAGCAAGTACTACACGGTCCCCGTCTGCGCGGTGATCGTCTGGCTGATCGTGGTCAAGGGTCAGTACAAGTCGGTGGAGAAAGTATTTTTGGCCGCTTCGTTTTTCTATCTGACCTACATCGTTGCCGGCGTTCTGGCCAAGCCTGCCTGGCTGGAGGCCCTCGAAGCTACCATCGTGCCACCGCACAAAGAGATGTTTCTCCGCCAGGACTATTTGTACATGGTGATCGGAGTAGTGGGCACCACGATTGCGCCTTGGATGCAATTTTACCTGCAGGCCTCCATCGTGGAGAAGGGAGTAACCCGGCGGCAGTACAAGGCCTCTCGCCTCGATGTTGTGGCCGGATGTGTTTTTACCGACATCGTGGCGTGGTTCATCATCGTGGCCTGTGCAGCGACTCTATATGCTCACGGATACCACAATATCAACAGCGCCAAAGATGCGGCACAGGCGCTGCATCCCTTGGCGTCAGACTATGCTTACATTCTGTTTGCCGTGGGATTGTTCAACGCTTCCCTGTTTGCGGCTTCCATCCTGCCGCTATCAACTGCCTATGCGGTTTGTGAGGGACTCGGGTTCGAGTCCGGTATTGGAAAGAAATTCAGCGAGGCTCCGGTTTTCTATTGGCTGTATACCATCCTGATCGTCGCGGGCGCGGGAGTAATCCTGATGCCGAATATCCCGCTGGTGAAGATTTCCATTCTGTCCCAGGTGGTGAATGGCCTGGTGCTGCCCTTCGTACTTGTCTTCATGCTACTGCTGGTGAACAACAAGGGAATCATGGGCGAATACGTGAACTCGCGTCTCTATAACTCCGTGGCCTGGATTACCACCGTGATCATGGTGGGACTGACCATCGCCTGGTTCTGGACGCTGCGGGGTGGGCCCGGCTAGCTGCGCCACAGGCTGTGTTTCCACAACCAGAGACAAAATCACGGAGTTCGGGGAGGGCAGCCGTGCGCAGGAGCTTGCGCTGAGGCCTTATTTTTTTTTCTACTCCACCTTTCCTTCGACCAGGTTTCGTACCAATCCCAGATCGGCTTCAAGAAAATCAAAGGAGGGAAGCTCTGAGCGCTTTGCCCACTGCATGTCCTTAAAAATTCTGTTCTCGATGTCGCCCTTGTATTCCCGTACGGCGTAGAAGCGCAACTCCACAGCCGCGCCGTTCTTGTAATCGTGCCTGATGCGGGCCACTTCTTCGCCGATGGTGGCGTCGATGCCGAGTTCTTCATCCAATTCGCGGCGCAGCGCGTCGCGCGGTTGCTCGCCCGGTTCGATCTTGCCTCCAGGGAATTCCCATTTCAGCGGCATGGTCTGGTGGCGGGTGCGCTGGCACACGAGAATTTTCTCGTCCCGGAAAATCAACGCCGCTACCACCCGCTTCATGGACGGCAAGGAACCTCTATGAGAATAGCGACTGCGAAAACAGCGACTGGATCGAGAGGCTCAAGGCTGGGAAACGCGCGAGCCGCGTCCGTGGCACCGGCTTGGTTTTCTCCGGATTGCGTTTCTGTTTTCAAGCCCTGTACTTCCTAGCTTCCTTTTCTTAACTTTTTAAGTTAAGCCTGGGACTTTTCCAGTTGCTTGCCCACCAGGGAAGCGCAGTACTCGACCAACCGCCGGTCCTGATCGCCGAAAGCGGCCGGGAAGTGACTGTCGATGTCCAGTTCACCCACTACCTTGCCGCGGACAAAGACGGGGACCACGATTTCAGATTTGGTTTCGCTGGAGCAGGCCAGGTAACGGTCGTCAAGGCTGATGTCGTCCACCACCACGGTCTTGCCTGTGGAGGCGGCCGCGCCGCAGATGCCCTGGTTCAAAGGAATGCGGGTATGCGGCGTCATGGCCCCTTGAAACGGTCCCAGGGCCAACATGCGCGGCTGCGAATTGATGGGTTTCTCCTCCAGCATGTAGAAGCCGACCCAGTTGTACTTGAGCATGCGATCGTGCAGGAGCTTCACCATCTCCCACATCAAATCCTCAACCGTGCCAGACGCCTGGCTCAGGCGGTCGATCTCCTTTTTGACTTCCGCGATCTTTGGAGCAGGAGGCATCGGTGTCCTGGGGTCATCCCGGCTGAGAGGCGTGGATTTGACCGCGCCCGTTGGCAATACATCTTAGACCGTCGGGTTGTGGAAAAGAATCGGGATGAATCGCCGCCGCCAATGCCTTCAGTCCAAGGAGCAGAGTGGGCGCGGGCGTGTTTAGCAGTTCATCCCGAACGCAGTACACGCGGCCGGCCTCGACAGCTTGCATCTGTTGCCAGCCGCGGTCGCGGACAATTTTTTCCAGCGGAACACGATCGCCGGCTCCGCACCAGGCAGCAACCACGATTTCGGGATCTTCCGCCAGAACGGATTCCGGCAACCGCTGTGACCCAGGGTCACCCAGGAACTCACCACCGGCGGCGTGGACCAGTTCTGCAACCCACCGCTGGGATGCAACCAGCGGTTTGCCCCACTCTTCGCAGAAAACACGGGGACGTTTCTTGCCACCGGGCTGGGCCTCACTGATCTGGGCCGTCACCGCATCGATCTCGTTGCGCATTTCCGTAATCACGGACTGCCCGTTATCGCTGGCGCCCATGGCTCCGGCGATGGTCGCGATGTCGGTGTAGATATCGGCCAGAGTCCGGGGCGCCAAGCCGAGAAAGCGGACGCCAGCTTTGAGGATTTCTACCACCGCTTTCTCCTGGTAGGGAACTGCGGCGATTACGAGGTCAGGCCCGGCAGCCAGGATCTGTTGGCTCTGAGCTGTCCAGGAATCGGCAATGACGGTGCGGACATGGCCGCTGCTTTTAACTTCGGGGCACACGTCGGCGCAGTACTTGGTGCAGGCGACGACCCGGTCAAGCCTGCCGATGGCGGCCAGGATCACAGTAGCGCTGGGCTGCAGGCAAACCACGCGCTGCGCAGTGTAGTCGGCGGGCATAGACGTAATGGTACAGGCACGGACCACGTGGGGACAGCCGCCTCTGGCCATCCGACCGCAAAACGATCGGTAACCCGCCTGAGGGCACCCTCCACGTTACAATTGTCCCCTAGCCGCCCCATCTAAACAGAGGTTTTTGCCACTCATGTATATCCACATGTTTGCTTTTCGCTGGAAGCCGGGGGTTACGGACGAGCAGAAAGAACGTGTCATCGTCGAAATACGCAAGTTACAAGGGCAAATCCCGGGACTGGTGGAAACCTCCGTCGGAATCAACATTTCAGCACGCGGACAGGGCTACGAGCTGGGAGGCGCGATGAAGTTTGCCGACAAGGCTTCGCTGGACGCCTATGGGCCGCATCCGGTCCATCAGAAGCTGGTGAGCTGGCTGATGCCGCTGATTGAGCCCATCGAAGTTGACTTCGAGTCGTGAAAAGTGGGACCACCGTCGCGGCGGCTGTGCGGCGGGCGTCCCCGCTCACCTCGCCGAGGGTGAGACGCGCTCGGGATAACCGGCAGGCTGCCGACGCTACAGCGGCGCGGTACAATTTCTCTCGATGTATTCCCCTCAGGTTCTCGATCACTTCCAACACCCGCGCAACGGCGGCGAAGTGGTCAATCCGGACGCATCCGTCCAGATCGACAATCCTGCCTGCGGCGACGTTCTGAAGCTCACTCTGAGAGTCATCAACAGTCGGATCGAGGAAATTCGATTTCTAGCACAAGGCTGTGTTCCCACCATGGCCTGTGCCTCGCTGGTGACCGAACTGGTGCAGGGAAGGACGATCGCCGAAGCCCGCCAGTTGCGCCGGGAGGAGCTGGTGAGAGCGATCGGCGGTTTGCCCAAGGCTTCGCTTCATGCCAGTCATCTGGCGATGGACACTTTGGCTGCGGCCATCAAGAACTTATGACTTGGAAACAGAGTCGGGAAAATAGACGGGCCATTGCCGCTTCCGCGCGATGGCCTCCAGCTCGGCTGTTGGATTAATCGCGAATGGATGGCGCGCGATTTCCAGCATATCCGCGTCCCAAATGGAATTTCCGAAGACTGCGTCCGGGGGGCGGGCGATCACGTCATAGATCGCCTGCGGCTTGCCTTTGCCGCTGGGGATGCGGATGACCTTGTCAGTGATCTTGCCGTCCTCGGTGATGACAGTTGCTGCCAGTATCCGGTTCGGCGGAATTCTGAAATGTTCCATCCCCGCCTGGATAACCCACTCGTTGGTAGAAGAGACCGCCCAAACTTCGCATCCCAATTCCTGCAAGCGAAAAACCAATTTTTTCATCTCGGGGAAAATCTGGTGAGACATTTTCGCCCCGAAATATTTGCCCGCGGCACGCCGCACTTCGGCCTCATCTATTCCGCGGTTAATGGTCACCATCTCGGCGCACATATCATCTTCGCTGACTTTGCCGGCCTGATAGTCGGCGTAGCGGGCACGCGCCCAACGGACAGTTTCCTCGGAAACCAGGCCGCGCCTCAGCTCCCAGTCAAAGAAGCCTTCCCCGGCATCGCCTGCCCACAGCGTGCCATCGCAGTCGAAGACGGCGAGTCGCGGCTCTATTTCCAGAACCGACTTGACGAACTTAACCGCTTTGGTGGAGAGCTTCAGGGTCGCGCGCTTTTTTGTTTTCATGCCGGTTGGGAAATCATTTCATCTGCGTATTCAACAGCGCTGCGTAGTCCTCTGGCGTGTTTACATTCATCGCGACGTGCGGATCGTCTACCGGGACATAGGATATATGCCGCTGGTGCTGATGTTCTATGTCTCTTGCAGTCACGCTCGCGGGAGCCTTTAGAAAAACCTCCATCATCTCCCGGCCTGCCAGGAAGGGATGGCCATGTCTGGTGTTGAATTCCGGGACGACCGCCCAGATTTCCGAGGAAGCGGTTTCAAACGCCGCGCGCAATATTCCCAGCGTGGAGGCAGTAGCGGGCGGACGATCGACCAGCGTAATCATGGCGGCATCCCGGCCCAGGTTCAGAACTTCTCGCAACCCCACCCGCAGAGAGCTGAACTGTCCTAGCTCGGGAGCAGGATTGCGTACCAGAGATCCGCCGGCTGCGTACACCGCCGGAGCGAGAGTTAGCTCGTTGTTTCCCGCGACCACGACCACCAGGTCAGTGAAGGGACTCAGGGCGCGAATGGTGGCAGAGACAAACGTCTCGCCTGAAAACGGGATGCCAGTCGCAACCGGCGGCCAGGGAAGCAGGGCTTTGTCCGAACCCATGCGCGTGGACTCGCCCGCTGCCAGTATCACTCCACACCAACTTGGCGCCCGGCTCATGTGGGGAAGATAGCAGATAAGCAGCGGGTTGGTGATCGCTGAATTCTGATTTGTCAGTGTGGCTACTTCGAAACCTGGGCGAGATCTATTCCTGACCGTCTACTGTTTCGACGTTTGCATTGGCTGCATCCTTATCGCTTGGATTGGCATCGGTCCGACCTTTGTCAGTTGTATGCAGGGGCTCGGCGTGGCCACCATGAAACCAGCTCATGTGCGGCAAATCCCGCTCGACCCGACGGCGCACAGCGATCAGCTCGGCTGTGATAGCCACGGCAATTTCCTCTGGAGTGACTGCGCCGATATCCAATCCGACCGGGGCGTGTACGCGCTCGAAGAGTTCGGGCGCAATGCCTTCCCGGGTAAGCTCACGGAAGATGGTGATGGTCTTGCGCTTCGAGCCGATCATCCCGATATACCGTGCCGGGGTCTGCACAGCCCAGCGCAGCAGGCGCATGTCATCGCGATGGCCGCGGGTGACGATCACAATGTAGGAAGACTCGTTCGGAGCTAGGCGCGCCATGACGCGCTCAAAATCCTCCGCAATGACCTCTTTGGCATCGGGGAAGCGTTCGCGGTTAGCGTAACCCTCGCGGTCGTCGGCCACGGTTACGTCAAACCCTACGCTCCTGGCAACCTTGTAAAGGTTTACAGATACGTGACCTGCGCCGAAAATATAAAGTAATGATGGAGGTAGGATGGGTTCGACGAAAATGTCGAGGGTGCCTCCGCAAACCAGTCCCGTATCGTATTTCGGGTCCTGATTGAGGTTGAAAGTCAGAGTGCGGGGCCTTTCGCTCTCCATCACTTCGCGGGCGGCTTGCCAGACCTCAGCCTCGACGCAGCCTCCTCCAATCGTACCGAAGATGGAGCCGTCATCCCGCACCAGCATTTTGGCAGTTTTGAAAGAGGGAATGGAACCGTGCACGTCGACGATGGTGGCGACCGCGGCCCGACGCCCTGCCTGGCGCAGCTTGACGATCTCCTCGTAGAGGTCCATTCCCGGTTGATTATCAGTCGGTCAACAGGGCAAGTCAATGGCTGCCTGCCACTTCTCGGCGGAACAAACCAGTCGCAGACAACGTTTAATAGCCTAGATTTTAAACTTGGGAGAAGGTCCTATGCGGCGCCTGCTGAGAATTGCGGTTAAAACCCTTGCAATGTACGTCACCTTATCACTGGTGGTCGCCATTGTGATGGCTGAGCTCACGCTACATCCGATGCGCCTACCGCTGCCTGACAGGGCCCGTATTTTAGCTATGTACACGCCCTACGGGGCTGACCTGCAGCCCGTGGTTATTCAAGCTGCGGATGGTGTCGAGCTGCATGCCTGGTACAGCGTGCCGGAACATCAAAATGGCCACGCAGTCATTTTGCTTCACGGAATCGGCGACAACCGTGGTGGCGTTGCGGGATACGGTCAGGCGTTCCTCCGGGAAGGTTATCGCATTCTGCTGACCGATTCGCGGGCGCACGGCGAGTCGGGCGGTGCAGTGGCAACCTACGGCTTGCGCGAAAGCGATGACGTTCACCGCTGGGTTTCCTGGCTCTACGGTACAGGTGCAAAATGTGTCGACGGTTTTGGGGAATCGATGGGTGCCGCGCTGGTACTGGAAAGCATACGTTCCGAGTCGAGGTTTTGCGCCGTTGTTGCCGATTCTGCCTTCTCTAATTTCCGCAGCGTCGCCTACGATCGGGAAGGATATTTCGTGGGAGCTGGGCGGCTCGGTATGGAGAGAATCGTCGGAAGAACGGTCGGACTCCTCCCGGCCGAGATGGGTATCTTCTACGCCCGCTGGCGCTACGGCGTGGATCTGCGGCGAGCCAACCCGGTGGACGCGGTGAGATCCTCGGCCGTACCAGTACTGTTGATTCACGGTACGGAGGACATCAATATCCTACCTTGGCACTCCCGCGTTCTGGCTCAGGCTGACCCGGCGCATGCCCAGTTGTGGCTGGTGCCAGGAGCACGACACTGTGGGGCGGTGGGGGTCAGGCCTGACGAATTTTGGTCTCGAGTGCTCGTTTTTTTCGCCCTCCACAACAGCGTGGGAGCTGCAAGCACCTAGTGGAATCGGGATTGCCGGCAGAAGGCTAAGTTACCTGGCTGTCGAGTCCGAAAAGCAAAAGCCCCGGATCATCACTCCGGGGGTGCTGGCGTTCACCAGCGGTATGGACACGGCCTGTCACCCATATCGTCGCCCCGTGCGTTCCGAGATCGCAAGCTTCCCCATGTGAATGTGTCTCCAGGTGAGTGGTCGCCGGGGAGGTGCCGGAGTCGAACCGCAGTGGCTGATAGGGCTACTCACCGGCATGACATGCCGTATCCAGTACCCCCTGGCAACGCCCGCCAAACTACGGTCTGCCGAGTGAGACAGTAAGTCGGACGACGACACCCCGCTGTCTGTGATCTGCCGAACATTACTTGGGTGCCAAAACGGGAACTTTCGCTTTGGGCTGTGGTAGTTTGATTTCCTGTCGGAGGATTCATGAAAGCCGTCTGCATTCACGAATTTGGTGGTCCAGAGGTTCTGCGCTACGAGGACGTCCCCGATCCAAAGCCGCGCAAGGATCAGGTGCTGGTCCGGGTCAAAGCCTGTGCCATGAATCATCTCGATCTGTGGGTGCGCAAGGGGCTGCCCGGGGTGAAACTCCCACATATTCCAGGTAGTGATGTGGCCGGTCAGATTGTCGAAGTGGGCGAGTACGTCTCCGGCTTCAAGCCAGGACAGAGGGTCTTGCTCGCGCCAATGCACTTCTGCAATCGCTGCGCGAAGTGTGTTGCCGGACTTCAGAACCAGTGTCCGGAGTTCACCGTGCTCGGCAACCGGGTGGATGGCGGAAATTGTGAACTGATCGCTGCACCTGCGGTGAATGTTGTTCCGATTCCTGACAGCCTGGACTTCAGCCTGGCGGCCAGTGTACCTCTGGTGTTCCTTACCGCCTGGCACATGCTGGTGGGCCGCGCTGGCATTCGTCCGGGGCAAACTGTGTTAGTGCTGGGTGCCAGTTCGGGCGTCGGCATTGCTGCCATCCAGGTGGCCAAGCTGTTTCACGCTCGCGTGATTACCACTGCGGGGGACGAGAAGAAACTGGAGAAGGCTCGCGGCTTGGGTGCCGACCACGGCATCAATCACTATCAGCAGAAAATTTCCGAAGAAGTAAAGAAGTTGACCAACAATGAAGGCGTGGACATCGTGGTCGAGCATGTTGGCGCCACCACCTGGGAACAGAGTATGAAGTGCCTCAAACCAGCTGGCACGTTGGTGACTTGCGGCGCCACAACCGGCCCCAATGCCAGTTTTGACTTACGCTTTCTATACTCGCGCCAGCTCTCGCTGCTAGGTTCCTACATGGGCACAATGGGCGAACTGTATGACGCGCTGGGCCATGTCTTCGCCGGACGGTTGAAGCCTGTCGTGGACCGCAACTTTGCTCTGAAAGATGTCCGGGCCGCGCATGAGTACATGGAAAAGAGCCAGATGTTCGGTAAGGTCGTACTGAATCCGTAAACGGATTTATCCCACCGCAAGAAGACTGTTGCCCAGGCCTATTGTGGGCTGTACCACCTTGTGGGATGTACCACCGTAACATCAAACACCCTTAACATAACCAGTGTTTATGCGGTAAAAATAAAATTGTCCTATTTTTTTGTCGATAGAGGCTGTCCAGAAAATCAAATGTCCTAAGCACGGCACAGGGGCAACCCTTGTCAGCGAAGACCCGCTGAAATGGCAATGTTGCTGTAAAGAACTAGAAGAGAAAATAGCAGCAGCCGCAAGTAATCGAACTAGATAGGCAATACTGAACCAAAATAGCTAGACGAAGGATTTCAAAAGATGAGAGGTCGCCGCTCGGTCGTGAAGCAACTCGTTCTTGTTGTGATTACGACGGTTGCGGCCCATGGGCAAGGCGTCCCTCCTTATGACCCACTGAAAGACCATCTCTATCGTGGGTATCTTCTCGCCACGATCATTGGTGTTAGTGGGGGATTAATCGGAATCGGCTTGCTTCTCTGGCAGAGCATCTTGCTTCGCAGAAGCGCGAATGCCGCAGAGATTGCTGCTAAGTCGGCAAACAAAAGTACCGACTCTTTGAAGAGCGCCGAACGCGCTCACGTAGACGTTGAATTCGCCTCGATTCGAGCGGGATCGAGTCTTCACCGTTTCAACGTTACCAATTTCGGGAAGAGTCCCGCGACCGTCATCGTTTACACCTTTGCCCGTCACCATTTTCCAGTCGCGCCCAACAAACAATTGCCGGAGAGCCTCGACGCCTTGGGCAATTGGATTAGAGAAAGACGCGTAGTAAACCAAATGCTCCCAGTCGGTCCGAACGTGACCGTCCTTGAGTTTGACATCTCGCATTACCTGTCCGACGAGCAACGTTCTGGAAAGGAAATGGCTCTGTATAGCGGTTCGATAACGTATCGGGACATCTTTGGGGATGAGCATGAGACTGAGGTCGTCTACTCCTACCAGCCCTCCAGTTCGAGCCTTATAAACCAGCCCCGTTACAACAGATACACCTAGATTAGCAGGCACTACACTGACGGACGTGAATAAAGGTGACGGCCATCTGCCGCATCCCCCCATTTTCCACAGAAACCATAAGCCGACATCTTGCCAGGAGCATTTCCGAGGGGTAGGGTGCTAGGTAAGACCGCTAGGAGAACCCCTCATGGACTCCCTTCATCGTAAGCCTCAGCCAAAAGAAACTCGCACAGGGCGTGATTGCCAATTCTGCAGGGAATTCGATCCTGAGTTTGGAAAACGCGATCCAATGGATAGGCTAGTTTGTGCTGAACTGAACGACACAGCCGCAGCGCACATGACGGAAAATGGTGAAATCAAGCACCGTCTACTTGAGATCAGGATGCGTGAGGGACCCGTGGGGTATGCTGCCTAGAACGGTCACGAATAGACGCCT
>Ga0137361_10001919_pt1 | contig 13090 bp, 10 predicted proteins | sample Mad1_80_16metaG_FD_104923 | JGI IMG/M metagenome (GOLD analysis project Ga0137361, IMG submission 104923) | Vadose zone soil microbial communities from Angelo Coast Range Reserve, California, USA - Mad1_80_16 metaG | ecosystem: Environmental > Terrestrial > Soil > Vadose zone | place: USA... | reverse complement strand
TTCTCAATGAGCGCGCCCCTGTATTGGCGTGGATCGGCACGATGCTCATGCTGGCCGGCGCGGTCCTCGTCGCGCGAAGTTAGACTGCTCCGGCCGCGGTTGCCGGTGCCGGGTCGACCTCCTCAGTCGTTGAAGAGCGACAGGAGGCGGCCGTTCACGCGCCCGCCGCCAATGCGGTGGAGGCCCGACGGGAGCGCTCTCGGGACCGCGCGGTCGGCGATGACGAGATACCCGCTCCGTCCCCCGGCCACGAGCGACTGCAAGCGGGCAGAGTCGGGAAGAAGCGTTACCGGGCGCTCGAGGTAAAACGCCAGAACGAGCTCCGGCACGTCGAACGTGTAGAGGGCCTTCGGCGACTGGGAGATCTCGCGGGCGATCACCTGCAGATCCGTGGCCTCATTGTGTCGTGCGCTCGCGTGCACTTGCCAAAGGCAGAGCCCGAGCGCCACGACGGTCCATCCGCCCGCGAACGTCACCCTCCGGTGCGCCATGGGCAGGCCCGAACACCAAGCGGCGATCAACAGCGCGGCCGGTGGACAGAGTGGCAGGTAGTAGCGCATCCGTTGCTGCCGCGAAATCGCGATGAGAAAAAACACGGTCGCCGCCCAGATCAGCAGCACCCGCATGGCGCGCGGGGATTCCCGCCCCCCTGTCCGTAGCGCCGACCACACCACGAACGGGAGCAGCGGCGCCCACGGCAGCAGAATCGTCAGCGCTTGGCCGATCGGATCGGTGACGGCACGCCAGCTCCATGTGACGGCGGGGAAATACCAGAGCAGCCAATCGTCGAGGACGATCCGCTGCGTGAACTCGCCACCCCCAGCGCCGGCATCGAGCAGCCACCAGGGCAAGACCACCAGCACGAGCAGGAAGAGGCCGGGCGCCAGCGCTAGCCGGCGCGCTGCCCCGGCCCATCCGTGGGTCGCCCATGTGTAGCCGACGGCAACCGCCAGGGCCAGGAGCGCCGCGGGTCCCTTGGTCCAGAACGCCACGCCGACCATGCCATAGAGGAGGGCCAACGCCCACCGGCGGCCGTCGAATTCAGCGGCGATGAACGCGGCGATGGCGCCCGAGAGCGCGAAGCAGAACATCATGTCGGGCATAGGCACGCGTGCCATCGTGAACACCCCGTAGGTGGTCACGACGATCAGTCCCGCCGCCAGCGCCACCTCTCGGCTGAACAGCCGCCGCCCTATCCAGTAGGTTGCCCCCACGGTGCCGAGCGCGGCGAGGACGGACGGGTAGGCGGCCGTCTGCTGGGTCACCGCGCCCGTCGGCCACGCGGCAATCGCGATTAGCCACGCGTAGAGTGGCGGCTTGTTCAGGTGGGCGACGCCGTTGAGGCGTGGCAGCCACCAGTGCCCCTGCGCCAGGATGTCTCGCGCGAGCATGGGGAACCGCGTCTCGTCATTGGTCGCGAGCACCCACCGGCCGAGGTCGAAACTCAGGAGCAGGGTGCTGACCGCGAGCAGGAGCGCCAGTCGGCCTCGCTCGCGGGCCGCACCGGGTTCACTCCCGATGCTCGTCTCGGCGGACCGCCCGATGGCGCCGCGGCTCACGGCGGGCTCGACCCGGGCGTCGCTCCGCGGGGGGCCCATCGGCCTCATGTCCAGCGCGCGGTCGGCAGGTAGCGCTCACGCCAGGTGTCAAACATCAGGAGGGCCCACAGGATCTTCCGATGGTCGTGCCGACCCTCGACATGCTCCCTGATCAGGCGGGTGGTGGTGTCGGGGTCGAAGAGGCCCAGGCGCTCGACCCGCTCCCGGGCCAGGCGCCCTTCAAGCACGGGCCGCAGCGGCCCGCGGAGCCAGGCGCCGATCGGAACGCCGAAGCCCTGCTTCCGGCGCGCGAGAACGGCCGGCGGCACGAGCCCGCGGAGAGCTCGCTTGAGAATGTACTTGGTCGTCCACCCGCGGACCTTGAGGCCGGCGGGAATCTGGCCAGCCAACTCGACCAGGGCGCGGTCGAGGAACGGCGCACGGACTTCAAGGCCGCACGCCATGCTGGCGCGATCGACCGTCGCGAGGTTCTGCTCGGCGAGGTAGAACTTGCAGTGCTGGTAAATCAGACGGTCGATCGAACCAAGTCCCGGCAGGTCGGCGACCGCGCGCGTGAGGTCCTCATAGGGGTCGAAGCCGGCGCACGCCGCCCGGACGGCCGGCGACAACAGCGATACCTGCTCGGCGGCACTGAGGCCGCCGAGCAGGAGCTGGGTGCGAGCCTCCGGCGGGTGCGGAAGCCCGCGAACGAATTGCTTGAGCAGGAACTCGACGCTCCCGTACCGGGACGAGGGAGGCAAGCGGTTGATCGCCGACGTCGCCCACCGCACCCCCCAGGCGGGGAGGTGTCGAGCCCACCGGACGCCGCGGTCGGCGATGAAGGTCGGATACCCGCAGAAGAGCTCGTCGCCGCCGTCGCCGCTGAGGACCACGGTGACGGCCTGACGGGCGAACCGCGAGAGCACGTACGTCGGCAGAAACGAGCCGTCGACCAGGGGTTCGTCCAGGAGGCCGCCGACGTCCTCGAGCAGGGCCCGCGCGTCGCGGGCCGAGAACACGATCTCTCCGTGGTCGGTGCCGCACTGCTCTGCGATGAGGCGGGCAAAGGGCCGCTCGTCGTAGCTGGTCTCTTCGAAGCCGAGACTGAACGTCTGCAGCCGCCGCCTCCCGCTCAGCCGGGCGGCGATGGCCACGATCGCGCTGGAGTCGACGCCACCGCTGAGGAACATCCCGAGCGGCACGTCGCTGACCAGCTGGGCTCGAACCGACGCCTCGAGCTGTGCTCTGAGCCGCTCTGCCCACTCCTGCTCGCTCGCGGAGGCACCGCCCGCGAACACGAGATCCCAGTATGGCGCGACGTGAGGTTTGCCGCCGGGGCCCACGGTCAATACGTGGCCGGGCGGGAGCTTCGCGACACCCGCGAGGATCGAGTGCGGGGCGGGCACGTATTCGAACGCCAAGTAGCGCGAGAGGCTCTCAAGCCCCAGCTCGCACGGCACCGCGGGGTGCTCCAGCAGGGCTCGCAGCTCGGACCCAAATACAAAGGCGTCGGGGCCCGCGTAGTAGTACAGCGGCTTCTCGCCCATGCGATCCCGGGCAAGAGTCAGGGTGCGGTTGACGGCGTCCCAGACGGCGAGGGCAAACATGCCGTCCAGGCGGGACACGAACTCACCTCCGTACTGTTCATACGCGTGGACGAGAACTTCCGTGTCCGACGCGGTACGGAACCGGTGACCGCGACGCTCCAGCTCGGCACGGAGCTCGCGGAAGTTGTAGATTTCCCCGTTCTGCACGACCCAGACGGTGCCGTCCTCATTCGCGATCGGCTGTCGCCCCGTCTCGAGGTCGATGATGCTGAGGCGCCGGACGCCGAGCGCGACGGACTCGTCCAGGTAGAAGCCTTCGTCATCCGGGCCGCGGTGACGGAGCGAGTCCGTCATACGCCGCAAGGTCGGTCGGCGGTCCACCGATCCGCCGTTGACGAAGAACCCCGCGATGCCGCACATGGGCGTCTTACTCCGTTGAAGGGTTGGCGCGAAGACCACGGTCGGCAGGCGTCACGGGCGATCGATGGGAGGCCGTCTGATCGCCTCCCGCGCCAGTGGCGTTCAACGCGTCAACGCGGCCCTATCGTCACCGACGTCTTTAGAGTGACGAGTGTACGTCAAAACCGTCCTGGAACAACGTCAAGTCTTGACAAGCGATCGAGGGCCCCTTAGAAGTGAGGGATGACGACTCGGCCCGGGGCGTCGAACGCCGGCCCGTGAGGACGGCTACCGGCCTCGGCGGGCCGATGAGTCCGGCTTCGCCCGAATCCAGCCCCGTCCCAGCCGATCGCGGGCTCTCCCGTGTGTTCGCGGCGACGCGCGCCCGGGCCGTTCTCTTGGTGACCGTCGTCGCCGCCCTGCTCGTCCTGCCCCCGATCGGTCAGCGGGTCATCGCCACCGGCGGCTACAACGGCGACGACGAGGCCCGTTCCGCGCTTCTTGCCCGCGATGTCATCGACCGGGGCGTCCTCTTCGACGTCCACTACCGGTGGGAATCGCCATTCCGCGACAAACCGCCCCTCTACCCCTGGCTCATCGCGGCCTTCTCGCTCGTTGGAGGCCGTGTCACGGAGACGACCGCCCGAGCGCCCGTCGCCCTCGCGACGATTGGGATGGCCCTATTTCTCTTCCTTCTTGGCGAGCAACTCTTCAGCCGGCGGGCCGGCGTCTGGGCGGCGCTCATCGCCGTGACGAGCTACGACGTCTTCGCCAACAGCCAGCTCGTCCTGCCCGACATGCTCGTCGTCTGCTTCGCGACGATGGCCGGCTGGGCCTTTTGGCGGGCCACGAGTCACCCGTCGGCGCGCGGCGCGCTGCCCCTGTTCTACGTGGCCGTCGCGCTCAGTGTGTACGCAAAGGGACCGCTCGGACTCGTTCCATTCCTGACCGCCGCCGCCTGGATCTCGACCGAGTATGGGGTCCGCCAGGTCGTCTCTCGGCTCTGGAGCCTCCCGGGCGCGGCCCTGTTCACCGGGATTACGCTGACGTGGGTTGGCCCGTTCCTGGCGCTCGGGGCTCGGAGCTGGCTCCACAACTCCGTCTGGGGAGACTGGCTCGCCTGGTACATCGGCGTCCCCCGGAGCGGTCCCGAACTCCTCTACACGGTAATGGTCGGCTTTCTCCCCTGGACGGTCCTCGCACCATTGGTGATGGCGAACGCCCTTCGGGCGTGGAAGACTCCCGCGGTGCGGTTCGCGCTCCTCTGGTTCACCGTCCCGCTCCTGGTCCTCATGGCCTCGGCAAGCTTCAAGCCGCGCTATTCGCTGTCAGCGTATCCGGGCGCTGCCCTCCTCGTGGGCTGGTGGGCGGATGCCCATGGGATCGCCCGGACGAGGGCGGATCGGATGATCGGGTGTCTGGCGTTGATCGGGTTTCTCGTGCTGGCGGCGAGCCTCAACATCCCGCGATGGTGGCACCCCCGGGTCCGCGTCTACCTCACTGGGCTCCCCTGGGAACTCGTGCCCGTGGTCGTCGGCCTCGCGGCGATCGGGGGCGCGCTGTTCTGGGGTCTTTGGAGCGGGCGACCGGCGCTCCTCGTCCACGGCGCCGTGTTCGCGACCGCGGTCACGCTGGGTTACGGCATCTGGCCGTACACCATGCGGTACAACGAAGTCTGGAACTTCAAGCAATTTGCGGGTGCCGTCGACCGGCACGCGCACGGTGCCGAGGCCGCCGTCTTCAAGTATCAGTCTGACGAGTGGATGTCGCTCGACTTCTACCTCGCTCGTCCGCCGCTCGCGATCGAGACGGTGGCGGACCTGAGGACGTTCCTCAGCCGTCCTGACCGCCCAGTCGTGGTCATCGACGCACGGGACTGGCGGACCGTCCGCCCGGGCTTGGCGCCCGACGTCCGCGCGCTCGAGGAGATGAGAATCGGAAGACAGAAGCTCCTGATCGTGAGCGGCAGCAGCTGAGCGACCGGGCGCCGTGGTGTGATCCTGCTCGAAGCGTGGACCTCGTGGTCTGCGTGGCTCGAGTCTGGGCCCGGCCCCGGCGCCGCTCCGGTGAAAGGGGGGCCGTGTCTCCCGCCGGCCACTCCGGTCGGGCGGGGCCTCGCGCGTTCGCGCGTCACCCCGCCCCCGATGGCTCGGGGCCTTCCGCGATCGGCTGGTCAGCCCCCGAGCCAAACGCCCTCCCGCGTCTTCGCCCTCGCAAGGGTCGTCACGTGCCGACTGCCTCCATATCCCGTTCGAGGGTCGCCCGCCCGACGAGCAGCACCACCCCCGCCGCCGCGAGCAGAATCCCGTTGGCGAGCACGGGGATCGTCAGCCCCACCCGGTCGGAGACGGCTCCGATGATCCATGGCGACACGGCGTCGCCCAGCAGATGGACCGCCATCGTCGTCAGCGCAAAGCCCCGCGCCCGCAGATCCGGCGGGAGCACGTTCGCCATGGCGGCGTTCAGGGGCCCGATGTTGATAAAGAGCAGGAAGAGGGTCACGAACATCGACGGCCAGAAGATTGCCGGCGCCGGAGAAAGCACGGCGGGAATCGTGAACGCGATCGAGCCGACGAGAGTCCACCCTGAGACGGAGAACTGCGCGCCGCGGGCTCGCCCGGACAGCCGGTCGCCGAGCTGACCGCCGACGAGCGTGCCGCCGAACCCCGCCACCACGAGCAGGAGCCCGAACGTAGACGTCGCGGTCGCGAGTGGGATGCTCCGCTCGCGGACGAAGTAGGTCGGCATCCACGTCGCCAGTCCGCCCATCGCGAAGACATAGAGGATCTGCGCGGCCGTGTTGACGACATAGCTCGGGCGCGCGCGCAATGCCCTCAAGGACTCGCCGAGCGCCAGCCGCGTGGGGGGCGGCGCGTTGATCGAATCGCAGGCGCCGCGCGGGGGCTCGCGCAAGCCGAGAAGCGCCAGCCCGAGCAAGGCGCCCGGCAAGCCCGCGATGAAGAACGCCGCCCGCCAGCCCGACGCGCTGCCGACGGCCCCGCCGAGCACGTATCCGAGGGCGCTCCCGGCCGGGATGGCGGCGAAGAAGATCGCCAACGCGCGGCCGCGGCGCTCGGGCGGATAGTAGTCCGAGATGAGGGAGGGCGTCACGACCGCGTATCCCCCCTCGCCTACTCCGGTGAGTGCCCGGGCGCAGAGCAGGAGCGCGTAGGTCGAGGCGAGTCCTGACGCGACGGTCGCGCCACTCCAGAGAACGACGCCGATCGCCGCCAGCGGAAGCCGCGGGCGCCGGTCGCCGAGCCAGCCCGCGAGCGGGCAGATCAGCGAATAGGTGAGGATGAACGCCGATTGGAGGAGCCCTCCCTCGGCGTCGGACAGGGCGAGCCCGCTCAGGATGAGCGGGAGGACGGCCGCCCCCACGTAACGGTCGACGTAGTTGAGGACATTGAGCCCAGTGAGCAGGCCGAGTGCAGCACTCCCGGACTGAAGCCTCGCGAGACCTCGGCGTCCCATCACCGCGTCGGCGGGCTCTGGCGGAAATCGACCGGCGTGACACCGCGAGCAATCGCGAGGAGTCCCGGCAGCCAGGCCAGGATGGAGCTCCAGAACACTCGGATCGTGTCACCACTCCTCGCGCCGGCGACGCCACACGCGAGGGCGGGTCCGAGTGTGGTCGTCCCAGGGGAGAACCCGAGCGCGGGAATCGAGGCGACGCCGGACCGCACCCCGGTCGATCTGGAGGCTCTCGGCGAGTGGATCTCGGCATCGGCGCGAAGATCAGAAACGCCGAGGTCCCTCGAGGAGGTCGCCACAGACGAGATTGCGCACGATGGTGGCGCCAAGCACCCCGGGGCCCGCTCGGGATCGACCTGCTCTAATCGGCGATCAGACGGGGGCTCTGCCAGATGGCGGCGCCCCCAGCCGGACACGGTCGCCGTCGCCACCGGGCTGGCGGCACCCGGCTCCCGCCGACGGTCCGCCCCTCGGCCGCCCGGACGGCTCGCGGGTAGCGGTCCTTGGGCGCGGGCTCCCGTCACCCTGTTCGAGTTCGCGCGACGGTGGAAGCGGAGCCGTCGCCATCTCTCCGGGATCGACCGTCAATTCTACGACGGCCATCGAGAGGATTCGGGACCCTCCAAGCCGCATCCGACCGAAGACGCCGGCTCAGGCCGCACGACGCCCCCACAACCCGTCGGGGGAGCGTCGCGCGACGTAGAGCCGGTCTAGCCACCGTTCTCCGCGCATTCCACCCAGGCCGCGCGCGGCGGCTTGACGCCGGCGAAGTTCGAGTTCCGGCCGTAGCCGTAGCCCGCCTCGTCCATCTCCTGGACCGCCGCGTCGTACAGGCGAGTCACCTCTGGCGTCACGAACGCCTCATCGCAATGCTCTTTCCAGTGCACATAAAGCCGGTACAGCTCGGCCACGCGCTCGAGTCTCGGCGGCGCTGGAGCCTGCTTCTCTGCGGCGTCCACCGGCACCGGAAGGCTCAACGACGCACACGCCCCCGCGATCGCGACGCTCAGCGAGACGAGGACGACCTTGGAGTCTTTCAAAGACACGCCTCGGCCCCGGCGCTCACTTGTCCTCGGCGCACTCGACATAGGCGGTCCGCGGATGCTGGACGGCCGCGAAGTTGGAGTTGCGCCCGTAGCCGTAGCCGGCCGCGTCCATCGCCTTCACGGCCGCCTCGTACCGGCGGACGAGCTCCGACGTGATCCGGCGCCGATCGCAATTGCCCTCGAGGTTCGCCTCCTTCGACTCCTGATACTCCCGATACTTCTGGGCGACCTGGTCGAGCCCCGGCGGCCCGGAGTCACCAGCCGGCGGATCCTGTGCCGTTGTCACTTCGCGGTGTGCCACCCGCCCGGCCGATGCGCACGCGCCAAGCGTCGTGGCGGCGAGGAGTAGTCCGACGACCTGTCGACTCTTCATAATACCGTTCAGCATATACCCTTTGACCTTCTGTCGGGGTCGTCGCCCTGGCTAGAAGAGGACCTGCAGTCCCAGGTTGATGTACTGCGAGTTCAGGACCTGGCTCGGCGACCCCGCGCTGTGCGGCCCGGAACCGGCGAAGCGATCTCGATACGAGAGCGAGACGCCCATGGGAATCGGGAACTTCTTCTCGAGGTAAAGCGGGACCGTCGAGTAGCCGATGCCGACGATATAGATCTGCTCGGTCGAGTCGGAGTCCTGGGTCAGGGTTTGGTAGTCGAAGCCGCGGTGCCCGACGACCACATCCGAGAGCTTCCACCCGTACCGGTACAGCGCCGAGAGCGAAAATCCCCTGGGCAGCTCGTACTTGGCGCCGACCTCGATCTCGAAGCGGTCGCCAAGTTCCCGGTAGACCCGCTCCCGGTTGGTCGTGATCGGGTTCGTGATGTCGCTCGGCACCCTGCGGGTCGCGTAGTCGGGAAGCACCTTGTCGTACCTGAAAGTGCTAGTGAGGACGAGGTCCCCGGGCTGGGAGATCTCGCTGGCGCCCGTCTGCGCCGAGGGGGGTCTCCTGTTCCACACATTGCTGAGCGCGTAGTCGCCGTGCAGGCGCAGCAGGATGGCGTTCGCGCCCGTGCTCCAGTAGACGTCGGACAGATCGTCGGGATCGCCCCGCCGTCCGGTGGCGAGTCGCGCGCCCAGTGTCAGCGCCAGCGCCGCGTCCTGCGTCCGGAGGTACTGGTACTTCCCGCCGAGCGTGATGTCTCCGAGCCCGTCGCCGTTCCAGTCCTGGATCTTCTTAAACCCGAAGCCGGGAATCCTCGTACCGGCGTTCGTGACGAGACCCGGCCCCAGCAACCTCTGAACGTCCGTGGTGCTGAAACGCCGAGTCGAGAAGCCGGGGACCGCGGAGCAGGGCCCGATCGCCACGAAGGGAAGGACGGGATTCCGGCAGGCTGGGGGAGCCAGCGCGAGAGTCGCCGCCGACGAGGTGTTGAGAACCACGTTGGCGCTCGAACCGGGCCCGGAGTTCAGGCCGGCCTCCACGCTGTTCGACGCCCAGAAGTAAGGAATGTCGATGCCGATCGTGAGCCGGTCGGTGAGGCCGTACTGTCCGCCGAGATCCTCGATGTTGTAGAGGTACTTGTACTTGACGTGGCTGTCGCCGATGCTCGCGTTGCCGCCCGGGACGAACGGGTTCAGCGGCGTGAGCAGGGAGAAGATCGTGCTGTCGAGGTGCCGGTTGTTGAAGTCGGTGGCGAGGTCCTCGGTGCCGCCGTGCGGGTTGTATCGCTGCTCGACGGGAAGGTAGAAGAGGCTGTCCAGCGTGACCCGCCCGACGCCCTTCGGGAGCACCGACGCGTCCTCGGCCCGGGACTGGCCCACCGACCACGGCGCGATCGCCGCCATGAGCAGCCCGACGACGAGAAGTCGTCGACTTGCCAGCATCCCGAGCCTCATTACGCGTCTCCGTTCGCCGGCACGAGGAGGCAATGCGACCCGCCGTCGGCGGCCACGGATCTCCCTAGTGAAGCCCAGCCAGGCACATAGAACCCGGATGGCGTCCGCGACCGTGCAAACTACGCTAGCACGGGCAGTTCGGCGCCGACAAACCAAAAAAGGGGCCCGGGGAAGTTCCCCGGGCCCCGACTGCTTCGTCGCTGCGACGCTCGGTCCTGGCTAGAACGTGTAGCGCACCACAGCGGTCGTGACATCCACGTCCCGCGCGCTATGGACGATGGTCCCCGCAGCGTCGGTGGCGCTGTGCGAATCGGCATTGTTCAGCGCGTTACCCGAGAACAGGTGGCCGTAGAGCCACAGGAGCGCGATGTTCGGCGCGAAGTGCCACTCGAAGCCGAGGTTGATCTCCGTGCCGAGGTAGTTGTCTTTCCCCTTCGAATTCGGGCCCACACGCGTCGGCAGGAGACCTGCTCCGCCGTTACAGCCCTGCTGCTGCGCGGCGCCGTTGAACGTCGGCGCACCAGGGCACGAGCCGTTTGAAACTCCATGCGTGTCCACGTCCTCGGCAGTCATGAGCGCCATGATGACGCCGCGCAGCAGGAAGTCCGGCGTCACGTTGTACTTCGCACGGCCGCCGATCCGGATCTCGCCGTACTTGTCGTAGCCCGGACCGTCCGACAGCTGGAGGCCCGAGTTTTCGTAGTTCAGGAGGGTGAGGTAGTCGAGGGTGATCGCCGTGATCGCGCCCCACTCGTAGGCGTAGACGGCATTGGTGTCTATGGCCTGGTAGTAGTGGACGGGTCGGCCAGACCGAAGATCCTGGTTGGCCTCGTTGCCGCTGATATACGAGAAGAGCCCCTCGAGGGTCAGCGGACCGTTCTGCCATCCGACCCGGACGTCAAAGAGCCAGGCATCGATGTCCTGCGAATAGCACTGCTGAGCGCCTTTCACCCCCCCGATCGAGGTCCCGGCGGCAGTCGCTGCCAGCCCGCCGCCCTGAGCCGGGCCACAGGAGGAAGCCGACTTCCCGCTCAGCACGGTGGGCATGATGTCGCGTGAGCCGAACTGGTAGAACACTGTCGGATCGACGGACCACGGACCGGACCGCCACTTCGCGTCCACACCGATCGTATGACGGTCCTCCTGGGACCCGAGTCCGAAGCCGGCGGTGCCGCCGCCCGCGTTCGAGCTCGTGAGTTGGGAATCGAGCACGCCGCCGCGCCCTTGACGCGGGCCGTGATCGCCCGAATCCAGTATGCCGCCCGCGTGCAGATACGCGTAAATCGGCTTGACGTCGAGGCCCTTGTAGGGGCTCAGCTCGAGGCTGAAGATGGTGGCGAAGTTGTCGCTCCGGATGAACCCGTCGGTCCGACCGGTCAGCGAAGACGACATCTGGGCGTACGTCCACGTGAACCTCAGACCCGGCATGAGATCGATCTCGCTGTGGAGACCCCCGTAGTTACCGAACGCGAGCACGCCGAGCTTGTAGGTGTCGTTCTCGAACGGCTGGAAGCCGGCCCGAAGAGTCCCGTTGACGGGAACGAAGGGCAGGACCGAGCCCGGACCGGTCAGCGGGAACTCGGTATACAGCCAGACGATCTCGAGACGCCCGAACTCCGTGTTCAAGCTGCCGTCACCTCGGCCGAAGGGCCCCGCGCCGTGGCCTGTCGGAGAGCCTTCCTGCGCGTCGGCGTACGACCGGCCCGAGGCGGTGCCGAAGTTGGCGTCGTGCTCGAAGAGGAAGACGCCCTTGACCTTCCCGACCTCGCCTGTGATCTGGAAGCGACCACGCTCACGACCGTACCACTCACTGTCCTTCGACCTGGTGACGTCGGTGTCATAGATGCTCATGTTCTGTTCGGCGGTCGTGGTCTGGTCGATGAAGCCTTCGATCGTCACCTTCGGGGCCGGCGCCTGGGCGAACGCAGGCGGGGCGAGGACCCCGAGGAGGGCGAGTACTGCGAACGCAACGGTGAGCCCTCTTCTCATTACCGCCTCCTCATGTATAGGTGTGAGGCTCTGCCTTGCACGCCCACGGCGAGGATCCTGGCGACCCTCCTCGCCGGGCGTGGGCCACGCGGTGGTTACCTCTTCCACGGCGGGCCGATAGCTGTGCGCGCGCTTTTAAAGCGGCCCCCTTTTACAATGCCCCCCCCAGGCCGGTCAAGCGAATTTTCACCCCCCGTCTCCGAGGGCCTTGAGGTACTGGGTCGCCGCCAGCCCGGCCGGCGACGTCGGGTCGAGCTGCTGGGCCTGCTGAAAGGCGGCGCGGGCCTGGGCCGCACGCCGCTCCTGCCTGAGGAGGACGAGCCCCAACATGTAGTAGGCGGCGGCCAGCTTCGGGTTCAGGCGGATCGCCATCTGGAGGGCCCCCTCCGCTTCCTGGTAGCGGCCGAGGTTGTAGAGGACCCAGCCGAGGTTATGCTGGGCGACGTCGGGGCTCCGGAGCGTCGGGAGCGCCAGCGCCTTGCGGTACTGGGCGCTCGCCTCCTCCCACCGGGACTGCTCGGCCAGCGCCACACCGAGGTTCTGGTGGGCCTCGGCATTGCCGTCGTCGAGGGCGACCGCCTTCTGGAACTCGCCCATCGCCTCCGTGACCGTCGCCGGGAGCCGCATGTACAGGAGGAGGAAGCCGAGCGCGTTGTGGTAGGTCGAATTTCCAGGATCGAGCGCCACGGCCTGGCGGAGCTCGAACAGCGCCCCGCTGACGTTGCCGGCGCCGAAGTCGGACTGTCCCTGCTCGTAGACCGCGCGCGCATGGAGGCGATCAACCGCGGTCGGCGTCGCCGAGGCGCAGCCCCCGGCCAACAGTAGCGCGCCGAGGGCCCCCCCCGCCCGACCCCCGCGCCTTGACACGCTCAGCACGCCCATATAGCCTTGAGAGCTGTGCCGACGTACGAGTACGTGTGCGAGAAGTGCAAGCGAACGTTCGAGGTCCGGCAACGAATATCCGCTGCGCCGCTCACCACTTGCGAGGTGTGCGGCGGGACCGTTCGCCGTCTCCTCTCCTCGGCACCGTTCATCTTGAAGGGCGGCGGCTGGTACGTGACCGACTACCCGTCGGAGTCTCGCAAGAAGGCGATGGCCGCCGAGAAACCCGCGTCCACGACCTCCGACTCCAAGGCGGCCCCGAAGCCCGACGGCAAGTCTAGCACCCCCGCCTCCGGCCCCCCTACTTCTTCGTCGAGTTCCGGAGCCTGAGTAGGACGGGCGCACCCCGCCCGACGCCCAGAATGGCGGCGGCGCTCGTCT